>Ga0210386_10002944_pt1 | contig 14392 bp, 12 predicted proteins | sample IncBWH32OmetaG_FD_160091 | JGI IMG/M metagenome (GOLD analysis project Ga0210386, IMG submission 160091) | Forest soil microbial communities from Barre Woods Harvard Forest LTER site, Petersham, Massachusetts, United States - Inc-BW-H-32-O ... | reverse complement strand
GCATGCAGAAAGCCGGACGGGCGCGCGAGCATATGAAGATCATGCCGGCGTGCTTCGTCATCGTCGGCGATTCCGTCGAGGACGCACGCGCGAAAAGAGCGAAGCTCGATAGCCTCGTCTACTACGACAACGCCATCGCCTCGCTCTCGATCGCGCTTGGACACGATGCCTCGCGTTTCGATCCGGACAAGCCATTGCCGGACATTCCCGAGAGCAATGCCAGCAAAAGCGCGCGCGAGCGCGTCGTCCAGATGGGCAAACGCGAGAACCTCACCGTGCGCCAATTAGCGCAGCGGCTCGGCGGTTATTCCGGCCTCGCCATGGTCGGCACGCCGACATCGATCGCCGACGAGATGGAGGAATGGCTGCACACCAACGCCAGCGACGGCTTCACCATCATGTTTCCGTATCTGCCCGGCGGCCTCGACGAATTCTGCGACCAGGTGGTGCCGGAATTGCAACGCCGCGGCCTGTTCCGGCGCGAGTATGAAGGCAAGACCTTGCGCGAGAATCTCGGCCTGCCGCGGCCGACCAACCGCTTCTTTGAAACCCGCAAGGCGGCGGAATAGCTAGCTAGTTTGTCTCTGGCTACGCTTTCGCGTCGATTGCAGCTCTAGCTGAAACGATTGCGCTCTAGAAGTGATAGTTGATGCCGGCGCGAACGATGTTGCTGCTCACGGTCCCCGACAGTGCAGTCACGGTCGGAATGGCGGGGCTGCGGTTCGGGGTGCCGATATAGAGATATTCGAGCTTTCCGCTCCAGCAGCCCCAGAACGCCATTTCGGCGCCGACGCCCGCCGTCCACGTCCAAAACGTCGTCGACGAGGAGAACGAGACGCTCGGCGTCACCGTACCGCTCATGCTGATGTCGCCGTAAACGCCGCCGCCGGTGGCGTAGACCATGAACCGGTCCATGGCGTAGCCGACCCGCGCGCGAACCGTCCCGAACCACGGTCCCTTGTCGGTGGCGCTGATCGCGGGGCCGGCGCTGGCGGTGAACGGCCCGCTGATGGTGGTACCCTGGAAGTCGGCTTCGGCGCCGAACACCGCGGGCCCGGCTTGCCAATTGTAGCCCATCTGGGCGCCGCCGACGAAACCGTTGCCGGTGAAGTTGAAAGGCTCCGATCCGGTGGTCGTCGTCAGGGTGCCCGACGCGTTGCTCCAGCCATAACCGGCATTGGCGCCGATATAGAAGCCGGTCCAGGAAAATACCTGCGCGGCCGGCACGTAAACCGGGGGCGGGAGATCGGCGGCCGCAGCGATTGACATTCCGCCCGCCAGCAGAATTGCGCCGCAGCCGAGCGTCAGCAAAAAGCGAGGCATCAGGGGCCCCCGTGTTTGTCCCGATTGCCTCTTTATGAATCTGGTAGGGTTAATCGCCGGTTAAGGCTGCGGCGCCGGGCGGACGTTCAGCGGCGGAACTCGGTTATTTTTGCTTGAGAAATTTCCGCACGCTCTGCAGGTCTGGATCCGATTCCTGTTTGGCGATGGCGCGGCGGAAGCCGTCGCGCTCCTTGAGCGATCGCCAATAGGCGCCGACCGCCGGCGAGAATTTCGCATTCAGACCGATGAATTCGGCCATCATCAGCGCGAAGCCAACGGAAATGTCGGCGACCGTGAAGCGGCCGGCGCACAGCGTCGGTTGCTTCGAGACCACAGCGTCGATGCCGCGCAGCCGCGACAAAAACCATTGCGAATAATCGCCCGCAACTTGCGCCGATTGGCGCTCCCGCGGTTCCAACAGCGAATAGCGCAGCACGATTGTTTGCGGAAAGGTGAGCGTCGCTTCGCCGAAATACAGCCAGTTCAGAAAGGGACCGAAATCCGGTTCCGACGTCTCGACCGCCAACGGGCTTGGCCCGTAGCGCGTGACCAGATACTGGCAGATCGCCGCCGACTCGGTCATCCGCATCGAATCATCGAAAAACGCCGGCACCGTGCCGAGCGGATTGACGGTGAGATAATCCGGCGCCAGCGCCCGCGGCGGGAACGGCAGCAGCTTCAGCTCATAGGGCAGTCCCATTTCTTCCAGCGTCCACAGCGGACGAAAAGAACGCGCGTCCTGACAATGATAAAGCGTGAGCAAGATGTCGCCTCCCCCTGGAGCTGCAGGCCTCTGCGCCTGCCAGTTCCTCGCCGCGTTGCTTTAGCCGCGCTGCGACTACAGCGTCAAATAGGTGCGCTGAATGTCGGCATTGTCCGCAAGCTCGCCCATAGTCCCCGCCCAACAGATTTGACCCTTTTCCAGCATGTAGGCGCGATCGGAAACGAGCTGCGCGAAACCGACATTCTGCTCGGACAACAGGATCGAGAGACCGCGCTTTTTCAATTCGACGATGGTGTCGGCGATCGCCTCGACGATCAGCGGCGCGATGCCTTCCGACGGCTCATCGAGCAGCACCAGGAGCGGATTGCCCATCAGCGTGCGGGCGATGGTCAGCATCTGCTGCTCGCCGCCGCTCATGCGGCCGCCCGGCCGGTGACGCAACTCAGCGAGGTTGGGAAACAGCTTGAACAGCATCTGCGGCGTCCAGAGCGGCGCTGCGGCGCCTTCGGCGAAAGACCGCGGCGGCTGCCGGCCGGTATCGAGATTCTCGTCGACGGTCAGGTCGGAGAAGATCCGGCGATCCTCCGGCACAAAGCCGATGCCGAGCCGGGCGATCTCGAACGGCCGGAGCGCCGAGACATCACGGCCATTGACGCGAACCGTGCCGCTCCGCCGCCCGATCAGCCCCATGATCGCTTTCATGGTGGTCGATTTTCCGGCGCCGTTTCTACCCATCAGCGCCACCACCTCGCCGCGGCCGATGCTGAAACTGACGTCGTAAAGCACCTGCGCGGCGCCGTACCAGGCGTTGAGATGCTCGACCGCCAGCGCCGGGGCCGCAGTCACGACGCGGTCCCCGCGCGGGCGAAGGTGCGACCGCTGCCGAAATACACCTGCCGGACAAGCGGATCCTCGCGAATGGTCTTGGCGTCGCCATCGGCGATCAGCTTGCCGCGCGCCATCACCACGATGCGGTCGGCGAACGCGAACACCACGTCCATCGAATGTTCGGTGAACAGAACCGACACGCCGCGCTCGACCACAAGCTTCTTCACCAGGGCGATGAGCGCGTTGCGCTCGCGCGGCGCCATGCCGGCGGTCGGCTCGTCCATGAGCAGAAGGCGCGGCTCGCTGGCGAGCGCGATGGCAAGCTCGACGCGCTTGACGTCGCCATAGGCAAGCTCGCTGCACGGACGGTCGGCGGCATCGCGCATGCCGACTTGGGCCAAGAGCTCCAGCGCCCGAGCGCGGTGATACGACGTCGCCCGGCGCCACAGCCGGTAGGTCTCGCCGGCGTGGACGATCAGCGCCATCTGCACGTTCTCGGCGACGGTCATCGAACCGAAGGTAGCGGCGATCTGAAAGGTGCGGGCGACACCGCGGCGGCAGATTTCGCGCGGCGCCAGGCCGGCGATGTCGCGGCCGTCGAAATGGATGGTGCCGCCGTCCGGCGCCAATTGTCCGTTGATGGTGTTGAAGCAAGTCGACTTGCCGGCGCCGTTCGGTCCGATCAGGGCCAGAAACTCGCCGCCGCGGACGGAGAAGCTGACATCGTCGACCGCGCGGACGGCGCGGAAGTTCTTGCGCAACGCGGCGACGTTAAGCTCGGTCATGCCGCGCGCCGGCGTGCGGTAAGCTGCGAGAACGCGCCGACCAGGCCGGAGGGAAAAGCCAACACCAGGACCAAAATGATGCCGCCGAGCAGGGCGTGCCAATATTCGGTCTGCTGCATGACGAAATCCTGCAAGATGGCGAACACCGAAGCGCCGACGATCGGACCGGCCAGCGTCTGGATGCCGCCGAGCAGTACCATGACCAGGCCGTCGATGGAGCGGCCGATGCTGATGGTCTCCGGCGAGATCGAGCCCTTGGCAAAGGCGAAGACGCCGCCGGCGACGCCGCAGATCGTTCCGGCGATGGCGAAAGCGAGCCAATGCACGCGCTTGACGTTGATGCCGATCGCCTCCGCCCGCAGCGGCGAGTCGCGGCCCGCACGCATCGCGTAACCGAATGGCGCGAACAGCATGCGGCGCAGCAGCAGCACGCCGATGACGACCAACAGGAGCGTGAGCAGAAAGAACGCGGACAACCGATCGAATGGCGCGCTCGGCCAGACGCCGAGCACGCCGTTCGAGCCGCCGGTGAAATCCTGCCATTGGAAGACGATCGACCAGACGATCTGGGCGAAGGCAAGCGTCAACATCGCGAGGTAAACGCCGGACAACCGCACAGCAAACCAACCGAACAGCAACGCGCCGAGCGCGGCGGCCACCGGCGCCAGCGCCAGTCCCATACCCATGGGCGCCGCCAGCCACTTCACCGCCAAAGCCGCCCCATAGGCGCCGAGACCGAAATAGGCGGCGTGGCCGAATGAATGCATGCCGCCGGGGCCCATGATGAAATGCAGGCTGGTGGCGAACAGCACCGCGATGAGGACATCGACGCCGAGCACCAGCGCATAAGGCTGCGAGCGGGCCAATAACGGTAGCGCCAGCAGCGCGAGCAGCACGATGACGCTGAGAACGACCAGCGGACGTGACGCCGGGCGGAGCGGCGCTTCGAGCGCGCCCGTGCCGCGCACGGCGATTTGCGGGCGGCCGAGCAAGCCCTGCGGCCGCGCGATCAGCACCACCGCCATCACCAGGAATTCGGCGACCAGGGTGAACTTGGAAAAGTTCACCGAGAAACCGGCGATGGTGACGAGCCCGATGCCGATGCACAACGCCTTGACCTCGGCGACCAGCACGGCGGCGACGTACGAGCCGACGATGGAGCCCATGCCGCCGATGACGACCACCACGAAGGCGTCGGTGATCACGGTCAAATCCATGCCGAGATTGGCCGGCTCACGCGCGATCTGCAGCGCGCCGCCGAGACCGGCCAGCAGCGAGCCGAGCGCAAACACGGCGGTGAACAGCACCGATTGATTGACGCCGAGGGCGCCGAGCATTTCGCGATCTTCAGTCGCGGCGCGGACCAGGCGACCGAAACGGGTGCGGGTGAAGATGGCGTGCAAAGCCAAGAGCACCAGCGGCGCGACGATAATCAGAAAGGCATCGTAACTCGGCATCCGCCGCCCGAGGATTTCGATGGCGCCGCTCAAGCCCGGCGCGCGCGGTCCGAGCAAATCCTCCGGGCCCCAGATCCACAAGGCCGCGTCATTGATGACCAGAAGGAGCGCGAAGGTCGCGAGCAACTGATACAGTTCGGGCGCGGAATAGATGCGGCGAAGGAGCAGAACTTCGATCAGCGCGCCGATGATGCCGACCGCCATCGCGCTGGCGACGATGCCGCCCCAAAACCCCAACGGACCGCCGACCGCCGCCACCAGCGTGACGGCGATATAGGTGCCCAGCATGTAGAGCGAGCCGTGCGCGATATTGATGATGCGGGTGACGCCGAAGATCAGCGAAAGCCCGGCGGCGACAAAAAACAGGCCGGACGCGGAAGCCAGGCCGTCGATGGCCTGGAACGCGAGGCCCGCCCAGCTCATCCCACCTCCAGCGCGCTAAAGCGATTTCTTTTGCTTGCGCATGATCTTTTCGGAAAACCGGTATCCACTTTTCCGGATCATGCGCTAATTGGTCGACGCCGGCCGCAGCTTCTTCACCTCGGCGTCGGACGGCAGCACGCTTAAGCCGTCGACATATTTGAAATCCACCATGGTGCCGTGGCCGTCCTTGAGCGCGAGCTTGCCGACAAAAGCGCCGAGCGTCGCCTGGTGGTCGCTGGCGCGGAACACGAACGGCCCGAACGGACCATCGACTTTCAGATCGGCGAAAGCGTCGACCAGCTTCTCGGTATCGGTCGAGCCGGCTTTGGCAATGCCGGCGGCCAGCGACTTCACCGTCAGATAGCCGACAATCGAGCCGACCCTCGGATAGTCGTTGTAGCGTTTCTGATAGGCGGCGACGAAAGCCTTGTTCTCCGGCGTATTGACCTCATTCCAGGGATAGCCGGTGACGATCCAGCCGACCGGCGCCTCGTCCTTGAGCGGATCGAGATATTCCGGCTCGCCGCCGAGCAGATCGACCACCACGCGATCCTTGAAAATGCCGCGAGTGCCGCCTTCGCGAACGAATTTGGTCAGGTCGCCGCCGAATAGCGCGCTGAAGATCGCGTCCGGCTTGGCGTCGTCGAGCGCCTGCGCCACGGCGCCGGCATCGATCTTGCCGAGCGGCGAGGCCTGCTCGGTGACGAATTCGACGTCGGGCTGTTTGGCCTTCATCATTTCCTTGAAGGCGCCGGCGGCCGACTGGCCGTATTCGAAATTCGGATAGACCAGAGCCCAGCGCTTTTTCTTCGCCGCCAGCGCGTCCGGCAACAGCATCGCCACTTGCATGTAGGTCGAGGGCCGGAGCCGGAAGGTGTAGCGATTGCCGTTCGCCCAGGTGATCTTGTCGGTCAGCGGCTCGGCAGCGAGGAAAAACACCTTTTTCTTGCCGGCGAATTCAGTGACGGCGAGACCGACATTGGAGAGGAACGTGCCGCAGAGAATATTCAGGTCGCCGCCGGTGGTCAGCTCCTCGGCGACCCGCACCGCGTCGCCCGGATTGGCGCCGTCATCGCGAGAGACGATTTCAAGCTTCTTGCCCAAGACGCCGCCGGCGGCATTGATCTCGTCGACCGCCATTTCCCAACCCTTCTTGTAGGGATCGAGGAAAGCCGGCTGAGCCTTGTAGCTGTTGAGTTCGCCGATCTTGATCGTCTGCTGGGCAGACGCGGGCGCGGCGACCGACAATGCGAGCGCACCGGCCAGAATGGCGATGGTATGAGCGCCCATAAGACTTTCTCCTATCCGCTTTTATCCGACTCCTGATCGTCTTTGGTCCATATCACGCCGGTCCGGCGGGCGCAGCAACGATCGCATGCAGCTTCGCCGCATCGACCAGTTTGCCGTGGCTGATCACATGGGCCGGCGGGCCGTGGTAGCGCAGCGCCTCGACCTCATCAGGCTGGTCGAGCACGACCAGACTTGCCGGCGCGCCGACTTTCAGGCCGAACCGATCGAGATTGATCGCCTTCGCCGCTTCCACGGTGATCATGTCATAGAGCGTGGCGACTTCCTCGCGGGTCATCATCCACAGCAGGTGCGAGGCGAGAAACGCCACTTCCAGCATATTGTTGCGGCCGAATGGATAATAGGCGTCGGAAATGTCGTCCTGGCCGAGGCAGACGCGAACGCCTTCGGCCAGCAATTCCCTGACGCGGGCATGCAGCGGGCCGGTATGCGGATCGGTCACGACCGCGACGCCGGCGGTCCGCAGCACGCGCGCAAGGCGCTGCACGTACGGCATCGGGTAAAGGCTCATCGCCCGGCAATGGTGCGCCAGCGCGCGGCCTTGCCAACCGCGCTGGATCGCCTCGACTGCCATCATTTCCAAGGTGCGCAGACCCGGGTCGCCGGCATCGTCGAGCAGCATGGAAACGTCCTTGCCGAATTCCTGCGCCAGGTCGAAACAGGTCCGCACGTGAGCGGCCGCATCGGCATTGGTGAACTCGATCCACGGAATGCCGCCGACCACGTCGGCGCCGAGCGCCATGGCCTGATGCAGCAAGTCCGCGGCGCCCGGCTCGCGCACAATGCCGTCCTGCGCGAAGGCGACGACCTGAACATCAACCACGCCGCGGAACTCGTCGCGCAGGCGGATGAGCGCTTTGACGCCTTCGAGCCGCGCCTTGCCGTCAACGTCGGCGAAGGCGCGGATGTGGAGGTTGCCATACACGGCAGCCAGTGCGACGGCGCGGCGCGCATTATCGACGATCCAAGACTGCGCGTATTTCTCCTTGATCTTGCTGGCAAGCTCGATGCCGGACATCGCCTTGCCCATGCCATCGGCCTGATAGGCCTTGAGCGCCTCCTCCTCCATCATCGGCAGCGTCCAGACCTTGCAGAGATGCAGGTGAGGATTGACGAAGGACTCGGTCACCAGATTGCCGCGCGCATCGATTTCGGTCGCGGCCTTGCCATCGAGGCGGGGAGCGATCGCGGCGATGCGGCCGTCCTTGATCCCGATCTCGGCGTGCGCGGAGAAAGCGCCTCGCAGGCGGGCGCACCGGATCGCAATGTCAAAGGCGTGGTCCATCGGTTTATCAGAAGGCGGCGCACTTCGCCGTCGATGAGCGCTTTGGTTTAGGATAGAGGCGCTGGCGGGAGCCTGCAAACCCCCGCGCTGATTGAAGTTTCAACGCCTGCCACCGGAATGCGCAGGGCTGGACTCAAATTGGGCTTTCGCGGTATCCGAATTGCGATCATGCTGGCGGGCAACCCCCTGCCCTGTGAACTGATAAGGAGCGCACATGCCAAGCGCGCTTGAGGCGGCAAGAGTTTCCGCAGCTTCCCTTCCGGTGATCGACGTGTCCGGATTATCGAGCAAGAACGCCGCCGACCGGCAGGCGGTCGGAGCGCAGTTGCGCGCCGCGTGCCTCGACAAGGGATTCTTCTACATCAAGAATCACGGCGTCGCCGAGGCGCTGGTCGACGACGTGTTCAAGGAGGCCGCCGCATTCTTTGCACTGCCGGTCGAACAGAAAGCCGAAGTCGACAAGGCCAAGTCCAAAGCCAATCGCGGCTACGAGCCGCTACAAGGACAAACGCTCGAGCCGGGCGCGCCGCCGGACCTCAAGGAAGGCTACTATATCGGCCCCGAGCACGGGCCCGATCACCCGCGCGTTATGGCCGGCATGTTCAACCATGGCGCCAATCAATGGCCGGCGCAGAGGCCGAATTTCAGGCCGGTGATGACGGCCTATCTGGAAGTGATGCTCGAACTGTCGGCGCGGATGATGACCGGCATCGCGCTGTCGCTTGACCTCCCGGAAAATTATTTCGACCTCTACACCAACGACGTGATGGCGACCGTCCGCCTGCTGCACTACCCGCCGCAACCGGCGCAGGCGCGGCCGGGGCAAAAGGGCGCCGGCGCGCACACCGATTTCGGCGGCCTGACATTGCTGCGGCAGGACAATGTCGGCGGCCTGCAGGTCTGGGATCAAAAGGCGGACGCCTGGATCCATGCCGATCCGATCCCCGAGACTTATGTGGTCAATCTCGGCGACATGATCGCGCGCTGGACCAACGACCGCTATCGCTCGACCGTGCACCGCGTGGTCAATGCCTCGGGCCGCGAGCGCTATTCGGTGCCGTTCTTCTACACCGGGAACTATGCGCACCGCGTCGAGTGCATCCCGACCTGCCTCGCGCCCGGCGAAACGCCGAAATACCCGCCGATCACGGTCGAGGACCACATGCGGGCGATGTACCAGCGAACCTACAAAGCATAGAGTAGCCGTCGGTTTGCCGCCGTTGATGACGCTTGTGCGTGCGCTGTGACGCAAAGCCCAACCCGTTACACCTTCATTCTCATTCATGGCGCCTGGCAGGGAGCCTGGGCGTGGGAAACGATCGTGCCGCGTCTGCGCGCGGCCGGCCACGACGCTGTCGCCGTCGATCTTCCCGGCAACGGCTTCGACTTGACGCCGCCGCACGAGGTCACGCTCGACCTCTATGCCGCCCACGTAGCGCGCATTGTCGACGCGGTGCGCGGGCCGGTCGTCCTGGTCGGCCACAGCATGGGCGGCACGGTGGCCTCGCAGACCTCCGAATCGCGTCCTCACCGGATCGCGCTGGCGATCTATCTGTGCGCGTTTCTGCTGCCGCACGGCATGTCGGTCCTGGAATTCTACGGCAAGTACCTGCAGCCGCAGATGCGCGGCGCGTTTTCGCGGGTCACTTTCGATGCCGAGCGCCTGCGTTCCTCGATCGATGTCGCCTCCGCCATGGAGGTTTTCTATCACCAGTCCGAGGCTTCGGTCGCGGAAGCCGCAGCGCGCCGGCTGACGCCGCAACCGGAAGGCGTTCGCCGCTCGCGTCTGCATCTCTCGGAAGATCGCTTCGGCAGCGTGCCGCGGGTTTATATCGAGGCGCTGCAAGACCGCAGCGTGCACCTGCCGCTGCAGCGCAAGATGCAGGAATTGACGCCTTGTCTCGTCACCTACGCCCTCGAAAGCGATCACGCGCCGCAATTATCGCAGCCCGACGCGCTCACTGAACTGCTGCTGCAAGCCGCCGCGCACAACGCCAGAGCGGTCTGACGAACGCGCGGATTCGCCCGGGCGCCAAAGGACTTCCTGCAATTTGACACGCCTTGTCGGCGCCTCCTATGGTCGGATTTCCGCCGCCTTGCCGGGCGAATTGTAGAGCAGCGATGAAGCCACCGCTCTTTGCGTACCAAGCGCCCAAGACCGTCGACGAGGCGATAAAGTTTTTGGCCAGCGACGCTGACGCGATGGTGCTGGCCGGCGGCCAGAGCCTGATGCCGGCCATGAATTTCCGCGTCGCCAACCCGTCGCTGCTGGTCGACATTCAGCACGTCGAAGGACTGAAAGGCATCGCCGTCGTCGACGGCGCAATTGTCATCAAGGCGATGACGCGGCATCGCGAGCTCGAGCTTGATCCGGACGTGCGGCGCGCGAATCCGCTGATCGCGGAAATCATGGCGCACGTCGCTCATGTGCCGATCCGCAATCGCGGCACGGTCGTCGGCAGCCTCTGCCACGCCGACCCGTCGGCGGAGATGCCGCTTTTGTTTGTGCTGTTGGACGGCACGCTGATCGCGAAGGGGCCGAGCGGCACGCGCGAAATTCCCGCCACGCAGTTTTTCCAGTCGTTTCTCACCACGACGCGCAAGCAGGACGAGATCGTCGTCGAGGCGCGGCTGCCGGCATTGCCGGCCGGCGCCGGCGCCGCGTTCGATGAGGTGACGCGGCGGCACGGCGACTATGCGCTGGTCGGCGTCGGCTGCGTGGTAGAGCTCGATGGCGGCGGCCGCGCGCAACGCGTGCGGCTTGCCGCTTGCGGAATCGCCGATCGTCCGGTGCGGCTCAAGGCGGCAGAGGCGGCGCTGAACGGCACGGCGCTGGCAAGCGCCGATCTGGACGCGGCGGTGCGCGCGGCGGCTGATGCGGTAACACAGAGCGACGACATGAACACGTCGGCGTCGTACCGGCGCCGCGTCCTTGGCGGCCTGATCCGGCGGCTGGTAGCGACCGCCGCCCAACGCGCCCACGGCGGGAGCCGGCAATGAAACGCGCTATTCGGCCGGCGATACCCGAACGCTCGGACGATCCGCGCGTCGAGGTGGCGCTCACCGTCAACGGCCAAGAGGTGCGGAGGACGGTCAGCGTGCGCCTGCTGCTGAGCGATTTTCTGCGCCATGAACTCGGACTGACCGGCACCCATGTCGGCTGCGAACACGGCGTTTGCGGCTGCTGCACCGTTCACATCGACGGCAAGGCGGGCCGCTCGTGCCTGACGCTGGCGGTGCAGGCCAGCGGCTGCGACATCCGCACCATCGAGGACGTGGCCGCCGCGGACGGCGCGCTGCATCCGATCCAGCAGGCCTTCAAGGAATGCCACGCTCTGCAGTGCGGCTTCTGCACGCCCGGCATGGTGATGAACATCTTGAGCCGCTTCGAAGAGAGCGAGCCGCTCGACCTGTCCGAGAACGGCATTCGCGACATGCTGTCCGGCAACCTGTGCCGTTGCACCGGTTATATCAACATCATCGCCGCGGTTCGGCGCGCCGCCGAACTGCTCGGCCGCGCCTGAACGGAAAGCCTTCATGTCGACACGCACCTTTGGCGCCCGCATTGAACGCAACATCGATCCGAAGCTGTTGCGCGGCGAAGGCGCGTTCGTCGACGACATTCCGCTGACCAACGCGCTGCATGCCGCGTTTCTGCGCAGCCCCGTCGCGCGCGCCCGGATCAGAAGCATCGACGTCAGCGCGGCGCGAAATTATCCGGGCGTCGCTGAGGTCTATACCTGCGACAATATCGGCCCGCTCGACATGGCGATGCCGCTGCTGATTCCGCATCCGTCGATGAAGAACCCGAAGACGCAGCGGCCGCTGGCGCGCGACGCCGTCTATTATGTCGGGCAAACCATCGCCATGGTGGTGGCGGTCGACCGCTATACCGCCGAGGATGCAGCCGCGCTGATCGAAGTCGATTTTGAACAGCTCCCGGTCGAGATGGATCTGAAAGACGCGCTGCGCGACGGTGCGCCGCTGGTTCACGCCGATGTGCCGAACAATCTGGCGGCGCATTTCATCCAGATTTCCGGCGATCCGGACGGTGCCTTCGCGCGGGCCGAGCACTTCACCAAGATCGAGGTGCAGGTCGACCGCTCAACCGCGGCGCCGATGGAATGCCGCGCCGTGGCGGCGCGCTGGGATGCGGTGTCCGGCGAACTGACCGTGTGGGACGGAACGCAGGCGCCGATCTCGGTGCGCGGCGGCCTCGCTTCGATTTTTCAACTGGACGAAGACAAGGTCCGGGTCATCGCGCCCGACGTCGGCGGCGGCTTCGGCCAGAAGGTGCTGTTGTTCTATCCAGACGAGCTGCTCGTTCCGATGGCGGCGATGCAGCTCGGCCGCCCGGTGAAATACATCGAGGACCGCCGCGAGAATTTCATCGGCTCCTCGCAGGAGCGTACGCAGATCCACACCATCGAGCTCGCCGCACTCAAGACCGGCGAGGTGATCGGCCTGCGCGACAGCTTCCTGCACGACACCGGCGCGTTCATCCCGTATGGCATCGCGGTGGCGCAAGTCGCATCGACCTCGATCGCCGGGCCGTATCGCATCCCCAACATCTGGGTCGAGTTCAAGGCGGTCTATACGCCGACCGTGCAGGTGACGCCGTATCGCGGCTGCGGCCGGCCGCAGGCCTGCTTTGCCATTGAACGCGCGATGGATCAGCTGGCCGAAGACCTCAACATCGACCGGGTCGAAATCCGCCGGCGCAATTTCATTTCTGAAAAAGAATTTCCCTATCCGCGCGAAGGCCTGTTGTTCGCCGACGGCCTGAAAGTGACGCTCGACAGCGGCCAATATGGCCGGGCGCTCGGCATGGCCATCGAGGCGCTCGGCGGCGCAAAATTCCGCGCCGAGCAGGAGCGCGCCCGCGCCGACGGCAAATATCTCGGCCTCGGGCTCGCCTGTTATGTCGAAGGCACCGGCCTTGGCCCCTATGAAGGCGGCCATATCCGCGTGCATCCGATCACCGGTAAAGTCTATGTCAATACCGGCCTGTCGACCCAAGGCCAGGGGCACGACACGGTCTTTGCGCAGATCGTCGCCGATCAGGTCGGTGTCGCGCCGGACGATGTCATCGTCGTCGAAGGCGACACCAAGGCGTTCGACTGGGGCGTCGCGACCTTTGCCAGCCGCGCAGCGGTGGTGAGCGGCAATGCCATTCACAAGGCGGCGGTGACGGTGCGGCAGAAAATCCTGGAAGCGGCGGCGAACATGCTCGAAGCCGACATCGACAGCATCGAGCTGCACGACTCCGCGGCGTGGATCAAGGGCTCGAACCGCTTCGTGCCACTGGCCGCGATCGCGACCGCCAGCAATCCGCTGCGTTACGCCTTCAACGAAGCCGCGCAAGCCGCCACGCAATTCGCGCCTGCCAGCAAGCACGACGGGCCGCCGCTCGCGGAGGGCCAGGCGCCCGGCATCGAAGCCACCGAATACTACAGCCCCCCGGCCTCGACCTGGGCCTATGGCGTTCACGCCGCCATCGTTGAAGTCGATCCGCAATTGTGCACGGTGAAACTCCGCCAATATGTCTGCATCCACGATTGCGGCAACATGATCAATCCGATGATCGTCGAAGGACAGGTGTGCGGCGGCATCGCCCAAGGTATCGGCGGCGCGCTGTACGAGAAGCTCGAATATCAGCCCGACGGCAATCTCGCGAACGCCAGCCTGATGGATTTTCTGGTGCCCTACGCCACCGAAATTCCGCCGGTCTCGATCCTGCACCTGGAAACGCCGTCGCCGCTCAATCCGCTCGGCGTCAAAGGCGTCGGCGAAGCCGGCTGCATCGCGGTGGGCGCGGTCGTAGCGTCAGGCGTCGAAGATGCGCTCAAGCCGCTGGGAGCGGTCAAGCTCCGCCACGTGCCGCTGACGCCGCGCATGCTCAATGAGGCGCTGGAGGCGATCGGGCACTAGCCTATCATCAGGCAATCAGGCGGCGTTGCGCCCCAGCCTGCGGCCCTTCCACTCGGCGAGGATGTCGGCGGAATCGGCGACCAGGCCGAGATGCAGCGACACTATCGCCAGCGCCGCGTTTTCCAGATGGTCGTCGGTGCCGCGCACCAGATCGCGCGCGACGATGACCCGATAATTGTGATTGCTGGCGTCGAACGCAGTGTTGAGAATGCAGCAATCGGTGAAGCCGCCATCCAGCACGATGGCTTCGATGCGCATGTTGCGCAGCAGGAAATCCAGATCGGTCGGATAGAACGCCGAGAGCCGTTTCTTCGTCTCGACAATCAGG
>Ga0210386_10002940_pt1 | contig 14398 bp, 12 predicted proteins | sample IncBWH32OmetaG_FD_160091 | JGI IMG/M metagenome (GOLD analysis project Ga0210386, IMG submission 160091) | Forest soil microbial communities from Barre Woods Harvard Forest LTER site, Petersham, Massachusetts, United States - Inc-BW-H-32-O ... | reverse complement strand
CCGGCCTGCGATACGCAACAGGGCCGAGGTTCGATCCCAGCACTTCAACTTCACCGCCGGGCAGAGCAGCATTCGGTTGCAGCGCTTCAATGCGCGGCGCGTGACTTGCTTCAGATTTGATCAGGGGTGCCATACTCGCTACCACTAATTCTAGACCGTGTTGATTACCACCACAGATGCGCGATCAGACCAGCCACCAGAGCATACATGCCGGCGGCTACATCGTCCATCATGATGCCCAGCCCTCCGTGCAGCCGCTCCAATTGCCTCGCCGGCCAGGGCTTCACAATATCGAACAAACGAAACAGCGCAAAAGCCAGCAGGGCATCCCGAATCTCCACCGGACACACCGCCAGCGCGATCCATTGCCCCGCCACTTCGTCGATCACTACCTGGCCAGGGTCTTCCCGCCCGCTCTCGCGCTCTACGACGGAGCCCGCTGGTATGCCGACCAGAATGGCCGCAACCGCCGCAACTCCGGTCGCGATGGCAAGGTTGATAGCGCTCAGATGCGCCGCACGCGCGGCGAAGAACCACAGTGCCGTCGCAGCCAGGGAAGCCCATGTTCCCGGCCCAGGTCCGATCAGACCGATCCCGAAGAATGTCCCCGCCGTCCAGGCCCAGAGTGTTCTTTTTCCGGGCTCAGTCGTCATCGTCCTTGTGGCCCTCGCTTCCCGGATTCAGCCCTTCAAGCACCTCGGGATCGAGTATCGGCGAGGAGATCCGGTAGCCCCCGCTCGCCCACTTGCCCAGATCGATCAACCGGCAGCGGTCGCTGCAGAAGGGGAAGAACTCATCCTCAGCCGTTACCACCGTCCTGCAGGTCGGACATCTCAACACAACCTGTTGCTGGCTCACGTCTACTCTCCGGCCGCCGAAATCACCCGCGCCACCACGTCGTAGTCGTGCGCCTCGGTAATTTCGCAGCGATAAAAACGCCCCGCCTGCAGCTCATCGAAGGGCCCGAAATCGTTGATGTAGACCTTGCCGTCAATCTCCGGCGCGTGAAACTCCGACCGGCCCTCCCACAGCAGCGCCGTCTCCTCCGACTCGCCTTCGATCAGCACATCCAGCTCGCGCCCGGCCCAGGCCGCCTTTCTCTCGCGGCTGATGCGCTGCTGAATCTTCATCAACTCTCTCTTACGCCGTTCGATCGTGCGTTGCGGCACTTTGTTCGCAAGTCCGTACGCTCCGGAGCCGTCCTCATCCGAGTAGCCGAAAACCCCCAGCCAGTCGAACTTCGCCTCGCGGACAAAATTGCAGAGCCTCTCGAAGTCCTCTTCCGTCTCGCCCGGAAAGCCGACGATGAACGACGTCCGCAAAGCGATACCAGGCACAGCAGCCCGCACCTTCTCCATCGTCTTCAGGAAAATATCCGCGTTCGCGCCGCGCTTCATGCTCTTCAGCACCGGACCCGACGCATGCTGCAGCGGCACATCGAGGTACTTCGCGATGTTCGGGTGTTTCGCGATCGTCTCCAGTAGCCTGCCCGTGATCTTGTTGGGATAGGCATACAGGAACCGCAGCCACACCAGCCCCGGAATCGTCGCCAGCCGGTCCAAAAGCTGCGCCAGCCCGTCCTTCAGACCCAGGTCCTCGCCATAGCAGGTCGTATCCTGACCGATCAGCGTGATCTCGCGCACGCCCTGCGCGACCAGAGACTCGGCCTCTGCAATGACCGACTCGAACCGCCGCGACCGGAACTTGCCGCGCAGGTTCGGAATCACGCAGAAGCTGCATGGATGATCGCAACCTTCCGCAATCTTGATGTACGCCGATGCTTTCTTGGTCGCCAGCAGTCGGGGCGTGGTGTGATCGTAGAGATACTGCGGCAGATGCGCCTCAGCGCCATCCCAAGCCGTTCGGGCAAACCGCCCTTGCGACTCGCGCAGATCGCCCTCAGGACGCGCCCCCAATGCGGTTGTCATCCCGAGCGTAGCGACCGCAGGGAGCGCAGTCGAGGGACCTGCTTTTCGATCATTCGCCTGTTCCGCGGTCAGAATCGTAAAAGGCGACGGCTCCTGAATCGCCGGGCGCGGAGCATCCAGCCCAGCCGCCGACACGATCTGCTCCAACTCGCCAGTGCCCACGACGGCGTCGACTTCAGGAATATTCTTCCGGATCTCGTCCCGATAACGCTCTACCAGGCAACCGGCCACGATGAGCCGCCGTGCCCGGCCAGTCGTCTTGTGCTGCGCCATCTCGAGGATGGTGTCGACGGACTCCTGCTTGGCGGCGTCGATGAACGAGCAGGTGTTGACGACCAGGATCTCGGCCGCCTCTACATCGGAGGTCATCTCCGCCCCGGCGCGGTCCAGCAGACCCATCATCACCTCGCTGTCGACGAGGTTCTTGGGGCAGCCCAGCGACACAAACCCGATCTTCGGACGTGGATGGGGGCGCGCCGTCAGGTTTTCGAAATTTTGGGAATCGACGGCGCTCAAAGCGCTCTCGTCGAGAAGAGTCTCAGTCACTTATCTATTTTACCGGAGAAGCCTGCAAACGGCTGCGCTTCTGGTAATTGGTATTAGCTTCCGGCTAGTCCGTTAACGAACCGGGGCCATCTCCGCTGTGCCTGACATCCTGCTGCCAAATTATTCGGCCCGAAGCGCTTCGACGGGATCGACAGCAGCGGTACGGCGCGCCGGCAGATAGCTTGCCAATGCCGCTGCAGCAACCAGCACAACCGGTACGGCTGTGAACGTGACCGGATCGAGCGGGCTGATGCCAAACAATAACGTTTGCATGAGGCGCATGAGTGCGGCTGCCGCGCCAAGGCCAACAGCCGTGCCAACGCCGGTAAGCACCAGCGCTGAGCGAACGAACATCCACACCAGTTCGTTCTTCTTCGCGCCCAGCGCCATGCGAATGCCGATCTCGCGGGTGCGCTGCGAAACTGCATACGAGATCACGCCGTAGATCCCGAGGATGCCAAGAGCCAGCGCCATCGTTCCGGCAATCGCCAGCATGACGAGCGTGAACGAGGTGCGCGCCATGGATTCGCTATAGATATCCTGCATGGTGCTGATTGCCGCAACCGGCAGATTCGAATTCACCGACCAGACGGCCTGCTGCATTTCATTGATGAGGGCTGGCGTTCCCGCGCGATCGGTGCGCAGCGCGAAACAGACAGTGCGCCTTACATCGACAGGTCCGGGACCGTAAAGATCGGGCTTCAGCGAAGGCCAGTACACGGTGGCTGGCGCGATCTGATCGACGCCATTCTCGCGCACATCCTGGAGTACCCCGACAACCTCGTGCCACGGCTTGCCGGAAAAATTGTATTCGCGAAAGTGCTTGCCGATGGCCGCCTGCGGAGACCCCCACAGCTCGCGAGCCAGGTTCTCAGAGACCATGCCCACCGGTCTCAGGCCGTAGATGTCCGTCCATGTGAAATCGCGCCCTGCAACGATCCTCGTTCCGGCGGTATGGAAGTAATCCGGCGAGACGTAGTTGAACAGACGCATGGGAGGTTGTTCGCCTTGATAACTTTTCCCTTCGATGAAAATGTTGTCCCACGCGGGCTCGCCTCCACTCATGGGGACGGAAACGGCGAAGCCCGCTGAGGAAACTCCAGGAATCGCGGCAAGCTTGTCTTGAATATTGTTCTGAACGCGGAGCACCGCCTGCGGATCGCGAACCAGTGTCTCCGGAATTGAAATACGCATCACCTGCATCGATGCGGGATCGGAGAAGCCCGGATCGACGTTGCGCATCGCGTTGAAGGTACGGATCATCAGTACGGCGCTGATGAGGAGCACGAGCGCCATGGCTATCTGCGCCACGACCAGCAGGTCGCGTCCGCGCTGCCGCTCGCGGCTCACGCTTGCTGTTCGCATGGCACCTAGCAACGGCACGGCTTGCCGCGATGGAGCATAGCGCAGCACGGGAATAGAGCCGAACAGCAGTCCGGAGAGCACCGATAGGATCAGGGTGAATGCGAGCGATCGGCCGTCGAGCGAGATCTCGCTCAGTCGCGGCAGATTCTCCGGGCCGATCGCAGTCAACAGGCGCAGTCCTGCATAGGCAACTCCTATGCCGACCCCGCCGCCGCACACGCCAAGAGTCACGCTCTCCAATAGCAGTTCCCGGGCAATCCGCCATCTGCCGGCACCAAGAGCAGAGCGCACTGCCAGCTCCTGCTGGCGCGCGTCAGCGCGTACCAGCAACAGGTTGGCCACGTTGGTGCAAGCGATCAGCATCACCACGCCAATCGTCGCCATCACCACCCACAGCACGTTGCCGATGCCGCCGACGACCTGCTCCTTCAAAGGCCGAAGCACGGGCGTAATCTTCCAGGTCAGAAAAAAGTATGGATCGATGCCTGGACCATTCGTCCACGAGCCCATCCAGACATTGAGCAGACGTGCCACATCCGCGTCGGCCTGCGAGATCGTCACGCCCGGCCGTAGCCGCGCGATGCCGCGAAACGCAAAGCCGGACAGCGGCTCCTTGACCGGATCGAAGGCCAGCGGTACCAGCAGATCGAAGTCGTAATTGACCACCCTGAAGCCACGCGGCATCACACCGGCAATCTCATGCGGCTGGGAGTCGACGCTGATCGTGCGGCCTATTACGCTCGGATCCCCGCCGAATTGCCGCTGCCAGTATCCATAGCTAAGCATTACCCGACGCGCTCCACGTGGGTCCTGGTCTGCCGCCGTAAGCCATTGCCCGGCTACGGGAAGCACATTGAGCGTCTGGAGAACGCCATCTGTAATCAGCGCGGTGTTGACTTGCTCCGGCCGGGCGATCCCCGTGATGCTTGCAGTTGCAGGCAGCCATACCCCGACCGATTGGAATGCCCGGTTATGCGCGGCAAAAGTGAGATACATCGAGGGCGAGAGCCGCAACTCATCCCGAAATTCGGCCAGCCCGGGCGCGCCCGGCGCGAGCAGGTGCGCCGCAACCAGTTGCTGCGGGTCGGGGTAGGGCAGCGGCCGGATCAGGACGCTGTTGAGCACACTGAACACCGCTGTATTCGCTCCGATGCCGATGGCCAGCGTCAGCACCACGGTGACCGCGAACACCGGCGACCGCCCCAGTCGGCGGCATACATGCTTCAGATCCAGCAGCAGCGATTCGAGTCTCTGCCACTGCCACACTTCACGGCTCCGTTCCTGAAGGAGTGTCACATTGCCGAAATCGCGGCGTGCGGTTCGTTCGGCTTCATCGCGCGGCATGCCCTCTTCCATCAATTCGTCGATCCGCTCGTTGAGGTGTTCCTGAATCGAAACAGAGATGTCCTCGTAACGGCGCTTCCGGGCGAACAAACGATTGAACCACGACAATCCACACCTCCTATGCCTCGGCGGCGGCAAGCACCCGGGTAAAACCTGCAAACATCCTCTCGAAGCTCACAACCTCTTTTTCGAGATGACGAATGCCTGCATCAGTGAGCCGATAAATCCGCGTTGGACGACCCTTGGCCGAGGTGCCAGTCTCAGCTTCCAGCCAGCCTTCCCTGAGCATTCTCTGCAGCGCCGGATAGAGCGAGCCTTCCTCCACCTGGAGCAGGTCGTCAGAAACTTGCCTGATGTGCTTCACCAGCGCATAGCCATGCATGGGCTTCAGCCGCAGCGATTGCAGAATCATGATCTCCAGTGCACCGGGGAACAGGTCGCGATGTTCAGGGTTTTTCGCCATTCCAGAACTTTACAACAAAATACTATTGTTAAAATAGGTATGTACGGAGAAGTCTCCGTGCAAGTTCCGTCTTTATACAAATCCGTCTTTATACAAATGAGTCCGCAAAACACGGTTCTCGTCGCTAAACTCTCGACGGTCGGACAACTCGGCAAAGAGACGACTATTAGGGAATCTCGTCCTGGACTGTTGCCGCATCTGCCCGCCGCACGGGGCCGCCAGCCAGCCGGGAATACCTGGCTGGCCATTTCACCAGAACGGCTATAATAGAAACAGGATCAAGGGCTCGGCGGTTCTGACACGCCGAGCCTTTTCCCATTTTGGAATATACCCTCCCTAAGTCATTTAGTATCTATGAAGTATGCGTAAGTTTTTTATTATCTATGAAGTACGACGTGTCCCTCCCTTAACATCAGTGGAATCAATGAAGTAGGGAGCCACAGGGGACGGGGAGGGGTAGGCAGGAGTTCCAAATCGGAACCGGACCAATCCGGTGCTATCATTACCTATGTGCCGGGTCCTACGCGGCGCAATCCCGCCAACCCCGCCAGGTCCGGAAGGAAGCAACGGTAACGGGCTAGTGCGTGCGCAGTAGGTTCCCCGGTACATGATCTCCCGGGCCCACCCCTCAATTCCGCGCTTCCCTGACCATAAATAGACATCCTCTCCTCCTTCAGAGAGAATGACTCTTTTGAACTCATCTTCCCTGGAGAAACAGATTGAGCCTCGCCGTGCGTCCGCATGCTTCACGACGCGCTAAGATCAGCGCCCTCGGAACCTACGTTCCGCCCCGTCTGCTTACCAACAAAGACCTCGAGAAGATGGTTGAGACCTCCGACGAGTGGATTTACAGCCGTGTAGGCATCCGCGAGCGGCACATCGTCGAGAATGGCATGGCTACAAGCGACATGGGGGTCGAAGCCGCGAAGCGCTGCCTCACCGAACGCGGCATTCCGGCGACCGACGTGGAGGTTATCATCGTTGCCACCGTGACACCTGACATGCTCTTCCCGGCAACAGCCTGCCTGGTTCAGGACAAGCTCGGCGCACAGGGCGCCTGGGGATTCGATCTCTCCGCCGCCTGCTCCGGCTTCGTCTACGCGCTGCAGATGGGAGCCAAGCTCGTCGAGAGCGGTGCCCACGCGAAGGTACTGGTGATCGGCGCCGACACCATGTCCTCCATCATCGACTACACGGACCGTTCCACCTGTGTCCTCTTCGGGGACGGGGCCGGCGCGGTACTGGTCGAACCCGCCGAAGAGGGCGAAGTCGGCATGATCGACTTTGTCCACGAGATCGACGGCTCCGGCGGGCCGGCACTGAACATGCCGGGGGGTGGCAGCCTCCATCCCTCCACTGCCGACACCGTCCGCAACAAGATGCACTACGTTCACCAGGACGGTCAGACGGTTTACAAATTTGCCGTGCGCAAGATGGTTGAGGCTTCCGAGAAAGTGCTGAGCCGCAGCGGAGTGAAAGTTGAGGAACTCGCCGCCTTTATTCCGCACCAGGCCAACAAGCGCATCATCTCCTCCAGCGCCGAACGATTGGGATTGCCGCTCGAGCGAGTCATCATCAACATCGACCGCTACGGTAACACCACGGCCGGGACCATTCCCCTCGCAATGGACACCGCACGGCAGGAGAACCGTGTGCACAAGGGTGATCTGGTGCTCATTGCCAGCGTGGGCGCAGGGTTTACGGTTGGTGCCTCTCTGCTCCGTTGGGAGATAGATTAGCTGGCACGTGCCGTGGCAGCTGCTCCCGACCGCCGCTGATCGAGTCGATACTTCCAAAGGCCAAATATCACTGCGGCGATGAGCAGACCGATAAAAGACCAGATCACCACCACCGACCACTCGGCGAGATATTGCGCCCATGCACGGATCACTCGACGTCCGTAGGTAACGCCAAGCCAGACGACCATGCAGTACCGTGCTGATCGCGCGACTCCGAAGCCAATCAGGAATCGGTTGCGGGATACCCCGAGGGCTCCGGCAGACAGAAGGAATGGCATGAGTGGAATCGGTGGAGGCAGGATTGCAGCGAGAGATACTGTAAGGACTCCGTTTCGTTTCACCCACCGTGTTATCGGCGCCATGAATCGCTTCGGCACATACCTCTTCAGCATGGTTTCGCCGCCCTTTCTGCCGGCGCTCCATGTCAAGTAACCTCCAATGAGGCTCCCTGAAATCGCAGCCGCCGCCAAAAACCAAGGGTTCCCCTGATTCGCGGCCAGCAACAGAACGAGGAGATCGGTACTCCCGGGAAGGGGCAGAGGAATGACTGACGAATCAATCACTGCGACCGCGAAGGCGCCGACGACCCCCAGATGAATTAGCCAGTGCGGAATCAAGTGGTGGCGATTGGCATGCTCGAACGCGAGGGTCACGGACTCTTTGACGCAGAATGTCTGTTTGAAGTCGCCCTTCTATCTCTTTTTACTCACAGGAAACGCAGACTAGGAACTCCCGGCAAAGCTCCACACTCGACTGCATAGCGATAGAAGAGATTCAAACCGTCGAGGCACACGTCGTCGAGGAAGTAGTGGATGTTCTCATACAGATAGGTCTTGATCGTAATGGGAGGAACAGCAATGCGCGGCGACCATTCCTCGACAATCTGAGCGATATGGTCGAGGCCGCCATCGCGTGACCGTTCGAAGTCCTCGATAAGCTGCTGAGGAGAGAATCCTGCACGCTGCAACGCATCTTCACGTACAGCCCAGAATGCCGAGACCCAGGCGGTATTCGTCCAGGCGCGCCATTCGTGCGCCAGGTCGAGATACAAAAGTCGTTCACCGGTGCGCTGTTCGCGGGGCTCGCGATCTTCGAGTGCCAGCAGAGCGGGATCGCCGATTAGCAATGCAGCGTCGGCGACGTTGAGCATTGCGTCGAGGTCGGCGGACATGGGAAGGAATTGAGGATTGGTGTTCCACAATTTGCGGAAGAGGATCTTAGTATAGGTTGCCGACGTGATCGATGCAGTATCCAGGGCAACACTGCGGACTCTGCTTAGTCCGTCGCGGTGGCGCACAACGAGCAGAATGGAACGAACCTCATCGAGCGAGGCGATCGCGCAGCGAGGAACGATCAGGGTGTCAGGCAGTAACGGATATGCCGCGACGGGGACCAGGCCGATGTCTGCGGTGCCACCTCGCAGATGCTGCGCGCATTCAGATGGTGTTGAAGAAATGATTGAGTAGCGGCGGGCGAGTTCAGTTGCGCGCGGTTCGTGTTCGAAATCCCACATCAACGGGGCGGGATTTAGAAAGTTGATGGCAGCAATAACGAGCTTTTTCGAAGCAAGACTCACCTCCCAGTGTAGCAACGATTAACGCCTGCCTTCAGTAACGTTGGACGCGACGCTTTGTCTTGACTTGCCTTGAGCGCACCGCTAATCTCCGAGCAAATCTTCTCTCAATCCATCAACGGCAATAAGGACGGCGATTTCCGCCCACACGGGCAATTCATGACTACTGTTACGGTCTCCAGTGAAACACCGCTTCCTTCATTAACGGAGGAACGCGTCGCATGGCTTGCCCTTGCCTTGACTCCGCAACTCGGCCCGCGACGCATCCTGCGCGCTGTCGAACGTTGTGGATCGGCGGCGAAGATTCTGGATCGGGGTCTTACTGACCTCGAGGCTTTGCAATTTCCCGTGGAGAGTGTGCGGTGTATCGCCGACGGTCACGCACGCGCTGCAGCAGATCAGCAGTTGGACACACTTGCGAAGACCGGCGGACAATTTCTCACCTATACCGATCGCAGCTATCCCGAAAGCGTCCGAGAGATATTTGATCCGCCTGCGGTGCTCTGGCTTCGTGGCAATCCGCAATTATTCGCGTCGCCGTCAATCGCGGTGGTCGGCACGCGCCATCCAACTCCTTACGGAACGGGCATGGCCGAGATGCTTTCACGCGACCTCGCCCATCGCGGACTCATGATTGTAAGCGGCATGGCTCGTGGCGTGGACACGGCAGCTCACAAAGGCGCGCTCGCTGCTAAAAAGCCGACGATCGCAGTCTGGGGAACGGGCATCGACGTTATCTATCCTAAGGAGAACAAATCCCTATCGGAACAGATTGTCGGCGGCGGCGGCGCGATTATTTCGGAGTTCCCGCTGGGCGTTTTTCCTGCTCCTCAAAATTTTCCCAGACGTAACCGGATCCTCAGTGGGATGAGTATTGGCGTTCTTGTAATCGAAGCGGCGGAGTACAGGGGAACGCGTGTGACTGCGCCCTGCGCCATAGAACAAAACCGTGACGTTTACGCGGTGCCGGGCAACGTCACGACGAAAAATGCCTGGGGCCCTAACACTTTGATAAAGCAAGGTGCAAAGCTTACAGCTACGTGGGAGGATGTGTGGGAGGAATTGCCCACGCCGGTTCGCCTTCGGCTTGAGGCTGAGCACGGTCTTGCATCGAAACCGCCCGGTGCTGCATCCTTATTTGCGGAAGAGCCACTTCCCGCCGGCGAAGCCCGTGTGATATCAGTGCTGCGCCACGACGAAGCGCTTCAACTTGACGAGATCATGGAAAAGCTTGAGCCTGAACTCAGTTCCTCGGAAGTCTTTACCGCGCTCTTTGAGCTGGAGTTGGCAGGCCGGATCCGGCAACTTCCAGGAAAAAATTACGTCAAAGCCTTCTAAACGAAGCAGTCGCAATCTTCGGTGCTTTAAGGTGCATCGAATGATGAATTCGCGTTGCACCTGAAGGAGCAGGTAGATTCGAAGTGGCGAAGCATGGTAGCTTCCAGACAAAATTATCGCCGACTCGTGTGCCGGGTGCAGTCTGGTACTATCCGTTCCGGCGCAAAGGAAAAGAATGAGTAAATCCCTAGTGATCGTCGAGTCGCCCGCAAAGGCCAAGACGATCAACAAATATCTCGGAAAAGACTTCACGGTAGAGGCGTCGCTCGGCCACATCATGGACCTGCCGAAGAACAAGATCGGCGTTGACCTGACCGAGGGCACTTTCGAACCTGAGCTGATCGTCATCCCGGGAAAGGAAAAGGTAGTTGAGAGACTGCGCAAGCTTGCGAAGGCTTCGGACAGCGTGTATCTCGCTCCTGACCCTGATCGCGAAGGCGAGGCAATCGCTGCCCACCTTGCTGATGTTTTGCGCACTTCGGTCAAGAAGAGTGCAATTCACCGAGTCACCTTCAACGAAATCACTCCTAAGGCTGTGAAGGCGGCTTTCGCCGATGCGCGCGCTGTCGACCAGAATCTCGTCGACGCTCAGCAGACGAGACGTGTGTTGGATCGGATCGTCGGATATCAGATCTCTCCGCTGCTCTGGGATAAGGTGCGGCGCGGTCTTTCTGCAGGACGCGTGCAGACCGTTGCTCTTCGACTGATCGTTGAGCGTGAGCAAGAGATTAAGGCTTTCAATCCCGTCGAGTATTGGACCATCGACGCTAGTCTTCATCCGTCGCCGCAGGGCCAGGAGTTTACTGCGCGGTTTGTCGGAACCGATGGCGAGCGGGCACGCGTCGAGACGGTTGACGCGCCATCTCTGCCTGATCAAAGGCTGACCGACAAGACGGTTGCGCAGTTGAATAAGGCGGTATGGTCAGTTCGCAGCGTTGACCGCAAGGAGCGTAAGCGCAATCCTGCCGCGCCTTTCACAACAAGCAAGTTGCAGCAAGATGCCTCGCGTCAGCTTGGTTTCAACGTTAAGCGCACCATGGGTGTTGCTCAGCGGTTATATGAAGGCGTGGAACTCGGCAGCGAAGGCGCTGTTGGTCTAATCACGTACATGCGTACTGACTCGACTCGAGTTTCACAGGATGCAGTCACTGCCATTCGCGGCTGGATCAAGGGAAAGCTCGGCGAAGCGTACCTGCCGGTGTCAGCAAACGTGTTCAAGTCCAAGAAGGATGCCCAGGATGCGCATGAAGCGATCCGCCCAGCGAATCCCGAGTTGCACCCGGATGATATTCGTAAGTATCTTTCCGACGAACAGTACAAGCTTTACAAGCTTATCTGGCAGCGCTTCGCGGCTTCGCAGATGATGCCTGCCGTCTACGACCAGACTACTGTCGACATCGTTGCGAAGGCAGATAAGGGCTACGATTTCCGCGTCACTGGTTCGGTGCTGAAGTTTGACGGCTTTCTGAAAGTCTACCAGGAGGCGAAAGAGAAGAAAGACGAAGACGACGAGTCTCTCTCGAACAAGCTTCCGGCGCTCAATGCGGGCGATATGCTGGTTCTCGAGGAATTGAAGCCGGAACAGCATTTCACGGAGCCGCCCCCCCGCTACAACGAGGCTTCGCTGGTGAAGGAGCTTGAGGAACGGGGAATTGGGCGTCCATCCACCTATGCATCCATTATCAATACTATCCAGGACCGGGAGTATGTCCAGAAGATGGGTGGCCGCAATGGCCGCTTCGTGCCCACAGAGATCGGAACAGTTGTAACCGGTCTCCTGGTGAAGAACTTTCCCTACATCTTTGATACCAAATACACGGCCCGGCTCGAAGAGGAACTGGATGATATCGAAGACGGCAAGGAGAAGTGGACCGATCTGCTGAACGGTTTCTACGGACACTTTGAAGAGGAGCTCGCTGAAGCGGGCGAGAACATGGAAGACATCAAGCGGATGGAGAAGCCGACAGACCAAGTCTGCGATCTTTGTGGATCGCCCCTCGTGCTTAAGTGGGGCAAGTTCGGCTCCTTCTATGCCTGTAGTGCGTATGACAAGAAGAAGCCCGGAAGCTGCACCTTCACAAAGGAGAATTTTGAGGCGAAGCCGAACCTGACGTTGCCCGGCGGAGAAGAAGAACAGCAGGAAGAGTACTGCGAAAATTGCGGCCGTGTCATGGTCCTGAGAAATGGGCCATGGGGGCCTTACATGGCGTGCCCCGGGTACAACGAGGATCCACCCTGCAAGACAGTGCGCCGGCTCCACCAGAAGCAGCAGCAGAAGCCGCCGCAACCGCTGGACGAGAAGTGCCCCAAGTGCGGTGAGCAACTCGTGCTGCGCCACGGACAGTACGGAGAGTTTGTCTCCTGCTCCGCGTATCCGAAGTGCAAGTACATCAAGCAGAACACCATCGGGGTCAAGTGCCCCATGTGCCACGTGGGTGAAGTGGTCGAGAAGAAGGCACGGCGCGGCAACCTCTTCTACGGCTGCTCGGAGTATCCGAAGTGCACCTTTACTGCAAACTACCGGCCGGTCGACAAGCCGTGTCCGGAGTGCGGTAGCCCGTATCTGCTGGAGAAGACTCTCAAGTCCGGCGTGTATCTCGTCTGTCCCAACAACAAAAAGCCTTCGGCAGACGAAGAGGCGGCACCGAAGAAGCGCAGAAAAAAAGATGAAGCAGAAGGCGCAGTGGTGTGCAGCTTCACGAAACGGATCGGGGACGCCCCACCCCCCACGCCGGTTGCTGTTCCTACAGCCAAGACGCATGGGCCGGTGGTCGAGCAGCCGGTGGCCTAGGCCGGCCATCTCGCGGTACACTCAGGCGCGGAGCCCCCCATGTTCGAATCTACCCTTGCAACCACCGCTGACGCCGGCCTGATTCTCAAGCTGTACGAACTCCGAACCGAACCCGCCATGCGCGAGGCTCGCGCCTGGCTTACCGGCCAGTTCTTCCCGCAGACGGCAGAGGAGTTCTTTGCTGTCGCCAATGCCCGGAGCAGCCAGGAGAACGCCTGGTACCGGCAGGTGACGAGCTACTGGGAGATGGCCGCGGCGCTGGTGCTGCACGGCGCGCTGAACGCCGAACTGTTCGTCGACTGTAACAACGAGCCGTTCTTCATCTATGCCAAGTTCCTGCCGCTGCTGCCCGAGATCCGGCAGAAGATGCCGGGATTTCTCACCAAGGTGGGCCAGGTGGTGGATGGATCGCCCGCAGCCAAAGCTAAAGTGGACCGGGCGGCAGCGAATGTGGCGGCTCTGTTTAGCGCGGCTGCCGCGACGGCAAGGAAGTAATCGAACAGGCAACAGCCTGCCTCGCGAATCGGGACGTACCTGCCCCGCATCTGGTAATGTGGGAGGGGTCTGACTACCTTCCTAAGGGTTTATTTCGATGGCAAAGGCAATCTGGAACGGCACGGTTGTTGCCGAAAGCGATAAGGTTGAGACAGTTGAGGGAAACATCTATTTCCCAGAGGGTTCCGTGAAGCGGGAGTATCTTCGGCCGAGCTCGACCACGTCAACGTGTCCGTGGAAGGGGCAGGCTCGGTACTACAGCCTCCTGATCGACGGGCAGGAGAACCAGGATGCGGCCTGGTACTATCCCGATCCCAAGCCGGCGGCGCGCAATATCAAGAACCACATCGCGTTCTGGAGAGGCGTCGAAATCGAGAAGTAGGAGGGTACCCCTCCCCCCCGGTTTTCGTGAGCGGCCGAAACCGATTCATTTCGCTGGACTTATCTGCTGTTCTTTGTAACCGTTTCATTCTATTGGAGAAGACTGTAACCGTTTGTTACAGCTGGATTTAGCAGCGCCACCGGCGGGCATGGTCCGTAACCGTTTCATTCCATTGGGGAAACGCTGTAAGCATTTGTTATGGCGGGATTTAGCAGCGCCGCCGGACATGATGTGTAACCGTTTCATTCCATTGGGGCGGGGTGTAACTGATTCTTCTGATGGAAATTACCGGTTCGTCGGCCTGCACCGGTAGTGTCCAGAGTTTTTCGCACATTCGATCTTAGTTAGCAGACAGGAAGGTTGTTGGGTTGGTTGATTTGTTCTGGTCCCCGTGGGGACCAGAACAAGGGGTCAGGCGATGGCCACGACGTCGG
>Ga0210386_10002939_pt1 | contig 14407 bp, 13 predicted proteins | sample IncBWH32OmetaG_FD_160091 | JGI IMG/M metagenome (GOLD analysis project Ga0210386, IMG submission 160091) | Forest soil microbial communities from Barre Woods Harvard Forest LTER site, Petersham, Massachusetts, United States - Inc-BW-H-32-O ... | reverse complement strand
GCCGCGATCCTCGCGTCCATCGCGTTCCACACCAGGGTGACCGCCGACGACGTCTACCGCGAGGGCATCACCTCGATCACCCCGGATGACTTCGCGTCCGCGCGCGCCCTCGGCTGCACGATCAAGTTGCTGTCGATTTGCGAGCGAATCACGACCGGCGATGGCCAGCAGCGGGTTTCGGCTCGGGTCTACCCGGCGCTGGTGCCGTTGTCGCATCCCCTTGCTACGGTCAGCGGCGCCTTCAACGCCGTGGTGGTCGAGGCGGAGGCCGCGGGTCGACTGATGTTCTACGGTCAGGGCGCCGGCGGAGCGCCGACCGCATCGGCGGTAACCGGCGATCTGGTGATGGCCGCCCGTAACCGGGTGTTGGGCAGCCGCGCGCCGAAGGAGTCGAAGTACGCTCAACTGCCGATCGCGCCAATGGGTTTAATCTCTACCCGCTACTACGTCAGCATGAACGTTGCTGACAAGCCGGGCGTATTGTCCTCGGTTGCTGCAGAATTCGCCAAGCGCGAAGTCAGCATCGCCGAAGTTCGCCAGGAAGGTGTCGTCGGCGAGGGCGGGCACCGGGTAGGAGCCCGCATCGTGGTGGTCACCCACAGTGCCACCGACGCCGCACTGTCCGAAACCGTGGATGCCCTGGCTGATCTCGACGTGGTACAGGGTGTGGCCAGCGTCCTGCGGCTGGAAGGAACCAGCGAATGAGTCCGGCAAGCGCCGCCAAGACCGGCATTCATCGGCCGTGGCCGGGTGTGATCGCGGCCTATCGGGATCGGCTACCGGTCGGCGACAACTGGGCTCCCGTCACCTTGTTGGAGGGCGGCACCCCGCTGATACCGGCAACCAGGCTCTCGGCAAAGACCGGCTGCACGGTTCATCTCAAGGTCGAGGGCCTCAATCCCACCGGCTCCTTCAAGGACCGCGGCATGACGATGGCCGTCACTGACGCGGTGGCCCGCGGCCAGCAGGCCGTGCTGTGTGCATCGACCGGCAACACATCTGCCTCGGCGGCGGCTTACGCCGCCCGCGCCGGCATCACCTGCGCGGTACTGATCCCGCAGGGCAAGATCGCGATGGGCAAGCTGGCGCAGGCCGTGATGCACGGCGCCAAGATCATCCAGATCGACGGCAACTTCGACGACTGCCTGGAACTCGCCCGCAAGATCGTCGCCGACTTCCCGACGATCTCGTTGGTCAACTCGGTCAACCCCGTCCGCATCGAGGGCCAGAAGACAGCGGCGTTCGAGATCGTCGACGCGCTGGGCACCGCACCGGACGTGCACGCCTTACCGGTCGGCAACGCCGGCAACATCACGGCTTACTGGAAGGGCTACACCGAGTATCACGCCGACGGAGTGATCGACAAGCTGCCGCGCATGCTCGGCACCCAGGCCGCCGGCGCGGCGCCGTTGGTCCTCGGCGCACCGGTGAGCCAGCCGGAGACCATCGCCACCGCGATCCGCATCGGCTCGCCGGCGTCGTGGGCGTCGGCCGTCGAGGCGCAACAGCAGTCCAAGGGACGGTTCCTGGCCGCCACCGACGACGAGATCCTCGAGGCGTATCACCTGGTCGCCGGTAGCGAAGGCGTCTTCGTGGAACCGGCATCGGCGGCAAGCATCGCCGGTCTTCTCAAAGCCGTCGATGACGGCTGGGTCGCACCGGGATCGACCGTGGTGTGCACTGTGACCGGCAACGGCCTGAAGGATCCCGACACGGCGTTGCGGGACATGCCGAGCGTGTCGCCGGTGCCCGTCGACCCTGTCGCCGTCGTCGCGAAATTGGGATTGGTCTAGTGGCGATCGCAAGCTCGGCGCAGCCGGGTGAAGCGGGTCGCCACTCATCAGACCTGAGTACCCAGATGCTGCCTGCCGGGCTGCTGGCCAGTTCGGTGGTCGCGGCGTCCAGCGCCAACCTCGGTCCGGGCTTCGACAGTATCGGGCTGGCGTTGAGCCTCTACGACGAAATCATCGTCGAGACAACCGATTCTGGCCTGGTCGTCAACGTTGAAGGCGAGGGCGCCGGGGAGTTGGCGCTCGACTCCGGTCATTTGGTGGTTCGGGCCGTCGAGCGCGGGCTGCAGGCGGCCCGCGTCACCGCGCCCGGCTTGATAGTGCGGTGCCGTAACGCCATCCCGCACTCGCGGGGTCTCGGCTCGTCGGCAGCGGCGGTGGTCGGCGGCCTTGCAGCGGTCAATGGGATTGTCGCGCAAGCAGGTTCGACTCCTCTGAGCCAGGACCAGCTGATTCAGTTGTCGTCGGAATTCGAAGGGCATCCCGACAACGCCGCCGCCGCGGTGCTGGGCGGTGCGGTGGTGTCGTGGACCGACCGCGGCTGCGACCCGCCCAGCTTCTCGGGTGTGCCGCTGCGGTTACACCCCGACATTCATCTGTTTCCCGCCATTCCTGAGCAACGCTCGTCGACGGCGGAGGCGCGGGTGCTGCTCCCTGCGCAGGTCAGCCACCATGACGCCCGCTTCAATCTCAGCCGCACCGCGCTGTTGGTCGTGGCGCTCACCGAACGGCCCGATCTGCTGATGGCCGCCACCGAGGACGTGCTCCACCAGCCGCAGCGCGCGCCCGCGATGCCGGCATCGGCGGAATACCTTCGACTATTGCGGCGTTACAAGGTCGCAGCTGTGCTATCTGGCGCTGGTCCGGCGGTGATCGCGCTGAGCACGGCCTCGCAGTTGCCCCCCGAGGCCTTGGCGTACGGCGCCGCAAACGGGTTTGCGGTCAGCGAGATGACGGCTGGCGACGGAGTACGCTGGAGTTCGGGAGTAGCCGTCCCCAGCTAACCACCACCGCCACGGTGGAGGGGCTTCTTGCTTCCGGCATCGAAGCAGGTTATTCTCGGAGCCGTCCAGCAATCGCGGCCTCTGCATCTGCGTTGACACAAGGACGAACACCAAATTCTTCTCGTGGACGATGGTTCGCCATTTAAACCGCCAATCCCGGCGATCAGCGTTGCAGAGTCGACTGTTGGTAGCACTCGGCGATTTGGCTGAATGCAACGAACCCCTGGCTTGATTCGATCGGCTGGGGAAGAAAGGAAATCCGTGACTGATACGGACCTCGTTACGGCTGGCGACAGCACCGAAAACAACAAGCTGTCCAACTCCGTGACTCCCGACACTTCCGCCGGCCCCGACACATCCGGGTCGGCGACGGACGCCAGCACCAGTGCGTCGGACGGCTCGCTGTCCACCATGGTGCTGCCCGAGCTGCGCGCATTGGCCAATCAGGTCGGCGTGAAGGGCACGTCGGGGATGCGTAAGAACGAACTCATCGCCGCGATACGGGAAAGCCGCCAAGGGCACGCAAACGGTGCGCCTGCCAACGGCGGCACCGGCGGCAAATCACACAACCACGCGGCCGAGGCTCCGGCCAACCACGCCGAAGCGACCGCGAACGACGCGACCCACGCTGACTCCGGCCAACGGGGATCTTCCGTCGACCAGGCAGACGAGCGGCACGGCCAAGCGGAAAAGGCGGATCAAACCACCGAGAAGCCCGCGCGTGACCGCGACCAACAGGACACCAAGTCCGACGAACGGGAGTCCGACAGGGATTCCGACAAGGGCGGCGATCAACAGGGCTCGGGCGGACAACAGAACCGCGGTGGCTCGAACCAGCAAGACGACGACGGTGACGGGCGCGGTGGCCGCCGAGGCCGCCGATTCCGGGAGCGCCGGCGTCGCGGCGATCGGTCGGGCGACGGTGGCGGCGGCGGTGACACCGAACTGCGCGACGACGACGTCGTTCAGCCGGTCGCCGGCATCCTCGACGTTCTCGACAATTACGCATTTGTGCGGACTTCCGGTTATCTGGCCGGCCCGCACGACGTCTACGTGTCGATGAACATGGTGCGCAAGAACGGCTTACGCCGAGGCGACGCGGTGACCGGCGCGGTGCGGGTGCCCAAAGAAGGTGAACAACCCAACCAGCGGCAGAAGTTCAACCCGTTGGTGCGCTTGGACACCGTCAACGGTGGGCCAGTCGAAGACGCCAAGAAGCGTCCAGATTTCAGCAAATTGACACCGCTGTACCCCAACCAGCGGCTGCGTCTAGAAACCAGTCCCGACCGGCTGACCACCCGGGTCATCGACCTGATCATGCCGATCGGCAAGGGGCAGCGCGCACTGATCGTGTCGCCGCCCAAGGCCGGTAAGACGACGATCCTGCAGGACATCGCCAACGCGATCACCAGGAACAACCCCGAATGCCACCTGATGGTCGTGCTCGTCGATGAGCGGCCTGAAGAGGTCACCGACATGACCCGCTCGGTCAAGGGCGAGGTCATCGCCTCGACGTTCGACCGGCCGCCGTCAGACCACACGTCCGTCGCCGAGCTGGCGATCGAGCGCGCCAAGCGCCTGGTCGAACAGGGCAAAGATGTCGTCGTGCTGCTGGACTCGATCACCCGCCTCGGACGCGCCTACAACAATGCGTCTCCGGCGTCAGGCCGCATCCTGTCCGGTGGTGTTGACTCCACTGCCCTCTACCCGCCGAAGCGATTCCTGGGCGCCGCCCGCAATATCGAGGAAGGCGGCTCGTTGACCATTATCGCCACGGCGATGGTCGAAACCGGATCCACCGGTGACACAGTGATCTTCGAGGAGTTCAAGGGCACCGGTAACGCCGAGCTCAAGCTCGACCGCAAGATCTCCGAACGCCGGGTGTTCCCCGCCGTCGACGTGAACCCGTCGGGTACCCGCAAGGACGAATTGCTGTTGTCACCAGACGAATTCGGCATCGTGCACAAGCTTCGTCGGGTGCTCTCGGGGCTGGATTCTCACCAGGCGATCGACTTGCTGATGTCGCAGCTGCGCAAGACCAAGACCAACTACGAGTTCCTGGTCCAGGTGTCCAAGACGACGCCGGGCATGGACAACGACTAGCCGGTTAGCACATCCTCGTCGTCGACGAACATCGCCCTTCCCCCTAGGTAGCTGACGCTGCGCCGGTAACGTGCCAGCCTGTCGGGACCGACGGGAAAGTGGTGAGCCGTGGCGGACACTGTTCAGCAGCTGCTTCGCACCCGCGTGGACGACGTCACTCCGGCGGTGAAATACGGCGACCGGGTGTGGAGCTGGGGCGAGCATCTGGCGGACGCTTCCGCTGCGGCCGCCGCATTGATCGGTATCGCCGACCCCGAACGGCCCCTGCACGTCGGTGCGCTGTTGGGCAACACCCCCGAGATGCTCACCGCGATGGCGGCGGCCGCGCTCGGTGGTTACGTGTTGTGCGGCATCAACGACACCCGTCGCGGCGCGGCGCTGGCCAAAGACATCCTGCGGGCCGACTGTCAGATACTGCTCACCGACCCTGGCCGCCGCGCACTGCTCGACGGCCTCGACCTGACCGGCGTCCGCGTTCTGGACATCTCGGGCGCCGAGTGGTCTGGTTTGCTCGCAGCAGCCGGGCCGCTGGTGCCGCATCGTGAGGTCGACCCGACCGACACCTTCATGATGATCTTCACCTCGGGCACCAGCGGCGAGCCGAAGGCGGTCCGCGTGATGCACCTGACCGTGATCTTCGCCGGCGCCAACCTGATCGAGCGGTTCGAGGTCGATTCATCCGGCGTCTGCTACCTGTCGATGCCGCTGTTTCACTCCAACGCGCTACTGGCGGGCTGGAGTGTGGCGGTGGGCTCCGGTGCGGCGATGGTGCCCGCGACGTTCTCGGCATCCGGTTTGCTGGCCGATCTGCGCCGCTACGGCGCGACCTACATGAACTACGTCGGCAAGCCGCTGGCCTACGTGCTGGCTACCCCCGAGCGGCCGGACGATGCGGACAACCCGCTGCTCGTCGCGTTCGGCAACGAGGCAAGCGACCGCGACATCGCGGAGTTCAGCCGGCGTTTCGATTGCAGGGTGTGGGACGGCTTCGGCTCGACCGAAGGCGCGATCATCATCACCCGCGAAGACGGTTGCCCGGCAGGCTCACTGGGCCAGGGCTTTCCCGGCGTGAGTATTTACAACCCGGACACGCTCACCGAATGTCCGGTGGCCCGATTCGACGGCGACGGCACGCTGATCAACCCTGACGAAGCGATCGGCGAACTGGTCAACACGTCCGGTGCCGGCCTGTTCGCCGGCTACTACAACGACCCGGCCGCCACCGACGCGCGACTCCGCCACGGCATGTTCTGGTCAGGTGATCTGGCCTATCGCGACGCGGATGGCTGGATTTACTTCGCCGGGCGCAGCGGAGACTGGCTACGGGTGGACGGCGAAAATATGACGACGGCGCCCATCGAGCGCGTCCTGCAACGGTTGCCGGCTGTCAGCCAGGTGGCGGTGTACGCGGTACCTGATGAGCAGGTGGGAGACCAGGTGATGGCGGCATTGGTGTTGGCGGACAACGCAGAGCTGACGCCGGGGGAGTTGGGCGAGTTTCTGGCCGGCCAGTCCGACCTGTCGCCCAAGGCCTGGCCACGCCACGTCTGGATCACCGACAGCCTGCCGTCCACCGCCACCAACAAGATCCTCAAGCGCGAACTGAGCGCCCGGGGCGCTGCGCCCGAGGGTGGCCTGCTGTGGACCCGCGTCGGGCGCGACAAGATCTATGTCGTGGTCGACCGATCGGCCAAGGCCGCGCCAAAACACCACGTCAGCCCCACTTAGTCCGGGGAATGCGCGGCCGCCTGCGCGCGTTTAGGGGGAGAGCGGCTGACCTGGCATAATTGACAGCCGAAGCTCAGGTTCCGGTTCACGTCCACTAGCTCTTCAGGGCGACCCGGCGACCGACGATTGAAGAGGACACCATGAAATCTGACATTCATCCCGCCTACGGGGAAACCACCGTGCTCTGCGGGTGCGGCAACACCTTCACGACCCGCAGCACCAAGGAAAGCGGCCACATCGTGGTCGAGGTGTGCTCGCAGTGCCACCCGTTCTACACCGGCAAGCAGAAGATTCTCGACAGCGGCGGCCGGGTAGCTCGTTTCGAGAAGCGCTACGGCAAGCGCAACGCCGGCGCCGAGAAAGACGCTGGAAAGGCTCAAAAAGCCGAGCAGTAGTTGCAGCGACGCCCGAACTGTTGCGTAAACCGCACAGGCCGGGCGTCGTTTTGCGTTCGGATAACGTGACGCTGGATTGGAGCTCAGCATGACGCACGGCGCGCAGGCGATTGACGCGCTGCTGGCCGAACACGCCGAGCTTGAGCGTCAGCTGTCCGATCCCGAACTCCACAGCAATGCGGCCAATGCGCGCAAAGTCGGCCGTCGGTTCGCGCAACTCGCGCCGATCGTGGCCACCAAACGCAAGCTGGAGTCGGTGCGGGGCGATCTGGAGACCGCACGTGAACTGGCTGCCGACGATGCCTCGTTCGTCGATGAAGTCGCCGAACTGGAATCGCGCGCGGCCGAGCTGGACACTCAGCTCACCGACATGCTGGCACCCCGTGATCCCCACGACGCCGACGACATCGTGCTCGAGGTCAAATCCGGTGAGGGAGGCGAAGAATCGGCTCTCTTTGCCGCGGATCTGGCCAGGATGTACATCCGCTACGCGGAGCGACATGGCTGGGCGGTAACGGTGCTAGACGAAACCACCTCGGACTTGGGCGGCTACAAGGACGCGACGCTCGCGATCGCCACCAAGGGTAACTCCGCCGACGGTGTGTGGTCGCGGATGAAGTTCGAGGGCGGGGTACATCGGGTGCAGCGCGTCCCGGTCACCGAATCCCAAGGCCGCGTGCATACCTCGGCTGCCGGCGTGCTGGTCTACCCGGAGCCCGAGGAGGTCGGCGAGGTGCAGATCGACGAGTCGGACCTACGCATCGACGTCTACCGATCGTCGGGCAAGGGCGGTCAGGGCGTCAACACCACCGACTCGGCGGTGCGAATTACTCACCTGCCCACCGGAATTGTCGTCACCTGCCAGAACGAACGGTCGCAGCTGCAGAACAAGACCCGCGCGTTGCAGGTGCTTGCCGCCCGCCTGCAGGCGATGGCGGAGGAACAGGCACTGGCCGACGCGTCGGCCGATCGCGCCAGCCAGATCCGCACCGTGGACCGCAGCGAACGCATCCGCACCTACAACTTCCCGGAGAACCGGGTCACCGATCACCGCATCGGTTACAAAGCACACAACCTCGATCAGGTTCTCGATGGCGACCTTGACGCATTATTCGACGCTCTGAGCGTCGCCGACAGGCAGTCACGGCTGCAGCAGGCATGACGACTCGACTGCGGTGCGCGATCGACTCGGCCACAACGCTGCTCGCAGACGCCGGAATCAACACCGCACGCTACGACGCCGAGGAGTTGGCAGCGCACCTGGCCGGCACCGAGCGAGGACGGCTGGCGCTGCTCGATTCGCCCGACGACACCTTCTTCGATCGCTACCACGCCGCGATCACAGCGCGATCGCGCCGAGTGCCGCTGCAGCACATCACCGGCACAGCCGCGTTCGGTCCGCTGACGCTGGTCGTCGGGCCCGGCGTTTTCATTCCGCGCCCGGAAACCGAAGTCATGTTGGAATGGGCTACCGCGCAGTGTCTTCCGGGAGCTCCCGCGCGGCCGCTCATCGTCGACGTCTGCACCGGTTCGGGTGCGCTGGCACTCGCACTGGCGCAGCGCTGGCCGGAAGCGCGGGTGCTCGGCATCGACAACTCGGATGCCGCACTTGAGTATGCGCGCAGAAACTCGTTGGGCACCAAGGTCGAGTTAGTGCGGGCTGACGCCACCGACCCCGGCCTGCTTACCCAGATCGATGGGCAAGTCGACCTGGTGGTGACCAACCCGCCCTACGTGCCTGACACTGTTGAGCTCGAACCCGAAGTCGCTGAACATGATCCGCCGCATGCTGTGTTCGCTGGCCCGGACGGGATGAGGGTGATCGCCGCCGTTGTCCGGCTGGCCGGCCGATGGCTGCGTCCGGGTGGTTTCTTCGCCGTCGAGCACGACGACACCACATCGCTACTGACGTCCGAACTCGTCAGCAGCACCGGCCTTTTCGATGACATCGCTGCTCGAACAGATCTGACCGGCCGAAGCAGATTCGTCACGGCCCGCAGAAGAGACGACAGCGCGGATGACTGACGTATTCGATTGCGCCGATCCCGAACAGCGTTCCCGCGGAATCGCATCGGCAGCTGCGGCCGTCAAGAATGGTGGCGTGGTGGTTCTCCCGACCGACACGGTGTACGGCATCGGCGCCGACGCTTTCGACAGCTCGGCGGTGGCCGCACTGCTATCGGCGAAGGGACGCGGGCGCGACATGCCCGTGGGGGTGCTAGTCGGCTCTTGGCACACCATCGACGGCCTTGCACTGATGGTTCCGCAGTCAACGCGTGACCTGATCCGCGCATTCTGGCCGGGCGCGTTGAGCCTGGTGGTCCGGCAAGCGCCGTCTCTGCAGTGGGACCTCGGCGATGCCCGGGGCACGGTGATGCTGCGGATGCCGCTGCACCCGGTAGCCATTGAACTGTTGCGTGAGGTCGGGCCGATGGCGGTATCCAGCGCCAACGTCTCCGGCCGTCCGTCGGCAGTCGACGCCGGCGAGGCGCGCAGCCAGCTGGGTGACCTCGTCGACGTCTATCTCGACGCCGGTCCTGCCGCGCAGCAGGCGGCCTCGACGATCCTGGACTTGACCGGGCCCGAACCACGCATTCTCCGATCCGGACCGGTCAGCGCCGAGGGTATCGCCGCGGTGCTCGGTTTGGACGCCGCGAGTTTGACCGGCTGACCCGCCACGGCGATTCAATACTGTCTCAGGGTGGTGCAGTACGGTCTCGGGGTGGTCAGGGGTATCCATAACCTCGCCGGCGGTCTGCTTGCCCTGTCTGACCGTGGCGCCGGTGTTCCGTTGCGCGAGTTGGCGCTGGTCGGGCTCACGGCCGCGATCATCACCTACTTTGCGACCGGACCGGTACGTCTGCTGGCGACCCGGTTCGGTGCGGTCGCCTACCCCCGCGAACGCGATGTGCACATAACGCCGACGCCACGGATGGGCGGTCTGGCGATGTATCTGGGCGTCATTGCCGCGGTGTTTCTCGCATCTCAGCTGCCCGCTCTCACACGCGGTTTCGTCTACTCGTCGGGCATGCCTGCGGTGGAAGTGGCAGGCGCGGTGATCGTGGGCATCGGGCTGATCGATGATCGGTGGGGCCTGGACGCGCTGACGAAGTTCGCGGGTCAAATCACCGCGGCCAGTGTGCTGGTCACGATGGGCGTCGCCTGGAGTGTCCTGTATATCCCGCTGGGCGGCGTCGGCACCCTCGTGCTGGACCAAGCCTCCTCGATCCTGCTCACGCTGGCGCTGACGGTCTCGATCGTCAATGCGATGAACTTCGTCGACGGTCTTGACGGGCTGGCCGCCGGGCTTGGCCTCATCACCGCGCTGGCCATGTGCATGTTCTCGGTCGGCCTGCTGCGTGATCACGGGGGTGACGTGCTGTTCTATCCGCCTGCGGTCATTTCGGTGGTGCTGGCCGGGGCCTGCCTGGGCTTCTTGCCGCACAACTTCCATCCCGCCAAGATCTTCATGGGCGATTCCGGTTCGATGCTGATCGGACTGATGCTGGCCGCCGCGTCGACGACGGCTGCGGGACCGATTTCGCAGAACGCCTATGGCGCCCGCGACGTGTTTGCTCTGCTGTCGCCGTTCCTGATGGTCGCGGCGGTCATGTTCATCCCGATGCTCGACCTGCTGCTGGCCATTGTGCGGCGCACCCGCGCGGGTCGCAGCGCGTTCAGTCCCGACAAGATGCACCTGCATCACCGGTTGCTGCAGATCGGCCATTCGCATCGCCGCGTGGTTCTGCTGATCTATCTGTGGGTGGGCATCGTCGCTTTCGGCACCGCGAGCACGATCTTCTTCAACCCGCGCGATACCGCCGCGGTGATGCTGGGCGCGATTGCGATCGCGGTTATCGCCACGTTGATCCCGCTGTTACGCCGCCGCGAGGATATCTACGACGAGGAGTAGTAGGATCGCCCGCGGTGTGGTACGTTCCTGGTAGAACCCGAATAAAACCTCGCGGGTTGCCGGCCACCGGCCATCGGATTCGCGTCCGATTGGTCCGACGTACGACCGACAAAGGGGAGCTGTCCCTTGGGTGATGCGAGTGCAGTGATTGCCCTCCGTTACGCTCAACGGGCCACGCACAGATCAACCAGGCAACTCCCCCCTAGCGAGGACGAGGTGCAGCAGTGACAACGCCAGCGCAAGACGCGCCGTTGGTGTTTCCCTCGGTTGCTTTCCGGCCGATTCGTCTCCTTGCCATCTCTCTTGTAATCACCGTCGTTGCGATCGGCGCAGCGGGCTCGCTGCACCACCCGATGGTCGGCGTTTTCTTCGGCGTGGGGCTGTTGCTGGGTTTGCTCAACGCCGTCGGTGTGCAGCGCTCGGTGGCCGCGATTACCGCCGAAGCGCATCCGCTGAAGAAGAAGATGGCGATGAACTCGGCAAGCAGGTTGCTGATCATCACCGTGATCGGACTGGCCGTCGCTTTCGTTTTCCGACCCGCCGGCCTTGGTGTGTTATTCGGTCTTGCGCTGTTCCAGGTTCTGCTAGTTCTGTCGACCGCGCTGCCGGTCTGGAAGAAGCTGCGCATCGGGGCCGCCGACGGTGGCTGGGACGGTGGCGGCGCCGGGGGAGGTAAGGGAGTAGAAGGGAATGGCAACAGCGATGAGTGAGACGCTCCTGGCCGAGGGCGCCATCGAGGTCGGTCATCACGAGACAGCCCAGTGGCTCGGCCTTACCGTCAACGTCGACACCGTGGCGTCCTCGGCGCTCGCCGCTGTCATCGTCATCGGGCTGGCATTCTTCTTGCGCGCCAAGGTCACCTCCACCGGCGTGCCAGGCGGTGTGCAGTTGTTCTTCGAGGCGATCACCATTCAGATGCGCAACCAGATCGAATCCGCGATCGGGCTGCGAATCGCGCCCTTTGTATTGCCCCTCGCCGTCACGCTCTTCGTGTACATCCTGATCTCGAACTGGCTGTCGGTGTTGCCCGTTCAGTACACCGACCCGGCGGGCGGGGCTCCGAAAGAGTTGTTCGCCCCACCGGCCTCGGACATCAACTACGTGCTGGCATTGGCGTTGTTTGTGTTCCTGTGCTATCACCTGGCCGGCATCTGGCGCAGCGGCCCGGTCGGGTACCCCGCCAAGATTCTCAAGGGGCACGTGTGGAACACCCTGCCGAAAGCCGTCGGCGTGATCTTTTCGCCAATCAACGTGGTCGAAGAACTCGCCAAGCCGATCTCGTTGTCGCTCCGACTTTTCGGCAACATCTTCGCCGGCGGCATCCTGGTCGCGCTGATCGCGCTTTTCCCGCCGTACATCATGTGGGCGCCGAACGCGATCTGGAAGGCATTCGACTTATTCGTCGGCGCGATCCAGGCGTTCATCTTCGCGCTACTGACCGTCTTGTACTTCAGTCAATCGATGGAGCTGGAAGGGGAACACCATTAGGACGGCCACAAAACCCCCGGCTTCCATATCACCCCAGACCTGACGGACCCTTACCAAATATCAAGGAGGATATGCAATGAACCCCACAATCGCGGCCGGTGCCCTCATCGGCGGTGGACTGATTATGGCCGGAGGCGCGATCGGCGCCGGTGTCGGTGACGGTATCGCCGGTAACGCGCTGATCGCCGGTATCGCCCGGCAGCCCGAGGCGCAGGGCCGGCTGTTCGTTCCGTTCTTCATCACCGTGGGTCTGGTCGAGGCCGCCTACTTCATCAACCTGGCCTTCATGGCGTTGTTCGTCTTCGCCACCCCGGTCAAGTAGATAGTCGAGATGGGTGACATGAGCGTTGTCGTCCTGGCTGCCGCCGGCCAGGCTGAGGGAGGCGGTAGCAACTTCCTCCTCCCCAACGGCACCTTCTTCGTTGTGCTGCTCATCTTCTTGATCGTGCTCGGCGTGATCGGCACCTTCGTGGTGCCGCCGATCATGAAGGTGCTCAACGAGCGCGAAAACATGGTCACCAAGACGCAGTCCGACAACAAAGAATCGGCCGAGCAATTTGCCGCCGCCCGTGACGACTACGAGAAGGCGATGTCTGAAGCTCGGGTGAAGGCGTCGGCGGCCCGCGACGACGCTCGCGCGGATGGACGTAAGGTTCTCGACGAAATGCGTTCGCGCGCTGAAGAACAGGTTTCCTCGACGCTGCAGGACGCCTCCGAGCAACTCAAGCAGGAGGGGGACGCGGTCGCTGCGGATCTGCGTTCCCGGGTGGATGGCATGTCTACGACGTTGGCCAGCCGCATCCTCGGCGTCGAGGTCACGACCGCAGTCACAGCCACCGGGTCAGGTCGGTAGCCAAGATGTCGACATTCCTCGGGCAGCTGGTCGGATTCGGCGTCATCGTGTGGCTGGTATGGCGTTACGTCGTGCCGCCGCTACGGAAAATGATGGTCGATCGGCAGAACGTGGTGCGTCAGCAGTTGGACGACGCCGCGGCGGCCGCCGCTCGGCTCACGGAAGCCAGCCAAGCCCACGACAAAGCGCGCGAAGACGCCAAGGCGGAAGCGGAGCGGATTACCGAAGAGGCCCGCGCCGACGCCGAACGCATTGCCGAACAACTTCGGGCTCAAGCCGATGCAGAGGTCGAGCGCGTCAAAGTTCAGGGCGCCAAGCAGGTCCAGCTACTGCGAGCGCAGTTGGTCCGCCAGCTGCGTCAGGACTTCGGCGCCGAATCCGTGCGGCGGGCGGGGGAATTGGTGCGTGGCTACGTTGCCGAGCCGGCGCAGCAGTCAGCCACTGTGGACCGCTTCCTCGACGAGCTTGATGCGATGGCGCCGTCCGAGGCGGACGTCCAGTACCCGCTATCGGCGAAAATGCGGTCGGCTAGCCGACTGTCGCTGGACGCTCTGATGAAGCGCTTCGGTGAGATAGCCAAAGACCTTGACGACCGAGGCCTGTCCACGCTTGCCGATGAGCTGACATCTGTCGCCGCACTGTTCGAACGCGAGAGCGTGGTCACCCGCTATCTGACCTTGCCGGCTGAAGACGCGTCACCCCGAGTCCGGTTGATCGAGCGGCTGGTATCCGACAAAGTCGGAGAGCCCGCGCTCGAGGTCCTCAAAGCGGCTGTCTCGCAGCGCTGGTCGGCCAGCAAAGATCTGGTCGATGCGGTCGAGCTGGTGCTGCGAAACGCATTGTTGACCCGCGCCGAACATGCCGGTTCGCTGGACGAGGTCGAAGACCAATTGTTCTGGTTCAGCCGGATCGTTGATGCTCAACCGCGTCTCTCCATCCTGCTCGGTGACTACGAAGCTCCGGCCGACAGCCGGGTTCGGTTGCTGCACAACGTGCTGGAAAGCGCAAGCACCACTGTCAATCCGGTCACGGTTGAACTGCTTTCCAAGACAGTCGAGTTGTTGCGGGGAGAACCGGCCGAGGACGCGGTGCTCACGCTGGCTGAAGTGGCGGTGGCTCGACGTGGCGAAGTC
>Ga0210386_10002938_pt1 | contig 14413 bp, 10 predicted proteins | sample IncBWH32OmetaG_FD_160091 | JGI IMG/M metagenome (GOLD analysis project Ga0210386, IMG submission 160091) | Forest soil microbial communities from Barre Woods Harvard Forest LTER site, Petersham, Massachusetts, United States - Inc-BW-H-32-O ... | reverse complement strand
AGAATCTGATGATAAAGTGCAAAACGTCTTTGCTAAAATGCAAAGAGCAGAATCAGTAAACCATTTAAAGACCTCAGCGTCAATCAGTCCTAGAGATGAGATCTCCCCTTCTAGCTCCCCTACAGATACCGTTTTGGGAAAAATTTTTGCCAGCTCTCTTTTTAAACGGGCCGAATCGCCATCTATTTCCGACTCTCCCAGAGCTTGGTCTATTGATATCGGTCCCACGATTTTTTGGCTGACAGATCATCTGCCTAATGAAGTATCCCCTATTTCGATTCGCCTCTTGGCTTATATTGCAACCAACTATTTTTATCATGTCCTGCCTAACAAAGAGGCTTTAGGACATATAATTTTTCTTTCCCTCCAAGAGGAAAATCTTATACCCGATTTTTTTTCTTCATTGGGCCAAATTATAGATAGCCATTTCGATAAAACAAAAAAAAGACGCTTATTGGAAATGGGACTCTTCTTACTTTCCCATCCTCAAATACATCCTTTTTTAACATCCACAGAAATTTCAAAAGCGGCCACCCCTTTATTAAACAGCGCCCTTGCGATCGATATAGACTCACCTATACGCCCTGTATTTGATGCGATCGAAATGCAAAAATTAGCAAAAACCATTATTCAAAAAGCCGATGAACTTCATTCTCTTGTCATCTCTCCAATCGAGCAAATAGCAAAAAAAACTCTTATAACGCCTGAAATTTCCTTAAAATGCCTAGAATTCATTAGTTTATATCTTCAAGAAGAACCTTTCAAAATCGTAGAAATAATGGAACTGATTATAGGATCTCGAGTGTTAGATCCCTCAGGCACCCTATTTCCATTTACAATCAACCAAATCCATTTGCTAAATGAAACCAAAAAAGATAAAAAAAATATCTACCTCAGTGAAACGATTAAAAAATTATTATTTTTCGTCTACTACTGGAAACACTGTCCGCTCAACCAGGATTTAGTTTCCCAATCTGATTTCATAAAACTTTGGGATTCTATTTTCCCTCTTCTACAACTGTATCCACAAGCAGAGATTCCGCAGGAATTGCAATACTATTCCAATGCACCTATTGCAATTCATTGCGTCCCTTATAAAAAGGCAAATCACACTTCAGAAATTCACCCCATTTGGCAAGATCCTTCCGGAGTACAAAAACTGCAAGATTCTTTGCTTCTTTATTTATTAGAATCATGGGAAATGATCAGCCTGGAAGATCTTCTTCTATACACACTCGCGCCAAAACATCTATTCAAAGCGCACGCCGGAAGGTGTAACCAAATTGTATGTTTTATTGGAACCCAAATTCTCTTGTGCAATGCCTATGAGCAGGCTTTTACCATCCTCAAGATGCTCAATACTGTGCAAAAAAAATTGATAGCGGACCACGCCTATGAAGTAGCTTTTGCAATTCACTCAGCCCTTAATCAAGGACCTGTCGCATCCGTTTGCAAACCTTTTGCTCATTACGGAAAACTTTGCACCTTGTTTTCCGAACAAGATTGCCTATTTACATTCAAAGACAATGCAAAAATTCTTAGAGAAATACAAGAACAGAATCCACATGTATTTGAAGTTTCTGCAATTATCATGAAAGACTTAAATTATTTTAAAGAAAACATTCCAAATTACGTCAAAAAATCCTTTTTAAATATCGAGAAATTTAAACAATTAGGAAGAATCTATTATCGCATGGCCTTGTCAAAAAATCACCTTAGCCATTTTTACAGATCCAAAGCAATCAAAGTAGACGATTGTATTTTTTCAATTTTGAAATCTCAATCTCGGGATTCGGAAGAATTTCTAGCTGAAAAATATTGGAAAAGAGCCGAAGAAATTCATCCATTTAAGAGCAAAAAATACTGGAACTAGCAAAAACCTGAAGTTTTTTTCTAATTTTAACAAACAATAAAAGGACCCATATGAGTGCTGACCCAACGGGTGCCATTGAAAAAAATCATTACATAAACCCTTGCGCCGCTCCTCCAAATATCCCAAAGCGAATTAGCCTGCTGCAGCCCTCTCAAAATCTCTGTTTGGGGGCATCTGCGCTTCTTGAATCTAGCGACAAAACAATTAGCGCCTTTGCACACATGCAAAGAAAAGAATCTACTACCTCTGTAAAACAATCGCCGACCAGCTGTAAAGACGGTTCTTTCTCATCCGACACTTCCAGCGATTCTCTTTTAGGGAATTTTTTTTCCGCTACACTCGTGAAACGCCCCGAACTTCTCCAAGCGGCCGATTCTCTCAAAATATGGCGGCCAGATATAGGCCCTACTGTCTCTTGGCTAAAAGAAAAATTTCCAGAAGATTCTCTCATTTCCATTCGTATTATCGCTTATATTTCGACTAACTATTTTCATTATATCCTGCCAAATAAGGGAATGTTAGCACATGTGTTATACCTCAACTTGAAGGAAGAAAATTTGTTGGATGATTTTTTTCTGTTATTAAGGCGGATTTTAGATTTCAGTATACATGACCAAAAAACAGATAGAATCAAAACACGTCGTCTTTTAGAAACAGGATTAATCCTTCTTACGCATCCAGAAATGCAACCTTTTTTAATGAACGAGGCGATCGCACAATCCGCCAACTATTTATTGGCTCAAGGAGCACAAATTCAAAATGAAACATTCGGCAATTTATTGGCTCAGGCTCGATATGCAATGCAAACAAAAATAAATTGGCTCGATGCATCAAATCAATCGACGCGTCAAGGACTCAAAGCAATCAATGCATGGATTTCCCCCAAAAATGAGGAAGAAGAAAGCTTACTTCTTTATCTTCCAACAAAGCAAAACAATCAGATCGATCCGGAACTGAAAACAGAGCAATTTTTCCTTCAGTGCATCCATCAGTTTGTATGCAGAAAAGCAAGTGCTGACCGTTTGAAAAATGATCAAGAAATACTGCTTCTTAAAAGTGGTCTTCAAGTCATTATCGATCCCAAAACGCAGCCATTATTCCTGGTCGTAGAAATCCAAAAAATCGCTGAAAAAATTATCAGAAAAGCAAAAAACGAATCTTCTGCCACTATCCATATACTGGCTCAAATTGCCGCCAGAACAATTGCATCCCCTCAAATTTCTTTAAAAAGTCTAGAGTTTTTAAATTTATATCTGCAAGAAGAGCCATTCAAGATACCTGAAATACTGACACTAATTGCGGCATCTAGAATGCTAGATCCTTCCGGAGATCTTTTTACATTTACAATCAAACAAATCCACTTATTACATGAGAAGGAAGTCATTGAAAAAAAAGGCCAGTATGAAGAGGTGATTAAAAGACTTGTCACTTTTGCGTATTACTGGAAACAGTGTTCCCTCAATATCGAATTAGCCTCTAACCTTAAACATATAAAAAGCTGGAACTCCCTACTGCCTACCCTAGAAAAATATCCACAGGCTGCCATACCTCAAGAGTTCCGATACATCTCTCGCCTTCCCTCTTCTTCCAATTCCGCATTTTCTACTGGGAAAACCGTCAATCCTCTCTTTGTTTTTCGAGGTATTCATCCTGTCTGGGATGAGCCATCAAGGATACAAAAATTGCATGACAGCTTTATTCTTTATTTATTGGAGTCTTGGGAAATGGTTCGTATAGAAAATGTACTCTCTCGTAAAGTACCATTCCAAGAGCATATAAAAGCTCATGCAGTAAGATGCAATCAACTCACTACTTTTATAGGAACGCAAATCCTTTTTTGCGACACCTATTCCCAAGCTCAGACAATTTTACGAACGCTCAATCAAATCCAAAAAAAATTGGTCGCTTCCGGTATCTATGAAGTGGCTTTTATACTTCATTCAGCCCTGGAACTAGGTCCAATCTCTCGCCTTTGCAAAGTTTTTGCTAAACAAAAAGAATTTTCTTTTCTTTTTCAAATAAAAAATTCCCCGTTTAATTTAAAGGACAACTCAAAAATCTTAAGAGAGATGCAAGAAAGCCATCCGCATGTTTTCGAAGTATCTATGATTGCGGCGAAAGATATCAGTGCCAATAAAGAAAATCTTCCTGATTACCAAAAAGATTCCACTTTAAATATCCATAAATTCAAACAATTAGGCGAGATTTACCATCGCGTTGCGATCTGGAAAGATCACTTCAGTCATTTTTACAGGTCAAAATTAACTAAAATGGACGATTTTATTTTTCTAGCACTGCAATCTCAATCGGTAGATTCGGAAGAATTTTTGCACGAAAAGCATTGGACACGATCTGAAAAAATCCACCCACCCCAAAGCAAATTATACTGGGATTTTGAAGAATTTTCTTAAAAGAGCCATCGCCTTTTGGAGCCCCCATCTTCATGAGAGAAAAATAAAGGGTTTCTAAAGGGCGATAGTCTTTTGGTGGGTATATAAGGGCGAAGCCCTTAATACTGCGCGCTGGTTATTCGAGATAAGCTTCTAGTTCTTTCATGGAACCAACAATTTTATCTAAAAGTCCAAATTCAAGAGCTTCTTCGGGAGTCATCCAGTTATCCCGATTGATTGCTTTTTCAATAACCTTAGGATCCCGGCCCGTAGCTTCCGCATAAATATTAACGAGGACCGAGCGAGTCTTGAGCATTTCTTTTGCCTGGATATCTAAATCTGTGGCCTGACCTCGAATTACACCGCCAATTAAAGGCTGGTGGATCATGATTTGAGCATTCGGGGTCGCAAATCGCTTGCCCTTGCCTGAAGAAAGGCTTAACAAAGATCCCATGGAGGCAGCAAGACCTGTCACTAACGTAACAACAGGGGAGGAGATCATTTTGATCTGATCCCAGATTGCAAAGCCCGAATGGACCGATCCCCCTGGGGAATTGATCACAAATAAAATCGGCTTGCCAGGAGCAACGTGATCGAGATACCAAAGGTTTTTAATAATTTCTTTAGCTGTGTCAGAATCGACCGCATCGGAAAGAAAAATCCTCCGCTTTTCCAACATCGCTTGATCGATTTTATCACTCATCAATTTGAGTGGAAGTTGTTTTTTTTCTTCGTGATCGCAATCTGGCATAAAATAACTCCTTTTATTTTTATCTTAATCGATAACGAGTTCCGGGTACAGAGGGAACCGTTGTAAAATTTCCGCTACCCGTTTTTGAGCGTGGTAGGTAACTCTCTCTTCTACCTGCGCCTTTGACCGAGAAGGCATTTTTGTTTTTTCCACTATTTCGGGCTTGGCTTCCTTAAGCAGATCATAAAGGATCGACGCAATTTCTTTCATCTCTTCTGGCCCCATCCCCAACGTCGTCGCGGCAGGGGTTCCAATCCGAATGCCGGAAGTATACCAAGCGCCATTGATATCTTGGGGGATAGAATTACGGTTGACCGTCAACTTAGCTTCGCGGAGCAGCGTTTCAGCTTGACGGCCTGTCAAATGAAAGCTTGCAGCTACATCAACAACAAACAGATGGTTGTCTGTACCGCCTGTTAAAATGCGAACCCCTTTTTCTTTCAGCTCTTCTGCAAAGGCGCGGGCATTGTCGACAATTTGATGCGCATAGCGTGAAAATTCGGGAGAAGCCGCCTCTTTAAATGCAACGGCTTTTGCCGCCATCACATGAGGAAGCGGGCCTCCGAGAACAAGGGGACATCCTTTATTTACTACTTCTTTAAATTCTTCTTTACAAAGAACCATCCCTCCTCGAGGCCCCCGCAACGTTTTATGAGTCGTCGTCGTCACAACATGCGCAAAGGGAATAGGATTATAAACCCCTTTCATGACATGGCCTGCAACCAACCCCGCAAAATGGGCCATGTCTACTAGCAATACCGCTCCCACCTCATCCGCAATCTCTCTCATTTTAGCAAAATCAATCAGGCGGGGATAAGCCGAATAGCCGGCAATCAAAATCAGAGGTTTTTCCCGGCGGACTTGCTGGCGAAGGGCGGAATAATCAATCAATCCTGTTTCTGCATCAACTTCATAACTCACAGACTGCATGATTTTAGAAGAAATATTGTGCCGAAAACCATGAGTTAAATGCCCCCCGGAGCCAAGAGACAGACCCATCATTTTTTGATTGAGCAAAATTTTTCTTACCTTTTCATATTCTTCCGGGGTCAGCTCATCCAAGCTTTTTTTTCCCAAAGCCTCGATCTCACGCGTTTGCACCCTTTGCACAAGAATAGCCCAAAAAGCCACCAAATTGGCATCGGCCCCCGAATGAGGTTGAACATAAGCATGCTCAGCACCAAAAATTTTTTTTGCTAAATCAACTGCAATGCCCTCAACATGATCAACATTATCGCAGCCCGCATAAAATCGATGGGCCGTATACCCTTCGCTATATTTATCAGTAAAAAGATTGCCCATTGCCAGCTGCACTGGTAAAGAACAAAAATTTTCTGAAGCGATTAATTTGAGATGGCTTCTTTGATCTTTTAACTCCTGCACGATGCACTCGCCAATCTGAGGAAACGCAAGATGCACAGAATCTATCGAGGCCAGATAGGCAATTGCGGTAGTCTCTTGCTTAGCCAACGGAACTCTTTCAAGATATTTTTTTAAATAAGACATCACGGACCTCTCTCTGATCTGAATAAGAAGGATATATTTCCAAAATTCGGACAAAATATCTGCTAAATTAAATTTTATAGTACATTTTTGCTGATTATCCTTGAAGATTTTCTAGCAAAATCGCTAAAGTATCTGCATAAGTATTCCGAGGTGTGTTCTCATGTACCAAGCTCTCAAGGTCATCCTAGATATTCAAGAATTCGACATGAAGATGATCAGGCTCATGCGCTTAAAAAAAGAGCGGATGCAAGAACTGCTCCATATCGATTCTCTGCGCCACGAGCTGATGAAACAGCAAGTGGGCAAACAAGAAGAGATTGCTGATTTAAGCCGTTCTATTGCGGCCCAAGAAATCAAAATCCAAGACATTAAAGAAAAAATTAAAAAACTCGAAGCGAAGCAAAGCACGGTCAAAAAAGTCGATGAATTCAATGCGTTGACGCATGAAATGACCTCTGCAGAGCGAGAGAAAATTGCGACCGAACATATCGCAAGCGATATGATTGACAAGCGCAATCTCGAAGAAGAAATTCTCATCAAAATCAAAGAATCGCTCGCACAGTCCGAAGAAAGCAGCCGTTCTTTGGAAGAGGAAATCAAAGAAAGCATTCGCATGATCAACAAAGAAGGCGTCGAGATCAAAGCCTCGCGCGACGCGATGGCAAAAACAGCCGAGCCGGAGATCCTTCGAATCTACGAAAGACTTTTGAACAATAAAAAAGATCGCGTAGTTGTGCCAATTGAAAACCGCAACTGCAGCGGCTGCCATATTGCACTCACCGCGCAGCATGAAAATCTTGTCCGCAAAGGTGAGCGGCTCATTTTCTGCGAACACTGCTCTCGCATCCATTATTGGCAAGAAAGTAATGAGATTGAGGGAACAGCTGCGGCAACAAAACGTCGTCGCCGCAAAACCGCGAGCGTGTAATTGATTTACCTTCTGTGCATGAGATACATTCATGCACAGATAAAAAATCATCTTTGTTATTGGAAAGGCAAGGCTATCGCTGCTTTTTCCCTTTAGGGAGAAAGGAGAGGAAAGTCCGGACTTCATAGGAAGGGATACCAGGTAATGACTGGGGGCCGCAAGGCTACGGAAAGTGTAACAGAAAACACATCGCCTGTGGTAATTCACAGGACAGACTGAAAAAGCTGACATAAGGTGCCAGCCGCACTTAAGGAAACTTAAGGCGTTATAAACCCTATCCGAAGCAAGGCCGAATGTGGGTGCGTATCCGCGCAAGACCCTAAGCTGGTCGCTTGAGAAGCTTGGCGACAAGCTTCCTAGACGAATGATAGCCCTTTGTTGAAAAGCAAAGTACAGAATCCGGCTTATCGCCTTTCCAATATTTTTTATTTTAAAAAAACCGGATCCCTTGTTACCATTTGATCGCCGCGAACAAACAACGCATAACGATAACCAAAGTATCTTTGGCTTTTAAGGATTTTTCTCATGTCTGCCTCTATTACGTCTTTACATGCCGATAAGCTCGCAAAACAAGCCAATATTTCTCATGTACGGAGAAACTTATCTTTAGAAGAATCCATCGACAGCATAAAAAATAAAATCAAAACTAGAGGCGACCTGCCTTACGCTTCTATGACTCATCAGTTAAAATTAGTAGATGAGCTCGCGCAATTTGAAATTGGAAAATTTCTTTTACAAACGGGCGGATTAAATGGGTACTGGACTCACTATGCGATCAATCATCCTCAACGAGGACGTCTTACAGGGATCAATTCAGAAAATAAATCTTTCACTTCGTTAGAATCATTTCTTCTAGATAAAGCGCCGACCGCTCTTGCAACGCAGCAGCGATTTGAGATCTTTAAACAAGAAATCCAAAAACGGCTCCATGATGAGATGAATTTAGCCTCGATACCTTGTGGACTGATGGCTGAACTCTTGGATTTGGACTTTTCTCAGCTAACAAATTTTTCTATTTTAGGCGTAGATATCGACTCTGAATCCCTTACACAAAGCCAACAACTAGCCAAAAGTCGCGAACTTGCAGCTCTCTGTACATTCATTGAAAAAGACGCTTGGGACTTAAATCGCAATGAAGAATTCGATCTCATTACAAGTAACGGCTTATCTATTTATGAGCCTGACGAGCAAAAAATAATCGCGCTATATCGACAATTTTTCTCTGCTTTAAAGCCGAAGGGGTGGCTGATCACAAGTTTCTTATCGCCACCGCCTACCCTTGAACAGCAAACGGAATGGGATTTAAAAATGGTCAATTCTGAAGATGCACTTTTACAAAAGATCCTCTTTGTCGATATTCTCGAAGGGAAATGGCAAGTTTTTAGATCTGAGCAAACTGTCAGATCTCAAATCGAACAAGCTGGATTTGAAGTCATAGAAATTCTTTATGACAAAGCACATATTTTTCCCACAGTTATAGCGAAAAAGAATTAAATCATTTTGGATTCAATGTTTCACGCTCTCGGATGTGTTTTATCATAGACTGCTCTTTTGAGTTTTGGGGAAACATGCGTATAAATCGTCGTCGTTGCAAGAGATGTATGGCCCAGCAGCATCTGAATTGTTTTTAAATCCATGCCATTTTCCAGCCAATGCGTAGCAATCGTGTGGCGAATCGTATGTGGAGTGACCCTCTCGGAAAGACCGCTTTTTTTCAAATAAAAGGCAAATGTTCGATCAATGGACCTGGCTGTTAAACGAGTTCCCCATTTATTTAAAAAAATAGCTTGGAGATCGACCTCAGGCCCATGGTCCGCTTCCTTTTTATGCCGTTCCGGATGATTTAAATAATCGGTGAGCCATTTGGCTGCAGTTTGCGTAATCGGTGCTTGTCGCTGTTTTTTCCCTTTGCCAAAAATATTTAAAATTTGATGTTTTATTTGAAAATCCTTCCTATTTAATCCCGCCAATTCGCTTAAACGAAGCCCTGAGCTATAAAAAAGCTCCATGATCGTTCGATCTCTAATCCCAAGATAAGTCAAAAGGTTTGGTTGCTCAAACAAATGCTGCACTTGCGCATAATCGATCGATACAGGCAATTTTTTATCTTTTTTAGGGCTTTCAATTTCTTCCATCGGATTGTCAGCCACAAATTTTTCTCTCATCGCATATTTATAAAAACTGCGAAGAGACGATAAATGCCGAAGGACTGTACGCGTTTTTGCTTGTTTTTCATAAAGATGGGAAAGATAGCGGCGAATCACCCTTTTAGATACATCTGAAAAAGATAATTTCTTTGGTTGAAAAGTTTCTTCAACTGCCAAAGAACCCTCTTTTTCAAATAATTCTTTTTCAACGAATGTCAAAAAAGCGTATAAATCAAGACGATATCCTCTCAGCGTATGCTCAGAAACTCCTTTAGCCACTGTGAGATATTCTAAAAAAAGACCTGCCGCGTGAAAAAAATCCATGATTTTTCCTCTTCTTTTATGCTACCATGTTGTCCTATGATTACTTTAAATAATATTTCTAAAAGAATAGGCAGTCGAACTCTTTTCGAAAATGTCACCTTCACTTTCAATGAGGGCTGCCGCTATGGACTTACCGGCCCCAACGGTTCTGGAAAATCCACCCTATTAAAAATTGTCATGGGAACCGAAGCGCAGACTAGCGGAACCGTTTCTTTACCTCAAAAAGTGGGTTTTTTAAAGCAACGGATTGAAGATTTCCGAGATTATACCGTCTTGGACACAGTCGTCATGGGCAATAACCGCCTCTGGAACGCTTTGTCAGAAAGAGATCGCTTATATGAAATGGAGATCACAGACGAGATTGGTATGAGGCTGGGAGAGCTCGAAGAGATCGTTGCCGAAGAGGACGGCTATACAGCCGAATCCGATGCGGAGGTCCTGCTCGTCGGCATGGGTATTCCCGATGAGCTTCACAAAAAAAAAATGAGCGAAATTCCCACTGATAGGCAATTTAGGGCTCTTTTATGCCAAGCCCTTTTTGGCAATCCTCAAGCGCTCTTGCTCGATGAGCCTACGAACCATCTGGATCTTGAATCAATTTCTTGGCTCGAAGGATTTTTACATAATTATCAAGGTGTACTTGTCGTCGTCAGTCACGACCGCCATTTTCTGAATTCCGTGTGTACGCACATCGCAGATATTGACTATGAGACAATCATCGCGTACCCAGGAAACTATGATTCCATGCTGGTCATGAAAACAGCCGTGCGGTCTCGATCGGAAGACGAAAACAAAGCAAAAGAGAAAAAAATTTCTCAACTGAAAGAATTCGTGGCCAAATTCGGAGCAGGAACTCGTGCAAGTCAAGTACAGTCTCGAGTCCGAGAGATCAACCGCCTGCAGCCGCAAGATCTAAAAAAATCGAACATTCAACGGCCTTATATCCGTTTTTCTCAGCCAGAAAAGCAATCAGGGCAAGTTGTGATCAAATTGGATGGGGTCAGCAAAGGCTATGATGGCCAGCCAGTAATCCGTAATTTTTCCTGCGAGATCCAAAAGGGCGACAAAATCGCCCTTATCGGGAATAACGGCCGTGGGAAAACAACTCTTCTTAAGCTGTTAGCTGGCGTATTTCTTCCAGACTCAGGGAAATTGACCTATGGGCATCATGTCGACATTGGTTATTTTCCCCAAAATCATGCTGATGTCATTGACAAACACACAGAGCGCAACTCTTTTGATTGGTTGAAAGAGCGTAAAGAAATCGTCTTTGATCAAGATGCTCGCGGAGTGCTTGGGAAAATGTTATTTTCCGGCGACGACGCGTTTAAGCCGATCAAAGGTCTTTCGGGAGGAGAAACTGCCCGCCTCTTGCTCGGAGGACTTATTCTTACCGCGCCCAACGTTTTGATTTTAGATGAACCGAATAACCATTTGGACTTGGAAGCCGTATCTGCGCTAGCTTGGGGACTTGAAGACTATAAGGGAACTGCCATCATTGCGACCCATGATCGCGGCCTCATTGATGAATTTGCCACAAAGCTCATCGCATTTGAATCGGATGGAATTCATTATTTTGAAGGCTCTCTGCAAGAATATTTGCAAAAAAAACAAAGTTCCCGAGCGTGATTTAAAAAAAGGGCAGTAAAATATCTCGCCCTTTTTCTTAAATCGAAAATCGACAGATCCTTAATTTCGAAGGTCTATCATGCAATTTTCAAAAAGAAAATTTATCTCTTTAACATCGGTGCAGCAACACAGAAAATGTGCTGAGCTGCTCCGCATTTTTTATGAAAAATGGCCGGCTGCTGAAGAAGAGATTTTTTATTATCATGAACTGCTCGCATGGATGAAACTTCCCATTTTTTTTATTGAAAATAGTAAAATGCTCGCAGACCGCTATCACTGGCATCTGCAAGCCTCTCATCTTTGTCTCAAAGAACACAACTTACTCCCCTCTATCCGCAAAGGTGATCACATCCCAAAGTGCGGTTTTCCAAATATTTCAATTTATCTTGATAACATCCGTTCCGCTTATAATGTAGGAAGTATTCTTCGCACTTCAGAAGCTCTCAGAATCGGCTCTGTTTATTTTGCTGAAAAAACCCCTTTCATCGACAATGAAAAGGTTCAAAGAACGGCCATGGGAGCTGCGGAAATTGTCCCTTGCCACCAACATTTTTCCCTATCTGAACTTCCTCGTCCTCTGATTGCACTCGACACGAGCGATGAAGCGATTCCAGTCGCCTCCTTTCTTTTTCCAGAACAGTTTACTCTGGTGTTAGGCAATGAAGAATATGGAGTTTCTGATTCCTTGCTTACCCAAGCGGATATCCTTCTTGAAATCCCCCTTTTCGGAGCCAAAAATTCCCTCAATGTCGCTTGTGCATTTGCTATTACCGCCGCAGAAATCCGCCGTCAACGGCAATGATCCTTTCTTTTCGACCATAACATCTCTTGCGTTCCTTTCTTTTTGACCAAGGAAGTGATATTTTTAGATAAACAAGGGATCAAAATGCTCAAGCGAACGATTGATTGGCACTTAAAAGAGTGGAAATCCGACAAAAATAGAAAACCATTGCTCTCCGAGGCGCCCGCCAGGTGGGAAAAACCAACGCAATCAGAAAATTGGGAGAACAATTCGACCTGGAATTGAATTTGTCAATCTAGGAACAATCGCCGAAGGATTTAGAGGGCAAAAAATTCTGGCCTATGCTCATCCCTTGAGAGAAGCTAATTTATTTTTCTGGCGGCGTGCTGAAAAAAGCAGTTCCGCTGAAGTTGACTATCTGTATGAAAAAGATCAGATAGTGATTCCAGTAGAGATTAAAAGCGGTCATGCAGGGTCTTTAAAGAGCCTGCATTTATTTCTTGGAGAACGACCTAATAGCACTTATGGCATCCGATTTTCAGCTCAAAATGAATCCATTTTTCAAAACATTGATTCTCGGCCTCTGTATGCAATCGCAACCCTTGCTCATGAGGACCAAAAACCGGGACTACGTGCATTAGATCAGTCGTGATTCAAAAAAAACAAAGGATTACCCGTAAGAAACTTTTGACAGTTAAAATTTTTTTTCAGGCAAATCTCTTATAATTGTGCGCGTGTCAGTAAAAAATCCATCCACGAGGTATAGACCCTCGAATACTTTTTTTTGGCTGATTGGAACCGGCTTTTCTCCTTTGCAGAAATGGTAATATATTTGATTTTCAAAAATAGCAATTCTATATACTTCGTCTTTTTTTAAAGTTCCTTTTTGATCATAATCAAAAGACAGTGAAAAGCAAAGATCCTCATATCCAATCGGAGTATGGTAAAAATATTTCCCTAAGTATTCAGTTTTATTTATAATCTCCAACAAACCATCAACAATTTCATAAAAAAAGCATTTAGCTTCTTCGTAATTCATATGTTTATCAACAGAATACGACAATTTAATGACATGAATTTTTTCATCATATATATTATCTCGACCTGCGTAATCTAAACCATAGGATCTATGGATAATTTTTTTTTCAATTGCAATTGATTTTGAATATCTATCAATAACATTCATAACATCAATATCTGAATAATCAACACCATCACTCACAAAACAAGAAGCTAAAAAAAACAAAAAAACAAAATTAGTTATAAAATATTTCATTTCAGAAAGCCGTGTTTTTTATATGTTTCAACAACATGGTCTTGTAAACCTTTTTGGTAAGTTTTACTTTGAATAAAATGATCTTCATTAATCCCAGACGAATCAATTTGTTTTAATATTTGCACATTAGCATCTCTTCTATGCATTTTAAGCATTTCCGCCCGTTCTTCTGGATCGTTACTAATTCCGTTGAGCATTTTACTAGCCCGGTCTCCTTCTGAGATCAAATTCTGAGTTATAAAACCGCAGCTACGAGGGATTATCAATATCCCCCCCAATGCTGTTATAATCAAGCGATTTTTTACGTTCTGAGGTAAATCCTTTGTAGCAAAATAGGTCTCTGCTACCCCTCGGCTAAAGGCACTAATAAAGATTTTTCGAGGGTCTCCTAGTAAATCCATACAAAGAGATACAAATTCCAATTCCCTAGAAAATTTCCTTATAAAATCGCTCGTATAATCTGCAAAATATATTACTTGTCCAACTGATACCAAATCTTTTTTACCAAAACTTTCCGAATAAGCTGGAATGATGTTCGATTGACCTTCAAACGTTGCGTTGATAACGCGAGCTGATTGAAAATGACTCGATGCTGAATTCAAAATCCCATTTACCACAAAATGGGGAGATCCTGATGAAAAAAAGTTTAAAGGCGGAAAAATAGCAGATCTATTGTTGCTGAAAGAGTCCAGCAAAGAAGAACTCCAGGGATTATTAAACTGAAATCCTTTCGGGCTTGTATCGGCAAAAAAACGTTGTTCAGGAGATGGCGGCCAGGAAAATTTCCTAAAACTATCGGCATCAAATCCAGTGAGCCCATATAAATCCATTTTAATCAAAGGGTCAT
>Ga0210386_10002935_pt1 | contig 14419 bp, 15 predicted proteins | sample IncBWH32OmetaG_FD_160091 | JGI IMG/M metagenome (GOLD analysis project Ga0210386, IMG submission 160091) | Forest soil microbial communities from Barre Woods Harvard Forest LTER site, Petersham, Massachusetts, United States - Inc-BW-H-32-O ... | reverse complement strand
GGACCCGATCATCACGTGCGAAGCGCCTGCGGCCAGCGCCAGCGCCACGTCCCGCGGATGCCGGACCCCGCCGTCGGCCCACACGGACGCGCCGAGCCGCCGGGCCTGCTCGGTGCACTCCAGCACCGCGGAGAACTGCGGCCGCCCCACGCCGGTCATCATCCGGGTCGTGCACATCGCGCCCGGCCCCACGCCCACCTTCACGATGTCCGCGCCGGCGGCCACCAGGTCGGCCACCCCGGCCGCGGTGACCACGTTGCCCGCCACCACCGGGACCGCGGGTGCCAGGTCACGGACCGCCTTCAGCGCGCAGATCATCTTCTCCTGGTGCCCGTGCGCGGTGTCCACCACCAGCACGTCGGCCCCCGCATCGAGCAGCACCTTGGCCTTGGCCGCCACGTCGCCGTTCACCCCGATCGCGGCGCCCACCCGCAGCCGTCCCGCGGCGTCCACCGCGGGGGAGTACAGCGTGGCGCGCAGCGCCCCGGTCCGCGTCATGATGCCCAGGCAGCGGCCGTCGCCGTCCACCACCGGGGCCAGCCGGTGGCGTCCCTCGTGCAGCAGCGAGAACGCCCGCTCGGGCGGCGTCCCGGCGGGCAGCGTGAACGGGTCGGCCGACATCACGTGGCTCAGCTGGGTGAACCGGTCCACGCCCAGGCAGTCGGCCTCGGTGGCCACGCCGACCGGCCGCCCGTCCTCGACCACCACCACCGCGTTGTGCGCCCGTTTGGGCAGCAGGCTCAGCGCGTCGCCCGCGGTGTCGGCCGGCGCGAGCGTCAACGCGGTCTCCACCACCCGATCCCGGGACTTGACCCAGGCGATGACGTCGGTCACCACGTCGACCGGGATGTCCTGGGGCAAGATGGCCAGACCGCCGCGCCGCGCCACGGTTTCGGCCATCCGCCGCCCCGAGACCGCGGTCATGTTGGCCGTCACGATGGGGATGGTGGCACCGCTGCCGTCGGTGGTCCCCAGATCCACGTCGAGCCGGGAGCCGACGCCCGACCGGCTGGGCACCATGAAGACGTCGCTGTAGGTCAGGTCATGCTCGGGGGCCGTTCCGTTGAGAAATCGCACGTAGAGATTCTCCCCGAACCACACGGGTGCTATAGCCTCCAGCGGTGGCAGAGTACTTTGGCGGCTGCGCCGCGGGCCCCGGCCCCGCCGAACGCCCCCGGACTCTCCGGCTGGGTACCCGGACGTGGAACCACGGCTCGTTCGCGATCATGGCCGTGGTCAACCGGACGCCCGATTCGTTCTTCGACCGCGGGATCACCGTCCAGTTCGGCGCCGCGCTGGACGCGGCCAGCCAGGCGGTCGCCGACGGAGCCGAGATCGTCGACATCGGCGGGGTGAAGGCCGGTCCCGGCGACGAGGTCAGCGCCGCTGCGGAGATCGACCGGGTCGCGGGCCTGGTCGTGGCGGTGCGCGAGCGGCACCCGGACGTCGTGATCAGCGTCGACACCTGGCGCGCCGAGGTCGGCGAGGTGGTCGCCCAAGCGGGCGCGGACCTGCTCAACGACGCCTGGGGCGGCACCGACCCGCGGCTCGCCGAGGTGGCGGCCCGGCATCGTATCGGGCTGGTCTGCTCACACGCCGGCGGCCTGCCGCCCCGCACCCGCCCGCACCGGCCCGCGTATCGCGATGTCGTGCGCGAGCTGACCGCCTACGTCACGGATTATGCCGAACGGGCCGTGGTATCAGGGGTCAGCCCGTGCGCCATCCTCGTGGATCCCGCCCACGACTTCGGCAAGAACACGTGGCAGTCGCTCGAGATCACCCGGCGCCTGAGCGAGCTGACCGGCACCGGCTGGCCGGTACTCGTCGCGGTCGCGGACAAGGACTTCGTCGGCGAGACCCTTGCCCTGCCTGTCGACCAGCGCGGCGAGGGGACGATCGCCGCCCTCGCCGTCTGCGCCTGGCTCGGTGCCCGCGTGTTCCGCGTGCACAACGTCCGGGCCGCCCGCGCGGCGCTCACCGCCGTCGCCGACCTCAGGGGTTCAGTCCGAACGCGGCGAACATGATGTCCGCGATCCGGTCCGCCATCTCGTCTTCGGGCAGCTGGACCTCGGCGCTGATCAGGTAGTTCACCCGCTCGAGCATCATCAGGCAGGCCACCGCGGTCAGCTCCGCGCGGTCCTGGTGCCGCCCGGCAGCCTCGGCGGCGGCGGTCATGCCGGTGGTCATGGACTCCGCGATGCTGAAGAACAGATGCAGCCCGTCGCCGAACACCTCCTCCGGCACCAGGTCGGCCTGGCTCAGGATGCGGATCACGGTAGCGTGCGCCGCGTAGGCCCGGAAGAACTTCCTGACCCACTGGCGCAGCACAGACAGCCCGGTCTCGTCGCTGGTGACCACCGGGAAGTCGCCCGCCACGATCTCCATGTCGTGCAGGGCGTCCTTCAGCAGGGCCTTGAACAGGTCCTCCTTGTTGGAAAAGTACAAGTAGAACGTGCCGTGTGAGATGCCGGCCCGGCGGACCACGTCGTCGACGCGTACGCCGTGAAAGCCCCGGCTCTCGAACTCGATCATGCCCGCGTCGAGCAGCCGGCGGACGGTCTCCCGGCCCTGGGCGCGCAGCTCGCGGTCCTGGGCCGGGGTGCCGCCGCCAAGCGACGGTCTAGCGGGTTGTTTCTTCGGTGGCCGCCCGGCCCCGCGGGACGCGGCGTTAGCGGGGCCGCGGCTTGCCTCCTGGTTCATAGCAAGAGAGTAGCCGTCCGCGTGGTCACTGCCCTACATTCGGCACTAACCGTGCCGCTGCTAGCCTTCCAGCGGTGAGCAGTCAGGTGCTGAGCCAGCGGGCGCTCAACCGGGCCCTGCTCGGCCGGCAGCTGCTGCTCGACCGCGTCGACCTGCCCGCGGAGGCCGCTCGCCGCCGGGCCGCGGTAATCGCGACCATCGAGCACCTGGTCGGTCTGCAGGCTCAGGCGCCGTTCCCGCCCTATTACGGCCTGTGGTCCCGGCTGGGCGGATTCCGGCCCGATGATCTGGCCACGCTGATCACCGACCGGAGCGTGGTCAGGATCGCGGTGATGCGCGGCACCATCCACGTGGTGTCGGCCCGGGACTGCCTGCCGCTGCGCGGCCTGGTCCAGCCCGTGCTCGATCGCGGCCTGCGCGGCTCGTTCGGCAAGCAGCTGGCGGGGGTGGACGCGGCGGCGGTGGCCGCGGCCGGGCGGGAGCTGGTGGAGGCCGAGCCGATGACGTTCGGCGCGCTCGGCGAGCGTCTCGCCGAGCGCTGGCCGGACCATCCGCCCGCCGCGCTCGCGCAGGCGGTCCGGGCGCACGTCCCGCTGGTTCAGGTGCCGCCGCGCGCCGTCTGGGGCCGGTCCGGGCAGTCGTTGCATACCTCCGCCGAGCACTGGCTCGGCGCGGCCGCGGCCGCGGATCCGGCGAGCCCGACGCTGGCCGGGCTCGTGACGCGGTACCTGGCCGCGTTCGGCCCGGCGACGGCCCGGGACGTGACGGCCTGGTCCGGGCTGACCGGGCTGCGCGCGGTCATGGACGAGCTGCGGCCGTCGCTGGTCACCTTCCGTGACGAGCAGGGCGCCGAGCTGTTCGACCTGCCGTCGGCTCCGCGCCCGGACGGCGACGTGCCCGCGCCGGTCCGGCTGGCGGCCGAGTTCGATAACCTGCTGCTCTCGCACGCCGACCGGTCCCGGGTGGTCCACCCGGACCACCTGCAGCGGTTCTACACCATCAACGGGATCTTCCCCGGATCGGTGCTGATCGACGGGTTCGTGGCCGGTATGTGGCGGCTGGCCCGGGCCAAACACGCGGCCACGCTCACGATCGAGCTGTTCGGGTCGGCCCGAGAACGCGGTCGGGTGAGGAGGGAGGCCGAACGCATGCTGGCCTTCTGCGCGCCCGGGGCCACGCACGACATTCGGTTCGCCCCCATCGCATGATCCGCCCTCACAGGTCCGCGAGGCGCTTGCGAACCTGCTCGGCGACCAGCTGGTACGCGGCGACCTGCTCCGGGACGGCGCCGGTAACCATGACCGGCCGCCCTTCGTCGGCGTCCCGGGCGGCGTGGTAGCTGAACGGGATGCTGGCCAGCCTCGGAATCAGGCCCCAGATGCTGTCCTGGTCGGGGGCAGAAGGGAACAGCGGGGTGGTCTGGCCGCAGCCGGGGCAGATCTGGCCGCTCATGTTCTCCACCCCGGCCACCTCGGTCCTGGACCCGGCCGCGCTGCGCCGCGGGGTGAGATGGGCGAGCAGTCGGCGCGCATCCTGGTGCGCGATGACCTGCGGCGTCACCACGACCAGCACGTACAGCGCGCGGCCGGACAGGGCGAAGACGAACTGCTGGATATCGGCCGTGCCCGGCGGGAGATCCATCACCAGGTAGTCCAGTTCGTTCCACTCGGTGTCGGCCAGGAGCCGGCGGGTGAGCAGCTGGGCGATGCCGCCGGTGATGCCCAGGCCCTGATTCTCGCCGAGCAGCAAGGCTGCCGAAGCGAGCTGGACCCCGTGCTGGCTGACCGTCTGCAGACGGGAATCGGGCGCGCCCGGCCGAGCGAATAGCGTGACGTGGCGCGCCTCGGCGCGCCGTCGCAGGCCCATCATCCGTGGCACGTCGGGCCCGTACAGGTCGGCGTCTACCAGGCCGACCCGCTGCCCTTGGGCGGTCAGGGCCAGGGCCAGGTTCACCGCGACCGTCGTCTTCCCGACGCCGCCCTTCCCGCTCGCGATCGCGATGACCGGCACCTGTTCCGGGCTGTGCGCCATGACCTCTCCCTGGTTGCGCCGATCCTGGTGATCCGTTTAGCAAAGCTGAAGATCTCTTTAAGAACTCGTTCCGAGGGTTTCTGTTGGTGTGGATGGCCTTATATCGTCATATACATTGTGCTGTCATTGTCGCTGCGCCGAGTTGCCCTGACGGCGGCCGCCACGGCCGTGCTGTCCGCGGGCGTAGCCGGATCCGCGGTCCAGGCCGCTAATGCGGCGGTAGCGTCCCCGGCCGGTGGTGCGCCTTCCTCCCACGTCTCGTCGGATTCCGCGCTCACCGCCAGGGCCTCTGGTTCCCCCGGATCGGCCGGCTCCGCGGCCCGGCAGCAGTTCGTGCCGGACCTCATCGCCGCCGTCCCCGGCGGGATCACGCCGGCCGAGCTGGCCAAGATCAGCAAGCTGGGCGGCGTGGCCGCGGTGCTGCCCGTCGACGGCGGGAAGGTCACGGTCAACGGGCACAGCGCGGACGTGCTCGGCGTGTCGCCGCGGGCCTTCCGGCCCTGGACGCCGCTGGCCACCGCGAGCTCGGCGACGATCTGGTCGGACCTGAGCAAGGGCCAGCTCATCAGCACCGCCGCCGCGGCCAAGAGGCTTCACCTGACCGCCGGGCAGTCATATCCGGTCTCGGCCGCGGTCCTCGAGCGGGTGCCGTTCGGCGCGCCGAGCGAGCTCAGCGTGCCCGGCGCGGACGCGATCGTGAACCTGACCCGGTCCGCGCAGCTCGGGCTGGCCAAGAACTTCGCCGTCCTGATCAACGCGCCGCGGGACAACCTAGCCTCGCTGAAGGCGCAGGTCGAGGTGATCGTCGGCAAGGGTGGCCACGTCGTGAACCTGGTGGCGTACACCCTGAACGCGGCGGGCAGCCTGCCGGTCGAGGTGAACGCCCCGACGGGCGTGCCCGCCAACTGGATCGACCTGTTCAAGGCCTCGGCCGCGCGGTACTGCCCGGGCCTGTCCTGGACCGTGCTGGCCGCGATCGGCGAGATCGAGAGCGGTGACGGCGCCAACGAAGGCCCGTCGAGCGCCGGGGCGGAGGGGCCCATGCAGTTCCTCCCCTCCACCTGGGCCATGTGGGGCACCGACGGGTTCGGCCAGACCGGTACTCCGGACATCTTGAACCCGCTGGACGCCGTGCCCGGCGCGGCGCGCCTGCTGTGCGCGTCCGGCGGGGGAAGCACCGCCACGCTGCCCGGGGCGATCTTCGCCTATAACCACGCCAGCTGGTACGTCAACGAGGTGCTGGCCCTGGCCGGCGAGTACGCCCAGAACAACTCCTGACCAGGCGGCCGTCAGGCTGGGACCCGCGGTGACCGCAGGCGCCGCAGACCAGCCAGGCAGGTCGCCGCGCTCGCCAGGCCGCAGGCGGCGGCGAACGCGTACCCCGCGCGCGGCCCGTGCGCGTCGAGGATGAAACCGACCACCGACGAGCCGATGGCCAGGCCGACCCCGATGCCGCTGCTCAGCCAGGACATGGCCTCGGTGCGCCGGCCCGGCTTGGCCTGCGCCTCGAGCAGGCTGAACCCGGCGATCAGGGTCGGCGCGATGGTCAGCCCGCACAGGTAGATCCCGCAGGTCAGCGTGACCAGGTTGGGCTGGGCCCAGAACGTGGCCACGCCGAGCACGGTCAGGATGAGGGTCACCGCGAACCTGGTCTCGATCGGCGCCCGCCACTGCCTGGATCCGTACCAGAGCCCGCCCGTCGCGCTGCCCAGCGCGTAGGTGCCGAGGATGAGCCCGGCCAGCGGCTTGTGCCCGAAATGCTGGGCGAACGAGACCGTGCTCAGGTCGATGGACACGAACATCGCGCCGAGCAGCAGGTACACCGGAGCCAGCACGACCAGGCCGGGAGCCGCGATGCCTCGAACCCGCTCGCTTCGCCGGACTGGCCCGGTGGCCCGCGCCACCGCGGGTTCTGTCCGGCGCTCGGCCACGAACCACAGGGTCCCCCCGAGACACAGCAGCGCCGCGACACCCACGCCGGCCGCCGGGAACACCTCGGTGGCCAGCAGCGTCACCGCGGCAGGCCCGATGACGAAGCACAGCTCGTCGGCGACCGACTCGAACGAGAACGCGGCGTGCAGCCGGGGCGACCCCGCCAGCAGGACGCTCCACCGGGCCCGGACCATGGTGCCCAGCGACGGCATGGTCGCGCCCGCGACCGCGCCAGAGACAAAGAAGGCCCAGGTCGGCGCGTGCAGCTCGACGGTCACGATCAGGGCCGCGGTCGCGACGGTAAATACGGTGAGCACCGGCAGCAGCACGCGCCGCTGACCACGCCCGTCTACCAGCCGGGCGATCTGCGGCGAGGAGAACGCGTACCCGAGCGAGCCGACCGCGGACACGGCTCCGGCCACGCCGTACTTCCCGCTGCCGGCCGAGATGAGCAGGACGGTGCCGAGCCCGAACATCGCCATCGGCATCCGCCCGATGACGCCCGCCGCCGAGAAGCGCCAGGCCCCGGGAACCCGGAAGATGTCCGCGTACGGCCGCAGCGGGCCGGGCAGCCTGCCTGCGGAGGAGCGGCCGATCGTGGTGCGGGTGTCGTCAACCCCTGTCATCGGCCGCTGGATCCCATGATCATCACGATATCGGACCGTTTCAACCGGTTTCCGGCGCCGATCCCGCCGCCGGTACCCGGCGGAAATAGCGATCCGGCGGCCCTGGTTGGATGGAGGCATGCCGGCTTACGACGCGTTCCTGCTCGTCTCGTTCGGCGGTCCAGAAGGTCCCGGTGATGTGATGCCGTTCCTGACCAACGTCACCCGCGGCCGGAACATCCCGCCGGAGCGGCTCGCCGGCGTGGCCGAGCACTACTACGCGTTCGGCGGGGTAAGCCCGATCAACCAGCAATGCCGGGACCTGCTGGCCGCGGTGCGGGCCGATTTCGCGGCGAGCGGCCTGGCGCTTGGCCTCTACTGGGGAAACCGGAACTGGACGCCCTACCTGGCCGACACGGTGCGGGACATGGCGCAGGACGGCGTCCGGCGGGCCGTCGCGTTCGTGACCTCGGCTTACAGTTCCTACTCAAGCTGCAGGCAGTACCTGGACGACATCGAACGGGCCCGCGCGGCCGTCGGTCCCGGCGCTCCGCGGATCGACAAGATCAGGCGGTTCTTCAACCATCCGGGCTTCATCGAGCCCTTCGCCGGCCACGTCGAGGCGGCGCTGGCCACCCTCCCGGCCGAGCTTCGCGACGGCGCTCACCTGGTGTTCACCGCGCACAGCATCCCGCTGGCGATGGCTGAGGCCAGCGGACCCGCCGGGGACCGGGGACGGTACGTTGCCGAGCTGACCGAGGCGGCTCGTCTTATTGCCGAACGGACCGGGGCGGGGGCGCACCGATGGTCGCTTGCCTACCAGAGCCGGAGCGGGCCGCCGTCCCAGCCGTGGCTGGAACCTGACGTGCGCGACCATCTCGGCGCGCTGGCCAAGTCGGGGACTCAGGCCGTTGTGGTGGTCCCCGTCGGCTTCGTGTCCGACCACATGGAGGTCCGGCACGACCTGGACGTCGAGGCGGCGCAGACCGCCGACGCGCTCGGCCTCGCGTTCGCCCGGGCCGCCACGCCCGGCACCAGCCCGCGTTTCGCGTCGATGGTCACCCAGCTGGTCACCGAACGCCTGGCGCTGCCCGACGACCTCCCCAGGCCGGATACTACGGTTTCGGATAATCCAGAACCGGGGAGTGGGGCGGTGCGGGCCGCGCTGGGAGACATGGGCGTGCCGAGCCAGACGTGCCCGGCGGATTGCTGCGGCGGCTCCCGGTGAGCGATCCTGAGGCGCTGCTGCGGATCGCGGTGAACGCGGCCAGCGAGGCGGGCCGGCTGCTGGCCTCGTGGCGCGGCGACGAGCGTCCCGAGGTCGTCGACACCAAGTCGAGCCCCACCGACGTGGTAACGGAGATGGACCGCCGGGCCGAGGCGCTGATCACCGAATGGATCAGGGCCGTCCGCCCCGGCGACACCATCCTGGGCGAGGAAGGCGGCCAGACCCTGGGCGGCCCGGACGCCGTGGCTGCCGCCGGGGACCAGGCCCGGGTGCGCTGGGTGGTAGACCCGCTCGACGGGACGGTCAACTATCTCTACGGCCTGCCCGACTGGGCGGTATCGATCGCCGCCGAGGTCGACGGCACCATCGTGGCCGGGGTGGTGGAGGTGCCCCGGTTCGGTGAGACGTTCACCGCGGTCGCGGGCCGAGGAGCCTGGCTGCACCGGGACGGGAACCCCGAGGCCGCCATCGCATTGCGCTGCAACTCCGGTGTAGCGCTCGGCCAGGCGCTGGTCGGAACCGGATTCGGCTATGATTCGGGGCGCCGCCGGGTCCAGGGTGAGGTCGTGGCTGCCCTGCTGCCGCACGTGCGAGACATCCGCCGCGGCGGATCCGCCGCCGTCGACCTGTGCTCGGTGGCTGCGGGCCGGATGGACGCGTTCTTCGAGCGCGGCCTGAACTACTGGGACTACGCGGCCGGCGGCCTGATCGCACGGGAGGCCGGCGCGCTGGTCGGCGGGCTGTCCGGCCGGGCGGAGAGCACCTCCATGACCGTCTCCGCAGGCCCCGACTTGTTCCGGCACCTGGACACCTTTCTCACCGGGCTGGATCCGGAACGCGACTCGCCACGGGGTCGTGAACCGCACGCTTGACCAGCCCGTATTAGAACGCGTCAGGAGTTTCGGCGTGGCGCGTGTGCGCTGGGCGCGAACGTGACAGAATTCCCCGCCGGAATCGGGCACAAGTAGGGCCTTGAAAGCGTTACAACCGCGCAGCGACTTGCGCACTACGGATGAAGGGGGATGGAGTACTCAGATGGCTACCGATTATGACAGCCCGCGGAAGACGGACGACGACCTGACTGAGGACAGCCTTCAGGAGCTTCAGGCGCGCCGGATGGACAAGTCATCGAGCACTATCGATCTTGACCCCGACGACGTTGCCGAGTCCCTGGAACTGCCGGGGGCAGACTTGTCGAACGAAGAACTCTCGTTCCGGGTGATACCCCGTCAGGCGGATGAGTTCACGTGTTCGCGGTGCTTCCTTGTGCACCACCGGAGTCAGCTTGCCGAAGATCGCAATGGCCAGCTTGTCTGCCGGGAGTGCGCGGCGTGACCATGGGGGGGCGACCCCCCTGGCACTCCCGCAATCTAGCCGTCCGCGGCGTTGGCGGGCTCGCTGTCCGGGCCGCTGTGCGTTCTCCGCGCCGCAGCCCGGGTCGCGAGCAGCCTCGCGCACTCGACGGTCACGCCGACCAGCATGGACCAGCCGAGCGCCTCACGCAGCCCCACCTGCGGATCCTCCGGATGCGTGGGGGGCTCCTTGCCGGTGGCCTTGGTCCACACCAGGGCGATCACCTTGCGCGCCACGAAGGCCGCCGCCATGGCCGCCACCGCGCTGGTGATCTTGGTGCCGAGGTCCACTTTATTATCAGCCATCCGACTGCTCCCTTTCTTCAGCCCGCCCTTTAGCCCACCCACGGCCCACCCTCGCCCCGTCCGCGCAATCATGCCCCTGGCTCGTGCCCGCCTCGAATCCGGCATCGTTCGAGGGCTGCGGCCAGCTCCGCCGGGTGCCTGCTGCCGATCAGCCAGTAGGGCACCCGGACATCCCCCGAGGCCGCCGGATCGACGGCCAGGTACACGGATTCCTTGAGGTATGGTCGCGAGTAGAAGCGTGCGGCCGGATCGGCTCGCGGGCCGCGCAGCCTCGCGGTCTGCCTCTCGTCGAGGGCGACGACCTCGCTGATAGCGGCCAGGGGCAGCACGGCGTCCCCGGCCCGCAGCGCTCCGCCGTCGACCTCGATCGTGCCCCGGCCGAAGGCGATCAGCAGCGCCACGCATCCCACGGCCAGGCCGCCGAAGATCACGATCGGCCAGGGCCAGGGGAGGCCGGCGTACAGTGTTCCGCCGAGGATGAGGACGATTGGGACGGAGAGCAGCCACCAGGCGACCGGTACGTAGAGCCGTTCGCGGTAATCGCGCATGCAGTCGAGGGTAGTTGGTCCGATGGAGTCGTGGCGGGGGGGAGTGCGGCGGGCGGCGGGTGGGGTAAGGGTAGGCGGCAAGAGAGCCAGGGGATGGTTCACGGCGGCCTGGCGGGCGGGCACGAGCCAGGGTCAAACCGGAGTAAACCGTGCAGGAAATGGTAGTCGTCCGGGCATGAGTAACAACGGGGGCGGAGAAGAGGAGCGGATCGCCCGCGGCACCGGGGTGAAGGAGCAGATCTCCCGCGGCGCGGCGGTGCGTGAACTCAACGGCACGAGCGAGCCGGGCCGCAGGCCGGGCGACGGTCCGGATCACCGGACGCCCGTACCAGAGCAGAGCCGGGTGCCGAGCTGGCTGGCGACGGGGTCCGCGTGGGCTTGGCGGCTGCTGCTGCTGGCTGTCGTCATCTACCTGATCGCGCGCGTCCTGGGCATCCTGTACATCGTGGTCGTGCCGTGCATCGCGGCCCTGCTGCTCACCGCCGTGCTGCAGCCGCTGACGTCCCGGTTGCGCCGGGCCGGGCTGCCCGCGCTGGCCGCGACCTGGGTCACCCTGCTCATAGCGGCCGTCGTGCTCGGCGGCCTGGTCACGCTGGTCGCCAACCGGGTGAGCGCCGACTATCCGACCCTGCTCGCCGAGGCCAAGCACACCACCGCGCAGGTCCAGTCGTGGCTGGCCGGGCCGCCCTTCCACCTCAAGAACAACAACGTCCAGAAGTTCCTGAACAACATTCCCAGCTACCTCAGCAAGCACAAATCGCTGGTCGAGGGGACCGTGGTCACGGGGGGCAAGATCGCCTCGGAGTTCTTCGGCGGCCTGGTCCTCATGGTCTTCGTCATGTTCTTCCTGATCAAGGACGGGGATCGGATCTGGAACTGGCTGCTGGGCGCCATGCGGACCGACACCGCGCGCCGGATGGACCGGGCCGGGCACGCCGCCTGGCTGGTCTTGGTGTACTACATGCGCGGTACCGTCATTGTGGCCGCCATTCACGCGATCGTGGTCGGCGTGGCCCTGTGGGTCATGGGTGTCCCGCTGGCCGTGCCGCTCGCCGTGGTGGTGTTCGTGGCCGCCTTCGTCCCGCTGGTGGGCCTGCTGGTGGCGGGGACGCTGGCCGTCGTGGTGACCCTGGCCACCAAGGGCTGGGTTGACGCCGTAATACTGCTCGGGATCCTGATCATCGAGGATCAGCTCGAAGCCCACCTGCTCCAGCCTCAGGTGGTCGGGAAGATGATTCGCCTGCACCCGCTGGCGGTTATCCTGTCGCTTGCGGCCGGCGGTATCCTGGCCGGCATCCCCGGGGCTGTGGTGGCCGTGCCTATCGTGGCCGTGATCACCCGGGCGCTGCCCGAGCTGCGCCGGAGCGAACCCGAGGATCTCGCTCCGGACGACACGTAGGGTGGGCATGGGGGGAAAGTACGATGGGTTAAGTGCCCGGATGTCGCGCTATCCTCACCCTGCGTGCAAGTTGTAGTTTTCCCCAGGCCCATCAAGGAGTTTCGTTGCCGCACTCCGACCCCGACGTGCTGATCAAGCGGCTTGATCCCGGCGTCCCGCTGCCGTCGTATGCCCATCCCGGGGATGCGGGCGCGGACCTGACGGCGGTCGAGGACGTCGAGCTGGCCCCGGGTGAGCGGGCGCTGGTGCGAACCGGCCTGGCCATCGCCCTGCCCGCCGGGTACGCGGCGTTCGTGCACCCCCGCTCGGGCCTGGCCGCGAAGTACGGGGTGACGCTGGTGAACGCGCCCGGCACGGTCGACGCGGGCTACCGCGGCGAGATCAAGGTGACCCTGCTGAACACCGACCGGGACCAGCCGGTCAGCTTCAAGCGGGGCGACCGGATCGCGCAGCTGGTCATCCAGCGGGTCGAGCGGGCCACATTCCACGAGGTAGGGGTACTCCCGGGATCGGTGCGCGGCGACGGCGGCTTCGGCTCGACCGGCGGCCACGGCGCGGAACGCACCGAACTGGTGTCCTGAGCAAGCAGAAGAAGGAAGAAGGAGCGTACGGAGTGTTTCGTCGGCGTCGTTCAGCAGACGTTGGCCGGGACTGGCCCAGCGAACCCGAGGACGGTCAGGAACTGGCCGACGACGAGTTTGACGATGAGGCCTACGACGAGCCGGCCAATGATTCAGGGGGGTCAGAAGGGCTACAGGGCCCCTGGGACGCGGGGGAGCCCTTCCCGCCGCGGGAGCGGGTTGACCTGGGCAGCTTGCAGGTGCCCATGGGTCCAGAGCACGAGATTCAGCTCGTCATGGCCGAGCAGCACGGTGCGTGGGTGACCATCCGGCACGGCGAGAGCGAGATGCAGGTCCAGGCGTTCGCCGCGGCGCGGCGAGGCGCGCTGTGGGATGACGTCCGGGCCGAGATCGCCAAGGAGGTGCGCGAGGCGGGCGGGGACAGCCAGGAGATCCAGGGGTCGTTCGGTACCGAGCTCATTGCCCGGGTGCCGACCGAACCCGGCCAGCCCGCCTCCGGGATGCGCCTGGTCCGGTTCGTCGGCGTCGACGGCCCGCGCTGGTTCTTGCGCGGCTTGTTCACCGGCCCCGCCGCGGACGGCGGGGAGCCCGCCGGACTGCTCGAGGAGATCTTCAGGGACGTCGTGGTGGTGCGCGGCGAGCATCCGGTGCCGCCGCGGGACATCCTGGAGCTGCGGCTGCCGCCCGAAGCTCAGAAGGCGTTCGAGGAGCAGGCCGCCGCGGCCGAAGAGAACAGGTTCGAGCCCGACCTGAACCCCTTCGAGCGCGGTCCGGAGTTCACCGAGACTCGTTAGCGCTCAGCAGGCGCCCGAGCTCATCCTCCACGTCCTCGCTGGTCACGAAGAACAACTCGTCACCGGCCTGGAGCGGATCATCGGCATGCGGGACCAGGACCCGGCCCTCGCGCAAGATGGCGACCAGCGAGGTGTCCGCGGGCCAGGTGATGCCGCCGACGCGCTGTCCCACCAGGGGTGCCTCGGCCGGCATGGTCAGCTCGACCAGGCTGGCCTCGCTTTGCCCGAACGTCATCAGCCGCACCAGGTCGCCGACGCTGACCGCCTCCTCGACCAGGGCCGAGAGCAGCCGCGGGGTGGAAACTGCGACGTCGACGCCCCACGATTCGTTGTACAGCCACTCGTTGCTCGGGTCATTCACCCGCGCCACAACGCGGGGCACCCCGTACTCGGTCTTGGCCAGTAGCGCCACGACCAGATTGGCCTTGTCGTCGCCGGTCGCCGCGATGACTACGTTGCACCGGTACAACTGCGCGTCGTCGAGGGAGCTGATCTCGCACGCGTCGGCGAGCAGCCATTCGGCCCGTGGCACGGCCTCGATCGCGATCGCCTTGGGGTCGTGGTCGATGAGCAGCACCTCGTGCCCGTTCTCCAGCAGTTCGCTGGCGATGGAGCGGCCGACCGCCCCGGCACCGGCTATCGCGACCCGCATCAGTGCCCCCCTCCCCGGGCCGCGAAGGCCGCGGCGATCCGGTCCATGTCGTCTTCCCTGGCCAGGACGTGGATCACATCGCCTTCTTGCAAGACGGTTCCGCCGTCGGGCACGAATGCCTGGCCGAGTCGGTCGACGAACACGATCCGGGTCAGCGTGCTGGACTCGACCGACTTGACCTGCTCGCCGATCCAGTGTGGTGAGAAGGCGACCTCGGCCAGCACGATCTTCCCCGTGGGGTCCCGCCAGAGCGCCTCGCTGCCCTCCGGGAGCAGTTTGCGCAGCATCTGG
>Ga0210386_10002928_pt1 | contig 14450 bp, 15 predicted proteins | sample IncBWH32OmetaG_FD_160091 | JGI IMG/M metagenome (GOLD analysis project Ga0210386, IMG submission 160091) | Forest soil microbial communities from Barre Woods Harvard Forest LTER site, Petersham, Massachusetts, United States - Inc-BW-H-32-O ... | reverse complement strand
CGGCGCCGGGTGGACAATCCTCGATGGCCTTGCGCTGCGGGTGGGAGCGATCGCGAAACACCTCGAGCTTGTTGAGGTCCTCGCGCGCCGGCATGTAACGCAGCGTGAAGGCTTCGCCGACCAGCGTCGGCTGATCCGGGCTGAGCGGATGCACATCCTGGATGCACTGGGTTCGGAAGCCGCGCTTGTAGAGCGCGGTCGCGACCGTGGCCGTGCTGATGGTCTTGAGCTTGCTGCGGGTGGCGTCGCTTAATTTGGTCATGGTTTCCATCCCAGGTGTTCGTCATTCCGGGGCACGCGAAGCGTGAACCCGGAATCTCGAGGTTCCGGGTTCGCTTCGCGCCCCGGAACGACGATGTCGTGCTAGTAAATCGAGGGTTCCCCGACCGGCGCGCCGAATGAGGTTTCGAGAAAATCGAAATCGCAGCCCTCGTTGGCCTGCTTGATATGCCTGGTAAACATCCAGCCATAGCCGCGCTCGAAACGAGTCTCGGGCGCCTTCCATTCGGCACGGCGTTTGGCGAGTTCGGCTTCGGGCACATCGAGATTGATGGTGCGCGCCGCGACATCCAGCGTGATCAGGTCGCCGTTGCGCACCAGCGCCAGCGGCCCGCCGATGTAGGACTCCGGCGAGACATGCAGGATGCAGGCGCCGTAGCTGGTGCCGCTCATGCGGGCGTCCGACAGCCGCACCATGTCGCGCACGCCCTGCTTCACCAGCTTGGTTGGAATCGGCAGCATGCCCCATTCCGGCATACCGGGGCCGCCCTGCGGGCCGGCATTGCGCAGGATCAGAACGTGATCGGCCGTGACATCGAGATCTGGGTCGTCGATCGCCTTCTTCATCGACGGGTAATCGTCGAACACCAGAGCCTTCCCGGTATGTTTGAGAAAGCGCGGCTCGCAGGCCGAGGGCTTGATCACGCAGCCATCCGGCGCGAGGTTGCCCTTGAGCACCGCGAGCGCGCCTTCGGCATAGATCGGATCCGCGACCGTCCGGATCACATCGTCATTATAGACTTCGGCATCCGCGATATTATCGCCGAGCGTCTTGCCGGTCACCGTCATGGCGTCGAGATGCAGGTGGTCCCTGATCCGGCTCATCAGTGCCGGCAATCCGCCGGCGTAATAAAAATCCTCCATCAGATATTTGTCGCCGCTCGGACGGACATTGGCGATCACAGGCACCTTGCGGCTGGCGATCTCGAAATCGTCAAGCCCGATGTCCGCCCCGGCGCGGCGCGCCTGCGCGATCAAATGAATGATCGCATTGGTCGAACAGCCCATCGCCATCGCCACGGTAATGGCGTTCTCGAACGCCTTGCGGCTCTGGATTTTCTGCGGCGTCAGATCCTCCCAGACCATCTCGACAATGCGGCGGCCACTTTCCGAACTCATGCGGATATGGCCGGCGTCCGCGGCCGGGATCGACGAGGCGCCGGGCAGCGTCATGCCGATCGATTCGGCGATCGCGGTCATGGTCGAGGCGGTGCCCATGGTCATGCAGGTGCCGTAGCTGCGGGCGATGCCAGCCTCGACATCGACCCAGTCCTTGTCGGAGATTTTCCCCGCGCGTCGCTCGTCCCAGTATTTCCAGGCATCGGAGCCCGAGCCCAGGGTCTTGCCCTTCCAGTTGCCGCGCAGCATCGGACCGGCGGGAAGATAGATCGCGGGCAGCCCCATGCTGGTGGCGCCGAGCAGCAGCGCCGGCGTGGTCTTGTCGCAGCCGCCCATCAGCACCACGCCGTCGACGGGATGGCCGCGCAACAACTCCTCGGCGTCCATCGCCAGCAGATTGCGATAGAGCATGGTGGTCGGCTTCAGGAACGATTCCGACAGCGACAGCGCCGGCAATTCCATCGGAAAGCCGCCGGCCATCAGGATGCCGCGCTTGACGTCGTCGACCCGGCTCTTGAAGTGCATGTGGCAGGGCTGCGCGTCCGACCAGGTGTTGAGGATCGCAATGACCGGGCGGTCCTTCCACTCTTCCGGCGCATATCCCATCTGCATGGCGCGCGAGCGATGGCCGAAAGCCCTGAGATCGTCGGGCGCAAACCAGCGGGCGCTGCGAAGCGTTTCCGGGCTTTTTTTCTTGTCTGTCATGGCGACACCTGTTCGAAACCCCGCTCAGGTCATCTCACAGGCGATCCATGCGTAGCAAGCCCCGCTTTCGATCCGCATCTGACCGTGCGCCCCCGCGCGAGATGCTTTTCCCGGCAAACGCCCGCGCCGGGGAGCCCTGTGAAGCAACCCCTTGCCGCAACGCGCCGATGCCGCTCAGGAAGCGCGCGAGGCGGTCAGCACAATTCGAATGAGATCGGCGGCATTCCTGGCGCCAAGCTTCCTCATGATATTGGCGCGATGATCCTCGATCGTACGCGGGCTGATGCCGAGTTCGCGTCCGGCTTCCTTGTTGGAGGCGCCGGATGCGAATCGCTCCAGCACTTCGCGTTCGCGCCGCGTCAGAGGTTCGCGCCCGGGAAAATGCAGCGATTCTATTTTTGACGCAGAGTTTTCGGCCTGCCGCCGCGCATAGGCCCCGATCGCCTCATTCAGCCGCGCGACCAGCTCGTTGCCCCGAAACGGCTTTTCGATAAAGTCCAGCGCGCCATTCTTGATCGCGCTGACCGCCATGGCGATATCGCCCTGCCCGGAGATGATGAAGATCGGCGCAGGGTAGTCCTCGCCGTGAAGCTCTTTGAGGATATCGAGGCCGGATTTACCGGGAATGTGCACATCGAGCAGGATACAAGAGGGGGTCCGGGTTCGCACGACCGCCAGCAGCGCGGCGCCATCTGCGAAGCAGACGACACGATGGCCTCCCGCCGACAAGACCATGGATAAGGTCTCCCGAACGGCAGGGTCGTCATCGACCACGAATATTTCGCCGCGGGCGAGTGGTTTCTCGGTCATGTGCCAGCGCCCATAGGCAGTGAAGAATGACTCTTATTCGCCGGTACCGCATGTGGCGCGGAATCGAACTCACCGTATTTGTACGGGACCGATACTTAACGCACAAGTAGCAACGGCGACTTTAAAAGCGGTGTGAAGGAGTACAACTCATGCGGAATACGGCAGACCATGCTTCGGTCCAATCCGACAATCGGCAATCCGACAATCGGAACGACTGCTGCAGTTCGATCATATCCAATCTCGGGGCTCTGGTCGAACAGGTCCGCGCGAACATGAAGCTGATTGAATTGGCGATCGCCGGTGAAGCGTCGCTTGGCAATCAGGAAGCGGCTGCCAGCATCGTTGTGCTCGACGATGTGACGCCACGATATGTGAGGGCGAACGCCGCGCTGAACGCCTGCAACGCGGGCCTTGGCGCAGCCCTTGATCTGCTGCGGGACATCAGGACGGCAAAGCAGGAAGCGGCGGGAGCCGAGGACCAGCCGGTTTGTTTGACGCGTTGCGCTTAGAGCTTTTTCAAGCGGCCGCTCCGCACCAGATGCAGCGTCGATACCGGTCCGCGTGAAGGAAACCGCGTCACAACAAAAAGACTGGAGCGCCGGTTCTGATTTCGGTCAGAACCGATCAAGCTCCGGGCGGCGCTGGGGTGGAGATGGATCAAGCGCCTGTTGGTTCAAGCGCCTGACTTCAAACGCCACGGCGACAAAGCCACGGCTTCACACATCCATGATGGCGTCTTGATTTGACGAGGCGCTCGGTCTCTTTTTCTTTTTCCTGGCCTTTAGAAACTGGACATCGATCTCGGTGCCGTTAACGCGGACAAGTTCGCACCGGCGATAGGCCAGACCGGTCGACGACAACAGCAAAAAGAACTCTTTGAGGTTGAGGCCCTGAATGGAGCCCTCGACGGTCAAGATGGCGTCGGTGTCCGAAATGGCGTTGAGGAAGCAATCCCGGCGCCATGTCCCGTCAATGCCCATGATGCAAACGCCATATCCGCGGCTGAACGTTACGCGTTCATGGCCTTTGTAATCATCTGTCATCACTTGGTCCGGACGTTGGAGCCGACCTGCCGGCCGGGTATTTGGCGCGCACCATGCCTTCTTTGCAACCGGTAGCCTTCCCGGTTTAACGTTTGCGTTAATTTCAGCGCCCGTGGAACTACGGGTAATGCCAGCGCGACGTCCCTTTGTGTCAACCGTCCCATGGACCGGAGCGCCGACCCACCCTGGCCAGAGCCGTGCGGATCATATCGAGTCTATAATGTGGCTTCGCGAGCAGCAGCATATCCTGGGCTTCCACCGTCGCATGCCCCTCCTAACAACGGTCGGATCGCTATTTCGACTGAAGGGTCGCTGCGAAACGAGACCGAGCGTCCGCCAGGCATTCATTGATCACCGTCAGCAGCGCGGCCGGCGCGAACGGCTTGCGCAGGCAGCGCGTGGCCCCGAGTTCGAGCGCCATCCTCAGGAAATCCGGAGCAGGTGTGTCGAGATTTGCGAAGGCGTAGCCGGACATCGCGATCAGCGGAACGCTCGGCGCTCGCTCGTGAAAAATCCGGATCGACTCGAAACCGCGCATGTGCGGCATGAAGATATCGACGATCATCAGGTCGAAGGCCGTTTCTTCAAGCGCCCGCAGCCCGGCTTCGCCGCCATCGGCGATGGTGACCTGAAAGCCGTGCCGTTCAAGATAGAGCTCAATGGCCATGCAAACCATTGGATCGTCGTCGACCACAAGAATACGCGGCATATCAATCCCCTGAGATTGAACGTTTGGTTTCGGCGGTTCGGCTCCCCCTGGATCGTCGTGCACGCAAATCGCTCCACTCTTTCGACCGAATCCTTGGGTTGAAACCGAACTTCCGATGCGTCCGGATCGCAAAAACCAATCGAAGCCCAGTGGTTCAACCTGCAAACACCCCCTCAGTTTCCCTGGAACGTCTTTTTATTACGCTTTTAACGCTCTTGCTCTGACGGCGCCTCGACAGCGGCGGCAGCAGCAAATGGGGTATGCAGCAATGAGGTCTGTCCGCGGTCGGACACTCGTCGATCACTCCAAGCCATGCCGCCGGCCTGAAAATCTTGCGCCGGCAGCGCCGTCGCACGGCGGGGCCATCCGTATCGCAATCGGCGGTTGCGACCTCAAGACATGTCCCCCGAGTCATGCTTCCGCGACAAAGCAAATAGCCTGTCATCGCCGACAACCAGAATGCGTCGCATAACGGCTTCTGCCGCCGCGTTCCCGATTCGACTCATCCCGGCATTGATCGGGCTATGATTTTTGTCGCCGCGAATCAGTGCGTCGTTCTTAGTTTCACCTCGAAGGTGATCGGCTGTCTGCCCCCTAACGTGCATTGGAACAATTCTACAATTTTAAGCATTGCGTAATCGGTATGGCCAGGCGCGCGTTGTGCGAAAAAATATGGCGGGGAATCCGCACGCAAAAGGCCCGCGTGCCGCGGTTTCGATCCTCGCTACGCACTTTGAAGTAGCGCGCCTCAGCGCCGGGTTATCGGTCCTGTCCTGACGGAAACGTGACACGTTTCCCACCGTATATGCGTGGTACCGTACATATAGGTCTCGCGGGCATCTTGTGGACGCGGCCGACCAACCATGCGGCCTAGCCGTACTGTGCCTCGATCCGAGGTGTCGAACAGCGTGCATGGCGGCTCGCGCCCCGGGACCGGTCGTACTCCTCGAAGGAGACCGCCATGGACTCGGTGCCCCGTTCACCCAATGGCTTCTTGTCGGCGTTATCAGCTGATGATTTCGAATTGATCCGTCCGCATCTGCGCATCGTCGACTTGCCCCCCGAATTGGTGCTGGTCGAAGTCGATGAAACGCTCAAGCGCGCCTACCTGCCCCATAGTGGCGTGATCTCTCTGGTCCTGAAACTTGCAAGGGGCGAGCACGTTCAGGTCGCCATGGTCGGGCGCGATAGTGTCTTTGGCTCATTCTCCGCCCTTGGCGATCCGAAAGCATTGAATAGCGCGATCGTCCTGGTGCCCGGTGTCGCTTCGACACTCGACATCGACCGCCTGCGGGCCGCAGCCGACCAAAGCGCGACGTTCCGGCGCTTGCTGTTCCGGCATGGGCTGGCGGTTTATGCCCAGATCCAGCAGACTGCGGGCTGCAACGTCTCACACACGGTGGAGTCCCGGCTGGGGCGATGCCTGTTGCAGACCCACGATCTGTCCGGCAACGACAAATTGGTTCTGACCCAGGAATCGATGGCGCAGATGATCGGGGCACGCCGCAACAGCGTGTCGCTGGTGGCTAACACCCTGCAACAGGCCAATCTGATCCACTACAGCCGCGGACACATCGAGATCACCGATGCGGACGGCCTGCGAAAAACCGCCTGCGAATGTTACGCGACGGTCAAGGCGCAATACGACAGATTGCTCCGTCCTCGTTGCCTGTCGTGAGCGTGTCGGTCAGCGGCTGAGCCACCTGTCGCCGGCTCCCACCCAGACGTCAAGTGCCGGGATATCGCATGGGGTGGTTGCAGCAGGCGCTGCCGGGAGATTTATTCGGCCCCCGAGTTAACGGGCTGTTTAATGACCGCTGCTAAGTGTCGGAAGGCTGACGGGCACGCTTGGCGAAGAGCGTCGAAATTCTTCGCATCCCACGAAGATTTTACTCGGGTTCGGCAACGCGTGAACGGTGCGGAGTAGAGACATGGCCTTTGACTTGTCGATGCCGATCCTGGTGGTCGATGACTACAACACCATGATCCGGATCATCCGCAACCTGCTCAAGCAAATCGGCTTCGAAAATGTCGATGACGCCAGCGACGGATCCGCCGCGCTGGCCAAGATGCAGGGCAAGAAATACGGCCTGGTGATTTCCGACTGGAACATGGAGCCGATGACCGGCTACGATCTTCTGCGGGAAGTCCGTGCCAGTCCGGAACTTTCGCAAACGCCCTTCATCATGATCACGGCGGAATCGAAGACCGAAAACGTCATCGCTGCGAAGAAGGCCGGTGTCAGCAACTACATCGTCAAGCCGTTCAATGCGGCCACGCTGAAGACCAAGATGGAAGCTGTTTTCCCGGGCTCGACCGCTTAACATATCGCTATCGACCAAAATACCCGCGCCCTGCCCGACACAGTCCGCCGCCGCGGCGCCCGATCGCGCGACCGTACTTCTACGGTTTCGGATTTTCATACACAGCTAAGATTCAGCGGCGATAGTCGCAGCAGCAAGAGAGGGCTGCAATGTTCACGTTCGAAACGACCGACCTGAAGGAAGTCCGGCGTTTCCGCATCGCGCAATTCAATGGCCGCGTAGCAACCGTCAGGTCGGGCGGATCGACGGTCACGGGGCACGTTCGCTCGATCCTGGAACGCAAATTGAGCGTTCCGGCGCGGTGGGCCATCACCATCGTCCTGCGCGAGCCCAAGATCAAGACCGACATGCTGCGGCCGGCGCCCCGTGTCCGCGCGTTCGCGGAAGACTTTTACTGAGCGGATGGATCGCTCGGCGCCGCCGGCTTCCAGGATATCTATTTAAAATTATTTGAAACGAGCAGGCTCGGAAAACACGCCCTGACGATATCGCGCCGGCGAGCCGCCGCGCTATCCCGGCACGCATTTCCCGAATTCGAAGCCTCGGCTTTGCGAGCAAGAGCCGCGACGCAGACGGAAGAACGTCTGCAATCCCAGGACCAGCAAGTGACTGAATCGTGAACTGACCTGCCACCGTTAAGCAGGCGTTCACTACAACTTAATTTATGACTTAATTTACGGCGGTCTGATCTTATTGCTTCCATCGCGCCGCCTTCGGGCGACGGGCTCATCATTAATGCTTTGTTAAAGTGAAAAACACGCTGCAATGAAAAAGCCCAATCGAATCCAGGAATTTCTGCAGCGGTTGACGCCACCTGTGCGCAGTAATCTCCTGAACGAGCTTGAGCGGCTGGAACTGTGCGGCGCAGAGATACCTGGCTCCGCGACCATCGTGGAAAAATTGCGCGCGGAGTTTCGCAATGGCGGGCAAACTCAGGCCCGCATGGGAAATCCCCAACGCTATTTTTTCGCGCCACTGGAACCGCTGCTCGTGGATGGCGCTCCCGAACATGCCAATTCGGGCCGGATGCAGCGCGGCTCGTTGATTACCCTTTGGCAGTGGATCAGCCGGGATCTGTTGCCGACGATGGCGCGGGACTATACGACCGAGATCACCGACCTGATCGCTTCCAACAAGCAGAAGGAAGCCCGGCAGGCGGCGGGGGTGTTTCAGACCAAAGTCGCCAAGAGCCTCGAGAATACACTCCGCTCTGCGGATACTGCCGCTCAAGTCCGCCTCAAGCTCGCGACCTACACGGCTTCCCGGGCCGCCTATGACGACTTGGCCAAGATGCTCTGCATTCTGCGCGCGCGCGACGCCCTGGCGACGTTCAACAAGGCGCTGCCGGACAGCCTCGATCAATTCGACGATGCTCAGCTTGCCAAGATAACGCAGTTGCTGGACGGGTTCGGCAAAAATCACGCCGAAGAGCTTCCGTTCGCGCTGGCGCTGGTGGCGGCGCGGCTCAGGACGTCCTGGCACTTGATCCGCCTCGCCACCAAGCCCGCGCCCAGCAAAAACGCCGCCGACATCGCCGCCACGCCCTATGCGATCACCGTCTCGATGGTGCTGGACCGGCTGGACGACAAACGATCGGCGTTGCGCATCGCTCTTAGGAATAACCGGATTCTGGTCGCCAAGGAGCTTCTGACCGACATTTACGATACCGACTATGCGCTGCGGGTCCGTATCGATCTGCTCGAGGAATCCGAATGGGGACAGCGACTCGACAATCTGATGAAGGCGATCGCCGAACTGGTCGAAGCCGAGGTGAGCCGTTTTCCCGAAAATGTGGGTCATATTCTGGGATCGCGCAGCCTGCGCAGTCATCAATCCCTCGCCGGACGCCTGACCTATTGGGCATGGAAGGGACGCGATGCCGTGAACGAGGGCGCCGCCTATTGCCGGAAACTCGTCAGCCGGCCTGAAAAATCCCGCGCCTGAAAAGGCTGAAATCGTCAGCCGCCAATCACAGCCGTCTCATTGCCGAACGCAAGCGCGTTATGAGCGCTTCGCCTGGCGCAAGTTGAAAAACTTCTCGAGAAATCGCCCCGAGACGACGAACCTGAACCACCAATAAGCCATCCGTTGCGTTTTCATCTCTTCGCCCTCATGCCGGCGTGGTCCGACGCCATGAGCGATAGCGCCAAAGCCCGCGACCGGGTGTGAGATGCTTCACAGATTGCCTGCATAAGTTACAAGACAAAGGACGGCCGTGCAGCAATGGCACGACCTGCATCAGCGGGCCGTCCGTCGAAAGTCTAGCTTCCGGACGGGAACCCTCCTCGGAGCAGCGCGTTCTTCCGCAAAGCGCCCTTTCGGCCGTAACTCAAACGGCGGATTCAACGCAGGCGCTGTTGCGGAGGAATCGCCCATGGCAGCGCTCGGCGTCGACGTCACCCCACTGACCGCTGGCGAACATCAGGTGCAGCTTCGCCGCGCCGTCATCGCATCCACCATCGGCACCACGATCGAGTGGTACGATTTTTTTCTCTACAGCACCGTCACCGGCCTCGTCTTTGCGAAGCTGTTTTTTCCGCATTCGGACCCCTGGGTCGGGACGCTCGAGGCCTTCGCCATCTATGCGGTCGGCTTCATTGCGCGCCCGGTGGGCGCAGCGATTTTCGGGCATTTCGGCGACCGCATCGGCCGCAAGTCGACTCTGATCGCGACATTGCTGCTGATGGGAATCGCCACTTTCGCGGTGGCGCTGGTCCCGACCTATGCGAGCATCGGCATATGGGGCGCGGTGATCCTGACCGTCCTTCGGTTCATCCAGGGCGTCGGCGTTGGCGGTGAATGGGGCGGCTCGGTGCTGATGTCGATGGAGTGGGCCCGCAACAACCATTCGCGCGGGCTCATCGCATCCTGGCCGCAATTCGGGGTTCCCTGCGGACTGTTCCTGGCCAATCTCGCGGTGCTGGCATTCAGTCAAATGTCCGGCGAACACTTCCTCGCCTGGGGCTGGCGCATTCCGTTCGCGCTGAGCCTCGTGCTGGTCGGGGTCGGCCTCTACATCCGGCTCGGCATCCTGGAGACGCCGGTGTTCGCGAAACTGCTCGCCGAGCGCAAGGTCGAGCGCACGCCGATGCTGACCGTCATCAAACGCCATCCGAAGGAAATCCTGCTCTCCGCACTGGCGCGCATGGCTGAGCAGGCGCCATTCTACATCTTCACGGCGTTCATCTTTTCCTACGGTATCAACACGCTGCACGTCTCTCGCAATTTCCTGCTCGCCGCCGTGCTGTCGGCTTCCGTGCTCTCGTTCGTCTCGATCCCGGTGTTCGGTCATCTGTCCGACCACATCGGCCGCAAGAACATGTACATGATCGGTGCGGTGGCAACCGGCGTGTTCGGTTTCATCTATTTCGACATGCTCAATACCGGTTCGGAAGCGATCATCTTTCTCGCGATAATCCTCTCGCTGGTCCCGCACGATATGCTGTACGGTCCGCAGGCCGCATTGATCGCCGAGAGCTTTACCGGCCGCCTGCGTTACAGCGGCTCCTCGCTCGGCTATCAGCTCGCATCGATCATCGCGGGCGGCCCCGCGCCGCTGATCGCGACGTGGCTGTTCGGCACCTATCACTCGTCTTTCGCGATTGCGATCTATATCGCAATTTGCGCGGTCATCACCCTGATCGCGACCGCCCTGATGACCGACTACACCGGCAAGGATATCTCCGGAGAATATCAATCACGATGAAATCGGTTTTAAAGCCGCCGCCGGTCTGCGATGATCGCCACCTGAAACAATCCCGTACACGCAATCAAGCGTTCAAAAAGGAGATGGTGATGGGGCGTACGATCGGATCATTGGTGGCTGTCGTGGCGATGGCCGGCGTTTTAGCGCTCAGCTCTGGCGCGCAGGCCCAGCCGGCACCCGCACCGCCAACTGCGCCGGCTGAAAACGCGGCGCCGACGGCGGACAACGCCCTGCTGCTCACCATCTTCATGAAGCACGATCAGTCGCGCCCCCTCAGCGAACTCAACGCACAGCTCGAGAGGCAGGGCTTTTATAAAGCCTTTCCTCCGGCCGGCGTCGAAGTGGTCAGCTGGTACGTCATGATGGGGATCGGACAAGTCGTCACGCTGCGGTTGCCGGCCTCCCGGCTTCGCGAGGTCAATCGCATCTTCGAAACCACCGCCTGGGGCAGTTATCATACCGAATTCTACCCGACCTACGATTACAAGGCGGTCGGGCAGGCCTCGCATGACAGGGCGCAAGCGAAATAGGCCATTGCTCGCTGCACCATGAAAAAGCCCGCCGGGTTTAGCCGGCGGGCTTTGATGTCAGGTCGCTTTGATGTCAGGTCATCGAGAGCGCAACCGACTCGGAGATCCCGGTACATCCGCGGTAATCCCTTGATCGGCTGGCTTCACATGGCGCGAAGGTTTTCCGCGCTGGTCTTGCCGCGCTGGCTGTCGAGCTTCGATTCGTATGAAAGCTTCTGGCCTTCATTGAGCGAGCCCATGCCGGCACGCTCGACGGCGCTGATATGCACGAACACGTCGTTGCCGCCGTCATCCGGCTGAATGAAGCCGAAGCCCTTTGTCGCGTTGAACCACTTAACTGTTCCGGTAGCCATTTAACTTCTCCAAGATGCGCACAGGCGCGCTGTACCCGCACGACCTTCGCGCGGGCTTGATCCGATTTCAGCGATGTCTTGGGGAGTGGAGCCGGTTTGGCGCGATCAACAAGCAAATCGATTATTCGAATAGGCGGCGTATACGCCATCGAGCCTGGAATAGCAAGCTAATCCAGGTAACGTGACAAAACGCTAATAAAGCCGGGGCCGGATGATCAACCGAGCCGGCTGATCTGTTCCTCGGTCACCACGCGCTCGATGTTCTCGGTCTTGCTCTTGATGCGATAACGCGGACGTCCGTCGGCCTCGATCGGCAGGCAGGTGACGATGGTATAGACGCTGCGCTGCTTGACGCCGGCGCGGCCCTGCGGCCCCTGAAGTTGATGATGAACGTCGTCGTTGATCGCGAAATTGTGGGCCATCGCCTGTCTTCCCATTGATGGGGGGCTTTTAGTCGCAACTACCTTACAACGCAACACTTCTCGTCGATCGGACGGACCCAAAGTAAACCGCGGGATCGGGCGATCGAGGGTCGGAACGATGCGCGCCAGGGCCCCAAGCCAGGCGAGAAACGCCGTCTAACCTTGGCGGCGACGCTGAAAATCGTGCACTCGCGTTTGCCGGCAGTGACTTCATCGCGGCGGCGGATGATGCTTTCCGCTGCAAGCTCAGGCCAGGGATTTGGCTTGGGTCCTGGGGACTTGGCCGGGGATTTGGCTGGGAATTTGGCTGGGAATTTGGCTTGGCACTTCCTTGGTGCGGGGCGACCGCGGAGGCGAACGGGCTATCTTGCCAAGTCTTAACAATCTGACTGGTCAGATTAGGAAGATTTAAGTTGTGTAAAACCGATCGGTCGCTTATTTGTGATGCTAATAAGACGATTATTCTTGGGGAGGCGTTTGCGGGAGACGTTTCGATGGCTAGGCCCAGTTTACGCGAAAAATTAGCCAGTAGCGCAGTGGAGACGCTGCATGCCAGCGGCTTTAACGGGTGTTCTATCCAGGACATCACTGACGCTGCCGGCGTTCCCAAGGGTTCGTTTTTCAATCATTTCGAAAACAAGGAAGCTCTGGCGATCGACGCCTTGCGGCGCTACCTCGAGGGTACAAGGGCGGATTTGCTGTTTGATATGTCCAAACCGCCGCTGGAGCGTCTTCGGGGTCATTTCACCTATTTAGCCAGCAGATTCGAGGGCTGCAACTTCGAGCGCGGCTGCCTGCTGGGCAATTTTGCCACCGAAATGACCCGGGAATATCCGCGGATGCGGGAAGAACTCCGGCAGGTGTTCGAGACCTGGTGCGGAGGTGTCGAGTCTATTCTCCGTGAGGCCCAGGCTGTCGGCGATGTCGATCCGCGTCATGATCCCGGTCAGCTCGCGCGCTTTCTGGTGAACGCCTGGGAAGGTGTGGCCCTGCGGCTCAAGATCACCAGGGATCGTGGCCCGATCGACGAGTTTTTCAATGTCACCTTCAAAGTGCTGTTGAAGTAAACGTGATCCCAACGCCGTTGACAATATAAGTCGATCGGTCATATTAGATGGCGTGCGCTGCAACCAGGATGAGGCATTGTTGCTTTTATTGCAATATGACTGGTCACCTTGATGGCGAGGGCTCCGGTACTGTTTTACTTTTCCACGTGGGCCTTGGGCGGTGCGTCAACCGAAAGAGAAATCATCATGTCGAAATTGTTCCAGAAGACCCTCGTACTTTCCGGATCGGTAGCCCTGATTGCGCTGATGTCGGCGGCACCGGTGGCGCCCGCCAACGCCCAAGGCGTTCCGGCCGGGCTCCTCAGACTGGATCCTCCCCAATCCTCCAGCAACGCCCAACAGCTTGCAGACGTTGAGCGGCCGCACGCAAAAATCCGCAATGCGTACGCCCGCGCCCGGAAAATCCAGCCTCACCAGTACCAGTGATGAAGCTGATGTGACGCCAACGCCGAACGTCGGTGCGCACATCAGTCTGAACCCCCGGGGCTGGTCGACGCGAGGGGAGCGCCTGCCCGATCGCCCGACATCGCCCCACGAGCCGCCGTTGTGCCCAAGGGCTCAACGGCGGCTTTTTTTCGGTGACCATGAATCCGGCAGTCGAATGGGTGCGGCTTCGTGCGATTTCCGCACGCAGCGAGATCAACTCGGACGATTGGGATTGCGTGGAACGATGCCGATCGGCGTGAAAGTATACACCGCTTCGCCGCGCTGGTTGTAGGCGGTCCATTTGATCTTCGCGATCCCTTGCGGCTTGGTCCGCGAAGGCGTCAGTTCAACCACCTCGCCCTCGAGATGAAGCACATCGCCAGGCCGTACCGGCATCAGCCAGCGCAGGTCGTCGACGCCAAGACCCAGCAGCGGATGCGGCCCAAAGGGCCGGACCCCAACGGCGAGAGCCATGCAAATGGCCGCGGTGTGCCAACCCGAGGCCGCCAGCCCCTTGAATGCGGTCTGCTTCGCCGCGGCTTCATCCAGATGAAACGGCTGCGGATCAAACTCGGATGCAAATCGTTTGATGTCTTCGGCCGTAACCGGCGTCTCGCCGCTTTTGAACCGCATTCCCAAAGACAGGTCGTCAAACCACTCGATCATGCGCGCATCTCCCCGCCAACGGCGACGGCGGTTCTCTAATCATACCATCAAGGATATCTCAGCGCGCAGAAACCAGAAACAACACGCGTCAAGCAGTAGCTGCCACGCTGAGATTCTCACGTTGCAGCAGGCCGCTAGGAGACCGCCGCGTTGGCTTCGAGCCAAGTGGCAATATTGGCCGCGGCATCGCCGTAGAAAGTGCGATAGAGGTCCTCGGTGACGTAGCCGATGTGAGGCGTCGCGAGGACGTTGTCCAGCTTCCGGAAGGGGTGATCGGGAGGCAACGGCTCC
>Ga0210386_10002926_pt1 | contig 14456 bp, 13 predicted proteins | sample IncBWH32OmetaG_FD_160091 | JGI IMG/M metagenome (GOLD analysis project Ga0210386, IMG submission 160091) | Forest soil microbial communities from Barre Woods Harvard Forest LTER site, Petersham, Massachusetts, United States - Inc-BW-H-32-O ... | reverse complement strand
TCTCCAACCTGAGCCCCTCGGTTCAGACGCTCGAGCCGACCACGTCGGTGCAGGCGATCGAGAAGGGTGAGCCCGCCTATGGGGTTCTCAGGCCCGCAGACAAGATCCTCGCGGTGGATGGCCGCTCGGTGACCGTGAGCTCGGCCACGGAGACGATCGCCTCACACCGCTGTGTGGGCGCTCCGCGCGATGGCTGTCGTGCGCGGACGCCTGTGACGCTCACGATTCGTCGCGCCGGGCGTGTGCTCACGGTGTCGACCTATCCGCGCTACAGCAAGCAGGTGGGACGCATGCTCGTCGGCTTCGACTTCGGCTACACCCCCAAGTCGTTCGGCGTAGTGGCCGCCGCCGGGGCCGCGCTCTCGGAGATGTGGGGCACGACCACGACCATGGTCTCGAATATCGGCAAGGCGTTCACGAGCGCGAAGGTGCGCAAAGAATTCCATAGCATCGTGGGCATCACCGTGATAGCCCAGGAAGCCGTCGTCGCCGGGCCCGGCTATGCGCTCGTGTTCCTGGGCTTCGTCTCGCTGGCGCTGGCCGTGATCAACCTCTTCCCGTTCCTGCCACTCGACGGCGGCCACGTGCTCTGGGCGGTGGCCGAGAAGCTGCGCGGACGGCGCGTGTCGTTGACGGCGATGTGGCGTTTCAGCTCGGTCGGAATCCTGCTGCTGCTGTTCCTGGTAGTGAACGGCGTCGGCAACGACATCACTCGCTTGGGCGGCTAGCTCGAGCTTGCGCTCGTGTCGCGCTCGGCGGGCGCTCGCACGCACACCCAGCTCTTGACCAGGGGGCCGATGCGCTCGGGCAACGCGGGCCCGAACAATGCCTCCAGCTCCCGCCGCGAGAGCAGCGAGATGTCCTCCCATGCTTCGGCGGCGCCCAGGCGCCAGTAGGGACGTCGCAGGCTGCGCGGCAGCCAATGCGCGAAGGGCAGCAGCGAATGCGGCTCGATCGGGAAGGAGAGGGCCGGCGTTTGCACGAGCCAGCCGCGCCCCACGCGGCGCAACTCGCTCGCAAACGCCGCGCGTCGCGCGGGCGCGACATGCTCGACGACGCTGGAGCTGTACACGAGGTCGAACTGGTCGTCGGCGAACGGTAGCCCGGCCGCGGCGTCGGCTTGCACGAATGGCCCCGGGTAGTCTGGGCGCTCGGCCAGATCCACGCCGGTAATGTCGAGCTCGGGCTCGAGTGCCCGCAGGCCGAGCGCGCCGCAGCCGACGTCGAGCACTCGCGCTCCCGGCGCGAGCCCGCAGATCGCGAAGAAGCGCTCGTGGCGGCGGCTTCTCGCGGCGGCGGCCAGGGGGGAGGCAAGTCGCGCGAGCGGGCCGCGCGCGGTTGCGTAGACCTCGCTGGATGGATGCTTGTCGGCTGCCACGCGTCGCAGCTTACGCGCGCGAGCAGCCGTTCAACGCGAGCTTCACAGATCGCCGGTCCCCTCGCACCTACAATGTGCGCATGGCTTCCAAGCGTCAGATCCAGGTAGGCCCTGTGCCGATCGGCGGAGGGGCACCCGTGGCCGTGCAGACGATGACCAAGACCGAGACGGCGAACCTGGCGGCGACGATGGAGCAGATCCGCAAAGTGGCGGAGGCGGGTGCGGACATCGTGCGGGTGGCGGTGCCGCGCGAGCAGGATGTCGAGGCGCTGAAGCAGATCGTCGTCGATTCCCCGATCCCGGTGATCGCCGACATCCACTTCAACCACACGCTCGCCCTGAAGGCGATCGAAGCGGGGGCTCACTGCGTGCGGCTCAATCCCGGCAACATCGGAGGCCCCGAGAAGGTCGCCGAGGTGATCGCGCTGGCCAAGCGCCACGACACCCCACTGCGCGTGGGGGTCAACAGCGGCTCATTGCCCAAGCACCTGCGCGAGCTCGAGTACGAGAACCCGGTGGAGGCGCTCGTCACGGCGGCGGTGGAGACCGTCGAGCTGATGGAGCGCCTGGAGTTCGACAACTTCAAGGTGTCGATGAAGTCCACCTCGGTGCCCAACACGATCGCATCCAACCGGCTGCTCGCCGAGCGCATCCCATATCCGCTGCACCTCGGCGTGACAGAGGCCGGCACGAAGTGGTCGGGCTCGCTGAAGTCCGCCGTCGGCCTGGGCACGCTGCTCGCCGACGGCATCGGCGACACGATCCGCATCTCGCTGTCCACCTTCCATGCAGAGGAGGAGGTGAAGGTCGCCTGGGAGATCCTCAAGGCGCTGAAGTTGCGCGAGAAGGGCCCGGTGCTGATCGCCTGTCCCACCTGCGGGCGTCTGCAGTTCGACATGGACACGGTCGTCGCCGAAGTCGAGCGGCGCCTGGAAGCGTATGAGGACCCGATCGAGGTGTCCGTGCTCGGCTGCGCGGTCAACGGCATCGGCGAGGCCAGGCATGCCGACTTCGGCATCACCGGGGCCAAGGACATGGGCATGATCTACTCCAAGGGGGAGCCCCTGAAGAAGGTCCCCACCGAGCAGCTCGTGGACGAGCTGTTCAAGGAGATCGATCGCTACTACGCCGCCGGCAAGACGGTCGAGCGCGACGAGCGCGCGGCCGCCGAGGCACGCGAGTGGCTGGCTGCCAACGAGGACTCGACGGCGATGACGCCCGAGAAACTGGCGGCGCTCGAGGCCGCGACCGCCGAGCAGGAAACCGAGGCGGACGCCGTGCTCGAGTCGATGCTCCAGCCCGCCGGATCGTCCGCGGGCAACGGTGTCGCGCTGGACGAGGCGGCCTCGCCGGTCGCCGGCAGACGCTTCAGCCGCGGTTGAGTCGTTCGCCCATGCCCTGGCCTGATCCGGGCCTTGGGCTGAGCGTGCCGGCTGGTTGACGGCGCGCGGTCGTCAATCTAGAATCTTTCCGATCCTGCAAACTTCGGAAAGGGGCGGCCGTAGGTGGTCGGGTGAAGCTCGCGTTCTCATGCAAATAAAGCAGCTCACCAGATTGGGCGTTCGCGCGCCGCGCGCGACCCTTGCAGTCGTGGTCTGCGTGGGCGCGATTGCAGTCGTCGTCGGGTCGGGCACGCCCAGCCGCCTTTCCAGTAGCGGCATCGAATTTTACAGCCACGGCACCCAGAGTTACCGAACGACGAGATTGCTCGAAATCGCGGAGGGGCCGTCGGCATTTCCAAATCTGGAGATCATCTTTCCCCGTGAGCGGAAGTATGAACAGATCGTCCTGAAACAGGCCCAGAATGTCGCCACGCTCGTACCTCACGGTTTTGGGTCGCGTAACGGAAAGGCCGTCGCGGTCATCGGTCATCTCAACTCTCGGGGGAATGCCGGCGCCGCCGCGGCACGACTGTCCGAAGATTTTCGCTCGTTCAAGGGCATAACCGTTGGCGGCAGCGCTCTAATTCATCAGCAGTTCGTCGAACAGATAAGACGCGACCTCACAAAGGCAGAGATCATTGTTGCTCCCCTGCTCCTGCTCCTGGCCTTTTTCCTGTTTCGCAGTGCCGCATCCGCGATGCTTCCGATACTGACAGGGAGCATTGCGTTGAGCGTTGCGCTCGCCCTCCTGGGAGCCATCAACGCGCTCGCGCCAATCTCGATACTTTCGCTGGATCTCGTGGTGGGCTTGTCGGTCGGATTGTCTCTCGACTACAGCCTCCTTCTGGTGTCACGATATCGCGAGGAATTGGCCCGTGGCCTCGATCGAGCCGGCGCGACCTCGGCCACGATGTCGACGGCCGGGCGAACCGTCGCGATCAGCTCGATCACGGTCACGGCGGCCTTTGCGGCGCCGCTCGTCTTCCCCATCGGCTTCCTCCGTTCTCTCGCGGTCGGCGGGATGCTGGCCGCGATCGCGGCAGGTGCCGTGTCGCTGCTGGTCCTCCCGGCGATTTTCTCACTCGCCGGTCACCGCGTAAATGCTCTTGCACCGAGACGGTTGCAACGCTCCGCGAGGCGTGAAGCGGCGCAGGTCGAGCGCGGCTTTTGGTACAGGCTCGCACGCTACGTCATGGCTCATCCGGCGGCGATAGCGGTCGTTTCGGCGGGCGCTCTCCTGGCGATGGGAGCTCCAGCGCTCGGCATGCGGTTGACGGGCTTGGACGGCATCACGCTTCTTCCCCCCGATACAAGCGTCCACAGGTTCGACGAACGCATCAGAAATGAATTTCGCCAACCGCTGCTCGGCGAAGTCGTCGTTGCCGTGCGCGGCAACGAACGACATGTCTCCATGATCTTGTCGACCTACGTGGAAAAATTGCCGGATGTGGCGGATGCCGAAATTTCCGATGTCAAAGGCAAACTCTGGGTTCTCAGCGTTCGAGAGCTGACGACACCGTTCTCGGATGCCTCCCAACGTCTGGTTGACAGTATTCGAGCCAGTCCATACGGGCTGACCGTTACCGGATCCACCGCGGACTACATGGATACCGCTGCATCGTTGCGATCGCGTCTGCCGATCGCGTTGACCATACTGTTCGCGACCACGCTCGTGTGCCTGTTCATCGCAACCGACTCGATAATCTTGCCGATCAAGGCTGTAGTGATGAATGTACTGTCGTTTGCCGCGGCAATCGGTCTGCTCGTGCTCGTTTTCCAGGATGGCCGTTTCGAAGGGCTCCTGGCGTATCGAGGTCAGGGCGCCCTGAACTTGGTGCAACCCATCTTGCTGGGCGCCGGGATATTCGGGATCTCCACCGACTATGGGGTGTTCATGCTCACCCGAATCAAGGAAGGAATGGATTCTGGCTTACCCAACAACGAGGCTGTCGCGGTCGGGCTAGAGCGGACGGGTCGCATCATCAGTGCCGCGGCGCTGCTGTTCTGCGTCGCCGTGGGCAGCTTGGTGCTCGCGAGGATCGGTTTCGTCAAAGAAGCTGCCTTCGGTTTGGTCGCGGCTGTAGCCATAGATGTCACGATCGTGCGCGCGTTTCTCGTTCCCAGCTTGATGATGCTGCTGGGTAAGTGGAACTGGTGGCGACCCAGAGGCTTCCGTCGCACGCGACTGGCCCGGATCGTCGACTAGTGCGTGGTCTTGGCTGTGCGAGAGGCGAGGCGCTCAGCGCCTTGAAACGGCGCTTGCAAGTCCACCGAAACGACGACTGCGTTGTCGATAGCGGGCGACAGCCTCCACGAGGTCCCGATCGCGTGCGTCGGGCCACAGAACGTCGATGAAATCCAGCTCTGCGTAGGCAATATGCCACAGCATGAAGTTCGAAAGCCGGCGTTCACCGCCAAAGCGCAGCACGAGATCGGGGTCGGGCACGTCTGGGAAGTACATCGCTTCAGCGAGCGACTCGTCGGTAATCGGAGCCTGCGAGCGAGCGAGCTTCGCGGCGGCATCGACGATCTCCGCTCGCCCACCGTAATTGAACGCGAAGGTCAGCGTCATGCCTGTGTTGTCGCGAGTCAGGTCTTCCATCGCGTCGATTCGGGCCCATACGTTCTTGGAGATACGTCGATCGCGGCGACCCATCGAGCGAATGCGTATGTTCCTGGCGTGGAACGCTCTACCGCGTCGATCGATGACATCTCCGATCAGCCTTATGAGGTAGTTACGTTCCGGCGCCGGGCGATTCCAGTTCTCCGTGGAGAACGTGTAGAGCGTGAGCCAGCCGATCCCTACGTCTATCGCGCCGTGGATGACAGATAGCGTTGCCTGCTCGGCCGCGGCGTGACCCTTTACGCGCGCGAGTCCCCTCTGTGTCGCCCAGCGGCCGTTGCCGTCCATTATGCAGGCGATGTGCTTGGGAGTGTCTAGCAGTGGTGGATAGCTGTCCTCTGGCATGTCTTCGCTCTCCTGACGCTCCTCGGTCTCGAGCGCCGCCATGTCTCGGTGATCGACTCAGCTATAATCGCGCCAGATTTTAAACCATATATCCTTCATCGTCAAATAATTGGAAACATCATGTCGGCCCGCTCGAACTCGATTTCTGGCCATGAAGGTGGCCGTCCGACGCAACCTGGGGCGGCCGGAGGCCGATCTGAAGCCGCCACTACCGTCTGGCAGTCGTGACGCCACTTCGTGAGTTGGCTACGGCGGGCCGACCGATATGTAGGACCGATCGGCCCGCGGCGCAAATGTCGATCGCTCAGCTCACACGGCCGCGAAGCGCTCGCCCACCTTCGCCCAATCGACCGTACTCCACCAAGCATCCAGATAATCGGGCCGCTTGTTTTGGTAGGAGAGGTAGTAGGCGTGCTCCCAGACGTCCACACCCAGCAGCGGCGTCTTGCCGTCGGAGATCGGGTTGTCCTGGTTGGCCGTTCCCACGACTGCCAGGCCGGAGCCGTCGTGCACGAGCCAGGACCAGCCGGAGCCGAACTGGTTGATGCCGGTTTCCTTCAGCTTGCCTTGGAAGTCGCCGAACGACCCGAATGTGGAGGCGATCGCCTCTGCCAGCGCACCGTCGGGCTCGCCGCCGCCGTCCGCCGACATGGACTCCCAGAACAACGAGTGGTTGTAGTGCCCGCCACCGTTGTTGCGCACAGCGGTGCGCTTGGCCTCAGGCACCTGTGAGAGGTCCTTCAGCACGTCCTCGATCGGAGCGTCGGCCAGGGGCGTGCCCTCGAGCGCGGCGTTGACCTTGTCCACGTAGGCCTGATGGTGCTTGTCGTGATGGATTTCCATCGTCAGCTTGTCGATGTGCGGCTCTAGCGCGTCGTAGGCGTAGGGAAGCGGCGGTACGGAGTAGGCCATCGGTGCTCCTTGTGTAGGGGACGGTTGTCTGTAATTCATAGCGTGCGACGGGCTCCGGGCGCGGGACCGCCCGCATCGCCTACACCTACCGGGATTCGAGTTTGGGCAAACACGGCCGGCGTCGCGCCAAACCCGTTGGAGCGGAACGCCGCATAGGATGTCGGCGGACGCCATGACCAGACTGACCGAGTACCTGCTGCCCACGGAGAAGCAGGCCCCCGCAGATGCCGAGGCGATCTCGCACAAGCTGATGGTGCGCGCCGGGCTGATCAGGCAGATGGGTACGGGCATATGGACGTGGCTGCCGGCGGGCTGGAAGGTGCACCAGCGCGTGGTGGCCATCGTCCGCGAGGAGATCGACGCGATCGGCGGCCGTGAGATGTTGATGCCCGTGCTGCAACCGGCCGAGCTGTGGCGCAAGACCGGACGCCTTGCGATCGACGAGCTGTTCAAGCTCTCCGACCGCAAGGGCTCGGAGCTCGTGCTTGCGTTGACCCACGAGGAGGCGGTCACCTTTCATGCCGCTCAGACGATCAACTCATACAGGGACCTGCCGCTGATCCTGTACCACTTCCAGGTGAAGGAGCGCGACGAGGCACGCCCGCGCGCAGGCGTGCTTCGCACGCGCGAGTTCGTGATGAAGGACTCCTATAGCTTCGACCGCGACCAAGCGGGGTTGGAGGAGCGCTACGCGCTGCACGTGGGGGCTTATGACCGCATCATGCAGCGCACAGGCTTGCGCTTCTATCGCGTGGAGTCAGACGTCGGCGTGATGGGCGGCCTCGGTGCGCATGAGTACATGGCGCCTTGCCCGGCGGGCGAGGATGAGGTGGTGTTGGGCGAGGGCTACGCGGCCAACGTCGAGGTTGCCCGCGTCAGCTCCGATCTGGAGCGGACCGCGGCGGGCGGCTACATCCGTGGCGGTGAAGTCCTGACGGTGGAGCCGGCGATCGAGATCGGCAACATCTTCAAGCTGGGCACGCGCTACTCCGAGCCACTGGGGGCCACCTATTTGGACGAGCAGGGGGCGGAGCTACCGATCTGGATGGGCTCCTACGGGATCGGGCCCGCACGGATGGTGGCTGCCGCCGTGGAACAGTTCGCCGACGAGCACGGCATCTCCTGGCCCAAAGCGCTTGCGCCGTTTGCCGTGCACCTTGTTGCGGTGGGCCGTCCGGGCACGCCCGAGCGCGACGCGGCCGACGCGTTGTACGAGACGCTGCTCGCGAGCCGGGTAGATGTGCTCTACGACGATCGCGAAGCGGGGCCGGGGGAGAAGTTCGCCGACGCGGAGTTGCTCGGTTGTCCCGTGCGCTTGACCGTTGGGCGACGCAGCTTGGAGTCGGGCAAGATCGAGGTGCAGCGGCGGCGCGGTCGCGAGGCCGCTCCCGGCCTGCCTCTCGGCGGCGACTCTGCCGAGCTGTTGCGGGCGCTGGACGAGCTGTGCCAGAGCACCCCCTAGAGCCGTCCGGCCGGCTAACGCTGCCGGTCGGAGCCGTGGTAGGGACTCTCTTTGCAAATTGCCGATGGTGACTACAGAAGTAAATACGATTGTGAATTTCATAAATAGAATGTCCCACAGTCTCCTCTCGTGCACGAACGCGACCGGATAACCCTCCGCCGCCTGGTCGGCTTGGATCGCTCCGGCCCGCCTCCACCGCAAACACTCACCGGCCAGCCGCTGCGACCCTGGACGATTCCCAATGCGATCGGCTTCGTGCGGCTGGCGCTGATTCCCGTGTTCCTAACGGTGGCTCTGTCCAGCAACGACGGAGTCGATGCGCTCTCGGCAACGCTGTTCGCCGTGATCGGCTGGGGCGACTATGCGGACGGGATCGCCGCGCGCGTGACGCGTCAATACAGCCGCCTTGGTGCGCTGATGGACCCCGTCACCGACCGCTTGCTCGTCGTCAGCGGCGTGGTCGTGTGTTGGCACTTCGATTTGCTGCCGCACTGGGCACTCGCGGTGCTCGTGGCGCGCGAGCTGTCGATGGTGGCGCTCGGGCGCTACGGGCTGAAGCACGGCGTGGAGCTGCGCATCAACTGGCCCGGACGCGTCGGTGTGGCGCCTTTGATGGGGGCCCTGTTCTTCGCGATGTGCGGTCTTGGCACGTTCGCCGAAGTGCTGCTGTATATCGGTCTCGGGCTGGCGCTGACCGCCAGCGCCTTGTATGTGCGCTCGGGTCGCGAACAGCTGCGTGCGAGTGCCGGCGGCGGGCGCTAGCCTCGCGAACACTGCGCGCGAGCGCCGGCGGCAGGCACCAGCCTCGCGACACTACGCGCGAGCGCCGGCCGGGGGGCGCTAGCCTCGTGCCCCCCACTCGGGGCTAACGCGCCGGCACAGCCGCGCCTGGAGCGTGCTCGGCTCTGCGCTCGCGCCACATCTCGAGTAGCCGTTCGCCCCCGAGCCACGCCCCGATCGTGCCGGCGCACAGTAGCAGTGCCATCAGGCTGACGTTGTAGCGCGGCTGGTCGTTGAACGGCGTCGCAAAAGCCGCGATCGCCAGCAGTACGGCTGCGCTCATCGTGAGTATCAGACGGCGGGTCAGGGCGATACCGGCCAGCAAGCCGATCACTGCGAAGATCAGGTAGATCTTGTGCTGGGCTGGGCTCGTGTCGGGACGGTAGGTGCCGTTGCCGCCGGTCCATGCGACGGTCCACATCTTCCAGAACTTGCTCCACAGCATCGACGCGAACGCAGCCGGTTTGCCCAGCGCGTATTTGCGGATGTTCTCGAGGTTTTCTTCGTTGACGGCTGCGTCCTCGGACATGCCAGGGTGACGCGCTTCGATCAGACGAAAGACAGGGGCCGAGGACTGTTGCCAGTAGCGGCCGCAGTCCCGGGGGAAGTGGCGGCAGACTTCGGGCGCGAGCTTCTCCTCTGTTGGCACCAGCTCGCCGTGGCCGGGCAGGTAGCTGCCGATGAAGAACGCGTCGGGGCCGGCCGTTGTGATCGGCACGAAGCGGCCCTCCTTGCCGGATGCGTAGAGCAACCACGGGGAGAGCACGAGCATCAGGGCCACGAGGTAGATGCCGCCGCGCAACAGGCCCGTGCGCCAGCCCGGACGCCCGCTGAATGCGAGCGCGAGCGCGATTACGCCCATGCCGATCGCCATGTCGCTACGCGTGAGGCACGCGATCCCGCCCATCACGCCGGCGGCAAACAGCCACAACAGCTCGTTGCGGCTGCCATAGCGCGAACGGGCCAACATCGCGGCGGCTACCGAGGCGAGCAATACGAACGCGCCGCTCGGCTCTGAGAGGAAGGTGCGCGTGGCCTCGATCAGCGGCTCGTAGCTGGCCACGAGCGCCGTCGCGAGCACCGCGGCCCACGGCCCAGCGAAGACCCAGGCGAGTATCGCCACCAGCACCAGCGTGAGCACGCCCGCTACCAGCTGGGTGTGTTGCGCCGGGCCGGACGCGTGTTCGGTCAGCTTCAGCGAATGGTAGCCGGAGAGGCGTGTGGCGATCGCGAAGGCGATCGAGGTGCCCGGGGGCCACTTGAAGGTGGCGTAGCGTTCGTCGGCGAGGATCCTGTTGGCGTTGCCGACGTAACCGTTCTCGTCGGCCGAGAGATGCGTGTTCGTGCCTATAGCCGTATTTCGGGCGACGCCGCCGGCGATGACGATCACGACGATCAGCCCGGCCGCTATTGCCTCCGAGCGTGTCCACCGCGGGCGTCTCAGCAGGCTTTGCTTCGGCTGGACACCACTCTGGGCACCGCTTGCGGGAGAGGACGTAGAAGACGCCGAAGGCGTTGTGGCGCTTGCGACGGGGTCCGTCGATTTCTGTCCGAATACTCTCAAGCTCAACTTTACCTTTTGGTCTATACTGGATGAGCAGCATGGCAGCATGACCGGCAGCTCAGACCTGCATCCTTGCGCAAGAGGAGATGGCTCGCGATGGATACGTTTCCCGACCTTGGCTCGATGAGCGACAGTGAGCTCAAGGATGTGATCCGCCAGCTCACGGAGGAGGAGATGGAGATCTCCTACAAACGGCGCATCTTGCACGGCAAGATCGACATTTTGCGCGCAGAGCTCGTGAGTCGCCTGCGCGAGCAGCACAAGGACGGCGAGGTATCGATCTCCGGAGACGACGTGAAGCGGCTGTCGGACATCCTCGCCAACCGCGCCGGCGGAGCCTCGACAGACGAGTTGTAGCGATGGCCCTGCACTGCCCGGAGTGTGGCTTTCTCAGTGACGAGGGCGCCAACTACTGCCCACGTTGCGGCGGGCTGCTGCCACGTGGCGAGGGCGCCGCCGGCGAGCCCGTGACCGCCACCTACCGGATCGACGAGGCCGGTGAGCTCGTGCCGGTGGAGCTCGGCGAGGTGACCGCCCACGGTCCCGCGCTCGTGATCCGTGCCGGCGGTGGACGAGCGGGCGAGAGCTTTCCGGTCGACCGCGAGCGCATGAGCATCGGCAGGCGCCCGGACTCCGACGTGTTTCTCGACGACGTGACCGTCTCGCGCGACCACGCGCTGCTCGTCAACCGCGGCGACACCTGGTACCTCGACGACTGCGGCTCGCTCAACGGCACGTACGTGAATCGCTCGCGGATCGATTCTCATCGCCTGGAGGAGGGCGACGAGCTGCAGATCGGCAAGTACAAGCTGACCTACCACGCACGCTGATGGCAACTCCGTCCACTTTCAGCTGCCGCGCGAAGCTCCGGACGACTTGGGAGACATGCTGATGGCGACGCTCCCGCAAACAGGCCGGCGCCAGGCGGAGACCGACGTGTCGGCGACGCAGGCCGGCGAGGTCTCCAACGGTCACGGTGACGGCAGCGGGGAGGCAGGCCGCCAGAAGGCGTTGACGATCGGTGCGGTGTGCAAGGCGCTCGTGCAGGAGTTCCCCGACATCTCGATCTCGAAGATCCGCTACCTCGAGGACCAGAAGCTGTTGACGCCACGTCGCACGCCTGGGGGGTATCGCTTGTACACACAGAGCGATGTGGCGCGCCTGCGCACGATCCTGAGGATGCAGCGCGACGAGTTCCTCCCTTTGAGGGTCATCCGCCAGGAGCTCGCCGCCGGGCGCGCGGGCGATATGCAGGTCCCACGGCCCGCTGGGCGTGAGGGCGGCAAGCGCGCTTGGCACACGAGCATGAGCGTGCGCGAGCAGGAGGGCGCCCTCTACTCGCTGGAAGACGTGCTCGAGGAGACCGGCGCCGACGCGAAGCTCGTGCGCGAGCTCGAAGAGTACGGGGTTGTCAAGGGCGAGATGCGCGGCGGCGTGCGCTACTTCGACGAGACCGAGCGCGAGATCGTGGGCGCCGTATCGGAGCTCGCGCGCTACGGCGTGGGCGGGCGCAATCTGCGCGTGTTCCGCTCCTCTGCGGACCGCGAGGCGAGCTTGTTGCAGCAGATCCTCGCGCCGGCGCTGCGCTCGCGCAACCCCGAACGGCGCAAGGATGCGGTCGATGCGCTGGAGAACCTGGCGGCGGTCACCACTCACCTCAAGCACCTGCTGCTGGTGCGCGATCTACGCAAGATCGTAAGGTGATGCCGGTCCGCGGCGTGCTGAGCTGTCCTGGATGCTCGGCGTGCCGTCGATACGCCTGCGCGCGAGTTCGGCTCACCCCATCGATGGACCGGGCCGGCTCCCCTTCATGCCTCTGACTGACGATCTGCGCGCGCTGATCCGGGACATTCCCGACTTTCCCGAGCCGGGAATCCTGTTCAAGGACATCACGCCGCTGATGGCAGATGCGAGCGCGCTGGCGCAGGCGGTGCAGGGGCTTGCCGAGTATGCGCGTCCGCTCGACGTACAGTGCGTGCTGGCGGCCGAGGCGCGCGGCTTCCTGCTCGGACCGGCGTTGGCGCTCGCGCTCGGCACCGGCTTCGCGCTCGCGCGCAAGCCCGGCAAGCTTCCGCACGAGACGGTCAGCACCGAGTATGAGCTGGAGTACGGCTCCAACCGTTTGGAGCTTCACAGCGATGCCGTGCGCCCGGGTACGCGTGTGCTCGTGCACGACGACCTGCTGGCGACCGGCGGGACCGCACGTGCTCTGTGCGACCTGGTCGAGACGCTCGGCGGCGAAGTCGTGGGCTGTGGCTTTCTGGTCGAGCTGGCGTTTCTGGGCGGCCGCGAGCGGTTGGCTCCGCACGAGGCCCACGCGCTGCTCTCATACGAGGCGTAGGCGGTGCCGGCTGTGCAGCGTAGCCGCACGATCGCCGCCACTCGGCAGGAGCTGTGGGATGTGCTTGGCGATCCCCACCACCTACCTCGCTGGTGGCCCCGCGTGAGCCGCGTCGAGGCCGTCACGCTGACGGATGCAGGCGAGCCGGACGCCTTCACCGAGGTGCTCACGGGGCCCAGCGGCAAAATCGTGCGTGCGGACTTCGAGTTGCTCGCGGCGCAGCGCCTGCGGCGGATCCTGTGGTCGCAACAGGTCGAGAACACGCCATTCGCGCGTGTGCTGAGGAGCGCCGAGACGGAGATCGAGCTTGCCGACGCGCCCACAGGCGACGGTCTCGCGGGCGACGGTCCAGCCACGCAGGTGAGCATCGAGCTGCGCCAAGAGCTACAGGGCTTCCGCGGCGAGAGCACGCTATCGCTGCGCATGAGTGGGATCTCGCGCTTCGGCAGCCCGCTGGTGCGCCGTGCGGCGGCTGCGACGATCGAGGAAGCACTCGACGGCTTGGAGCGGATCGTTGGCCGCTGAGATGCGCTGGTGGGGCTGGGGCGATCCGCTGCATCCGCCGGGTCTCTCGGCGCACGCTCTCGGCTTCCTGCGCGAGACGGTCGGCTTGGCCGACCGGCCGCGCCCACCTGTGGCGCTCGATAACGTCAGACTCGACGCCCCATCCATACCCGCGGATGCGCTCGTGACGCTGCGCGAGGTTCTCGGCTTCGAGCAAGTGCGCGACGATCACGGCGACCGTGTTCTTCACGCGGCCGGCAAGGGCTATCCCGACCTCGTGCGCTTGCGCTCCGGCCGGCCGGCGGGTGCGCCCGATGCGGTGCTCTACCCCTCCACGCGCGAGCAGTTGCACGCCCTGCTTGCCGTGTGCGCACGCGACTCGCTCGCGGTCGTGCCCTTCGGGGGCGGCACGAGCGTGGTTGGCGGCGTCGAGCCGCTGCGGGGCTCCCACCGCGCGGTGGTGGCGCTCGACATGGGTCGCATGGCAAGCGTCGTGGAGCTCGACGAGCGCTCGCAAATGGTCACCGTCCAGGCCGGAGCCAGGGCACGCGAGCTGGAGCGGTGGCTGGCGGCGCGCAAGCTGACGCTCGGTCACTTCCCGCAGTCCTTCGAGTACGTCTCGCTCGGCGGTTGTGCTGCCACGCGCTCTGCCGGACAGGCCTCCAGCGGCTATGGCCGCTTCGAGCTGATGGTGCAAGGTCTGCGCATGGTTGCCCCCGCCGGCGACATCGAGCCGGCCGCCTTCCCCGCGAGCGCGGCGGGTCCGGCCGTGCGCGAGCTGGTGATCGGCTCGGAGGGTACGCTCGGCGTGATCGACGAGTTGACGCTGCGCGTGCGCCGGGCGCCCGCCGAGCGCATCTACGAAGGCGTGTTCTTCGAGAATCTCGAAGCCGGCGTAGATGCGTTTCGCGAGCTCGCCCAACGTCATTGCAGCCCCGACGTGGCGCGCTTGTCCGACGAGCAGGAGACGCGCATGTCGCTGGCGTTGGCCGGCTCGGGCGGCGCCAAGGGAAGGCTCGGGCGCGCGTATCTGGGTGTGCGCGGCTACGGCAGCGGCTGCCTCGCGATCCTTGGCTTCGAGGGGGATGCTGAGGAGGTGCATGCGCGCCGTGCTCGGGCTCTCGCGGTGGTGCGCCGCGGTGGTGGGCTGCGCGTCGGGGGCTCG
>Ga0210386_10002922_pt1 | contig 14460 bp, 14 predicted proteins | sample IncBWH32OmetaG_FD_160091 | JGI IMG/M metagenome (GOLD analysis project Ga0210386, IMG submission 160091) | Forest soil microbial communities from Barre Woods Harvard Forest LTER site, Petersham, Massachusetts, United States - Inc-BW-H-32-O ... | reverse complement strand
TGGCGGCGGGGCCCCACGCGGGTTTGCCGGCGGCGGCCCACACGCGTTCGGCGGGGGCGGGGCCCCACGCGGGTTTGCCGGCGGCAGCCAGCACGCGTTCGCCGGCGGCCCACACGGCGGTGGCGGTGGCGGCCACGGCTTCGAGCGCTGAGACGTCGCGGCCACGCGCAAGTACCTATCGGAGGATCACATGCACCTGAGGATGCTTCGCGACGGCCGAGCCATGGTCGCGGTTGCGGCTCTGCTCACGCCGCTGCCCGCGTTGGCGCAATCGGTCCCACCACCACCGCCGTCGTCAACACCGAGCGCCCCAGCGTCACCGCAGGCGGCGCAGGATCAGCGGATCAATGCGCTACTGGCACAATTGCAGATCACCCCGGCGCAGCAACCGCAATGGAACGCCTTCGCACAGGCGATGCGGGACAATGCGACGAAGACCGACGCATTGTTCCGCCAGCGGGCCAGCTCCGCGGCCACCATGTCAGCACTGGAGAATATGCAATCCTATGCACAGATCGCGCGCGCTTATGCAGATGCGACTGAGGCATTGGCGCAGGCTTTCGCGTCGCTGTACGCGGTGTTGTCGGATCAGCAGAAGCAGACGGTCGACGGGATCTTCCGCCAGGACGCGGCGAAGAACGCGTCGACCGCGACGGCGAAGCCGTAAGCTGTCCCTGCCCCAAGCGGGTGATCGAGGCGAGTACCAGCGGTCGGCAAGATTGACCGGTCGGCACCGCCACGCCATGCCAGTGCTTGTCACCGGCATCCGCGGCTTTCCCTGGTCACGGCCGACGGCGGATGATGTGCAGGCCGGCGAGCAGCACCAGCGATGATGGTTCCGGGACCGAGTCGTTCGTGACGCTCAGCGTCGTGTCGATGAAGGTGACCGTCTCGCTGCCAACATGAAGAGAGCTTTCGCTGGTCTGCGTGATGTCCCCGTCCGGCACGGTGAACGCGCAATCCAGAGAGGCCGGGCTGTCGGCCGGCAGGAAGTAGGCGTTGGAGACCATGTAGTCGTCGATCGAATTGGTGCCAGCGCTGCCCAACGGCGCATAGAGCTGGTAGGCACGGTTGGAGACATCGACCTGCCCGCTGGAGGAGGCGACGACAGTCGTCGTTGTGGTGCCGGTGGTCACGGTCAGGGTCAGGGCGCCGGCATTGGACTGGAGCCACTGGTAGTCCCACCGAAGCTGGTTCAGGGACGACGTTGAGCGGGCCGACGTTTGCCGTGTTGAAGCTGAAGGTGCCGGTCACCGTGGCGCCGTAGGGGTGGGTATGGGCAGCTGACACCGGGTCATCGGCGTTTGATCGATTTGTGCGGGGATAGAAGGGCAGAATCACACGGATCGCACCGATTTTGGCACGGCTGGCACGGAATAGGATTTTGCCGCTTCGCGGGAGGCACTTTCCTGCGCGGTATGTTGCCGGGCTCTGGCCACGCATCACCCCACCCAAAATCGAGCGAGCAAGGGAATGATCAGCGCGGTGATCAAACCATTGAGGCCAATTCCCAGCGCGGCGAAGGCCGCGGCAAGGCCGCTGAGAGGGGCCACCTGCGCCGCCGCAACACCGCTTCCCGCGACGCCCGCCGCAAGGCCCTGGGCGCGCCAATCATCGACGCGCAGCCACCACAGCACGGGCCGGCCGATGACGGCCGCGACGATACCACCGCTGATGGCGAGCGCGGTGGTCAGCGCGGGCACGCCCCCGACCTCACGTGCCAGCGCCATTGCGATGGGCGTCGTCACCGCCTTGGGCGCCATGGAGAACGCGATGGCCCGGTCGCCACCCAGCAACCACACGACAACGACGCCACTCACGGCCGAGGTCAGCGACCCCGCCACCAACGCCAGTCCGATGCCGTGGAAGCTGCGACGCACATGCCCCACGTTGGCGGCGAGCGGCACGGCAAGGGCCACGGTGGCCGGGCCGAGCAGGAAGTCGATGAACTGCGCGCCGGCGAAATAGGTCGCGTAGGACGTTCCGCTCGCGCCAAGCACCACCGCGACCAGCACGATCGCGATCAGGACAGGGTTGGCGAGCGGTGCGCCTTCGCATGCAAGCTGGATCCCCCGGCCAATGGCGTACGCGATGAGCGTGGCGGCCAGCCACAACAGGGGTGTCGCCGACAGCGGCCGCCAGATCGCGAGCAACGCCGTCTCCATCATCTTGCCTCCGGCTGAGCGGCCTGGTGGCGCGCGGGTCCCGGCACGACACGGGGCCGTCGTTCCACCAACCGGGTGACGTGGTGCATGACCAATCCGGTCACGACGAGGCCAAGCACCGTGGAGACCACAAGCCCGGCCAGGATCGGCAGCCATTCGCGCCGGAGCAGACTCAGCTCCGCGATCACGCCGACGCCGGCTGGAACGAACAGCAGACCCATATGGGCCACCAGACCGTTCGACGTCTGGACGAGCCACGATGGCGGGCCGGCGGCAGCCTGGGTTCGGCCCGTTCCGCCGACCAGCAGCGCAAGCGTCAGCACGAACATCCCAATCAGGGGACCCGGCAAGGGAAGGTGCAAGCTCTGGCGCAGCAGCTCACCGAGCAACTGACACCCGACCAGGATTGCAAGAGCGAATGGCATTGCGCGTCTTCTGAGGCGATTGGGGGGCGCCGCCTCGCCCAACCGGATCAGGCGGTCACGCGCCAAATGATGGATCGCTGTTGCGTTTGGAAGCACCGTGCCCACAAATGATTGTTGCCGGAAAGGGCATAATCGGAAGGGCATCATCGCGAGGGCGGCCGATGGACTACCTTGCCAGCATGCGCGCCTTCGCGCGGGCGGTGGAACTGGGCAGCTTTTCCAAGGCCGCGGCGGCGGAGGGCGTGAAGGTGTCGACCATCTCGCGCTACGTCAGCGCGCTGGAAGCCGATCTTGGCGCGGCGCTGTTCAATCGCTCGACGCGCCGCCTGCACCTGACGGAGGTGGGGACCGGGTTTTATGAGGACGCCGCACGGATCCTAGGCGAGCTGGAGGAGGCACGGCGTGCCGCGAGCTCATGGAATGCCCGACCGCAGGGGACGCTGCGCATCAACATCCCGAGCGCCTTCGGCCGGCGGCATGTCATTCCACATCTGCAGGATTTCCTGACCGCGTATCCTGATATCAGAATGGACGCGACGCTGGCCGACGAGACGGTGGACCTGATCGCCGATGGTGCCGATCTGGCGGTGCGCATCGGGGCGCTCGCCAGCTCCAGCCTGGTCGCCAAGCGCCTAGCCCCCCACCGGCGCGTGCTGGTCGCCAGCGCCGATTACCTTTCGCAACGACCCGCCATCACCGCGCCAGACGATCTTGCCGCGCATGACTGCCTCAGCTTCGCGCTGCAGCCGAAACCGGCTTGGTATTTCGGCAAGCCCGACGGACCAGGCGATACGCCGCCGGTCGAGGTCGCGGTGCAGGGGCGGGTGCAGGCGAACGATTCCGAGGCGTTGCTGCATCTGGCCGTGGCCGGGCTCGGCCTGGCGTTGCTGCCGACATGGTTGACCGGCGCGGAGATCGCGGCCGGGCGTTTGTCGGTGGTTTTGCCTGGCTGGGATGCGCTGATGGTGCCTGGACCCGAGCGGGCGATCTGGGGGGTGTATCCACCAAAGCGCACGGTTTCCCCTAAGGTTCGGGCGTTCCTGACGTTCCTCGAGCACCGTTTTGGCAAGCCGCCTTATTGGGATCGGTAAAGGAATGACAGGGCGTCTGTTTTGTGTCTTGGTTACGATATAGGACCCATATGATGTCGTTCTGATAGGAACTGGAGTCGGGTTGGAAGCGGCCGGCGCCACTGCCGACCGCGCACCACCCGCCACTGGGTCGCGAGTCAGCTTGAATTTCCATTATAGGCGGCTTTGCGACGGGCCGCTTTCGGGCGAGGACGCGTTGCGATCCGACATTCGGCTCAGGCCCTGGTTTGGCCGCAAGCGGAATGACAGTTCCGAAGTGTCTAACTGCAATAAAGGCCTAGTCGATCGCCGTGCGCACTTTGTCAATCTCCTGGATTGGCCAATGCTGATCCGCGATCAAAGATTGCGACCGCGAGTCGCCCACAGAATCGATGAGACCACCATAGAACGTCGCCAGGCACCGCGCGGTCGCATCAGCCTCTCCGCTCTCCACCAGTTTTTCCAAAGCATAGGCTCTTATCGTCTCAGGCAACACCCACGGGCCACTGGACGACGATCGATTCAAGGTCACGAACGATTTCGTAACAAGACTCGCGATGCCCTCCAGAACCGCCGACGCGGTATAACCGGCATCGCTCATGATGGCGGTCGCCGCCTCCGATGTGAACCCGTCGGTGAACATGGCCAAACGACGCAGCAGCAAGCGCTCCGGTTCGACCAGCAGCTCATAGCTCCAGTCGACCGTCGCACGGAGCGTGCGGTGCCGGGCAACCGCCGTGCGACGCCCGCTGGTCAACAGCGCGAAGCGATCACTCAGGCCAACGGCCACCTGTTCGATGCCAAGCGCGGCGGCGCGAGCGGCGGCGAACTCAATCGCGAGTGGGATCCCGTCCAGATGCTGACAAATGGCAGCGACTAAGTGAACGTTCTCCCGGCTCGCCACGAAGGTCGCGTCCAGTGCCCGTAGCCTGGTGACAAACAACTGCACGGCACCGTGCTCAAGGGCTTCTTCCGGTTCGGCCCAATGGTGCTGCGGCATCTCCAGCGGCGAAACCCGGTAGACATATTCACCGGCGATTCGAAGCGGTTCCTGGCTGGTCGCCAGCACGCTCGTGCGCGGACAAAGACGGAGGACGGTTTCCACCAACCTGGCTGTCGCGTCGATAACGTGCTCGCAATTGTCGAGAACCAGAAGGAGCGGCTTATCCCCGATGGCCGATGCGAGGGCCTCAGCGGTGATTCCATCGCCGCCCAGATTCAGGCCGAGCACGTCCGCCACTGCCGATGGCACCTGGTTTCGATCGCACAGCGAGGCAAGCTCGATAAGCCAGATATCGCCGTCGAACGTGCGGCGAATATGGCGGGAAATATGCAGCGCCAGCGTGGTTTTTCCGATCCCCCCGGGACCTGTCAGGGTGATCGCCCGATACGATGATAACATATCGAGGATTTGTCTCATCGCGCTGGTTCGGCCAATCGGGTCAAGCGCCGCTTCAGGCAAATTGGTTTGCAAGGTCCTGGGCGATAGTCGCACGGGCCTGAGACCCACCGTCTCCTCAGGAGCGCTTTCCCGCCGGACAGTCCAGTCGCCGAGCAACCGATACCCGCGACCGGAGACCGTGGTCAGCATGGCTCGATCCTGGTCGAGGGCCTTGCGGATCGCCGACACATGAACGTGCACCGTGTTCTCTGCGACAATGGCGCCCGGCCATATGCGATCCATCAATGCGTCCTTGGTGACCAGTTCGTTGGCCGACTGAACAAGGACTGCCATGATCTCGAACGCGCGGGCGCCGATGGGGACCGGGACACCGCATGCCAGCAATTCGCGCCGTCCGAGGTGAATCTGCCATTGGCCAGACTCGTAGACCAGGTTTGGGCCCTGTTCCGCCATCCCGGTGCTCCCGCTGCCAAATGTTTCAGTTTTGGTCGGCGGGCCGGGGTTCCACCGCCCCCGCGCCGATCGCATCACCGCAGGTGGCGGCGCACCGGTGACCCAAGCATCGTTAAGCATGACGGTGCGAGCCGCTGCGTTGGCGCCAGTCGCACACAAGGGGATCGACCAATGACGGTTTCTCGGTCGGCGACGATGGTGCTGCATACATTGCCATTCCCCTGCCCCCCGATGATCAGTCCGCTAACGGAATCACGAATGGGATGACAGCAGGAGCGCGGTGGCGACACCATTGGACGATGGTATCGTCGATACTATGGTATGAGTCGCCGCGAACGGCGCCATGCCGCGTTTGTTGCGGTCGATGCCTCCGGACTGCGCAAACCGGTATCGGCAGCACGAGCGGCCACGCCTGATCCGTTGGGCCGTGGACCAACACCAAAGTATCATGGACTTTCGCCTCGACGGCGGCGCATCTTTGGTCACCGGCGATGGTCACGAAAGCACCAGGCATGGCGAATGAACTCAGCGGCCTCGTCGATTTTCTTCCGGCGTTGATATGGACCGCGCTCGCGGACGGGGAGGTCGACTTTGTCAATCAACGCTGGTGCGACTACACGGGTCTCAGCGCTGACGACGTCCGCGGTCGGGGGTTACGGGCCGCGGTCCATCCCGACGATTTGCCGGGGCTGCTCGCACGTTGGCAATCCATTCTGGCCTCTGACGAGCCGGGCGAAATGGAAGCGCGGCTGCGGCGCGTCGACGGAGAATTTCGTTGGTTTCTGTTTCGCATCTGCCCGATCGCCGACGCGATCGGGCAGGTTGTCAAATGGAGCGGTATCAACATCGATATCCATGACCTGCGGCAGCCCGAGCAAGCCCCTCATGCACATTTGCCACAGTCTCCGGCTGGAACCGACGACCACTTTCGTTCGATCGTCGATGGCCTTCCGGCACTCGTCAGCCACATGACACCGGACGGCAAACTCGCGTTCGCCAACCGTCAACTTCTGGAATATTCGGGCGCGACGCTCGCGGAACTGAAGGCTCGGCCAATTGGCCATTACCTGCATCCGGATGACCGCGTGGGCGCCCTCGCCGCGTGGCGGGAATCGATCGAGAATGGCCGTGCTTACAATTTTGAGGGCCGCCGCCGCCGTGCCGATGGGGTCTATCGCTGGTTTCATATGCGCGGCCTCCCGCTGCGAGACGCCGATGGGCGGATCGTCCTTTGGTACCTCATGCAGACCGACGCCGACGATCGCAAGCGCGCGGAAGCTCGGCTCGCCGGTGAAAAACGTCTGCTCGAAATGATGGCGCGCGGTCATTCGCGCGCGGCCGTCCTGGATGCATTATGCCGGCTTGTCGAAGACACCGTCGGCGGTTGTTATTGCGGCGTCCTGTTGGTCGATCCGAGCGGCACACGTCTTGAACATGGCGCCGCGCCAAGCCTTCCGGCCAGCTTCATCAATTCAATCATCGGCCGGCCGGTAAGCGTCGAATCGGGCCCATCCCCAATGGCGGTGTGCCTTAAGGATCAGGTTATCGCGACTGACCTGAGTCTGGAGACGCGGTGGACGGAGGCTGGGTGGTGCCAAATGGCCTTGGCACACGGCGTTCGGGCATGCTGGTCAACGCCATTTTCATCCACGGCCAACACGATTCTGGGTGCGTTCGCGATCTACTGCAATGAGCCCAGGGCACCCACGGCGCTCGATCAAAGCCTCATGGAACATTTCGCCCACGTCGCCAGCATCGTCGTGGAACGGGTGCAGAGTGACGCCGCGCTGACGCGCAGTGAGGCACGCAAGGCAGCGATTTTGAACTCGGCACTCGACTGTATCGTGACCATGGATCATGAAGGCCATATCACCGAGTTCAATCCGACCGCGGAACGCACATTCGGATACAGTCGTGAAGAGGTCATGGGCAAACCACTGGCCGACATCATCATCCCCCCGTCGCTGCGGGAAGCGCACCGGCTTGGGTTGGCCCGGATCCTGGCCACGGGCGAGGCGAGGGTGCTCGGGAAGCGTCTCGAACTGACTGCGATTCGCGCCGATGGCAACGAATTTCCCGTCGAACTAGGGATCGTGCACATTCCGCTGGACGGACCGCCGTCGTTCACCGGTTATCTGCGCGACATCACCGAGCGCAAACAGTCGGAAGAGACATTGCATCGCAGTCAGGTATTTCTTGCGGAAGCACAACACCTCAGTGCGACAGGCAGCTTTTCGTGGCGCGTCGCGACAGATGAGATCACGTGGTCGGATCAGCTCTATCGCATTTTTGGGTTTGATCCAGCCGTCCCCGTGACCCTCGAACGGATCAGCAGTCGAATCCACCCGGAGGACATTCCGCTGTTCAACGCGATGATCGGTCGCGTCCGGACGGACGGCGGCGGCTTCGCGTATGAGTGTCGTCTGCTGATGGATGACCAGTCGGTCAAGTACCTGCACACGATCGCCCACGGGAGCCGCGAGCAGGATGGTCAACTCGAATACATCGGTGCCATTCAGGACGTGACGCAACGCCGGATTGCTGAAGATGCACTCGCCAAGGCGCGATCAGATCTCGCGCACATGTCGAGGGTGACGAGCCTCAGCGCGATGACCGCGTCGATTGCGCATGAAGTCAACCAGCCACTGTCGGGCATCATCACCAACGCTAGCACCTGTCTGCGCATGCTGGCCGCCGACCCTCCCAACGTCGATGGCGCCCGCGAAACCGCGCGCCGCACCATTCGTGACGGCAACCGCGCATCCGATGTGATCACGCGGTTGCGTGCGCTGTTCAGCAAGAAGGACGCCACCGTCGAATCGGTGGATCTGAACGAGGCCGCGCGCGAGGTGATTGCGCTGTCGTTGAGTGAACTGCAGAGACACCACGCGATCCTGCGGCAGGAGTTATCCCATGATCTGCCACCTGTCATGGGGGATCGGATCCAGCTTCAGCAGGTCATCCTGAACCTACTGCTGAACGCATCGGACGCCATGAGCCATGTTGACGGTCGGCCGAGGCGGTTGGTGATCAGGACAGACCGCGAGGACGAAGACCATGTGCGCCTGACTGTACAGGATGTGGGGATCGGCTTCGATCCGCAAGGCGTGAACCGGCTATTCGAAGCATTCTACACAACCAAAAGCGGCGGCATGGGGATTGGCCTGTCGGTGAGCCGTTCCATCATCGAGCGCCATGGCGGTCGTTTGTGGGCGGTCCCGAATGACGGCCCAGGCGCCACGTTTGCCTTTTCCATCCCTCGGCGATCTGAGGGAGTGATCAGCGCCGGCAGGTCAGGCGCCAATTGGACATCCGCGGTGACCGATACGCCGCACGTCGTGGGGAAACCGTGATGGACAAGAATTTGCTCGTGACGATCGTCGATGACGACGAATCTGTGCGCGAGTCACTTCCCGATTTGTTGAAGGAGTTCGGCTTCGCGGTCCAGGCGTTCGCCTCGGCGGAGGAATTCCTGGCGTCCGAACATGTGGAGCAGACCAAATGCCTGATCCTCGACATCGCCATGCCGGGCATGTCCGGTCCCGATCTTCAACGGGAATTGTCGTTGCGCCAGCAAGGGATTCCCATCGTCTTCATCACCGCCCACGGCGACGAGACCGTCCGTCCGCGTCTGTTGGAGCAGGGCGCGGTGGCGTGTTTGCTCAAGCCGTTCAGCGATACGGCTCTGCTTGAGGTGCTCCAGGCGGCCCTGCGCACGCGCTGAGCGATATGTCGCCTGAGTCTTGCGCCTGAGGAGCACACATGGGTCTAATGACGGTGGACGATCGTCACTCAGGTACAACCCCCATGTCGCAGGTTACACCGGTTGTGTACGTTGTTGACGATGACGTATCGGTACGCGAGTCGCTGGAACTGATGATTATCAGTGCCGGATGGCAGCCACAGGCATTCGCGTCAGCGCAGGCGTTCCTGTCGCATTCCCGCATCTCCACGCCGAGCTGTTTGATCCTGGACGTCAATCTCCCTGACCTCAACGGCCTCGAGCTGCAAAAACGCATTGCCGCCGATGATGGCGACATACCAATCATTTTCCTCACCGGGTACGGCGACGTGCCGATGACGGTGCAGGCGATGAAGGCCGGCGCCATCGAGTTTCTGATGAAACCATTCAGCGACGATGTGCTGTTGAGCGCCATTCAGCAGGCAATCCAAGGCAGCCAGGCTGCGCTGGATCAGACAGCCGAGCTGCGCGGCCTGCGCGACCGTTACGCCTCACTTAGTCCGCGCGAGCGCGAGGTCATGGCGTTGGTGGTTACCGGCCTGTTGAACAAGCAGGTCGGCGGCGAGCTGGGCATCAGCGAGGTCACGGTGAAGGCGCACCGTGGTCAGGTGATGCGAAAGATGCAGGCCGGCTCTCTCGCCGATCTGGTCAACATGAGCGCGAGGCTGCGCTCCGCGTCGACGCCGAAGGCCTGACCGCTTTCGACAGCGGCTGTCGCTGCGTTGCAGGGTGGTCGTGGCGCGGGGGTGGAAGAGGACGCGGTGCGCGGGGAAGTACCTTGGCAGCGCCGCGGACGATATCGGCCGGGTCGGTGGACGGCTGAACGCCACACTGGTGGAACGGGTGAGCGAACCGGATGCGGCGGGGCGGATGCCTCGGATGCATGACCTTGGTCGTCCTGGGTGGACGCTGGCGGAGTACGGGCCGATCTGGTGAGAGGTGCGCGGCATGTCGGACCAACCCATGCACCGTAGGCAGGCCACGCAAGCGACGGGATATTCGCTGCCCGCAGGCCGCCTTACCCGCCCTTCGCCGGCGCCACGAGGTCGCGCATCGAGCCAAACACATCCGGATGCGATCCGAGATACGGCTCCTCCCGCACCAGCTCCGCCGCGCGGCGATCCTGGGTCCAGGCATCATTGGCAAGGAACCCGGTCAGCAGCGCGCACAGGATCGTGGGACTGCTGAAGAACACCCCGACGACACCAAAGTAACGTGACAGCCCGCGCGCGGTTCGCCGGCATGAAACTGACCCAGTGGATCAGCAGCGCCGTCGACCCGAGGAACAGCCCAAGCAGCAGCACGATCGACCAGAACGGCAGCGCGAGCAGGGTGGCGCGCATTGCGGCTCCGTTGCGTCACGACGCGATCACTGGCAGCGATCCAACACCAGGATCGCCATAGCGCGTTACGCGCCCATCCCGGCCACGAACCCTGCCAACCCCACCTGCCGCGCCGTCGCACACCGCGCGGCCTGCAGGATCGCGCGCAGCTCGGCCAGCGCATCGTCGAACACCTCGTTCACCACGACATGGTCGAACTCGGCCCAATGGCTGATCTCATCGCGGGCGCGACCCATGCGGCGCGTGATCTCGGCCTCCGTCTCACTGCCGCGCCCGTGCAATCGTTCCTCCAGCGCCGCGAGCGATGGCGGCAAGATGAAGACGCCGCTCACATCGCCAGGCAGCACCGCACGCAACTGTCGATGGCCCTGCCAGTCGATGTCGAAGGCCACGTCGCGGCCGGCTTCCAGCGCCGCCTCCACTTGTGCGCGCGGCGTGCCGTAGCTGTGCCGACCCAGCACAGCGGCGTGCTCGAGGAAGTCGCCGCGCGCGACCATCGCGTCGAACGTGGCCTGATCGCGGAAGTGGTAGTGCACGCCGTCCTGCTCGCCGGGGCGCGGGACGCGGGTGGTCACGCTGACCGACAGCGACAGGTCGGGCTCGGCCGCCAGCAGCGCGCGGGTGAGCGACGACTTGCCGGCGCCCGAGGGCGCGGCCAGCACCAGGCACAGGCCGCGGCGCACGATGCTCATTCGATGTTCTGCACCTGCTCGCGGAGCTGCTCGATCACCGCCTTCAGCTTCAGACCGGTGGCGGTCAGCGGCTTCGTGGCCGACTTGCTGCACAGCGTGTTGGCCTCGCGCATGAACTCCTGCACCAGGAAGTCGAAGCGGCGGCCTATGCCGACGGCTTCCTTCAGCAGGGCGCGGGCGGCTTCGATGTGGCTGGCGAGACGGTCCAGTTCCTCGCGCACGTCAGAGCGGGCGGCGAGGATGGCGACCTCCTGGGCGATGCGCTCCTCGGGCAACGCGGGGGTTTCGCGCAGCAGCGATTGGACATTCTCCAGCATCCGCGCGCGGTGCTGGGCCGGCTGGTCGGCGGCGTCCGATGTCGCCGTGCGGTGGAGGGCGGCGATCTCGTCCAGCAGGCCGTCGAGTGTGGCGCGCAGCCTGCCACCCTCGGCTTGGCGAGCGGCAACCAGGGCCGTCAATGCGGTGGCAAAGCCATCGCGCAGGGCGGCGATCGCAGCGTCCGACGGTTCCCCTGTCGTGTCGGTGGCGCCGGCGGGACGCAGCACGCCGGGCAAAGCGAGCAGCGCCTCGGCACGCGGTGGGGGGCTATCAGGCATGCGGGCATGGAGCTGCTTGACCAGCACCAGGGCCTGTTCGAGCGCGACCGGGTCAGGGGCGAGGCGCGCCTCGATCTCGCGCTTCAGTGTCAGATTGGCGGTGACGTTGCCGCGCTTGAGCTGCTTGCCCGCAAGGTCGCGCAGCACAGGTTCCAGCGCGTCCCAGCCGGCGGGCAGGCGGAAGCGAAGGTCGAGGCCGCGGCCGTTGACGCTGCGTAGCTCCCAGCCCCACGCGAGGCCGCCCGGCACCGTGTCGATGCTGCCCGCGCTGCGGGCGAAGCCGGTCATGGAGGCCAGCGCAGCGGTCATTACGTACACCTCTCCCACTCCGTGGGAGAGGTCGGTGAGCGCAGCGAGACGGGTGAGGGTTGGTTGCCGCGTGTCGCACCCTCACCCGTGTCGCCGCGCTCCGCGACCTCTCCCGCAAGCGGGAGAGGTTTAGTCCAAGCTCGGCGAGTCCGCACACCCCGCGCGGCTGGCACCCTTCTTGCTGCACGACAATCCACACCGCGGGGGATCGACGCGCCGGGCCGGGCTGTGCTTTCGCAGCGGCCGACGGGCAGCGTTTCCTCGCAGTTTGTGCACAGGAAACACGCATGCTTCGCGTCGTGGCTGACCCCTATGCGTTCGAGTTCAAGCCGTGCACCGCGGCGCTGGTGATCATCGACATGCAGCGCGACTTTCTGGAGCCGGGCGGGTTCGGCGCGGCCCTGGGCAACGACGTGTCGCGGCTGCGCTCGGCGATCGCGCCCACCGCGCGCCTGCTGGCGGCGTGCCGCGATGCGGGGATGCTGGTGGTCCACACGCGCGAGGGGCACCGGCCGGATCTGGCGGACCTGGCGCCGGCCAAGCACCGGCGCGGCAACTTCGTCACCTGCATCGGTGATCCTGGCCCGATGGGGCGGATCCTGGTGCGTGGCGAGCCGGGCCACGACATCATCCCCGAGCTGGCGCCGGCACCAGGGGAACCGGTGGTCGACAAGCCGGGCAAGGGCGCGTTCTACGCCACCGACCTGGAGGCCATGCTGCGCGGGCGCGGTATCTCCCAGCTGCTGGTGTGCGGTGTCACCACCGAGGTGTGCGTCAACACCACCGTGCGCGAGGCGAATGATCGCGGCTTCGATTGCCTGGTGCTGAGCGACTGCACCGGAAGCTACTTCCCCGAGTTCCAGGCGATGGGCCTGGCGATGATCAAGGCGCAGGGAGCCATCTTCGGCTGGGTGGCGCCCTCGGCGGCGGTGATCACGGTGTTGCACCAACAGGAGTGAGGATGATGGCAAGCGCACGAACGTCTTCGCCCGCGTGGTGGGTCCCAGGTGACTGGAACGGGTTCTTCGGCCTGTTCACCAATGTCGCACTGAATGTGATCGTGTTGACCGGGCTGTGCCTGGGGGTGGTGAAGCTGCCGGACGACATCGTGTTCGGCCGCATCTTGCCGGCGCTGGGCATCGCATTGCCGATCGGCAACCTGTTTTACGGCTATCTCGCCTGGCAGCTTGGCAAGCAGCAGGGGCGTAACGATGTGACGGCGCTGCCATACGGGCCTTCGGTGCCGCATATGTTCATCTGCGTTTTTGTCGTGATGCTGCCAACGTATTTGAAGACAAAAGATCCCGTGCTGGCGTGGGAAGCCGGTTTGGCGTGGGCGTTCGTGATCGGCTGTATTATTTTGCTGGGTGCGTTTGTCGGGCCCACGGTGCGCAAATACACGCCGCGCGCGGCGATGCTAGGGGCATTGGCGGGAATTTCGATCGCGTTCATCTCGATGCGGCCGGCGTTCCAGAGCTGGCAGGTGCCGTGGCTGTCGTTCATTTCGTTGGCGATCATCCTAGTAAGCTGGATGGCGCGGGTGCGATTGCCGTTCGGCATTCCAGGCGGGCTGGCGGCGGTGCTGGTGGGGACCGTGCTGGCGTGGATCGCGACGTTCACGGGGATCCAACCGGTAATGGATCCCGGTGCGGTGGCGGGCGCGGTCGGCAAGTTCGGCCTGCATCTGCCGATCCTGGATGGGCATTTCCTGCACGGGCTGGCGGATATCGGGCCACTGCTGGTCACCGCCGTGCCGCTGGGCATCTACAATTTCACCGAGGGCATGAACAACGTCGAAAGCGCCGCGGCGGCGGGCGATGAATATTCGTTGCGCAAGGTGCTGATCGCGGATGGTATCGGCGCGCTGGCCGGCGCGGTGTTGGGCTCGCCGTTCCCGCCGGCGGTCTATATCGGCCATCCCGGCTGGAAATCGGTCGGCGGGCGGATCGGCTATTCGATCGCGACCGGCGTGTGCATCGGACTGCTGTGCTTCCTAGGGCTGATGGCGTTGCTGCTGGCAGTGGTGCCACTGGTCTCGATCCTGCCAATCCTGCTGTATATCGGCCTGGTGATCGGCGCCCAGGCGTTCGAAGCAACACCGAAACGGCATGCCCCGGCGGTGATCCTGGCGCTGCTGCCGAACGTGGCCGAGTGGGCGCATTCGCAGGTGGATGGCGCGCTGGCGACGGCGGGAACGTCGGCAGAGAAGGTGGGGATGGCCGCGCTGGCCGCGCATGGCGTGGTCTACCAGGGGATGCGGCTG
>Ga0210386_10002921_pt1 | contig 14461 bp, 9 predicted proteins | sample IncBWH32OmetaG_FD_160091 | JGI IMG/M metagenome (GOLD analysis project Ga0210386, IMG submission 160091) | Forest soil microbial communities from Barre Woods Harvard Forest LTER site, Petersham, Massachusetts, United States - Inc-BW-H-32-O ... | reverse complement strand
AACGACTGCGCCGACATCACCCTCTTCCCTGCCGCGGACTCGTGGTATATGGGCGCCAATGTGCCGGGAAAGCCACGGGTTTTTCTGCCCTACTGCGCAGGCCTCGACTTCTACCGCGCCAGCTGCGACGAGGTGGTCGCCCGCGATTACCTGGGCTTCCGGCTATGTGGTCCCGACGGATCGCAGTGCAACGACGGAGTGGTGCGCCGGTTGCAACCGGACATCGAGATGATCCTCAACGAGATGGCGGCGCTGAATTCGCCGCCAATTGAATCGATGCCCGTGGACGATGCCCGCGCGTTCTACGCGCAGATGATAGCGCCTCTACCGCCGGGACCAGACGTCGGCGAGATCGTCGACGGTGTGCTGCCGGGCGCCACCGGCGACCTGGCCTACCGGCTCTACCGACCGCCGACCGCTGGCCCGCACCCGATCGTCGTCTACTTCCATGGTGGCGGCTACGTCCTGGGCGATGCCATCTCTGATGATCCGCTGTGCCGGGACCTCTGCGTGCGCAGCGACGCGGTCGTCATGTCGGCGAATTACCGCCACGCGCCCGAGCACAGATTTCCCGCGGCAATCGATGACGGCATGGCCGCTTTGCGGTGGGTCGCGGACAACGCCGACGCACTCGGCGGCGTACCGGGGCAACTCGCGGTTTGTGGTTGGAGTGCCGGCGGCGGGATCGCGGCGGTGGTATGCCAGTTGGCGCGAGACCTGGGTGGACCCAACATCCTGGGCCAGGTCCTGTTGATGCCTGCAACGGCCGGCGACACAACAAACGCATCCTTCACCGAGAACGCGGACGGCTATGGCCTCACGACGCCGCTGATGCGGTGGTTCTACGACCACTACATCGACACGGCAGATCGAAGCGATCCCCGCTTCGCACCCTTACGCGCCGCCGATCTATCCGGATTGCCTCCGGCGATGGTGGTGACGGCCGAGTTCGATCCCTTACGCGACGACGGTGACGCCTACGCCGCCGCGCTCGCCGCGGCGGGTGTCCCCACGGAGCATGTCCGCGCCCGCGGCCACACCCACCAGTCGGTGAGCATGGTCGACGTGGTCATCTCCGGCGCACCGATACGCGCACGGATGGCGGACTCGCTGCGCAGTTTCTTTGTTTCGACACGCACGCCCGAACCCGCTTCCTGAGGAGCACTTGGAGCCCACCGGTGGCCGGGCCAACGGCACCAGACTCGGGCGGCCGAGTGTCAGCTGAACAGGTCGCGGTGTTGTTCGACGTATCGCCGCACGGTTTGTGCGGGGTGGCCGGTGATGTCTTCGAAGTCACGGGTAGCGCGGTTGTAGCGGTCCTCGCGATGCAGCTTGGCCATGGTCGCGATGTGTTGTTGCACATGCGCGGGCAGTCCCACTTTGTCCAACTGCTGAAGAAATTGGTCGTAGGACGGACTAACCGCGGTGACGGGTCGGCCCAGGGCCTGGCTGTACTGTTCGGCGATCTCGTCGATGTCCAGCGTTGCCGGGCCGGTCAATTCGTAGACCGCACCGAGATGGTCCTGGGGTTCGCACAACACCGCGGTGACGACTTCGGCGACGTCGCTGGCGGCGATGGGTGAGGTGCGGCCGGTTCCGAACGGCAGCGAGATTTCTCCGGTGTCCCGGATTGACCGGGCAGCCAGCGTCGCGAAGAACGGGTTCTCCAGGAACACCGTCGGCCGGACGTGCACGGCCGGGATGCCCGACCAGTTGATGACGTGCTCGGCCAACCAGTGCAGCCGTTGTTGTTTGGATTCCTCCGTGCTGGTCGCGGTCATCTGGGAGACCGTCATTTGCGACATGTTGACCAGCACTTCCAAGCGGCAGAGCTCGGTTGCGATCGCACACACCACGGCGGTGGCTTGCAGGTAATCCGGCGACACGCTCATGCTGAAGAACATCCGGTTGACGCCGTTCATCGCCGCCGCGACATCGACCGGGTTGGTCAGGTCTCCGGTGATCACCTCGGCGCCCAGCGCGCGCAGCGGGTCGGCGCGGGAGTCGTCGTGGTGCACCATGGCCCGAACCGCCTCGCCGCGGTCGCGAAGTTGGGCCACCACCTGCGGGCTGACACCGGCGGTGCCGCCGCCGGCACCGGTGATCAGGTAGGTCGGTGACTCAGTCATGGCGAAATGGTATGACCCGATTGCCCGCGGCGGGGCCGCAGCCGATGCCGTATGGCTTACAGTTGACCAGTCAATCCGGGCGTGCTCGTCCGCGTACGAAGGCTGGGAGGCGCCTTGGCAACGACGATGTCGATTCCCCGGTACCCCGGCGATGTGACTCCCGAGTGGCTGGCGAGGGCACTAAGCGAACGCCGCACACCCGTCGAAGTGTCTGAGGTCGACGTTGTCGCCATTGGCACCGGGCAGACCGGGGCGACTTACCGGGTGACAGCCAGGTACACAACCGATCCGGGTGGTTTGCCGGGAACTTTCGTGATCAAGCTGCCGGCCCAGGACGACACCGTGCGCGACCGGGTCACCGTGGGCTATCGCAGTGAATGCGCGTTCTACGCCACGGTGGCTGACCGGGTGCGGGTGCCGACGCCGCAGTGCTTCTACTGTGAGATAACCGAGGACGCCTTGGATTACGCACTCTTGCTCGCCGATCAGGCGCCCGCGGTGCAGGGGGATCAGATCGCGGGCTGCGGCGAGCAGGAGGCGCGGCTCGCGGTCGCGGCGCTGGCCGGATTGCACGGGCCCAGCTGGTGCGATCCCTTCTGGCTGGATCTGCCTGGCCTCGCGTTTCCCCGTCCGGATGAGGCTTCCGCCAAGGGCCTTGGCGACGTGGGGAAGATGAGCGCCGACATCACGCTGGAAAAGCTCGGCGACCGAATGAGCGCCGAAGACTGCGAGACCTTCACTACGGCAATGGGTTTGGTCACTCCCTGGGTGCTTGCCGAACCCGGCCGGTTCGCCCTGTTGCACGGCGACTATCGTCTCGACAACCTGCTGTTCGATCGTGACCGGAGCCGGGTGAGCGTGGTTGATTGGCAGACGCTCGGTACGGGACTTCCGGCAAGGGATCTCGCCTACTTCACTGCAACCAGCCTGAACTCCCAATTGCGCTTGACGATCGAAGAAGACCTTGTTCACGAGTATTACCGAAAGCTGTTGGGCTACGGCGTTACCGGCTACGACCGTGAAACATGTTGGCGTGATTACCGCCTCGGGATGCTGCAGGCCCTGCTGATCTCGGCCCTCGGGTTCGCCTTCGCCACCGCCACCGAGCGTGGCGACGACATGGTGCTTGCCATGTTGCGGCGGGGCTGTCAGGCCATCCGTGACCTGGGGACCCTAGAACTGATCGAGAGCTGATCGCATAGCTCGGCTACCGGTTGAACCGCCCAGCGAGGTACTCGGCCCGGCACGCGTTGCGTGCGAGTTTGCCGCTGGTGGTGCGGGGAATGGCGCCGGCGGCGACGAGCCGGACGTCGCCGACCCGGACCTGATGCTCGCGTGAGACCGCTGCGCGCACGGCCGCCGTGATCGGGGCCGGATCGGCGTGCCCGACACCCGCGGCGCGTTCGGCGACGATTACCAGCTGTTCTCCGGAGGTTTCGCCCGCGGAGTCGAGTGTGTCGGCGGGAACGGAAAACGCGGCCACATAGCCGGTCCGGATGGCGGGCGATGCCTGACTGACGGTGGCCTCGATGTCGTGCGGGTAGTGGTTACGACCGTCGATGATGACGAGGTCCTTGATCCGCCCGGTCAAGTACAGCTCGCCGTCGATGTAGACCCCGAGATCGCCGGTAGCCAGCCAACAGCTGTTGTCCGGGACGCCCTCGGCGTGGCTGGCATACTCAAGCCGAGACTGCAGCTTGTTGGCGAACGTGCGTAGTGTTTCGTCCTCGCGTCCGAAGTACCCGCGGCCGATGTTGTTGCCGTGCAACCAGATTTCCCCGACGGTACCGTCAGGTACCTCGGCACCGCCCGGGCTGGCGATCACTGCCCACACGTTGGGGAACGGCTGGCCACAGGAGACATAGGCGACCGCACCCGGGGTTCCCGACTCGACGACCACCGCGCGCCCGGCGGCCAACTGAACGCGGTCGAGGAATACAGCGCTGGCCGCTGCTTCGGGGGCGGCGGTGGCTACCCCTAGCGTCGCCTCCGCCATCCCGTACGCCGGTTTGATCGCCGTGGCGGGTAAACCATAGGGAGCGAACGCGTTGGTGAACTTCTCGATGGCCGCCATCGTCACCGGCTCGGAGCCGTTGAGTAGGCCGACGACGTTGCTCAGGTCAATGGTCTCGCCCTGTGGGGGTAGCCCCCGCTCGGCCGCCAACTCGTAGGCGAAGTTCGGCGCGGCCGCAAACGTCCGGCCGTAGGTCGCTTCCGCATTCAGCTCTTTGATCCATCGGTACGGCCGACGAACGAACGCCATGGGATCCAGCAGCACGAGGTATCCACCGGACAACGCCGGAAACATGATCATGAGCAATCCCATGTCGTGATACAGCGGCAGCCAGCTCACGCTGTGGATTCCCCGGTCCAGCCCACTACCCAGGGTCATCTGCAGCACGTTGGTGCAGACGGCACGATGGGTGATCTCCACCCCGGCCGGGATGCGCGTCGAACCGGACGTGTACTGCAGATAGGCGACATCGTCGGTGTCGACCGTCGGGTCGGTAAACATTGAAGCGAGCGTCGCCGGGATTGCGTCGACCGCGATCAGTCGCGGCCGTCCGGCCTCCGGATGTGCCCGCAGAGAGGCTCGCACCGACTCGGCCGCCGCGGTGGTGGTCAACACCGCGGCAGGCCGGGCATCGCCGAGCACCGCCGCCAACCGCGCTGCGTGGCCCGACAGCGTTGGCGCGAACAGCGGGACCGCGATACGGCCCGCATGGACGGTGGCGAAGAAAGCGGCCACGTAGTCAACGCCCTGTGGCGCCAAGATCGCCACCCGATCGCCCGGCGTGGTGACCTGCTGCAGGCGGGCGCCGATCGCACGGACCCGCGACCACAGCTCATTCCAGCTGAGCTCATCGACGCGCCCGTTCGGGTCTTTTGCGTAGTCGATGAATCGGTACGACGGACGGTCGCCGAATGCTTTTCGATTCTGATCGAAAAACGAGGTCAGCGTGATGCCGTCGGGCAGGACGATCGTGCCATCGGCAAGGACGTAGTCGTTGATGTCAGCCAAGGCAGGCTGAGCACCACGAATCAAGGAGGGGGCCCGACCCATGCACAGAGAATAAAAGCGTTGCCAAGCCTCCCGCTTTACCGGGTCGGCGTGTCGCGCGTCACTATGGGGCAACAACTCTGATGCCGATAACGCCGCGAACGCAGCCGATCCGCTGATGTGCAGGTCAAGCGCGGCGGGTTGCTTCGTGAACCAACTGCATGCGCGACGTGAGCCCGAGTTTGGCGTAGACATGGGTGAGATGGGTCTGCACGGTGCGCGGGGAGATGAATAGCCGGTTGCCGATGTCCTTGTTACCGAGCCCCTCGCTGACGAGGCGGACCACGTCCAGCTCGGTCGGGGTCAACGAGGCCCAACCGCTGGGCGGCCGTTTACGCTCGCCGCGGCCGCGTTGGGCGTACGCGATTGCGTCGTCGATGGACAGCGCCGCACCGTCCTCCCAGGCTGCGTCGAATTGCCGTCCCAGCGCTTTGCGGGTCGCTTCCACTAGTGCAGCGTGCTCGGCGTCGTAGACCCGGAAGCGGGCCACGCCGGTGCGCTGGCGGATCGCATGCGCCGCGCCGATGAGCCGTGCCGCTTCCAGGTGGTTGCCCGCGCCGTGGGTCAAACCGGCAAGACATTCCAGCAGGTCCGGGACAAATAGGTGCGCCCGCATCTCGGCGGCACGCGTCAGGGCGTCGCGCGCGTCGCGTTCGGCTTGCCCGGGTTCGTTCTGTGCCAACGCCACCCGGGCCCGGGTAGCCAACGCCTGCACCGTGAACCAGCCCACCGCAGCGGCAACGTCGACATCGGCGAAGCGCCGCGCGGACGTCAGATCACCGCGGGCCAGCGCGACCTGCGCCGCGGGCTTGGCCGTAGTCGCCGCAAGCAGCCGCCCTTCCAACCGCTGTCGCGCCGCCTCGCTGGCATCGAAGGCCGCGTCGACATCGCCACCGGCCAGCGCCGCGAAAGCCAGCGCCGTATACACCACACCTTCCTGATACTGGCCGATCTCAGCGGCGCCCTCGAGCGCCTCGAGCGCGACGGCGCGGCCCTCGTCTGCCTGTCCGCGGTGCGCCAGCACGTGACACAAAGTCGACCGGGCGTTCACTTGCCAGATCAGTGCGTGTGCCGCGTCCGCTTCGGTCATCAACTCGCTGAATTGCGCCGCGGCGCCGGCGACATCGCCGAGCACCGATTGCGCATTGCTCAGGCACCAGCGGCAGCCACGGGAGTAGCCCTGGTCGCCGATCTCATCGGCGAGGTCACGGCCGTCGGTCCCGGCCGCGAGCGCGGCGTCGAGATCGCCCGAGCCGACGATTGCCGTGAGCGCCTGGCTGTAGAGGACCTGGCTCAGCCTCCTCCGGTCGCCGATGGCCCGGGCCAAATCCTCGGCTTCTGACAAGTACGGCCGGGCCAGTTCGGCGTCCCAGACAGCGAGGCGGCCACAGGTGGTGAGAGTCCGTGCCAGCAATGCCGGATCGTCGAGCTCGCGGGCGATTGCCAATGAACGCTGTGCTCGCGCCAGGCTTTCCGGGCCGCGCATGTTGTCCAGGAATGCTTTGTCGGCCAACGCCCGCGCCATCGCTGCGGGCGTCACGTCGGCGCCCTCGACCTCGGCGTCTGCCAGGCCTTGGTCGAGCCAGTCCGATCCCTCCTTCACGCCGCCGCGCGTCAGCCACAGCGGCTGCAGCGAGGTGGCGAGTAGCAAGGCGCCGTCGATGTCGGAGTTCTCCCGGCTCCAGGCGAAGGCGGCACGGAGGTTGTCGATTTCGGTCTCCGCCTGGTCGAGCAGGAGCTCCAGGTTGCCGTTGCCCGGCGCGTCCAGTGCCGAAGCCATCGCGGTGTAGTGGTCACGGTGCCGGTCGCGGGCGGCGGTGGCGTCCGCGGATTCGCCGAGCTTCTCCTGCGCGTACTGGCGGATCGTTTCCAGCAATCGGTATCGCGTTTGGCCGCCGGCTGCTTCGGCGATTACCAGGGACTTGTCGACGAGCAGTGCCGATAGGTCGAGCACCTGGTGGCGCGCCAGGGTTTCGTCGCAGACCACCGTTTGGCAGGCTTCCAGGTCGAATCCGCCCTGGAACACCGCAAGCCGGCGGAACAAGATTCGCTCTGGCTCGGTCAACAACGCGTGCGACCAGTCGACTGACGCCTGCAGCGTCTGCTGGCGGCGCACCGCGGTCCTTGACCCGCCGGTCAGCAGGCGGAACCTGTCTTGCAGGCCGGCCAGAATCTCTATGGGTGACAACGCGCGTGCCCGTGCCGCCGCCAACTCGATCGCCAGCGGCATGCCGTCGAGCCGGCGGCAGATCTCATCTACCGCGGCCGCATTGTCGTCGTTGATGCTGAAGCCGGGCCGGGCATGCCTCGCACGGTCGCCGAACAGCCGGACAGCGTCGTCGCCAAGCGAGAGGGACGGCACCCGCCAGGTCACCTCACCGGCCACCCCGATCGGCTCGCGACTGGTCGCCATAACCGTCAATCGGGGGCAGCGGCCCAGCAGCGCCGCGGTGACCGTCGCGCTGGCATCCAGCAGGTGCTCGCAGTTGTCCAGAATCACCAGCATCTGCTGACCGCCGACGAACTGCAGCAGGCTGTTCAGCGGCGAACGTCCCGGCTGATCCGGCAGTCCCAACGCCCGTGCCGCGGCGATCGGTACCAGGTCGGGGTCGGTGATCGGGGCCAGGTCCACATACCATGCTCCGTCGCCGTAGTTACCGGCGACTGCCTCCGCGACCTGCACCGCCAGCCGGGTTTTGCCCACACCGCCGGCACCGGTCAACGTCACCAGCCGGTTCTTCGCGAGCATGTCACGCACCTCGACCATTTCCGCGTCGCGTCCCACGAAGCTGGTGAGCTGAACCGGAAGATGTTGGGCGACAGAGATTTCGGAGGCTCCACGTTTCCGCAGGGGAGGGAACTCGTTGCACAGGTCGGGATGGCACAGCTGCGCGACGCGCTCCGGACGGGGCAGATCCCGCAATACATGCGCGCCCAGCTCGGCCAGCCATGCGTCGACGGGGAGCGCGTCGGCGACCAGATCGCTGGTGGTGCCCGATAGGACCGTCTGGCCGCCATGCGCGAGCTCGCGGAGTCGCGCGGTCCGGTTGATGGCCGGCCCGACATAGTTGTTCCGGTCGTGGTGCTCGTCCCGAAACTGAACCTCGCCGGTATGCACCCCGACCCGCAGGCGCAACGGCGCCAGGGGCGCTCGCTGGAGCGCAAGCGCGCAGGCCACCGCATCGGAGGCTCGACTGAACGCGATGACGAAGCTGTCGCCCTCGCCCTGCTCAATCGGGCGGACCCCGTGATGGGTGCTCACCAACTCGGCCAGTGTGCGGTCCAGGTTCGCGATCGCCGCGGTCATCTCGTCGGGCCGCGAGTGCCATAACTGGGTCGAGCCTTCGACGTCCGCCAACAGCAACGTCACCGTCCCAGTCGGCAGGGGCTCGTTCATGTCCGCATCGTTCCAGTCCAAGGCCCGCGGATCGATTTCGCTCATGGTAGCCAGCATGCGGATGCTGCCGGCCGCAGAACATCAGCGCATGCGCGTATATTTCTCCCGGATCTCGGAGGAACCATGAGCGAACCGGAACTGCTCGGACAGACCGTCGTGGTGATCGGTGGCAGCGCGGGCATCGGGCTCGAGACAGCTCGACGCGCCAGGGCCGAGGGCGCGGATGTCATCCTCACCGGCCGCAGCCCCGACCGGCTCGAACAAGCGGCGCTGGATGTCGGAGCGCAACGCACCGCTGCTTTCGATGTCAACGACTCGGCCGCCGTGCAGAGGTTCTTCGCCGAGCTCGCCGCGCCAATCGACCATGTGATGGTCACCGCCGGCGGCCCGACGTACGGGCCCCTGCTCGAGATGGACTTGGCCCAGGTGCGGCAGGCGATCAGCGGGCACGTGGTGCGCTATCTCGATGTGGCGCGCAACGCCGCGGGCAAGATGAGGCCTGCCGGCACGCTGGTGTTCATGGGTGGTACTGGCGGGCGTCGCGTCGGTCACGGCTCCGGGATCGTCTCCGCGGGCACCGCCGCGCTGCCGCCGTTCACGGCGACCCTCGCGCTCGAGCTGGCACCGATTCGCGTCAACCTCATCGCCGCCGGCTTCGTCGACACCCCGTTGTCGGCATCGCTGCTCGGGGATCGACTCGACGAACGCCGCGACGAGCTGCGAGCGACTTTGCCGATCGGCCGCGTCGTCGGGGCCGCCGACGTTGCCGCGCTCGCTGTCCACATCATGACCAATACGGCGCTCACCGGCGCGACGTACGACATCGACGGTGGCCAGCAGTTCGTGTAGCCCCTGGCGTCACCGCCGCGCCGTTTTGACCAGGTTCGACCCGATGATCAGGCGCTGAATCTCGCTGGTGCCCTCATACAGCCGCAGCAGCCGAACGTCGCGATAGATGCGTTCGACGGGAACGCCATGCATGTAACCGCTGCCGCCGTGGATCTGCACCGCGAGATCTGCGACCTTTCCGGCCATTTCGGTGCAGAACAGCTTCGCCGCCGACGGCGCGATCCTGCGGTCCTCGCCGGTGACCCACATCCGCGCGGCGTCGCGGACAAGCGCGCGGCCCGCCAGCACTCCGGTCTGCTGGTCGGCGAGCATCGCCTGCACCAACTGGAAGTTCCCGATCGGCGTTCCGCCCTGCGTGGCGGTGGCGGCATATGCCACGGATTCGTCGAGTGCGCGCTGGGCGGCGCCCACTGCGAGTGCGGCGATGTGGACCCGCCCGCGCGCCAATGACGTCATCGCCGCTCGATAACCGATGTCTTCGCTCCCGCCGATAAGCGCGCCGGCCCCGACTCGAACGTCGGTGAAGCTGACATCGGCGGTCCACGCGCCTTCCTGACCCATCTTGGCGTCCTTGGCGCCTACCTCAACGCCTGCGGCGTCTGCGGGAACCAGGAAGACGGCGATGCCGGGGCCCTGGTCGTCGGCCGGCCGGGTGCGGGCGAACACCACAAACAGATTGGCGATGGGAGCGTTGGTGATGAAGCGCTTCTGCCCGGATATCACCCAATCGTCGTTGTCGCGAACTGCTTTGGTCCGCAGGCCCGCTGGGTTCGATCCTGCGCCGGGCTCAGTCAGCGCGAAGGATGCGACGACATCGCCGGAGGCCATCGACTCCAGCCAGCGTGCCTTCTGTTCGTCGGTGCCGAAGCCGACGAGGACTTGCCCGGCGATGCCGTTGTTGGTGCCGAACATCGATCGCACCGCCAACGACGTGTAGCCCAACTCCATCGCCAGCTCGACATCTTGCATGAGGTTCAGCCCAAGCCCGCCCCACTCCTGCGGAATCGCGTACCCGAACAGACCCATCTTCTTGGCTGGATCGCGCAGGTCATCAGGCACCCGATCGTCGTCGAGGATCTCCTGCTCGCGCGGGACGACGACGGTGCGGACGAAGTGGCGGGTCTGCGCCAGGATCTCCTGGAAATCTTCGTCAGAGACTTCGGGCACTTCGGCAGTGGACATTGGCAGACGCTCCTTTTCGGGGTGCATACCCCCCGTCCCCGACAGATCCTATATGAAATATGATATTTGGACGACGGGTGCCCGCGCGGGGGACCACGAACTAAGGAAGCGTGATTCAGGTGTCGTTGCTGGACGGTCAGACTGCGGTGATCACGGGCGGAGCACAAGGACTGGGCTTCGCGATCGCGGAGCGATTCGTCGCCGAGGGCGCACGGGTTGTGCTCGGTGACGTCAATCTTGAGGCGACCGAGATCGCGGCAAAGCAGTTGGGGGGCCCAAAAGGTCAAGACGTCGCGCTCGCGGTGCGTTGCGATGTGACTCAGCGGGCCGATGTCGACACCCTCATCCGTACCGCGGTCGAGCGTTTCGGTGGTCTCGACATCATGGTCAATAACGCGGGGATCACCCGAGACGCGACGATGCGCAAGATGACCGAAGAGCAGTTCGATCAAGTCATCGACGTCCATCTGAAAGGCACGTGGAACGGCACCCGGCTGGCGGCGGCGATCATGCGGGAAAACAAGCGTGGCGTAATCGTGAACATGTCGTCGGTATCGGGCAAGGTCGGGATGGTCGGCCAGACCAACTACTCAGCGGCCAAGGCCGGAATTGTGGGGATGACCAAGGCGGCCGCCAAAGAGCTTGCTTACCTTGGCATTCGGGTGAATGCAATCGCTCCCGGCTTGATTCGATCTGCGATGACTGAAGCCATGCCGCAACGTATTTGGGACCAAAAGGTCGCCGAGATCCCGATGGGCCGGGCCGGCGAGCCCAGCGAGGTCGCCAGCGTCGCGCTATTCCTGGCCTCCGACCTGTCCTCGTACATGACCGGCACCGTCATGGAAGTCACCGGCGGCCGGTACATCTGAGTTGGGTGAGAGTGGAGTAACCATGCGTGACGCAGTCATCTGCGAACCCGTGCGGACGCCGATCGGCCGCTACGGGGGAATGTTCAAGACGCAGACCGCCGTGGACCTCGGTGTCACCGCGCTGCGGGGCCTGCTCGATCGGACCGGAATCGCGCCTGAGGCCGTGCAAGACGTCATTCTCGGCCACTGCTATCCGAGTAGTGAGGCGCCGGCGATCGGGCGCGTGGTGGCATTGGATGCCGGCCTGCCGGTCACGGTTCCCGGCATGCAGGTCGACCGCCGTTGCGGATCGGGCCTGCAGGCGGTGATCCAGGCCTGTCTGCAGGTGAGCACGGGCAACAACGACCTGGTCGTCGCCGGCGGCTGCGAAAGCATGAGCAACGTCGCGTTCTACTCAACCGACATGCGCTGGGGTGGCGCCCGTGGCGGTGTCCGGGTGCATGACGGACTGGCCCGGGGCCGCACCACTGCCGGTGGCCGCCACTACCCGGTGCCGGGCGGAATGCTGGAGACCGCCGAGAATCTACGCCGCCAGTACGGCATTTCACGTCTGGAGCAAGACGAGCTCGCAGTGGCCTCGCACCAGCGGGCGGTGGCTGCGCAGGAGGACGGCATCCTCGCCGACGAGATCATTCCGGTCGCTGTGCGCACCCGGCATGGCGAAGAGCTGATCGCGACCGACGAGCATCCACGTGCGGACACATCCGTGGAGTCGCTGAGCACGCTCAAACCCGTTCTGCTGGCCGATGATCCGGAGGCGACGGTGACCGCCGGCAACGCCAGTGGGCAGAACGACGCGGCATCAATGTGTGTGGTGACCACACCGGAGAAGGCAGACGAATACGGCCTGACGCCGTTGGTGCGCTTGGTGTCGTGGGGACAGGCGGCCGTAGCGCCCAACATCATGGGCATCGGTCCGGTACCGGCGACCGAGTTCGCGCTCGCCAAGGCGGGCCTGCGGCTCAGCGACATGGATCTCATCGAGCTCAACGAAGCCTTTGCCGCGCAAGCGCTTGCGGTGATGCGAGAATGGAATTTCGGCGCCGCCGACCGCGACAGAACCAATGTGCACGGCTCGGGAATTTCACTGGGTCACCCGGTCGGCGCGACCGGCGGCAGGATGCTGGCCACGTTGGCGCGCGAACTCAATCGCCGCCAGGCGCGCTATGGGTTGGAGACCATGTGCATCGGCGGCGGCCAGGGACTTGCCGCGGTCTTCGAACGGTTCGCGTCGGCGTGAACCTCCTGGCCGGTATCAGCGTCGTCGAGGTATCCAGCTTCGTCGCCGCACCGCTGTGCGGCATGACGCTGAGTCAGCTTGGCGCCCAGGTGATCCGCGTGGATCCGATCGGTGGCGCATCGGACGTACAGCGCTGGCCGTTGAGCGCGGAAGGGACGTCGATCTACTGGACCGGGCTGAACAAGGGAAAGCGCTCGGCCACCATCGATCTGCGCTCGCCCGAAGGCCAGGACCTGGTCCGCCGGCTGATCGTCGAGGGCGATGGCATCGTCGTGACCAACGCGGTATTGCCCTGGTTGAACTACGACGCGCTGGCCGCCAAGCGTTCCGACGCAATCCACGTGCAGCTGCTGGGACGCGGCGACGGCTCCACCGGGGTGGATTACACCGTCAACGCGGCCGTTGGATATCCACTCGTCACCGGTCCGGCCAACCACTCCGGCCCGATCAACCATGTGCTGCCGGCCTGGGACGTGAGCTGCGGCCTGTATGCCGCGCTGGCCGTCGTGTCAGCCGTGCGTCGGCGCGACCAGTCCGGCATGGGTGCGCGCATCACCCTGGCGCTGGAGGACGTTGCGCTGGCTACGGCCGGAAACCTGGGATTGTTGACCGAGCCTCAGGTTAACGGGACGCAACGAGAGCGGCTGGGCAACGCCATCTACGGCCAGTACGGCCAGGACTTCACCAGTCGCGACGGGGTCGCGTTCATGGTGGTCCTATTGACAGGCAGGCACTTTCGAGACCTGGTCGATGTGACGGGCGCCGGCACCGCGGTGGCCGCGCTCGCCGAGGCGCTGGGCGTTGACTTCAATACCGAGGGCGACCGCTACCGCTACCGAGACGTGCTGTCCGGCCTGCTTGCTACCTGGTTCGCCGATCGCACGGCCGCCGAGATAACCGCGGCACTGTCGGATACCACCGTACTGTTCGAGCGGTACCGCACTTTCGCGGAGGTGGTCGAAGACCCGAAAGTTAAGGCGAATCCAGTGTTTTCCCGGCTGTACCAACCGGGTGTCGGTGACTATCTGGCCCCCGCGCTGCCGATCGCGTTCGACGGTATCCATCCCACCAGCGGACCCGCGCCCACGCTGGGACAAGACACCGCCGACGTCCTCGTGGAGGGCTTGGGGTTGACGCGCGCGGACATTGAGCGCTTGACGAGCGCCAAAACGATCGCCTGTTGAGCCGGAAAGGGAAGACAGCATGACCAAACTGGCCCAAACCCTCGGCCTGACCGAATTTCAGACCGAGATCATTGCTACGGTAAGGCAATTCGTCGAAAAGGAAGTGATTCCCAACGCACCGCAACTCGAACGCGACGACACCTACCCGCAGGAGATCGTCGACCAGATGCGGGACATGGGCCTGTTCGGACTGATGATTCCGCAGGAGTACGGCGGGCTGGGGGAATCGCTGCTGACCTATGCGCTGTGCGTCGAGGAGTTGGCGCGCGGCTGGATGAGCGTTTCCGGGGTGCTCAATACCCATTTCATCGTGGCGTACATGTTGCGTCAGCACGGCACCGACGCGCAGAAACAGCGCTTCCTGCCGGGCATGGCGACCGGTGAGTCCCGCGGCGCGTTTTCGATGTCGGAGCCCGAGCTGGGCTCCGATGTCGCCGCGATTCGAACCCGCGCCCAACGCAACCCGGATGGCACCTACACCATCAACGGCCAGAAGATGTGGCTGACCAACGGCGGCAGTTCGACGCTGGTCGCCGTGCTGGTGCGCACC
>Ga0210386_10002920_pt1 | contig 14463 bp, 13 predicted proteins | sample IncBWH32OmetaG_FD_160091 | JGI IMG/M metagenome (GOLD analysis project Ga0210386, IMG submission 160091) | Forest soil microbial communities from Barre Woods Harvard Forest LTER site, Petersham, Massachusetts, United States - Inc-BW-H-32-O ... | reverse complement strand
GTCGCGTGACGAATTCCCGCGACGGGGCCTTCGAGCAATTCTACAAGTTTCGGATCGTGCACAATTTTCGCTCGCGCGGGATCGCGCAAAAATTCCGCGAGCACTGCACGCATCTCGCCCTTATCGTCCAGCCGCGCTGTACGCGAAACGCCAGGCTTCGTTGAAATTTCTATCGCTGCGGCGTGCGAGCCGTAGCCTTCTTCCTCGCGCTCGCCGTCGGCCAGCGTCAGCCACACGGCGGTTTCCGCGTTGCGCGGAATGGCGCTCAGATATTTTTTCAGCGCCGCGGGCGATTCGATGGCGGCGGAATCGCTCTGCGTGGCGGGCGCACCCGGCGCAACAGTTGCCGTGGGAAGATCGCGCAGCAGCGAAGTAAATCCGAGTTCCGCGTAAAGCGTGCGCAAAGCTTCCACGTCCGGGCCGTCCGCTTTCAGATCGTCGAGCACCAGTTTTACCGGAGCGTTCACGTCAATGATGGCAAGCTGCTTCGACATTTTCACGGCTTCGACGCTGTTTTCCAGCGCTTCGCGGTAGCGCTTTCCTTCCACTTCCTTTGCGCGCGCAAGCGCCGCCTCCACGGAGCCAAAGCGGCGAATTAATTCTTTCGCGCCTTTTTCTCCGATCCCTTTTGCGCCGGGAATGTTGTCGATCGAATCGCCCATCAGCGCCATCACGTCCGCCACTTTTTCCGGCGGCACTCCCATGATCTCTTCCACTTTTGCGGCGTCCACCACCAGATCGGTTTTGTCCGGACCCGCGCCGGGCCGCAGCACGCGCACGTTTCCGCCGACGAGTTGCATCATGTCCTTGTCGCTCGTGACGATGGAGACGTCTAATCCTTTTTTATTCGCTTGTTTGGAGAGCGCGCCGATCACGTCGTCCGCTTCAAAGCCGTCGTATTCGAGAATCGGCAGCCGCATGGCCTCGCACATCCGCCGCACGTAGGGCAGCTGCACGGCCAGATCATCCGGCATCGGCGGTCGCTGCGCCTTGTACTTGTCAAAAAGTTTGTCGCGAAACGTCGGTTCCCGCGTATCGAAAACCACGGCGAGGTAATCCGGCGAGTATTCTTTCTGAATCTTGCGCAGCATATTGGAGAACAGATACGGAACCTTGGTGGGAATGCCCGCCGGGCTGTTCAGCCGCCCCATGGGCGCAAAGTAGGCGCGAAAGATAAAACCCATCGCGTCCACCAGAAATATTTTTTTCGCAGCAGCAGCCTTAGCCATTTCAGCGAGTATAGCAAAGCGACGCGCGTTGCTGGGGTGTGCTATTTTATTGGTTCGCGGTTTTTCTGAAAAAATTGCAGGGAACGTCCCGCCGCGAACGGATCACCCTCACTCCATGCCAAAACGAGCCAAAGATAAAGGGCAAGCCGTGGTCGCAGCTTCGCCCGAACCGCAAACCGAACCGCAGCCAGAGCGGACAGAAGCGCGCACCACTGCGCCTGACGTCAAATCGCCATCGATTGCGGATATTTTCGGGCCGGGCGGGGCGATTGAAAAATTCATGCCGGAGGGGTACGAGCACCGTCGCTCGCAGCTGGAAATGGCTGAGTTGGTGGAGGCGGCGTTCCAGGAAAAACGGCACTTGATTGTGGAGGCCGGGACGGGCACGGGGAAAACGCTGGCGTATTTGATTCCGGCGATTCGCAGCGGGCGGCGCGTGGTGATTTCGACCGCGACGAAATCGCTGCAGGAGCAGCTATTCGAGAAAGACATTCCGTTTTTGCAAAAACATTTTGCGCCGGAATTGAAAGTGGCCGTGATGAAGGGGCGCGGAAATTTTCTGTGCCGCGAAAAAGTGTACCGCATGGGCGATCAGCCCATGTTGAAGGGGCTCGATGAAGTGGACTGGTTTCACCAGATTCGCGACTGGGAAAAAGTGACGGAAACGGGCGACCGCGCGGAGCTGAATTTTTTGCCTGACGATTCGGATTTGTGGGCGAAGCTCGACGCGCGCCGCGATGCCTGCACGGGGCAAAAATGCCCGGAGTTCAACAAATGTTTTCTGACGGCAATGCACCAGCGCGCTGCGGAAGCGGATTTAATAATCGTCAATCATCATCTTTTTTTTGCGGACCTGGCGCTGAAGCAGGATGATTTTGGCAGCGTGCTTCCCGAATACGGCGCTGTGATTTTCGACGAAGCGCATGAGATCGAAGATGTGGCGAGCGATTTCTTCGGCAAGCAAATTTCCAACTATCGTTTTGAGGAGTTGGCGCGCGATGCCGAAATTTCCGCGCGGGTGACCAAAGCCGGAGGTGCCGAACTACAAAAGAAAATCACGCGAATGCGCGAACGCTCGCGCACTTTTTTCGAGGCTTTCCCGTCGCGCGAAGGCCGCTTTCCATTTGACAAAAATCAGCGCGCCGGATTCCTGGAGCAAAACCGCGAGGCCTTCGACGCGCTGGTCAATGCCCTGAAAAGCCTGGAGGCGGAAATCGCTTCCCTCTCCACCAAGCCCGAAGAAATGCTGAACATCGCGCGCCGCGGGATGGAGTTGCGCGGCGAGCTGAAGTTCCTGTTCGAATCGAGCGAAGGGAATTACGTGTACTGGTTCGAACGCCGCAACAAAGGCGTTTTCGTCGTCGCCACGCCAATCGACGTAAGCGCTTTGCTGCGCAAGCAACTATTCGAGGCGTTCGAAACAATCATCCTCACTTCAGCCACGCTTGCGGTCGAAGGGCGTTTTAATTTTTTGAAGCAGCGGCTAGGCATCGATATGGCCAGCGAGCGAGTTTTGCCCTCGGAATTTGAATTCGCGGAGCAGGCGCTACTTTACATCCCTTCGAATTTGCCGGACGTGCGTGACGCCGGTTTTCCGGAGCGTGCGGCGCAGGAAATCGTTCAGCTGCTGGAAATTTCAGAAGGACGCGCGTTCTGCCTGTTTACGAGCTACAGCCAGATGAAAGATTTATACGAGCGAGTGCGAACCCAGGTTCGCTTTCCATTGTTTCTGCAGGGCTCCGCGCCGCGTTCCGCATTGCTTGAAAAATTCAAGAACACGGAAGGTGCCGTGCTTTTCGCCACGTCGAGCTTCTGGCAGGGCGTGGATGTGCGCGGCGACCAACTTTCCTGCGTGATTGTCGATAAGCTTCCGTTCGCCGTGCCATCTGACCCAATCGTTGCCGCGCGCGTAAAGGCGTTGCAGGAGGATGGGCGCAACGCATTTGCGGAATATCAGGTACCCGAGGCGGTGCTGGCGCTGAAGCAGGGGTTTGGGCGGCTCATCCGTTCGCGGACCGATCGCGGCGTGTTGTCGATTCTCGATAACCGAATCCAACGCATGCAATATGGTAAAATCTTCATGGAATCGCTACCGGCGTACTCGACTACCAGGGACATCGCCGCTGTCGAACGGTTCATGCGGAAAACGAAATAGTGGGTGACGTTCTGGCGGTTTTGCGCTGGGAGCGGCGGAGCAGTTTTTTCTGGCGGGCAGAAAAGCCTCGGGTCTTCAGACCCGAGCTACAGCAACGGGGCTTTTCGTGGCCGCGCCGCAAAATTATCATTTAGGGAAATTTAAAAGGGTAAATCGATGTTTCAAGTCACTGTTGACGAATCTTTTTCTTCCGGGCACGCCCTTCGCGGATACAAGGGGAAGTGCGAGAATCCGCACGGACATAATTACAAAGTGCAAATCGTTCTGGAAGGGCCGAGTCTCGATACCATCGGGCTGCTTTACGATTTCAGCCATTTAAAGCGCGTGTTGCGCGGCATCATTGAGGGAGTGGATCACAAATATCTGAACGATCAGGCGCCGTTTGACGCGATCAATCCCTCGGCGGAGAATCTCGCCAAATATTTTTACGATGAAATTTCCGGGCAGTTGAATGCCATGCCCGCGGGGGCGCGACTCGCGCGCGTCACCATCTGGGAGACCGACACAGCTACGGCGACATACTGGGTTTAATCGCAACACAAATTTTATTGCCATGAATCGCTCATTCCTCATCGTGATCGTTCCGGCCCTTGCCGTGGGCCTGGGATACCTGCTGATGTTTCATTGGCTTGGGTTCACCCTGGACCCCTTTCGCTTTATCGGAGCGGCCATATTAATCATCGGTGCGGTGATTCTCGTGCAAAGGCGCCAGCGCCGCAAATCGACGCGCGGGAGCCGGTAGCAGCGTCATGATCATTTCAGAAATATTTCGTTCCATTCAGGGAGAAGGCACGCGGACCGGCTTGCCATGCATTTTCGTGCGGCTCACCGGATGTAACCTGCGCTGCACGTGGTGCGACACTGCCTACGCTTTCCACGGCGGCGAAAAAATGAGCGTCGAGGAAGTTTTGGCGCGCGTGAATGAGTTGTCTTCCGCTTCCACGCAAAAGCAAAACGGCGGCACGCGGAATGAGCCAAAACTATCGCTCGTGGAATTGACTGGTGGCGAGCCGCTGCTTCAGCCAGAAGCAATTCCCCTTTCGCAAAAACTATTGGATAGCGGTTACCACGTGATGGTGGAAACCAGCGGGGAACGCCAGGTGTCCGTGCTTCCGCGCGAAGTAATTAAGATCGTAGATATCAAATGTCCGGATTCCGGCGAACCGGACACATTCCTGATGGAAAATCTGGACGCGCTCGATGGCAAGGATGAAATTAAATTCGTGATCTCTTCCCGCCGGGATTATGAATTCGCACGCGACTTTACACTGCAACACAATCTGGTGGGCCGCGTCCATCAAGTGATTTTTTCTCCCGTTCATGCCGATCCCGCGGGCGCATGGCAAGGAATGAACGCGCACGAACTGGTTGAGTGGATATTGCAGGATGAGTTGCCGGTACGCCTGGGACTGCAAATTCATAAATTCATCTGGCATCCGGCAACCCGCGGCGTGTAGACTCTGCGGTTCAGTATTGCATCTAATAATGAAGAGGAAGCTCTTAAATAAACCATGAGTCGGAGACCCAAGGCCGTCGTCTTGCTGAGTGGAGGTATGGATTCCTGCGTGACTGCCGCGATTGCGCGGGAAACGCACGAGTTAGCTTTGGTCCATGCGAGTTATGGCCAGCGCACGGAACGTCGCGAACTGCAAGCCTTCACGGACATCGCCGATTTCTACAGTGTGCAAGAGAGGCTGGCGGTCCAACTGCGGCACTTTGCGCAAATTGGGGGCTCGGCGCTGACGGACATGCGTATCAGCGTGCCAGAAGGGCACTTAGGGGCGCAAGTTAATGGGAACGAAATCCCCTCCACATACGTCCCATTTCGTAACGCGCATTTCCTTTCCGTTGCGGTAAGCTGGGGAGAGGTGATCGGAGCGACGGCGATATTTATTGGTGCTGTTGCGGAGGATAGTTCCGGCTACCCGGACTGCAGACTCGAATATTACCGCGTTTTTCAGCAACTCGTGCGCGAGGGTACGAAACCCGAAACACAAATCGAAATTGTTACTCCGGTCATAGGTATGCGAAAATGGCAGATCATCAAGAGAGGTTTGGAATTAAAGGCACCGCTGGATCGAACCTGGTCCTGTTATCAATCTGAAGATGCGGCATGCGGTGTTTGTGACAGTTGCAGGCTCAGGCTTAGCGCCTTTGCCGAAGCAGGGATTGGCGATCCTATCGCCTATCGGGCCCAAGTTGAGAGATAATAACAACCCGCGCGGGTAATCCCAGCGCGGATCTGTGTCGCCAGGAGGCAGTGAAGATCATGAACCGAATGAAAGCAATCAGGAAGGCAATCTTGCTTGCGCTGATCGCAGGCCCCATGGCGGCGTTGCTAGCGCCTGCTGCCTTCGCGCAAAATGCCACGTTGTCGGGCACCGTATTGGATCTAACCGGCAAGCCGTATCCCGACGTGACGATCACGCTGAAGAGTATTGAGACAAATAAAGAAACCAAAGTCACGACCGACGCGAAAGGTCACTATTCAGCGCCCGGCCTTGCCGGCGGGGCTTATAACGTCGATGTCAGCGGCAAGGACAAAGACCAGAAAGATATGCTGCTTTATCAAACTGGGTTAAAGCTTGCCCCTAATACTGCGCCGACGTTTGATATCAACATGAAGGAATTGCAGGAACAGGGAAAACTGGCCGCCGTCGAAGCCGAGCGGAAAAGGCAAGAGGCCGAAGCGCAGTTCGCGGCCCTGAAGACGCACTATGATGCGGGCATCGCGGCTATCGAGCAGATGAAGGCGGCGCAAACGAAACTGGCGCAGACTCCCAAAGAACAGCAGGATCCGATAAAGGCTCAAGTAACAGCGGCTGGTGGGACGGCCGTTACGGAATTGTCTGCCGCGCTGGAACTTGAGAAGCCAGAAGATCCGAACCGCTCCATCATTCTGTCCCGCTTGGGTGAAGCCTACGAGAGCATGGCCAAGTGGCAGGAAGCTGCGGATACTTATCAGAAAGCCATCGCACTGAAACCGGACACGGCCGCGAATTACAATAACCTCGGTAATGACCTTGCGAAGCTCGGAAAAGTGGACGACGCTCGCGCCGCATATCAAAAGTATGTCGATTTGAAACCAGACGATGCCGCTCTGGCATGGCGCAATTTCGGCACCGTGCTTTACAACTCAAACCGCATGAAGGAATCCATCGAGCCGCTGCAAAAGGCCACCACGCTTGATCCGAAGAACGCGACTGCATGGTTGCTGCTCGGAATCGCGCTGGTGAACACGATGGAATTCAAAACAGTGGGTGACAAAATCACACCCGTGATGCAGCCCGGAACCGTGGAAGCCTATCAACATGCAATCGATCTCGATCCGAACGGACCGATTGGTGCGCAAGCCAAGCAGGGTCTCGAGTCGCTGCAGGCAATGGGCGTCGGAATCACCACGAAAGTCGGCGAAGCTCCGGCCAAAACAACGAAGAAGAAGTAACTTCGTTTCATTAAGTTTCGATGCGCGATGGGGTTCGATTTGGCCCATCGCGCATTTTTATTTTATTAAAGAAAACCAGTCAATCTTTTCCCTCCCCGCAACTCACCTGTTTTTCCTCCGAACCTCGAAATCGCTAAGTTTAATTTTGGGGCAAACTGGAGATAGCCGATTTACGGAACAAGATGAGGAGTAATCATCGTAATAAATTCGCGGCTAGAGATGATTTTGGTTTGTTTCCAATATTTTGGGAAATGACGCATATTCCCTGTAACCAGATAATCGGCGCGGGCTGTGTCCGCGCATTCCAGAAATATGTTGTCATCCGGATCGGGTGTGACGCGAATTTGGAGCGAAGGGAAAACCAAGCGTGAAACGTCTTTGATTCGCTGAAGAAATTGTAGGCGGAGACCTTTTTGAATCTTGAATTCGGGGCGCGACAATACCATTCGATACTCTGAAAGCATGGGCTCGGAGACATACAACCTTGCAGGACGGGTCATGGCCAGCAGAAGCACTGTGCGTTGCAAGCCTTCGGGTTTAATCGCCGCGGAAATGATGATGTTCGTGTCCAGAACAAGCCGCACGGGAAGCATCAGCGCCTGGCTTTTTTCGCCCGCGCTGCTTTAATGATTTGATCGATTTGACGCGAGGAAAGTGCATCCGTCCCTTTATCCTTGGATTGCCGGCCAATCGCTTTCAGCACTTCCGGTTCAGGGGCGGCGAGTCGTACATAGTTTCGAATACTGAGGAGAATTGCCCTCGGCGTGCCTCGCTTCTCAATCACGAGCGAGCAGGGTTTTTCCTCGATCTGGCGAAGAAGCCGGCCGAAGTTTGTTCTCGCTTGGAGCGCTGAAACAACGATGGAATTGCTATGCGCAGTTTTGGGCATCTGAATGAACTCTCTAGTTCGATTATCTGAACTATACAGTTAAAAGTCAATGGTCCGGCCCGGATGAGTCATTCGTGCAAGAGGAAGCAAATTGACATTCAAAAATGGGTAAGGGTTCCGGTGATTTTTGCCCGGCGCAGGGCCCAGGAAAAAATTCCGAAGGAAACGGGCAGAAGAATGGCCGCGAACAAAAGTAATCCGGCAATCGACGGAAGCAATTCACGCAACGTGGCATGGTTGAGGATGGCCGCGCGCATCCCTTCCAGCGAATAGGTGACCGGGGTGAGTCGCGCCACATACTGCAGCCATTTCGGAAGCACGGAAATCGGATACATCATTCCGCCAACCACGGAGGACAGGCCGAGAATGACCCAATTGACAGGATTGCCGCGCTTGAAGATCAGCAAATAACCCGCGCTAAGAATGCCGAGGCCCGAAAAGGCCAGGACGGACGCTGCGAGCACGATTAGCGCGCCCAGCCAGTTGGCCCCCTGCAAAGGAAAACCAAACAGGATTGCGCCCCAACCTAAGTAAATTGCCGTGTGCAGAGACATCCAGGCAAATGGATAAATGCTGGATCCGGCTAGAATCACGGGCAGCGAAGTTTGCGTCACCAATAAATTTTCGAGTGTTCCGTTTTGCCGCGCTTCCTGCAAGCTGCTATCAAACGTGCTTAGCGCAACGCTCAGGTAGTCGAAAAATGCGATTCCCACGAGGGCGAAAGAAAAATAAGTGGTGCCCGGCGGAAGCGATTTCTGCAAGGTGGGGCTTTGAACGAAACGAGATAGAAAATAGAAACTGGCGGATCCAAACAGCGCCTGAAACATTTCAATCAGAAACGCGAAACGATAGCTGCGCGCCACCGTAAAATCGCGACGAAACATGAGCGCGAGCTTACGGATGGTTAAGACGAATTTGGGTGAATCGTTCACTTGATTTCTCGCGTAGCATGGCGGGTCAGAATTTCGAGTGATTTCTCCAGAGTTTCGGCGCCGGTATTTGTCTTAATGCCGTCGAGAGTGTCGCAGGCGAGCAATTGACCGCCATCCAGCACCGCGATTCTTCGGGCGAGCTGTTCGACTTCCGCCAGCGTGTGCGATGCAAAAATTAGTGTTGTCCCGTGCGCGCCCACAATTTCGCGCAGCAAAAACCTGCGGAAATCGGCAGCAGCGAGCGGATCAAGGCTGCGCGTCGGTTCATCGAGGATAAGCACGGAAGGCCGGTGCATCATGGCGCGTGCCAAGCCCAGCCGATGAATGTTGCCTGTCGATAGCGTCCGCACTTGTCGCTCGAGCAGATCGCCAAGGTGAAACGGTTCTGTGAGTTCCGCGATTCGTTGCGAGGCGTCCCGCGCGGATAGATTATTAAGGCCCGCAAACAACATAAGATTTTCTCTTGCGGAAAGACGCGAATAAAAACAAGCATCGCCGCCCGTGTGGTAGCCGATCTGGAGACGAACTTTCGCTGGATCTTTCGAGACATCAAAGCCGCAAACTTGCGCATGACCCCGAGTGGGGATCAACAAGGTTGTGAGAATGCGCAAAAGCGTCGATTTCCCCGCACCGTTCGCGCCGACCACGGCCAGCGTTTCCCCTTTTTTTACATCAATGGAGATGCCGCGCAGTGCGGGAACCGTGAGCTGCGAGACCGGATACACGAACGCCCGCCATCCGGAAGCGCCCGCTGGGAAATACTTTTCGACGTTTTCGAGGTTGAGCGCGAAGTTTTCCACGAATGGCCGTTATAACCTTTCAAGCGATGTGAAACAAGACCTCACAATAGGGCTATTTCCCACAAACGCTGTACACAGATAGAAAGCCTCGTCAAGAAACTGAATCTATCGTGGCTTAATACCCGCTATAACCCGCTGACAACAAACACAAACATGCATGGAGCGAGCAGTTGGGAGAATTGGATTTCGATTAGCGATTACTAGTGCAGGAAGAATAAGCCAGGTTGAAACGCTGTCCGCGAGTTGATAAAAGACCGTAAGCCTCACCGGGGGCGGTCGAAGTATTCTCATTAAAGAAAAATCAACGATGCTCCTCCTGAATTTATCCTACTGCTCACCGAATCCTCTGTCGCCCGGTATGGTTGTCGGGTCATAATCGAATTTCATCAAACCATCCCGGTAGTCAATGTGAATTGTCATCAACTTTAGCGCGGGCAAACCGATGAAACCGGAAATCTCAACACCTGTATCGGTGCTGGCGCTTGAGAGATCGAAGATAGCAGCCTCGCGTGTGCTCATGCTCTTGTCCGCGAAGCGAAAGTTGAATGCCCCGCCCGTGTACACGTGTTTTACCTCTCCGCTAACGCCGGTGATCTTTGTTTCGGGCGATTCATAAATCCGCCGGATCTCGCTCGCGGCGGCCTCTGAAAGGATCATGGCTTCCGAACCGGTATCGATGATGAATAGCTTCATGTCAGTTTTGTCAATTAGTCCGGGAATGATGAGATCGTGCCCCACTCGGAAAATTGGAAACCAGTTTTTCATTTCCGGTGCGATATATCGGTCCTTAGGACCAATCACCTCCTGCTTCTCGGAGGAAACAGTTGCCTTGTTCTCGCCGGATTTTGAATCACCGTTCTCTGTTGCATCTGAATGGACATCAGCCGAAGGATTCTGAATTTGCGTCTCGGTCTGCAAACTGGCGGCATGCGGAGTTTCACCCGGGCGAGCCGGCAGCGGCGAAAGTTCCAGAAAATGCAAGGGAATGTCGAGGCTCACGAGGAAATCCTCGAAAATATCCGTACCGATCAGGCCATCGGCATTTTCAAGGTCATTCCGATCGTTGACTTCGACCAGGCAATCCCTAAACTCCAAATTTCCGACGCGGATGCTGTCCGCAAAAGCGGTGAAACCTTTCAGTGGGCCGCTATCCCCAAATCCACTGACCTCGTTGGACGCTACTGCTTTCAAACCCGCTTTGTCCGCGATTTTCCGGTTGATCAAGAGGCCGGACGCGCCGGTGTCGAGCTCAAGTTTCGCACTCGTGTTGTTAAGTTTCGCCATGAGCGCCCATGACCTCGTTCGGAGTTGATAGCCGAGAATGCTCTCCAGTTGGAGTTTAGTCGAGTTTGCAGTGGAAACAAGGCGGCAGCGGCGCACTGGACCCGTGCTGACCTTTTCTAGGCGCTCGAGATAGTCTTCCGCGCCTTTATGTTCCTTCTCATCGAGCCCCCCAGGCTCGCCTAGATACCTCTTCAGTTCGCTTATCCGCTGTTCGATAGGTAACGTCTCGATCCATCGGCCGCGAATATCCGGGTCGTAGGGATCCAGACCGTGCGCGACAGTGATTTCTTTCCTTTCTGTAGCATACATAGAATTCAGGCTGGCGAGGAGCGCGCGAATCAAATGCACACGCGCGTAGCAGATGTCCTCATTGTATGCCGCCGCCGCACTCTGGCCGGACTCAACGATCAGGCCCTGCCTGTACTGGACCTCCGCGAGAGCCGTCAAAAGAACCGCCGACTTGGGCGCGGCTGCCACCGCTGATTTGATTTGGACCGCTGCATCCGAAACCTTTTGCTGGCGCAGAAGTGACCGCACAAGTGCAGCGGTAATCACCGGATCGTTGGGATTTTCGGCAAGACCCTGGCGGAACAAGTTTTCCGCTTCTGTGAACTTGCCATGCAAGTAGGCGTCCTCCGCAGCCGTCGGTGTGTGCGGCTTCGCGGCGCGGCACGAGTCGCAGAGAGCGGGACGTGCGAAGCTGTAGAAGTAGGCAAAGGCGGCTAGAAGATATCGAACACGTCGAGTGAATCCAGGCGCGGCGAACCGCCCCACGTGGGCAATGATCATTTTCGTTTTGGCACGCAAGAATTAGAGTTAGTAACGCTGAAGACATTAGCAAGTTTAGATGAATATATGATGAATTCAAAGCGGACCTTCAGCTCAGATGAAGAAGAGCCGTTCCATGCCCGGCGTGATTTTCCTGAAGTTCTGCCTGCTGCGCCTGACGCAGGCTTCCTATATAATTGGAGCGTATGACAAAGGCATGGTTGCATTCATTGACCTGCAGCGTGACTCCGGTCGATCCATCGTGTTTACCGCAACACACAGGCTCGCTGAAGTGAAGGACGCAAAGGCCCTGTAATGCACTGATTTCATCCGCACACCGTTCCATCATTGAGCGTCAATTGTGCATTTTCCCCAAAAGGGAATGCGGGTATCCGTGTGTGGCTGCGCGCGGATTCACCGGGAAACGCGTTAGTTGCAGAAGGGCGAAAGATGTGGCACCAGAAAAACTTATAGATGCAGAACTCTTATCCAGAAATTAATTCCGCAATTTTAAAGAAAGAGGAAGCTTCGTGAAGGGATTGAAAGACAAGTCAAGAAAGGTTGTTCTTATCGAATGGTCGTCCTTTGGCCCGGCGGTTCTGTTGGCCCTCCTAGTGGCCTTGAGTCCTGCGTTTGGTCAGACGAGTGGTGCGAATGCCGTTGTGGGGGACGCTGCGACATCAACTCGCACGGCACCTAATTCGGAATCTGCGAATCCGCCCGCTGCCAATCCGCCTGCACAAAGTGAAAGCGCCCTCACGGACTTTCCTGCTGCGGAAGTAAACAAAGTATTCCCGACGTGGCTGCATTTCAGCGGTGAGTACCGCATCAGACCGGAAGACCACACGGCATATTCTTTCACCCCCGGTCACAACGATGGATTTGTTCTAAGCCGCCTGCGCTTGAACCTGGAATTTACGCCGACGACCTGGTTTGACGCCTTTGTTCAGGCGCAGGATTCGGAGGCGGGAGGAATCGCCCCGAACCACATAACAACTTCGATCAAGGATGTTTTCGATCTGCGCCAGGCCTATGTGCAATTTCAGAATGGCGAGAACGGGTGGATTCGTTTTCGAGTCGGCAGGCAGGAATTGCGCTACGGACAGGAACGCCTGGTCGGAGTCAGTGACTGGACCAATGCTCCTCGCGTGTTCGATGCCTTTCGTCTCGTCCTCGGTACGACCAAGGACCATGTCGATCTGTTCAGCGCCTCGGTGGTGAACAATAACCCGGTGGCGTTCGATAATCACTCCGGAGGAATGAATTTCCATGGGATGTACGGGTCGTTTTCCTCGCTCGTACCCAAGGCTCACGTGGAGCCGTTTGTTTTTTGGAAAGCTCTTCCGCTCGTTAAAAGCGAAGAAGGCACGATTGGAAATGAGAACCTGTGGACTTACGGTTTTCGATGGACCGGCGAACTGCCTTTGAACTTTGATTACACCGTCGAGACTGCGAAACAAGGCGGCAACTTTTCGAACGACACGATTGCGGCCTGGGCCGGTTACGCAAACTTGGGGTACTCGATTCCCAAATTACCTTTCCGGCCGCGCTTCCTGGTCCAATATGACTACGCTTCAGGCGACAATAGATTGAAGGACGGCAAGGTAGGGACTTTCGACCAACTCTATCCTAGCAACCACGACGTATTTGGGCTGGTTGACCTGTTTGGCTGGCGAAATATTATTCAGCAGCGCGCGGGGGTGGAACTGAAACCCGCGAACCACCTCAGCATGCTTGCCGATTTCCGCGATCTCTATCTTGCCAACGGGAATGACGCTCTATACAGTTCGACCGGCGCGGTCCTCGTAAAAACTCCTACAACCGGTGCGCTTCACCGGGACGTAGGCCTCGAACCTGATCTATCGGCAAAATACGATGTTCAAAAAAACATTACAGTCGGAGCCGGATACGGCTATTTATTCGCAGGCCGATTTCTGACCGAGAACTCGGGTGGCGACCGCGCCTCCATCGTGTATACATTCGCGACATATAAATTCTGAAGTGTGATCCACGAAATGTATTTCAACAGCCGCCCATTTGTGCCGGATGAGATTGCGAATCCGGCATAAATGGGAATCTATATTCAGTCATGCCATCTTCGCCAGAAGTGGAAAAGTCACATTCCGAGAAGACGGCCCAGGTCAACCGTTCGATTGCGTGGCCACTCATGACGGAGGCATGGCGTGGGTCATCGAACAGAATCCGTTACTCGTACCGGCGTGTGCCTTCTCTAGAGCGAGAACCCGCGAGTATGGGAAGGAGCACAGTCGTAAGCAACAGAGCGAAGAAGGTGCCGTCGAAGGCGGACATTACTAGCGTAAACAGCGGAAACAATAGCGTGCCGAACACAAAGAACCGCCAAGCGTCGGGCTGAGAGAGTCCGCCTCCACAAAAACTCGAACTGAATGTCAACATCGAGGGGCCGGTAATCCATATTCCTAGCACAGCAAAAATCGAACGAGATAGCCGGCTCTTTTGTAACAATGATGGCCGCAAAAATGTGCGAAAAAATAAGATTGTCGTCACAGGCAACAAAACTGTGAGGCCTATCACGACGAACCCCGAGAACCGGTACGCGACTATCCAGTGGACTATAATGTTGGGAGTCCAAAACACCAGCCCTCCGAGCAGCGCGTAGGCCAATGCTTTAGTAGTGCTCATTAGTTTTGAATTCATGCTTGCTGTCGTCATGGACGATGATTCTCCACACCCAGCTCACGACGTCCCATAGTTCGCCACTCGTGACATCATCTGTATGTTAAGCGTCCCAAAGTCGCAGCACAGTTGTTATCGATTCCCTCCTAGGGGAAAGCGGGTGGTGGTACGCGCCGCTTGGTCGCGCGTTCGAAGCTGTATGCGAGTTCGATTAATCTTGGCTCAGTGCAAGCGGTACCGGTAAAAGCTACACCGAGAGGCGCAGGTTTCGCAGCGAAACCCGGCGGAAAAGCGACGGTGGGCGCA
>Ga0210386_10002919_pt1 | contig 14464 bp, 31 predicted proteins | sample IncBWH32OmetaG_FD_160091 | JGI IMG/M metagenome (GOLD analysis project Ga0210386, IMG submission 160091) | Forest soil microbial communities from Barre Woods Harvard Forest LTER site, Petersham, Massachusetts, United States - Inc-BW-H-32-O ... | reverse complement strand
GATTAACCATGTGGCAGCGTCACAGAAAAACCAGAACGCCACCAAGAATGGCACACCCCAGAAACAGTAAAGTGGGAACAGAAACAGTAGCGTTACGATAAAACCCATCGCTATCCAGGTTGGATACCCAGGCTCTTTCGCTGTGGGAGCCGTCTGATGCTTGTGCATCTTGTTGTAGTAATGGTTCCAACGCCATTGACGCCAGACGGCATATCCAACAGCGTATTCCCACCAGTGGCCGTGATCGCGGGTGTCACTCATGGGTAGGCTCCGCTATCCACAGGTGAAGCAGCTTTCCAACTGGATCGTACTGACGATGGAGGATTTCTAACGAGCGCCCCTGGAAAGTCAATTCCGGAACATCATCCCCATCTTCTAGTCTGTAGTGTGCCACCTTCATGTTTGTCCCCTTTCTCTATGACTTCTTGTTGCTCCCTGGAGGATTACTGCTGTGCTTCCAGGTGTTGCTGATACGCGGATCCTTCATCATATCCTCGTATCGCTTCAGCCGTTCCGCCGCTCGCCTCTGTAGCTTCTTAGAGCGCTTCATGCTGATGTCCTTTGGTGTAGATCTTCGACCCCAGCGAACGGTCTGTTATCTGTTCCGAGTCCATGCAATAAGAATGACGTCATTGTGAGGCAGTGCCACGCAGCAGCCGCTGTATGATACAGGCCGGTTTCTGCGTCCAAGTTTTCGCCAGACCAAAATTGCAACAGATGGCGCATACAGGCATCAAAGGTTAAAGAGTAGTCATAACCCTTAAGGAAATTGTATCTTTCGTATTTCTCCGTGCCGAATCCCGCTACTTTCGCCAATTCTAAAAGCGCCCCTGGATCAACGGCGCCGAGTTGAGCAAGCTTCTTGCCTTTCTGGCCTCCAGTTGGAGAAGTCTCGCGCCACTCTCCATCTTCGAAATGGTATTCTGATGAACCAGACTTAGCGGCCTGGTCGAAGAACGCCGCATCGGCCTTCTCTTGTGCTTCCACTGCTTCGATGGTGTGCCTCACTTCATCGTGAGAGATCGGAACCAGTCTCTTATCAAGATTATGGGCGATACCCTCGGGGCAATACAGATAAACACTATGCCCAACGTCCATAGCGGTGCGGACCTCTTTCTTAGAGCCATCGCTGTAGGCCCACAGCGGAAGAAGCGCTATATCATGGCAGTCAGGGTGAGTGATCTCATGGAAGTCAAGATGTAGAGCGTCTTCGAGCGTGAACCAATCGGGCAATGGTTGAGCCGGATCTATGCCGCGGTTCCTGTCTAGATCAGCGGGCGAGATGGCGTTCCAGCCGATACCGTTGAGCCAGTCTCGGGCCTCATCGAAAGCCGGGAAGTTGAGTAGCACGCAACCGCTCATGGGGCCTGCTAGGTAAATGCGGGGCTTTGGAACCGGTTGGGTGCATATACGCAACCCCTCGGCCACCTTAGCATCAACCCAAGCGCTGTCAATGTTAGTGAGGTTCACTCAGGTTCTCCAGGGTGTTGTTGTTCAGGATCTCAGCTACGGACTGCGGTGGTACGGGCATAGGAAGCGTGTCGCCGTCATGGAAATGGGCCTGCGGTGCTTCAATGATCTTCACCGGACCGATTTCTTCCCATATTCCACGCAGACCGTCTAGAAGGAGTGTCAACGGCCAAATCAGCCCAGCAGCGATACCGTTGGTGATGATGGTACCGTTTCGGATCTGGCCTTCAAGGTATTGGAAGTATTTCAAAATCATGCGGAACGCATACAGCGCGGCACTCACACCGTATACGACTAAGAGTAATGTTAACATACGTCTATCCTATCATATTCCAGGGAGCTTGTCAACCCCGCCAGCTATTTTGCATGGCTTCGGATGCTCTACATGCTATACACGTTTTCGACCCCATCTGCTCTATCCAGAGGATGCAACACGGATGCGCCGCTCCCCTCTCGTCCGCTAGCCAGGTCTGATTCTTGCAGTACCGGCATCCTTCAGAATATTCCAGTTTGTAGAACTCAGGGAGGCTCATGGAAGGTTAACCATCCAACACCTTGCCAGCATCGACAATAATACGCTCTACTCCAGTTGGTCGAAATCCGTAGTCGTTCTCTGGATATTCACTGAGCCAATTCATGCAGTCTCTTAGCGCCTCTTCTAGATCCCTGATGCGTTTTACCTGGTATACAAGTTGAGCATGGGCCGCTTCTTCGCGGTCGAAATCGAACATTGGATCGCTGTATTCATTAACACATTCCATCTTAGATCCCTCCTGTCAATAGTGGAGACTTGCGAATCTGTCTCACGGCGCACTCGGCATCATGCTTGTTAGCGTGCATGATGTCAAGCAGTTCAGCAGGCGCGATGCCGTGACCATCTCGGATCAGTCGATTGTTGGGCTTCTGTCCGTAGAACCACTCAAAGATCCTCTCGCCCTGGTCATTATCCGCCACGTCGAAATATTCCTTACGGTCTACTCGTCCGGGCCGGATCAGCGCTTCATCTAACACGCTAATATCGTTAGTAGTCATAATGGTAATGATACCGTGTGGAGTAGTCACGCCGTCCAAGGCGTTCAGCAAAGACGACAGCGATGGCGTGTCTTTGCTCTCGTCGCGGGACGTAGCCACATGGAACACGTCGATATCCTCCAACAGTAGGATAGAGCGCGCCGGAACTGAGGTAATCAGACCCATGATGTCGTGGTCGCTCTTGCTATCACCCAGCGACATATAGTACAGGTCCAGGCCCAGGTGGGCAGCGATGGCCTTAGCCGCACTAGTCTTCCCGGTTCCTGGCGGTCCGTAGAATAAGTAGCCACGATGCCACGGCATGGCGCGCTCGTTATAGAACCTCTCCGACTCCAAGAAGTCTTCGAAGTCGGCTACCAGAGCTTCCCTCTGACCGTCACGAAGGATCACGGACTCGATGGGACGCACCGGAAGGTCAGAACGCGGCTGCCAATCTCCCCAGCGGGCCACCATGTTGACCTTAGGTGTTCTGTTGCCTTTAACGGCCCCTTCTACCAGCTTGTTCAGAAGAGCGACTACAGCATCACGACCCTCGCGGCTCTTTGCTCGTATGTAGATCTTTTCGCGATGGCGCCCGACCAGATGCGACTCTTTAGGCATATCGTCGCGCTGGCCTACAGAAACCTCTACCTGATAGCCATCAACGTCCAGCTTATGAACGCGGGCGCCATCATAACGAAGCCTGATCTTCGCTGAAGTAGTCAGTGCGTCACCATATTCATTGACAGCGGTACCGTATTCGTACTCGGATTCAGCCGTCAGTGACCTGCGGCGTTCGTCAGGCAGGCGATCCAGAATCCAGTCGTGAAGAAACGGATATACCATATCGTTTCCGGCTACCGTGATGCTATAGGTGCGCTTGTTCTGCGCCCAGACATATGCCTGCTTGCCGGTGGCGTAGATTGCCTTGCTGGTCAGATACAGCCCCAGCGCCTTTGACAGCGTGCCGCGACTCTTATCTAGTAGGCTCAGTTCGTCTCCCGTAACGTCTCCTTCGCTCATTGTCCACCCCCTAGCAAGAATGTTGGATTGTTCTCCAAACGATTGCGTCGGGAATTGTAGCGTTGTGTGGTCCGCGGGTCGGCGTGACCCACTGCGTCCTGTACGTCCTGAAGCGGAGCGCCAGCTTCCAGCGCCATAGTAACGAAAGTGGCCCTCAGGTCGTGGGGATGAAGCGACTCATCGAGTCCAGCCTTCTTCGCTAACTTCCGGATCAGCTTGTAAGCACGAAAACGGTCCAGACGACCACCGTGGGGAGCCAGAAAGATCGGTCCCGTGGTTCTACCGTTCAGATGGTCCATAATAGCAGCGTAAGTCACGTTATTGAGTGGCACTAGAGCCGTTTTTCCTCCTTTTCGGGTGATTTCCACGATGTTGTAGCCTCGTTCGACCCTCAAATCCTCGACATCCAGATTCAAGGCTTCCGAAATCCGCAATCCGTTGTTCGAAAGCAGCATAATTAGAGCACAGGTCTGAGCAGATTCGATGTAAGCGTATATCTGAAGGTCGTTTAGCTCATCTTTTGTCAGTCCGGTCGATGCGGAATCATCGCCAACCTTTGGACGACGAACGTGCTCCATAGGGTTTCGGTCAACATAGCCCTCAATGAGCAGATAGCGAAACCAGCTTGAAACCGCTGTGAGGCGCCTGGCGACTGTGGAGGCAGAATATCCCCTCACTTCTCTCATCCAGGCTGAGAACGCATTTAAAGTGCCTCTCGTCGCATCCTGGGGGGGTGTCTGGACCCCCTCGCAGAAGACAAAGAAGCATTCAAGGTCAGACTGATAGGCGCAACGAGTGTTTGGACCATATCCAAGAAGGAAACCTGCTACCGTCTGCTCGACTAACTCTACTGGGGTTGCCGTCTCCCTCGGCATGATAACCATGAACACATAATATCACGAATCCGCTCTAAAGTCAAGCCCTTCCGTGACGGAACACCAGTAGACTAGAATAATTACGCCTAGCGTGCTTTTGTTGCGTGCCAGCAGGCTGTGGACGGCCACCAGGCAACATAAAAGAGTCAAAGAGCCTCATACCAAGCGCCCTGGCGGTATCAACCGCCGTTTGGGTTTGCCAACGCACTTCTCCGCTGCTCACCTGATCCTGACACTTAACCAGTACCCACTTATTGCTCAGACGCGCCGCTTCGGCAATTCCACCGACCAAGAGAGACAGAATCTCGATACGGGACCGGTATTCCTCTGTACCATAAGCCTTGTCCATTTTCTCACTAGACGGAGTACCACCCATCTTATAAGGGGGGTCAAAGACTACCGTATCATATGCTCCAGAGGCAAACGAAGTAGCACGGAAATCTTCATGGTGCATCCATTCTGCGCCTTTATGCAGATCGTTCTCTATGAGAACGTCTGGACACCATTCGGTCCAAAAAGCACCTTCCCCGTAAGTCAAGTCCAATACCTTACCCTCGATATACCCTAAAGCAGCTACGTCGGCTATCATTTCCCCGTTCGTGCGCCAGTCTCCTATTGCTCGTATTTCGTCAGTCATTTAAAGATGCTCTAGCTTCTTCTAGTGCTTCGATCAAGGAATTTAGACCGACCTTAGTCAAGGGTAGGGGTTGCGCCGCCGAACACCAGATCGTGAATGGCGCCTTGTGTGATGAGTCACTCCAATCGGAGTCTCCCAATCTAATAATAATGTCACCACGAATCCAACTACCGGTCACCCTCCATTCTTGGATATGCTTCACTGAACTGTCTCCCAGTTCCAGGCCCACTCACCTTCTTCGATCTTCGGACCCTTCACGCCCCAGTAATGGAAACCATAACCGATCACCGGTTCTTCATGGCTGTCACACATAATTGGGATTACCGCTTTAGTGTAGCCAGAAGATAGTTCCATTTCTTCGACATATTCGTACTCCTTCATGGTCGGATCGACCCACAGAACGTCGCCACTGATCCAGCCTTCCTGATGAAAGTCGGCTAGAGGGTACACCGGATCACGGTCAGAGCGACCAGGGAGATGATAGAGAGCACCGGCCGCGAACGCAGGCTCAGCTACACACACAGCGGGTGCGATCAGACTCCATAGGCGGAAACCGGGGCGCAGAGTGCCATAAACAAACAGGGGGATCACAGGCTCTCCATGATGCCGATAGCCAACGTATTCAATCCATTCGTCTTTCGCTCTAGTTGCCTAATCCTGTAATCCAGCGATTCGGGGTCATCCGAGTTGTTGATACCAACTTTATTTTCAATGGCGATTATCTCCTGAAGAATAGTACCAGGAAACGCTAGTTGTGTCATTTCAATCTGACGGATCATCGCTTCTGCCAACTTCACAAAGAAATCCTGGTTACGACGATTAATATCTCTCATCGTCTCCCACTCGGACGGCTCACGAAGATCATCCAACTCTGCCCTTAGGGCCTCTAGCTCCTTCATCCGTGGTGATCTCCTGGTAGTCCTATCCTATCTTTCATAGCTTCCGCGATTTCATCAACATGCCAGGGGTAGAAGTCATGGGTGTCAACTCCCACGTCCTGTCTAGCCATCTCGGTCTGTGGGAGGTTGCCATGACAGTGACCGTGTAAGTGCCAAGATCCTCTGCCCACTTGGTGCCAGCTTTGGATCGGAAAATGAAAGAGGACAATACGGCGCTGTTCTGAGGCATTGGGGAATCCATACTTGATCTCCTTGTACTCGTAGACAGCCTCGAATGCCCAGTCCATGCCGTCCATCACACTATCGTGATTCCCGCGAACGAAGAACTTGCGTCCATTCAACCGACCAACAACCTCTCTAGTCTTCTGCCTTCCGTGGAAAGAGAAGTCGCCAAGGTGATAGATGCGGTCAGATGGCTTGACCATAGCGTTCCAACGCTCAATCATGGCCTCGTCCATTTCCTCTACGGAATCGAACGGACGACCATGACCAAGCGTTAGGATGCCGCGATGGCCGAAATGTGTGTCACTAGTGAACCAAACCGACTCGCTCATACAGCTATTATAGCAGATTACGCGCCGTTTGTCAATCGACCAGGCCGCGAGCCTTCAGACCATCGTAAGCTGCACCCAGCGCACACGTCATACCGTTACGGTGCCACGCTCCGGTTGTCTGCTCAGAGTACATGGCGCCTTCGCGGATAGCATCAGCCAGAGTGTACGGCTTGTCGGCCATAGTCTTAACTGGGACAACGTTAGTTGCCAGCGCTTCGTCAATTGCCTCCATCGTCGCCGCTGATGAGTTCAGCAGCGCCTGAGAGTTGTTTTCCGATGTCGGCATTAATTCCGACGAGAGCGGACTGTAGGGCTCCGGTGTCAACGGTGAATTTGACTTGAATGTTGTTGTTGGCATAGGGGTTTTCCTCCTTGTTTGGTTTTTGATGTAACGTGATGTCGCGATCTAGTGTTTCTAGCCAATCGGCTATTGCTTCTCTTGTCCAGTGATGATCATCATTCAGGTGGGTTATCAGGCCCAGCGGGCTTGCGCTAAGCTGACACAGGAACGGCGTGATCCCCTCTGTGCTCAGACCTGCGCCGTCGCTAAAACCAGGACACGAAACGTCGTCGTGGGCTAGTTGTGGAAATAACGCCGGGATCTTCTTAGAGGCCATGTTGGGATCACCGTTGGGATCACCGTCGCCATATCCATATGTAGCCGTGACGCCAGTTAGCAGCTTGGTAACGTGGGGGCCTTCAGCTTTGAGCGGTGTAAACGACATCTTAGATGTCTGAGATGTCTTAAAGTCTTTCCACACAGGAAGGCCATTGTATGTCACGACGGTCGGCTCATCCGGTAGCCCATACATGATAGGTGGCGTCGCTGGGAGAAAATTAATCGTCACCGGCCAACCAGTGTGAGCCAGAACACAGTCGTACACCATCCTAGCAAAGTCCATCTTGGCCTGCTCTGCAACACCGTACCCAGTCAGCGCCTGCCCCACCACCCGAGTGCATGGTACTGTCTGTCCGTGCGGACAAACAAAGTCTACTCTTATTGTCGTGGCCCATGCGTCTTGGACGGACGGCTGGGTGTGCATGACAGATCTATCCCAGCCAGGAATAGACTGCACGGCCTTTAGCAAGACATCAGCGTACAGTTCTACTGCGTTCACTCTTCTCCTGTCTGCGCTCGTAGAGGGCTAGACGACAAGGCTCACACGATGGCTCATGGCGTCTCTGATGTTGGTACGCTCCCTTTACCGTACCGTGTTCTCTGGCGTGTGGCAAGTTGTCTTTCGTCTTAGGATAGCTGTCTTCTGCTATCATCGTGATCACTTGTTCCTTGGTCCACACATGAGGACGATTCCCCCATCCCAATAGGGCCGGGGCTGGAATCCTGCCACTAGCGACCGCTTTTCGCATGGTACGAGGATGACATCCGAAAAACTGCGCCAGATTGACAGATGAGTATTCAGGGATCATCGCCCGATCTAAACGGATCTCAGCGTCATAGCGCTCGGTGTCGTATCCTACTGAGTCTTCCATACCGATTCCAAGTAAGCCCTACGAGCTAGCTTCACACCCTTGCGCTTCTCTGAGCGCGTTTGACCGGGAAGGAATGAGTGACTGGTGGGACTCCAGTTGGTTACTGGACGAGTCTCGCCAGGGTAAAGCCTAGGCACACACCAACGAGAGTTGCGCCTGTCATCACGGGATAGAATATCGCGCATCCTCTGTGCGATTAACATCTCAGCTAGGTTGTAAGTCACTGCTTGGCACACTCGTTTCCGAATGCGACCCATGTAATGGTGCCGTCCACAATCGCAACATCCGAATACTGGTCGTCGTCGTTTGGTGGTGCAGGGATAATCTTGATATCTCCTACTTGCGTATCTTCACTAGTAGCCAAGACTCGAATACGCCATAATCCATCGGCGTCGTACACTATGCTCAATAGCGTGCCGTTCGAAAGTCCCAGGTAGGCTGAGTCATTTGTCGGCATGTAGAACTCGTCGTTAATATCTCCCTCTAGTTCTACCAGATCGTCACTACAACCATAGATTTTCAACATAGGATCATTATATCAGGTCTGAGGCGGCGTGTCAACCTTCTTGGGGGGATATTCTATCACTTTATGCGGAGTCGCCGGATCTGCACCAAAGATCTCAGGATGGCGCTTGTGCAGCCTATAGATCTTGACCTTCTCCCGATCATCCTTCAAAACCCGGCGCGGGCGCGGATACCAGTATGGCGGTACTTCACGGCGCAACAACAGAAAGCCCAGCGTACCACCAACACACACCATAATAGCCACGCAGATTAAGATGACCTGCAACTCGCCTAGCGTTTGGTTATTATTAGCGAGAAGCAACGCTATCATTCTATGGCGTCTCTGGGAAACTCAAAGAATGGGTATTCACCCGGTTGCTCGGTCAAAGCAATCCCGCCATCATAGTTGATGCACCCATAGGTAGGAAGATCACACTTATAGAACACTTCGCCCTCGGCCACGGGTCGATGCAAGAAGTTGTGTGGTTCGTTAACCCCTACGTCCCTTGTTACCGTCACTTGTTTAGCCACAGGTGCTTCCTTTCTCTCGCAGCGCGACTTGCGCTTCCAGAACCTCACTTACGCTCAGACTTCGGTGTCCAGGCCCAGATCAACGCTCGATGCTTCGTATTAAACAGCACCCGGAATCGCGAAGTAGCGAAGCGGTCCACCACCACTTGCAACGCGCTGATCGGCGCACTTCTCACTTGCGGCCCGCGACCATAAGTGATTATCTTAATTCTGTCAGTCATCGAACGGCTTCATGCTAAATCCGTAGGGTCCATCTGATGATGGCTCAACGCAGCACACTAGCGTCCATTGCTGGGGCACGGTCAGTTCAGAGAATCGGTGCTTACCGAATAGGAAGAACGTTAGAGCAGACACCTGCTCTTTCGTCTTTCCGCTAACCTGAATAGCCGTCACGATGGCTTCGGATGGTGTCAGACTGGTCATACCTTCCATGTGATCATCCTACCATATCCTCACTCAGAAGTCAAGCAGTCAGCTTCAGTCACTTCACAGATCCATCGGGCTTGGGTTTTCCAGTAAGATATTTTTTTACGAAGGATCGGAGCGCAACCTATCATCTTGCCTTCTAAGATGGTGAAGGACGCGTTGAGGTATGGGGTTTCTACTATATAGGTTCCGTCACGCATTAGAACAGATGTTCGGACGCGTGTGTGGTCCCTGTGGGATTTTAGCCATGAGTTGCTGCTCCCAATGCCAGTCCCGGCACTCTTCGGCTGCTCGAAACAGATCCTCAGCTTTGTCTAATGCTAGTTCTAGTTCCATCAGTCCGGATAATACCTTTCGTTCTTAGTCCAGCCAGAAACCGCGAGTCTTCCTCGGTGTATGTCGATTCCATCATGGAACTGTTGCATCCGAGATTCTTCAGCCCTGCGCCACGCGGTCTCCAACTGTCCGAGTGTTAACCCGTAGCCAATTTTAGTGTTGTCCGGTTCAAAATCTTCTGTAACATTCAACAACACAGTAGCGTGCCAGGTCAGATGAACAATGGCTCTCTTGTTTCTCATCGACGCTGATACTTCCGCTTGCCGCGCATAATGCCGCTTTCTCCTAGTAGCTCACGGTAGTCATACTCGGCTTGTACAGCGGCCACATAGCGAGCCTCAACCCCATTACCGGGCATTCCGATAATCTCAGGTAGAGACTTCGCCAGGGCGTTGCGGGCGTTCTGAAGCTGCCGTAGGTGATACTCTTGATCTTTGTCCATTATGCCCTCCCTTGATCTTCCTCGTATTGCCAATCCCAACGGTCGTAGATGTATTGGGCTTCCACTGGATCTAGTGGAAAGTCACTCATAAATATCACATACTGGTCGCTACGGGAATCGGGGACTTGATTTAGGTACATGAAACAACCATGACGTTGGTCCTGCATCATGCGCTCAATATTCGGTTGGCCCTTCCAATCCCATCCGTGAAATCTAACATGATTGTCTTGTAGCTCATGCTGTGATAGCACTTATAGTCCCACGTCGTGGTAGTTAAACATAATACCCGCTAAGGCGCGCGCTTTCTTTGTATAGGGAGAGCGATGATATGGCTCATCGAAAACCCCAGCAGCGTCTAATGCGTAGTATATGGCGCTTGTGGCCGTCCTCGCATCTGAAGTGCCAGAAATCATGCCCACTAGATGGAGCAGGGTTTCAGCTTCCTTCTGGTTTAGCTCTAGAAGATAGCTCGTTTCGACAACTGCCGGGATAACTTCAATCCTCTCCGGACTGATCTCTATCTTATGCTTGGATGCTGTAGCCATTAGGAGAGCACCTTGCCCTTCCTGTCGATCTCAACGGCTTCAGTAACCTCCACCTTCAGGCGGAAACAGCTTATGCCAGTCTCGCCCTTCAGGGCACGCTGAAGCGCCGCTAGAGAGGGGTAAGCATGAGCCTGATCCTCTAGACCCAAAACGCTCGGATCTTCCACATCAGAGTATCCATAGTATAGGTACTTCTCTTTCATAGCCAATCTGGCTCCTTTCGTTGTGTAGCCATTCTAGCAGATCCCCATCAAGAAGTCAAGCCTTTGGAAGGTTCATATTGTCAAACCGCGGCAATAGGTGAGCGTCGTCAGCAGCCTTAGCCAGCCACTTTAGACAGGTGGACTTCCCGCCGCCGCGGCCAGAGAGCCAGATTAGGTGTCCATCTGGATAATCCAACCAGGATCGTATTGCTGCCTCCTGAGCAGCAGTGGGCGTGTTGCCATCACAATACTTTTCTACGAACTCATCGTATTCAGTCACGTTAGCCCACACTCGATTTCCAGCGCCCGCAGTTCCTCTGGAGACAGCCGCTGAAGGGCACTCTTTCGACTTTGATGCTCTCGGCCTAATGCCTGATCAGCCAGTGCTCCACCAAGCCTTCTAGGCCCCCTAGCAGCAAACAGAGCGCACTTAGCAGCAACTAGTCCACTCAAAACGAGAGGCCACGCGACAGCCAAACCCCATGACAACACTCGTTGCAAGTGCTCCCACTTTTGATTCCTTTCCCAGTGGAAACAAGCCCTACCCCTATGTTGACCATTCTGACAATCACTACAACCTAAACCCCACGGCGGTTGAACCCTAGTATATTTCTCCCGAGCTATCTTGTGGGCAGCAACCCCGATAGTAGAGTAGAAAAACAGAAAGACTAGTGAAGCCCCGGCGACAACAATAGCAGTCAACATGCAGCCAGTATAACAGAACAGTAGTCCTGTGTCAAGAGTGAACACTTGTTCTTCCGCACGGGAAAGTCGAAAATAGAGCGTGTGGACACCGCCGTCGTGCTGCTGATATTACGCTTTTCAAACAATCGACTAGCGTGTGTAATGCTACTACCGTTGCAATGCGAGGTACATAATCCCTGCTATGTGCATACTCCCTGGTCAGGCAGCTTCGCTCACGCGCCGGGTAACGTTCGCACCGCTGGTACTCCTGGCACGGTAGATACCCCCGACCTCCCCACCACGGCAGAGAGCGTGTAATCCCTGGTCAGCGTGCGAGACTGACAAACTCCAGGATGAACGCAGTAGTAACCTGCATATATGCACTGTGTTGCATAGTTATACTGCATACTTATGCACTGCTCTGCATACTATTGCATAGCCTGGTTGTGCTGTCCCTGGTCAGCCTGGTTGCCTGGTCTAGTTGTGCCTGGTGTAGTGGTGCGTTGTCTTAGATAGCCATATAGCGGTGTCTGGTGGCAGTGTAGAGTGTTTTCCCTAGTGGAGTAGTGGTGTGGGGTGAATTACCCTAGATTGGTGCTAGACCTACCTTAGAAACGATTCTAGAGGGTACTGGTGGAGTTCTAGGCTAGGTCAGTCTCGGCCCTGGTCAGTCCTGCGGTCCCTGGTTCTCTGGTCACCCTGTCAACCGTGCCAGCTAGGTTCACTGCTAGCTGACCAAACGACCGTTAGACAGGCTGGCCGACTCAGAATCTCGAGTTTCTCTACCGGATTAGTAGGGTTTGGGACACGAAAAAAGGCCCGGACCATTTCGGCCCGGAACCTTTTAACGTTTGAAACTAGGGTCGGAAAAAGTCAAATGGGCTTTTACCGTTTGACAACTCTGGTCTTTCTTGCTTTGCCATTTCTGGCACTGGCGGTGACTGTTTCCGTTCGCGTTCGCATAACGGGCAATTCTCGCAATAGTCAGGTGACACGGTTTACCCCTTCCGATAGCAATAGAGAACGTGACCAGTTTTGTAGGCCGCGTTCGCGAACATCTGGTGATGTATCTGGCAGTAGCGGTGCATGATGTTTGCCACGTTGCCAGCACTGCCAGGAGTCACTAGAAACGCTAGGTGGTGGTGGCCGACAAGCCAACCGATAAGAGTAGTCATACCGCCAACCTCGCCAGTGCGATCACTGCTTCCGCGCTAGCGCGGCCCGCTTCATACACCGCGGTTTCCCTCATTTCTGCCGCGAAACGGTACGCACTAGCGCGGCCAAATTCATACGCGGCCATTTCCCTGTCTCCTTGACGTTCGGCGCGTCGACCAGCCCGGTCGGCGGCTTCGGCCATATCGGCAAAGCTCACGGTATTGGTAGTCATGTTTTTACCTTTCTGGTTTTGTGTGTTTGGTTAGAAAAATGAAACATCGTCACGCTTGACTGTCCACCAGCCACCCTGGCAACGCGGACGAAAAGCGAACGACTGATAGCCGCGGTCATTAGTGGACATTCTCAGTTCCCCAGCGGCGCCGCGGTACATGGCGGGAATGAACGCGTCCCGCCACTCACGGCAACCGATAGCCGGGGAGGTAACTATCTCTTCAATCACTGGTTCTCTCACTTTCTGTTTGGGACCAGCTAGCCGCGCCTAGTTGCACACTGAGACGTTGGCACTGGTCGATTGTGTGTTGCCTGCCATGCCACGCGTTCCCCTGAAACTTAACGCGTGTTTGTTCGTGTTTCTGGTTCTCAATTTCTGTCGCTAGCGCGTGCAAGATGATGCACCGGTCAGATGATGCGAGAACGGTAACGGGCGCCGACTGCTCACCCGTTACCGTTACCTCGCTCACTGGTTGCTCCCGTCAATTTCGACTGCCAGGGATTCAGGCAACACGGCCACCATTTCAGCTAGGAACTTTTCGGGAGTTCCTTTCGCATCTGGCATTAGCCGCGGAAATCGCACGGTAGTCACGTTGGGTTCGTCGGGTATCGCGATTTCGTCTGCCGCGTCCGACATGCCAAATAGCCCGTAACCGCGAGTCGATTCTGCCCTGACCGCCGCATGTTCTGAGCGTTCAAAAATGGCAAACCCAATTCGGCGGAAAAATGCAGGATGGGCGACCGTGAAAATAATTTGGTCAACATCTAAACGGTCGCCGTAATCCTTGACACCGAAACGCGCCACGAAATGCGCAGAAGCAGGAGCGCGGTCAGTCACGATTAACGCGGTGACCTTGACGCGGCATCCTGCCGTTTCTAGCGCGTCGATTAGCGCAACCAGCGCGCAACCACGGTTAAACGCGTGTTCTGCATTGACCGACCACGCGAACCCAACGGGAATGGCAAGGTGAACGAACGGGCGGCCCTGCGCGGTTTTCTTACTCACTGCGTACATGCTTTTTGGGTTGCCCGCCAGAAATGCGCCTACGTTGGGAAACGCACCAGCCACCGACGAATGGAACGCGGTCCGCGTTGCAAGGGGCCGCGGCGGCCTTATCGTTTCTGCCAATTCGTAGACTTTCTGAGCACCCTCGGACCAGCCACCGGTGTATGCGGCAATGGCGCCCGCATACCCGGTGGACAAATCCCACTCTTCCGTTTGCCGGTCCTTGCGAGATTCATGGCCTGACCCTGCGGGCGCATCTTGCGCCAGTAGGGCTAACACTGAGTCAATGTCGGGAAAGTCACTGTAATAAGTAACCATCTCACGCACTCACTTTCTGCCACTCAGCGTCGGACAAATCTTGACGCAAAACACGGTTGACCGCCGTTGCCATATCGTGACCAGAATTCAACCAGGCGACGATATGTTCCAACTCGCGTGTTC
>Ga0210386_10002918_pt1 | contig 14465 bp, 12 predicted proteins | sample IncBWH32OmetaG_FD_160091 | JGI IMG/M metagenome (GOLD analysis project Ga0210386, IMG submission 160091) | Forest soil microbial communities from Barre Woods Harvard Forest LTER site, Petersham, Massachusetts, United States - Inc-BW-H-32-O ... | reverse complement strand
TGTTGACGATGGAACCGCCGCCGCCCTTTCGCATTTCGGGCACCGCGTACTTGCACATCAGCAGCTGGCTTCCGAGGTTGACTTCGAAAGACCGCTGCCACACGTCGGGCGCCATCTCGCTGACGGTGGTATCCCGCGACAGGAAGCTACTGGTGGTCAGCGCCGCATTGTTGTGCAAGACGTCGAGGCGGCCGAACTCCGCCACCGTGGATTGCACGACATGCCTGGCCGTCTGCTCTTCTGCGAGGTCGCCGCCGAGTGCGATGGCCCGCGCCCCCGTTCGCCGAATCTCGTCGACGACCTCCGCGGCCTTCGCCTCGTCGATATCGGCGACCGCGACGGCGGCGCCTTCACGCGCCAATTCGCGCGCCGTTGCCGCACCGATCCCGCCGGCACCCCCGGTGACGATCGCAACCTTTCCGGCAAGTCTGGACATCGAGTTCTCCCAACGCCGGTCTTTTCGGTGACGCTAAAGAAAGTTAGCCTGATTCGATGCCGCGTATTGCGCCAATCCCGATGCAAGAGCTCAGCTCACACTCCCGCGAAATCGTAGAGGCCGGCGTCGCGGCCGGGCTCTATGCGACCCCGGTTCCGCTGCAGATCTTCGCGTATCGCAGCGCGCAGCTCGAACAGGTCAACATGGCCAGGACCCACCTCGGTGCCGGCACCCTGCTCGGCGGCCGGATACTGGAGCTGTTGCGTATCCGCAGCGCCCAGCTGGGCGAGTGCGAGCCCTGCAGCCAATCGCGCAAGCATGACTCGATCACCGACGAGGATGTCGCCTGCCTGCTCGCCCCAGGCCACGGCGCGCTGACGCCCCAGGAGCAGATGGCCGTCGAATTCATTGACCTGCTCTCCGCTGATCATCACGCGATGGACGACGAGTTCTACAAGCGGCTAGGGGAGCACTTCAGTGCCGCACAGATCGTCGAGCTCGGGTTCACTTGTGCCGGGGTGATGGGACTGCACCGCTTCATCCACACCCTCGACGTCTACGGCGAGTCGAAGCCTGTCATCGCCTACTCCTCCGACCAGGTCGATTCGTCGAGGTAACTACCCGCGTTGCTGACCGAGCAGGTCGGCCCAGTTGCGCGGCACCCGATCGCGAGGACCCGGCACCGCCTGGTCCTCGGGATGGCATTCCGGTGCGGCAAGTTCGGGACCTTCGTAGTAGTCATTGGTCTGGTAGTCCCAGAACCAGTCCTCGCCCGGTTCGAACGATCGGATGATCGGGTGTCCAGTCTCTCGCCAGTGCTGTGTTGCGTGCCGGGACAGCGAATCGTCGCAGCAGCCGATGTGGCCGCAGGCCGCACACCGCCGCAGGTGCACCCACCAACCACCGGTGGCATCACACTCGGCGCAGCCAATACCGCTGGGCGGAACCGATGGGTCGACAGCGGCAGCCATCGCTATTCCCACTCGATGGTGCCGGGCGGCTTGCTGGTGACATCGAGCACCACGCGGTTGACCTCGGCCACCTCGTTGGTGATCCTGGTCGAAATCCGTTCCAGCACTTCGTAAGGCACCCGCGTCCAGTCGGCGGTCATGGCGTCCTCGCTGGACACCGGTCGCAACACGATCGGATGCCCGTACGTCCGGCCGTCACCTTGCACACCGACCGAACGGATGTCGGCCAGCAGCACCACCGGGCACTGCCAGATCTGGTGATCCAGGCCCGCCGCCGTCAGCTCCTCGCGCGCGATCGAGTCCGCACGCCGCAGCGTGTCGAGCCGCGCCGCGGTGACCTCGCCGACAATCCGGATCGCCAAACCCGGGCCCGGAAAGGGCTGGCGCGCAACAATTTCTTCCGGCAGACCCAACTCCCGCCCGACCGCGCGCACCTCGTCTTTGAACAGCAGCCGCAACGGCTCGACGAGTGCGAACTTCAGGTCGCCAGGCAAGCCGCCGACATTGTGGTGGCTCTTGATGTTTGCCGCACCGGTTCCGCCGCCGGACTCGACCACATCGGGATACAGCGTGCCCTGTACCAGAAACTCGACATCTTTGTCTCCCAATACATCCCGAACAGCGCCTTCAAAGGCGCGGATGAACTGCCGCCCGATGATCTTGCGCTTGCCCTCGGGATTGGTCACCCCGGAGAGCGCCTCGAGGAACGTCGCCTCCGCATCGACGGTCACCAGGTTGGCACCGGTCGCCGCGACGAAGTCACGCTGCACCTGCGCGCGTTCGCCGGCGCGCAGCAGCCCGTGGTCGACGAACACACAAGTCAGCCGGTCCCCAATGGCACGTTGTACGAGCGCGGCGGCCACGGCGGAATCCACCCCGCCGGACAGTCCGCAGATCGCGTGGCCGTCGCCAACCTGGTCGCGCACCTGCTCAACCAGTGCACTGGCGATACCGGCCGGTGTCCAGTCCGCGGCGATACCGGCGAAGTCGTGCAGGAACCGGGTGAGCACCTGCTGTCCATGCGGGGTGTGCATGACCTCGGGGTGATACTGCACACCGGCCAATCGACGGGACCGATTCTCGAAGCCGGCCACCGGGGAACCCGCGCTGGTGGCCACCAGCTCGAACCCGTCCGGCGCCGAGGTGACAGCGTCGCCGTGACTCATCCATACCGGCTGCGTCTCGGGCAGATCCGAATGCAGTTCACCGCCAACGACTTTCAATTCAGTTCGGCCGTACTCGCTGGTACCGGTGCGCGCGACGGCGCCGCCGAGCGCCTGCGCCATCGCCTGAAATCCGTAGCAGATACCGAACACCGGCACGCCCAGGTCGAACAACGCTGGATCCAGTTGTGGCGCGCCCTCGGCGTACACACTGGCCGGGCCACCGGAGAGCACCACCGCCTGCGGGTCGCGGGCCTTGATCTCGTCGATCGATGCGGTGTGCGGAATCACTTCGGAGTACACCCGGGCCTCACGCACCCTGCGGGCGATCAATTGCGCGTATTGCGCGCCGAAATCGACGACCAGCACGGGACGGGGCGATGCTGACTCCACCGGGCCAGTCTAGTGGCCGGTGGGGCCATCGCCGGAACGCGCGGCGCGCATGCCCGCGCCTACAGCGAGAACGCCGCGCGCAGGGCTTCGACGGCGTCGCGCTCGCCCTCAAAGGTGACGTGGCGCAGCGCCGTCTTGCGCTTGGCGTCGGTGGAGCCCAATCGCGCGGTCGCGAGATCTGCCGCGCTGGCGGTGACGATGACGTCCGGTTGGCCGTGAGCGGCCGCCATACGACCCTGGTCCATCGCGAACTCGAAACGGCGGCCGTCGATCTCGACGCGATATACCCCAGCCAAACCCGTGGTTTTGAGCGGGTCTAAGGGAATCACGAATCCGGCGAGAAACCCGGTCAACGGCGCGACCGGGCCGGCCTCAAGCGGATCCAACCGGTCCAGTCCCAGCCAGGCGATGCTCTGCAGGATTGACGGAACCCGCTGCCAGCCGGCGTCGCTGAGGCTGTAGAGAGTCCGCGCGATCGGGGGTGGCAACTCGGCGCGGTCGACGAGCCCGGCGTCCTGCAGCTCTTTGAGGCGTTCGGCGAGCAAGTTAGTCGCGATACCCGGCAGTTCGGCGCGCAAGTCGCTGTAGCGGCGCGGCCCCCCGAGCAGCTCGCGCAAGATCAGCAACGTCCACCGCTCACCCAGGATGTCGAGGCTTTTGGCGATCGGGCAGTTCTGGTTGTAGCTCTTGCGGGCGGACATGTCACTACCCTAACAGATCAGACATGTTTTTCAAGCTGACACTTGATTTTCTTGTCTATCACGTTTACAGTCCTGTCCATGCGATCTCGTCCACTGTTCAGCGATCACCCCGTCGCCGCGCTTGCCGTCATCTGTCTGAGCGTCTTCGTCATCAGCGTCGACGCCACGATCGTCAACGTCGCCCTGCCCACGCTGTCGCGCGACCTTGGCGCCGACACCGCGCAATTGCAGTGGATCGTGGACGCGTACACCCTCGTCATGTCGGGCCTGCTGCTCTCGGTCGGCAGCCTCAGTGACCGTTTCGGCAGGCGGGGCTGGTTGTCGTGGGGACTCGCACTGTTCGCGATCACCTCCGCCATTGCGGCGCAGGCGAGTTCGGCGGACGCACTGATCGCCGCGCGTGCGGCCATGGGCGTCGGCGCGGCCGTGATCTTCCCGACCACGCTGGGCCTGATCACCAACATTTTCACCGACCCGATTCCGCGCGCTAAGGCAATCGGGCTGTGGGCGGCCATGGTTGGCGTCGGAGTGGCCGTCGGGCCGATCAGCGGCGGCTGGCTGCTCGAACACTTCAGCTGGGGTTCGATCTTCCTAGTCAACGTTCCGACCGCGATCGTCGCCATTGCGGGTGGAATCCTGTTTGTTCCGACCTCTCGCGACCCCGCCGCCCCACCGGTCGATGTGCCCGGGCTGCTGCTGTCCGCGGTCGGAGTGACCACGTTGATTTACACCGTCATCGAAGCGCCCGGTTGGGGGTGGGGCAGCACGCGCGTCGTGGTTGGCTTCGCCGTGGCCGCAATCGTTCTCACGGCGTTTGCCTTGTGGGAGCGGCATAGCGCCCACCCGATGCTGGACGTGACTGTCTTCTTCAACCGTCGCTTCTCGGGCGGCAGCCTGGCCGTGACCGCAGGCTTCCTGACGTTGTTCGGATTCATCTTCGTCATCACCCAGTACTTCCAATTCATCAAGAACTACAGCGCGTTCGAAGCCGGCGTGCGCCTGCTGCCGGTGGCCGTCTCGATCGCGGTGGCCAGCATCCTGGGCCCGCGACTGGTCGAACGGATCGGCACCACCGCCGTCGTCGCCGGTGGGCTGGCGGTCTTTGCGGCCGGCCTGGCCTGGGCATCCACGGTCGACGCGGCGACGCCGTACGGCCAGATCGCGATGCAGATGCTCCTGCTCGGCGGCGGCCTCGGCCTGACCTTTGCGCCGGGCACCGAAGCGATCATGGGATCCCTCTCCGCCGACAAGGCGGGGGTCGGCTCGGCCGTCAACGACACCACTCGCGAACTCGGCGGCACGCTGGGCGTAGCGATCGTGGGCAGTGTGTTCGCTTCTGTCTACTCCGGCCAGCTCGGCTCGGCATCAGCCCTGGCCGGATTACCGGCCGATGTGCGCTCGGCGATGCAGCGCTCAATGGCTCTGGCGCACCAAGTGATCGAACAATCGCCGGCGGGGCGGGTCGGTGACCTCCGCGATGCGGTCAACCAAGCGTTCCTGGATGGCCTGCAGGTCGGATCGCTGATCTGTAGCGGTATCGCACTGACCGCCGCGGTCGTCGTTGCCGTCCTGCTGCCGGCACGAACCCGGCCGGCACCGGCCTTTGAAGCGGCGGTGCCGCTCACCGAAGCAGTCGAGTTATCCAACTAGGGAAGGAAATCCAATGGCACACTCACGCGTATTGGTAACGGGCGCCACCGGCAGGATCGGCAGCGCGGTCGCAGGCCAGCTCTTGCAGCAGGGCATCGCGACTCGGGCTCTGGTGCATCGCGACGACGAACGCAGCGCTCGGTTGCGGGCCTCCGGCGCCGAAGTCGTGGTCGGCGATATGTTTGACATCCGCCAGATTCAGGCCGCGATGGACGGAGTCGACCGGCTGTACTTCAACCCGCCGTACCATCCACACGCGCTCGACAGCGCGGTTGCCTTCGCCGTGGCTGCGCGGCGATCGAGGGTGGAAGCGGTTGTGGCGCTTGGGCAATGGCTGGCCAGCCCCGAACACCCGTCGCTGATGACGCGGCAAGCTTGGCTGACCGACAAGTTGTTCGAGCTACTGCCGGACACCGCACATGTGGCGGTCGATCCGGGATACTTCGCCGACAATTACCTGCAGCTGATCCCCTTGGCGGCCCAGCTGGGAGTGTTGCCGACACCGACCGGCGGGGGTCGAAACGCGCCTCCCTCCAACGAAGACATCGCCCGGGTCGCGGTCGGAGCGCTACTTGACCCGCACCGTCACGACGGACGCGCCTACCGCCCGACCGGACCGACGCTGCTTTCAGGAGCGGAGATCGCTGATACGGTCGGCGAGGCGCTGGGCCGAAAGGTCCGCCACATCGATATCCCCATGTGGATGTTCATGCGGGCTGTGCGCGTCAACGCCAAACGACTCGGCGCCGACCTGTTCTTCGAGTCCAGCCTGCACCACTACCTGGCGGAGTACCCGCTCGGAACGTGGGCGGTAGGCGGACCCACGACTGCGGTCCGCGACGTCGCCGGTGTCGAGCCCGAAGACTTCCTGACAATCGCGCGCCGTTACGTCACCGGCCCCGAAGCCCACCGTAGCGCAGGCAATCTCGTCCGCCAGACCTGGCAGTTCTTGTTGACCGGGCTGGTCCCGATGCACCGTTTGGACCGCTTCGAGCGACGGCAGCAGCATCCCCGGCCCGCGCATCCGCGGCTGTCGGGCCAATCCACCTTCTGGCGAAACGAACACGTCAGCCCGACCGAGCACATCATCGCGTCGGCATAGCAGCAAGGAAACCGAAATGACTGACACCCGGATCCATGACCAGTACACGACCGGACTCTCGCGACGCAATATCGAGCGCGCACTCGTCGCCGCCGGACAAGACCTCGATCACCTTGCACCCGCCGACCTCGCGCCGCTCGAGGACTTCCACACGATGGGCCGCTATGCCACAACCGAATTGGTGGATTTGCTCGCAATCGCCGACGCGGACGACGTGCTCGACGCGGGCAGCGGGATCGGCGGCACCGCCCGCTTCGTCGCCGACCGGTGCGGCTCTCGGGTGACTGCCGTGGACCTGACCGAGGAGTACTGCGACATCAACCGTTGGCTGAATCGGCTCGTCGGGCTGGACGATCGGATTTCCGTCCGTCAAGCAGACGTGACCGAACTGCCCTTCAATGACGCCACTTTCGATGTCGTCTTCAGCCAACACGTCCAGATGAATGTGGCCGACAAGTCCCGGCTGTACACCGAAGCACGCCGCGTCCTGCGCGACGGCGGCCGGATGGCAATCTGGGACATCACCTCTGGCGGACATGGCGAGCTCGAGTATCCACTGCCCTGGGCCGACCAACCCGGGTACAGCCATCTGGTCACTTCCGATGAGTTGCACAGCGTCATCACGGGCGCAGGGTTCGCTATCGAACACTGGAACGATCACACCGATCAGGCGGCCGTGCTGATGCAGACGTTTTTGACCCTGGCCCCCAACCCGCTCGGGCTGCACGCCTTCGTCACCGACTTCGCGGCCAAAGCCGCGAACCTCACGGCCGCCCTCACCAACGGACGACTCCGCGTGATCCAAGGCGTGGCCCGCGCAGTCGGCTCGACGTGACGCGCCGCGCGGCGGCGTGGCTGCCCACGATGATTCGGCTCACCGCGCTCGGATACCTGGCCTTCTTCGTCCCCAACCTGATCGTCGCGGCAACCCACCGCATCGGCACGCTGCCGCCGGTACTTGCCAGACTGTTCGACTGGGGAACGGGCGGCCTCAATGATCCAGCGGTCGCCGTCATGTTCTCAACCGTCTACGTGGTGTGGGCGATCTTCCTGTTCGGCTCCGCGCGCGACCCGAGCGCAAACCGACTGTTCCTCGACTTCAACCTCGCCGGCAACGCTGCTCACTTCGCCGTCATGCTTCTGATGGCGGTGACCATGCCCGCCGAGCACCAGCACACGGCGGGCGTGCTGGCCGTCGGCGTGATCTCCACCGTGCCGCTGGCGGCATGCTGGCTGCCGGTCCGGCGCGGCCGCTCTTGACGGATTCGTAGACGATTGACTACAGTTGTCGTCATGCAAGTGTAGTCACACGACTACACATCGGGTGAAAGGACCATTGCAATGACGATTCCGACCCCATTTCCGTCCGCATCCACGCTTACCGTGACGCAGCTGGGCAGCCGCATCGGCGCCCGCGTCGACGGCGTACGACTGGCCGGTGACCTCGACGCCGCCACGGTCGGACAGATCCGGGACGCGCTGCTGGGCCACAAGGTGATCTTCTTCCGGAACCAGCACCATCTCGACGATGCCGAGCAGCAGGCTTTCGCCGCCCGCCTGGGCACTCCGATCGCTCACCCGTCAGTCCAGCACGAGACAGCTGCGATCATCACGCCGATCAACTCCGACTACGGCAAAGCCAACCGTTGGCACACCGACGTCACGTTCGTCGCGAACTACCCCGCCGCGTCGGTCCTGCGCGCCGTCACGCTGCCGAGCTACGGCGGATCGACGCTGTGGGCATCCACTGCGGCGGCTTACCAGGAGCTACCCGAGCCGCTCAAGCACCTCACCGAGAATCTCTGGGCGCTGCACAGCAATCGCTTTGACTACGTCGCCGCTTCCCAGTTGCAGACCGAAGAGCAAAAGGCGCATCGGACCCGGTTCGAAAAGCCGGACTTCCGCACCGAGCATCCGGTGGTGCGGGTACACCCGGAAACCGGTGAGCGGACCCTGGTGGCCGGGGATTTCGTCCGCGGCTTCGTCGATATGGACAACTACGAGTCGCACGTCCTTCTGGAGTTGCTGCAACGACGAATCACCATGCCGGAGAACACGATCCGGTGGAACTGGGCGGCCGGTGACGTCGCCATTTGGGACAACCGGGCGACCCAGCACCGCGCCATCGACGACTACGACGACCAGTACCGGCTGATGCACCGGGTCACCGTGGTGGGCGACATACCCGTCGATGTGCACGGTCAACGCAGCCGGGTAATCAGCGGCGCTCCGCTGCAGGCCCTCCCGAGCGCGGCAAGCTGACGGGTCGCGTAGCCGAACGGCGGGGAAACAGTAGGTCAGCAGATCGCATGGCGGAACGGCGTCGGGCATGGTGAGGTGGTAACTGCCACGGTCGAAATCCCCTGGAAATGAGGTTTGCTGTGCTGGGTCTACCCGAAGCGGTGCACGCCTGTCTGTTCGATCTCGACGGTGTGCTGACCGACACCGCGAGTGTGCACACCAAGGCCTGGAAGGTCATGTTCGACGCGTTCCTGCGGCAACGGGCCGAACAGACCGGCGAGCCGTTCGTGCCGTTCGACCCGGTTGACGACTACCTGAAATATGTCGACGGCAAGAAACGTGAAGACGGAGTCCGGTCGTTTCTGGCCAGCCGCGGCATCCAACTGCCCGACGGCGACCCCGACGACACGCCCGATAAGGACACCGTCTACGGGTTAGGCACCCGCAAAAACGATGCCTTCCAAGAGACGCTGCAGAACGACGGCGTCAAGGTCTTCGACGGCTCGCGCCGCTACCTGGAAAAGGTGGCCGCCGCCGGTCTCGCTACGGCGCTGGTGTCCTCCAGCGCCAACACTCGCCAGGTGCTGGAGATCACCGGGCTCGACAAGTTCATTCAGCAGCGCGTCGACGGCGTGACCCTGCGCGAGGAACACATCGCCGGCAAGCCCGCACCGGACTCGTTTCTGCGTGCGGCACAACTGCTGAACGTCTCCCCCGCCGAAGCGGCCGTGTTCGAGGACGCGCTTTCCGGCGTCGCCGCCGGGCACGCCGGCCACTTCGGTTACGTGGTAGGCGTTGACCGCGTTGGCCAAGCCGACGAATTACGCAGCCACGGCGCCGATGTCGTGGTCACCGACCTCGGCGATCTGCTGTAGGCGCCGAGATGATCCCGGATAACACCTTCCCCGTCGAACCCTGGCAGCTCCGCGAGACCCGCCTGGACCTCGACGTGCTGGCGCAATCGGAATCGCTGTTCGCGCTGTCTAACGGGCACATCGGAATTCGCGGCAACCTCGACGAAGGCGAGCCGCACGGCCTGCCCGGCACGTATCTGAACTCGTTCTACGAGGTCCGGCCGTTGCCCTACGCCGAAGCGGGCTACGGCTACCCGGAAGCCGGACAAACCGTCGTCGACGTCACCAACGGCAAGATCCTGCGCCTGCTGGTCGACGACGAGCCGTTCGACGTTCGCTACGGCAAGCTGTTGAGCCACGAGCGGGTGCTTGACCTGCGGGCCGGCACGCTGAAGCGATACGCGCACTGGGAGTCACCGGTCGGCAAGCAGGTGATGGTGACCTCGACCCGGCTGGTGTCGCTGGCACAGCGCAGCGTTGTCGCCATCGAATACATCGTCGAGGCGGTCGACGAATTCGTCCGTGTCACAGTGCAATCCGAGCTAGTCGCCAACGAGGACCAGCCCACTACGTCGGGCGATCCGCGGGTTGCGGCCATCCTCGACAGACCGCTGGAGCCCGTCCAACACGAGGACACCAAATGCGGTGCACTGCTGATGCACCGGACGCGCGCCAGTGCGTTGATGATGGCCGCGGCGATGGACCACGAAGTCGAGGTAGAAGGCCGCGTGGAGATCACCAACGACGCGGGCGACGACCTCGCCCGCACGACCGTGATCTGCGGGCTGCGGCCGGGCCAGCAACTGCGCATCGTGAAATACCTGGCATACGGCTGGTCAAGCCAGCGCTCACGTCCGGCGCTGCGCGACCAGGCCGCCGCCGCTTTGCACAGCGCGCGCTACAGCGGGTGGCAGGGCCTGGTGGACGCCCAGCGCAAGATTCTCGACGACTATTGGGACGGCGCCGATGTGGAGGTCGAAGGCGACCCCATATGCCAGCAGGCGGTGCGGTTCGGGCTGTTCCACCTGCTGCAGGCCAGTGCACGAGCCGAGCGGCGCGGCATCGCGAGCAAAGGCCTGACCGGCACCGGGTACGACGGCCACATCTTCTGGGACACCGAGGGATTCGTTCTTCCGGTGCTGACCTATACCTTGCCGCACGCAGCCGCCGATGCATTGCGTTGGCGCGCTACAACTTTGGATTTGGCAAGGGAGCGCGCCGCACAGCTGGACCTCAAGGGTGCCAGCTATCCGTGGCGAACGATTCGCGGCCAGGAATGCTCGGCCTACTGGCCGGCCGGAACCGCCGCGTGGCACATCAACGCCGACATTGCCATGGCTTTCGAGCGCTATCGCGTCGTCACCGGCGACGAGTCGCTGGAGAGGGACTGCGGGCTGGAAGTGCTCATCGAGACGGCCCGGCTGTGGCATTCACTCGGCCATCACGACCGCCACGGAGTATGGCACCTGGACGGGGTTACCGGTCCCGACGAATACACCGCGATCGTGCGCGACAACGTGTTCACCAACATGATGGCGGCACACAACCTGCGGGTTGCCGCCGACGCGTGCGCCCGGCACTCCGAGACCGCTCGCGAGCTGGGCGTGACCACCGAAGAAACCGCCGCGTGGCGCGATGCCGCCGACGCGGCGCACATTCCCTTCGACGAAGAGCTTGGCGTGCATCCGCAGTCCGAAGGCTTCACCACCTACGCCGAGTGGGACTTCGACGAGAAGACAACCTACCCGCTGCTGCTGCACGAGCCGTACGCGCTGCTCTATCCCGCGCAGGTGGTCAAGCAGACCGATCTGGTTTTGGCCATGTACTGGCAAAGCCACAAATTCAGCGACGAGCAGAAGGCGCGCAACGTCGACTACTACGAGCGGCGCACGGTGCGCGACTCGTCACTGTCGGCCTGCACCCAAGCGGTGATGTGCGCCAACGTCGGGCATGTGGAGCTGGCGCACGACTACACCTATGAGGCGGCTCTGGTCGACCTGCGCGACCTGCACCACAACACCCGCGACGGCTTGCACATGGCGTCGCTGGCCGGCGCGTGGACCGCTCTGGTCGCCGGCTTCGGCGGCCTGCGGGACGACGAGGGCATGCTGTACCTCAACCCGTATCTGCCCGACGGCATCTCACGGCTGCGATTCCGGTTGCGCTGGCGCGACTTCCGGTTGACCGTGGACGTCATCCACGACGAAGTGACCTACACGCTGCGGGACGGTCCCGGGGGTGGATTGACTATCCGGCACGCCGGTGAGGACGTCGAGCTCAGCACCAGCGCTCCGACAACGATCACGCTGCACAAGCGTGAGCCGCTGCTGCCCACGCCGCAGCAACCACCCGGACGCGCGCCGCTGCACCGGAACGCGTACCGGTCGGTTAGCCAGCCGAGCTGATCGGCTCGATCGGCAGCCAGCGCAGCGCGCCGGGCGCGTCGGCGGGCACCACCGGATGCTGCGGCGCGATCGGGTCCAACCGACGGTACGACTCGCCCTGGCGTGGCCGCAGATCGTTCTGGCCCTTGTTCGGCCACAGCGACGCGGCCCGCTCGGCCTGCGCTGTGATCGACAGCGACGGGTTGACCCCCAGGTTCGCCGAGATGGCTGCGCCATCGGTGACGAACAGCGTCGGGTAGCCGTACACCCGCTGGTATGGGTCGATGACCCCGTGTTCCGGGCTGTCGCCGATCGCGGCGCCGCCGAGGAAGTGCGCGGTCAGCGGGATGTTGAACAGCTCGCCCCAAGTTCCGCCGGCGACCCCGCCGATCTTGGCGGCGATGCGGCGGGTCACCTCGTTGCCGACCGGGATCCACGTCGGGTTCGGCTCGCCATGCCCCTGCTTGCTGACATAGCGGCGACGGCCCAGTTTGCCGCGTTTGGTGAACGTCGTGATCGAGTTGTCGAGATGCTGCATCACCAGCGCGATCACGGTCCGCTCGCTCCACTGACGGGGATTGAGCATTCGAAGTATGCCGCGCGGATCCTCGCCGGCTTGATCCAACAGTTGCCTCCATCGCGGCACATCGCTGCCGCCGGGGCCGGGGCCGTCGGTCATCAAGGTCTGCAGCAGCCCCATCGCGTTGGAACCCTTGCCGTATCGGACGGGCTCGACGTGAGTGTCCGAGGTCGGGTGAATCGACGAGGTGATCGCCACCCCGTGGGTCAAGTCCAGGTCCGGCGAGACCTTCAGCGTCGCGGCACCGACGATCGATTCGGAGTTGGTGCGGGTCAGCACGCCCAGCCGGTCGGACAGCCCGGGCAACGTGCCCTTGTCGCGCATCTTGAACAGCAGGTGCTGGGTGCCCCAGGTGCCGGCGGCCAGCACCAGGTGGGTCGCGGTGAAGGTGTGCTTCTTGCGACGCAGCCAACGGCCGGTGCGAGCGGTGCGGACTTGCCAGATCCCGTCGGAGCGCTGCTCGAACCCGGTGACGGTGGTCATCGGAATGACCTCGGCCCCAGCGGATTCCGCTAGGCCCAGGTAGTTCTTCAGCAACGTGTTTTTGGCGCCGTAGCGGCAGCCGGTCATGCAGGATCCGCACTCCAGACAACCGGTGCGGGCCGGGCCGGCGCCGCCGAAGTATGGGTCGGGCACCGTCTCGCCGGGTGTCTTGGTGCCGTCGGGCCCGAAGAACACGCCCACCGGGGTCGGCACGAACGTGTCGCCCACGCCCATGTCGTCGGCGACCTGCTTGACGATGCGATCCGCGTCGGTGAACGTCGGGTTGCTTACCACGCCCAGCATCCGCTGCGCCTGCTGGTAATGCGGCGTCAGCTCGGCGCGCCAGTCGGTGATATGCGACCACTGCCTGTCGGCGAAGAACGGCTCCGGCGGCACGTACAACGTGTTGGCGTAGTTCAGCGATCCCCCGCCGACGCCAGCCCCGGCCAGGATCATCACGTTGCGCAGGAGGTGGATGCGCTGGATGCCGTACATGCCGAGCTTGGGCGCCCACAGGAACTTGCGCAGATTCCACGAGGTCTTGGCGAAATCCTCGTCAGAGAACCGGCGACCGGCCTCGAGCACGCCGACGCGGTAACCCTTCTCGGTCAACCGCAGCGCGGTGACACTGCCCCCGAAACCCGAACCGATGATCAGGACGTCGTAATCCGGTTTCACCGCACCAGTATGGGCTTACCCGGCGGTAACGAGCCAGCAAGGTCGCCAACTCGTACCTGGCTGCGCAGAGCGTCGCCGGCCTGGCCTGTGTTGCTGGTGCGGTGTGGAGACCGCCCCGCCTTTATTGGATCGTTTCCAATTTGCCATCTAATTGAGACATTTTTCTTGCCATGCTCTAAGCTCCCGTCTCAGGAAGCTGTCAGCGAGCCAGACACTTAACAGGGGGACTTCTCGATGAATAATCGTCGTATAGCACTCGGCCTCGGCACGGGTGCGGGTGCTCTGCTGGGCGCCGCGCTGCTCTCCGGGCTCACCAGCCCGCTCGCCGCCGCCGACACCTACACCATTGACCCGGTAGCATCCACCGACCTCTCGAATCCGCTTATCGAAGCGGTAACCGGAGATGCCACCACGAACCCATATGACATTACGACACTGCCGGCCTTCGGCGGTTTGGGGACGGACACTGTAGAGACTGAAGTGTTGGCAAACTACGACACCAGCGGCCCCACGCCGGTCCTCGCGGACGTTTCGGGCGCGACTACCCAGGCGACCGGTGAGTTCGGGACCGAGACGGAGCTTATCAACACCTACAGCAATCCGATCTTCACCGACACATCGACAGACGTCCTCTCAGCCTCCGGCGCCCCAGCCATCACCGCAGACGTTAGCTCTATAGGCTCCGACTCTGGTCCCCTCGCCGGCAACGTGGGCACTGAGACGGACACCATCCTGCTCGACCCCTCATCGGGCCTCGATTTCGGGATTTCCTTAGAAAGTGTCCCGAGCACGATCAGCGGCGACGCTCCCACGGTGACCGAGGACCTCA
>Ga0210386_10002914_pt1 | contig 14476 bp, 17 predicted proteins | sample IncBWH32OmetaG_FD_160091 | JGI IMG/M metagenome (GOLD analysis project Ga0210386, IMG submission 160091) | Forest soil microbial communities from Barre Woods Harvard Forest LTER site, Petersham, Massachusetts, United States - Inc-BW-H-32-O ... | reverse complement strand
AGTTCCCGATGACCGTCACAGGCAAGATGCAGAAGTTCATCATGCGCGAGCGGATGACGGCGGCACTCGGGGTAAAGCAAGCGCCGACGGCGTGAGTCATCATTGCGAGGGCGAAGCTCGAAGCGATCTCGCTGAACGCGCGCACCTGGATGAAGATTGCTGCGGCCCTGCGGGCCGCGCAATGACAGATTGGCTTAGCCGTCGTGGCCGGTGATCAGGCAGACGTTGGTGGTCGCGGCCTTCAGGCGGATCTGCAGGGCTTCGTGGTACTCGGCGGAGTTGTACCATTCCTTCGCCCGTTCCGGAGACGGAAACTCCAGTAGCACCATGCGGGCGTGCTTGCCACCACCCTCCAGCGTTTCGGTCGCGCCGCCGCGCACCAGGTACTTGCCGCCATAGGCGGCGATCGCGGCGGCCGCCAGCGGACGATAGGTCTCGAACAGCGCCGGATCGGTCACCTCGACCTCGGCCAGAATGTAGCCCTTGGGCATCGTCGCCTCCCTGTCACCCGCCGCCGGATTTGACGGATCGGTTCGCACTCCGTGGAATACATGCACAGACCGGAGGAAACCAAGTCCCGCCATGTCCAGCGAGCCCGATACGTTCGACTACATCGTCACCGGCGCCGGCTCGGCCGGCTGCGCCGTCGCGGCGCGGCTGTCGGAATCCGGCCGCCACCGCGTGCTGCTGCTGGAGGCGGGGGTCAAGGACCGCAATCCGTGGATCCACATTCCGCTCGGCTACGCCAAGAACTTCGTCAACCCGCATGTCAACTGGATGTTCGACAGCGAGCCGGAGAAGCAATTGAACAACCGCATCATGTACCAGCCGCGCGGCAAGGTGCTGGGCGGTACCAGCTCGATCAACGGCATGATCTATATGCGCGGCAACCACGCCGATTACGACGATTGGCGGCAGCGTGGCTGCAGTGGATGGGATTGGGACTCGGTGCTGCCTTACTTCAAGAAGGCCGAGCATCAGTCGCGCGGGCCGAATGCGTTTCACGGGGTCGGCGGGCCATTGCGCGTATCGGACCAGCCGCAGCGCTGGGAGCTGGCGGACGCGCTGCTGGAGGCGTGTGTCGAGGCGGGCATTCCACGCAACGACGATTTCAACGGTGCGAAGCAGGAAGGGGTTGGCTACTACCAGACGACGACGTCAAACGCGCGGCGTTGGAGCACGGCGGTCGCCTATCTGCGTCCAGCGCGTACGCGGCCCAACTTCGTCGTGGCGACGCGGGCGCATGCCACCCGCGTGTTGTTCGAGGGCACGCGCGCCATTGGCGTCGAATATCAGACGCCATCCGGCCTGAAGACGGCGCGGGCGCAGCGCGAGATTGTGGTCTGCGGCGGGGTGTACGGCTCGCCGCAACTGCTGCAGCTGTCCGGCATCGGTCCGTCCGAGCATCTGCACGCGATGGGCATTACCGTGCTGCGGGACCTGCCGGTGGGCGAGAACCTGCACGATCACTTCAACACCTACCTGACCTACCGGTGCAGCAAGTCGATCACGCTGAACGAGCTGCAGCACAGCTTGGTGCGGCGGGTCAGCGCGGCGGTGCAGTACGGGCTGTTCCGCAAGGGACCCATGTCGGGTAACGGCCTCTATGTCGGCGCGTTCTTCTGTTCCGATCAGCGGTTCGAGCGGCCCGACATCCAGATGAACATGTTCGCCTGGAGCACGTTGGAGCGCACCCGTGCGGGAATCGTCTCGCATTCGTTCCCGGGCTTCTCGCTCAGCCCGGTGCATCTGCGCCCCGAGGGCCGCGGCACGGTGCGGCTGAAATCGCCCAACCCGCTGGCGCCGCCGGAGATCCGTTTCAACTTCCTGAAGAGCGCGTACGACTATCAGGCTTTGCTGGTCGGCATGCGTATGGCTCGCAAGATCGCCGCACAGCCGTCACTGAAGCCCTATATTGTCGAGGAGACGCTGCCGGGCGCCAGCTGCACGTCGGACGCCGACCTGATTGCCGATATTCGTGCCCGCGGCGTGTCGAATTTGCATCCGGTGGGCACCTGCCGGATGGGCACCGGCACCGATGCCGTGGTAGACGCGCGTCTACGCGTTTACGGTGTCAGCGGGCTGCGGGTGGCCGATGCATCGATCATGCCGCAGGTCGTGGCCGGCAATACCAACGCGCCGAGTATCATGATCGGTGAGAAATGCGCCGCGATGGTGCTTGAGGACGCGGCGGCGGCGTAACAACAAACCAAGGGGGACGCGACACCATGCGCTGGGCACGATTTGACAACGGCAGCACCGCGACATTCGGCATCGTCGAGGGTGATAGCATCATTCCGGTGCGGGGCTCGCCCTTCGCTACCTGGGAACGCACCGCGGCGCGGCGCAAGCTGGCCGAGGTCAAGCTGCTGATCCCGTTCGAACCGGTGACGTTCTATGCCTGCGGGCTGAACTACGCCGACCATGTGCGCGAAGCCGCAGCCAAGCTCGGAACGGAACCCAATATCCCGAAGCAACCGGATATCGGCTATCGCGCCAACAATGCGCTGATCGCGCAGGACGAACCGATCGTCATCCCGCAGGACGCCACCGACAAGGTGCAGTACGAGGGCGAGCTGGTCGCGGTGATCGGCCAGAAATGCAAGCACCTGACACGGGAGGACGCGCTGTCCGCGGTGCTGGGCTACACGATCGGCAATGATGTCAGCGAGCGCACCTGGCAGCGCGGCGACCGCACGCTGTGGCGCGCCAAGAACACCGACACGTTCAAGCCGATGGGGCCGTGGATCGAGACCGACGTCGACCTCGACAGCCTCGTCACCAAGGTACGACTGAATGGCGAGGAGCTGATCGCCTTCCCCACCAATCACATGGTGTTCGGCGTGGTCGACTTCCTGGTGGCGATGACGAAATACCTGACGCTGTATCCCGGCGACATGGTCTGGATGGGGACCGAAGGCGCCACCAAGGACATGACGCACGGCGATGTCTGCGAGATCGAGATCGCCGGCGTCGGCACGTTGCGCAACCCGGTGGTGCGCGCGGCGTGACAGGCAGCGCCGGCGCGCAGTTCCCGAGCTTCGGGCAGCTCAGCGTGCTGCATGTCACCGACGGCGCGGGCTTCAATCCGGCAGCCCGCGCCAAGGGATTTCCGTCGTTGCAGGCCTACGCCGCGACCCGAACGCGCGAGATGCGCAGCGCGGTCGCCACCGCCGGCTTGGAGGCGGCGTTCCACGCGCTGGGGATTCGCGAGCTGGAGACAAGCTTTCATCTCGGGCACCGGGTTCGCAACTGATGCGTGCGATCAACGGCATCGGGCCGGATATCATCCTGACCCACCCGCACGAGGGTGGCCATCCGGACCACGACGCCGTGGCCTACGGCGTGCAGCAAGCCGTGCCGCAACTCCCCTGGTCGGTGCCGGTGTGGGAATTCACCAGCTACCACCGCGAGGGCGGCGTGACGGTGCACGGCAAATTCCTCTCCAACGGCGACGCGCCGCTGCGGCTCGAACTGACCGAGGCCCAGCGCGAGTTGAAACGGCGCATGCTCGACCGCTTCGTCTCGCAGCTCAACATGGTGGCGGAATTCCCACTCGATGCGGATTCGTTTCGTCTGGCGCCCGCCTATGACTTTTCCCACCCACCGCACACGTGCCCGCGCGGCTATGAGCTGGAGGCCTGGGGCATGCCGGCCTCGCTGTGACTGACTGCGGCGCGCCAGGTGTTGAAGGACCAGCCGAGCTGGCGGATGGCGGTGCGGCTGCGGTGGGAGATGTGGACGCGCCGCGTCGATCCCGACAGCCCGCGCGTGGTGCGCCTGATGCGGGCCATGCCGTTGCTGGCGCGCCGCGTCTGGTAACGCCGCGTCTGCGATTGACATCGCGTTCACGCATTTCTTGTTCACACGTGCCCACGGCATCTGTGGCACTGTTCTTGCTCCACATCCGCGGTCCAGCGGCTGGAAGGAGCGTGACGCATGCGGCACGTCGTCTTTGGCGCACTTCTGCTCGCGTCGCTGCGCGTTGCGTATGCGGCTCCGCCGCCTGATGCCGATCCGAAGCTGGCGCCGTGGTTCAACAGCCTGCACATGCCGAGCACCCAGGTGCCGTGCTGCTCGATGGCTGATTGCCGGACGGTGATGTCGCGCGTGGTCGATGGGCACTATCAGGCTTTTATCGCGGGCGAATGGCGCGAAGTGCCGGACGACCGGGTGCTGACCCGGTCGGACAATCCGACCGGCCACGCGGTGGTCTGCTGGACGCCCTTCGCTGGCGTGCTGTGCTTCATCAAGGCGCCGGAGAGCTGAATGCATTCGGTTGCCCGCGGCCCGATGCGGAGTAGAATGGCACGCGTTATGCGTCCGCACCGCTCTCTGTTCGGACTGTTGCTCGCGCTGCTGGCGCTGGGCTGTCAGCTCGCGATTGGCGCAACGGTGCCCGCGGCGGCGGCGCAGGCGCTCGCGCCGCTCGCCGGCTACGGCGTCATCTGCCATGCCGATGATGGCGCCGGCGGCACACCCACCCCGCAGCACAAGGCGCCGGACTGCCAACTTTGCCCGCTGTGTGCGGCGTTCTCGACCTCGGCCGCGACGCTGACGGACATCCCGTTCATGCCGCTGCCGGTGGCCATGGCAATGCCGATTGCTGCGCCGCGCCCACCGTCCACCGCACCGCCCGCCACACGAGCGCTCGACGCGCGCCCGCGCGGTCCACCCTCCCTGGTTTGAGTCACCGTTCTTCGCCGGCGGCGCTCACGCGCCGCCTGACTCGTCTTCAGGGAGTTGTCTCCGATGAATCGCTTTTTCAGGCCGGCCGTCTTGGCCGCTGTCACCCTGTTCGCAAGGCCCGCGTTGGCTCACGCCTTCCTGACGCATGCCGACCCGGCGGTTGGGTCGGAGCAGCATCAGCCGCCGTCGGCGGTGACCATCACCTTCACCGAACCCGTCGAGCCCAGCTTCAGCACAATCGGGGTGACGGGACCGAACGGTGCGATCGATACGGGAGCGCCGCATACGCTGGATGACGGTCAAAAACTAGCCGTCACCTTACCGAAACTTGCGCCCGGCACCTACACGGTGGTCTGGCACGCGACGTCGGTTGACACGCACAAGACCGAGGGCTCGTTCACGTTCACCGTGGTGCCCTAGTCATGGATGCGACCACCGCCCTGCTCGCCGTACTGCGCGGGGTGCATCTGCTGGCACTGCTGCTGCTGCTCGGCACACTCGTGACATTGGTGGCGATTGCGCTGCCCGCGGCAGCATGCGAGGGCTCGCCGCTGGCGCTGGCACGGCGGCACCTGCTGACGCTCGCGCGATGGGCGGCGGCAGCGGCCCTGCTGAGCGGGTGCGCCTGGCTGATCATGCAAGCCACCGTCATCGGCGCGGCGGACAATGTGCCGCAGGCGCTCTCCGTCTTCTGGGTCGTCGTGCACACCACGCGTTTCGGCCACGTGATGGTGATCCGCCTGGCGCTGATCGGTCTTGCGCTACCGCTGTTGCGCCGACCGCGCTGGTGCCAGGCGGTTGGGCTCGGCTTAGTCGTGCTGTCGGCAGCACTGCAGGGGTTGCTTGGCCATGCCGGAGCGTTCCGCGGCACCGAAGGCCACGCGCTCATCGCCTCCGAGGCCCTGCATCTGGCGGCCGCGGGCAGTTGGCTTGGCGCCTTGCCGCCACTGGTGCTGTTGATCGCGACGCTGCCGCCGCCGGAGGCCGCCGCGATGTGCCGCCGATTCTCGCCGATCGGGCTTGCCGCCGTGCTGGTGCTGACGGGGACCGCACTCGCCCAGGCCACGGTATTGATCGGCAACGTTCCGGCTCTCGTCGGGACCTCCTATGGCAACATCGCGCTGATCAAGCTCGGCCTGTTCCTGCTGCTGCTCGGCCTGGCACTGACCAATCGTTTCGCCTTGACGACACGACTCGATCGAAACGAATCGACGGCGCGCCGCTGGATGCTCCGATCGGTGATCGCCGAAACGGGCGTTGGGATGGGCGCGGTGCTCGCCGCGAGCTTCCTTGCCGCATCGGTGCCGGCGCTGCACGAACAGCCGACTTGGCCCTTCGCGTGGCGGCCCAGCCTGGCGGCGATGGCCGATCCCGACCTGCGGCGCGAGGTGGTGAATGCGCTGATCGCAATCGGCGCGGCCGTGGTGGTCGCAATCCTCGGCCTCGTTTGGCGGAAGCTGCGCTGGCCGGCCCTGGCGATCGCGGCGGTGATGCTATGGTTCGCGCTGCCACATCTCGACCTGTTGTGGGTCACGGCCTATCCAACCAGCTACTACACATCACCAACCGATTTCGCCGCCGACAGCATCGCGCGGGGTGCCACGCTGTTTCCGGCGAACTGCGCGGCGTGCCATGGCGCCGCCGGACATGGCGACGGCCCGCGGGCAGCACAGCTTCCGGAACGCCCGGCCGATCTGACCGCGCCGCATCTGTGGGCGCATGCCGATGGCGAACTGTTCTGGTGGCTCACCGACGGCATTGAGGCACCCGAGGGCGGCACGGCGATGCCGGGCTTCGGCAAGACGTTGTCGGCCGACGATCGCTGGGCGTTGATCGATTACATCCGTGCCCACAACGCCGGCACCGCGATGGTGGCGGCCGACGCCTGGCCGGTGCCGGTGCGCGCACCCGAGGTCCCGATCGACTGCAATGGCGTGGCGGGGGATGACAGCACGGAGCTGACAGGCTCGGTGCTGCGTGTCATCGCCGACAGCAGCCCGAGCGATCCTACTACCGTGCCGATTCCGCCACAGCATGGCGTGCGCACGATCACCCTGCGTCTGTCGCCGGATGGCACCGTCCGGCCCGGGCCGGGCGAATGCGTCGCGGCCACGCCGGAGGCCTGGCCGGCCTTCGCGATCCTGGCCGGGTTGGACCCGAACGTGCTGGGCGGCACCGAGTTCCTGGTGGACCCACGCGGCTGGCTGCGCGCGCTATGGCGACCGGGAGAGCCTGGAATTGCCCGCACCCAGGACCAGCTCATCACCGAGATCCGGCAGATCATCACCCATCCCGTCACAGCTCAGGAGGCTGGCGCGCATGCCCACCATCACTGATCCCGGAAAGCCCGCCGGCGGGCCGCCGATCTACGCCGTGATCGGCATCCTGATTGCGATACTCCTGCTGGGGACCGGAACATTCTTATGGTTGAACGGAAATGCTGGTGGTCCCACGGTCGGGGGCCCCTTCACACTGGAAAGCAGCAGCGGCCACGCCGTCAGCGATCGCGATTTCCGTGGCAAGTACATGCTGGTGTATTTCGGTTACACTTACTGCCCTGATGTGTGCCCGACGACCCTCAACGCCGTGGCCGACGCGCTCGACCGGATGGGCAAAAGAGCCGATGACCTGCAGCCACTCTTCATCACGGTCGATCCGCACCGCGACACGCCCGCGGTGATGAAACAATACACCGCGGCGTTCTCGCCACGCCTGCTGGGCCTGACCGGGACCGATGCACAAATCGCCGTCGTCGCGAAGGAGTACCGCGTCTACTACGCGGAACATCGCACCGGTCCCGGAGCGAACGATTATTCCATGGACCACAGCTCCATCCTTTACCTGATGGGACCCGACGGCCGTTTCATTGCGCCGATCCGCACCGATGAAAGCGGTCAGGAAATCGCCACAGATCTTGCAAAGCTGATGTCGTGAAAGGGCCTGCGCACATGCACCGTCGCACTTTGCTTGCCGCCCCATTGCTGCTCGCGCATGCCGCCCGCGCGCAGGCGGCGCCGCTCGTTGTCGACCACGTCTGGTCGCGCGCCGCGATGGCGGGGCGTGTCGGCGTGGTGTACCTCAGCATCACCGCCACCGGTGCCCCCGACACGTTGGTGAGCGTCAGCTCACCCATCGCGCCGAAGGCGGAGCTGCACGAAAGCTATGATGACAATGGCGTGATGAAGATGCGGCCTGTTGCGTCCCTGACCGTCGCACCGGGCAAGCCGATCGTGCTGCGGCCTGGCGGCTATCACATCATGCTGGTGGATCTCGCCCATGCGCTGAAGGAAGGCGACAGCTTTCCGATCACCCTACACTTCGCCGACGCGGGTGCGGTGACCGTAACTGCCAGCGTCGAGAAGGCCGGCGCCAGCGTCATGCCGGCGCCATCAGCCAGCATGCCCGGGATGAAGATGTAGCGGCGGGGCCATCACGCCACCGGGCAGGCTTACCAGTGGTGGTACCCGCCGTGCCAACCCCACCCCCAGCCACCACCCACGACGACGGTTGGTCCAACGTAGGCAGGGCCGTAATAGGGATAGCCATACGCCGGGTAGCCATACGCCGGGTACCCGTAGGCCGGATAACCGGGGCCGGCATAGGCCGGCTGCGGCATCTGGATGCTGTCGCCCTTCGCGGCCATGCACTGGGCATAGGCCATGTCGTAGCGCTGCTGGATGTTGCCTGCCGACGCCTGGGCGTTGGACGCACCGACCGCACTGCCCATCAGCAAGCCGGTGGCGCCACCAATCGCGGCACCCGCCCCCACCGCACCGCCGACCGAGCCCAGCGCGGCGCCTGCCGCGGCGCCGAGCGCCGTGCCGATGATTGCGCTGCCCACTGCGCTGTCTGTCGCGGCCTGGGCCGGCTGCGCACCACCCGTCTGCTGCGTGGCCCAGCCACGGCACATGCCGTCATCCTGCTGGAAGGCCTCAAAGCTCTTGCCCTGCCCTGGCATCGCCATGACGCTGGGGCCGGTCGGCGGCGCCACCGCGCAGGCGGCGAACGCAATCGGGGCCGCCAGGGTGGCAAGCAGCATGGTGCGACGCATGGTGGTCATCCTTCGGTATTCCGTTGCATGGCCGGCGCCAAAATCGACGGCCGCGCGCGTGGCTGACATTCTACTCAACGACGCGATGTCGCAAGGTAACATAGTGTGTCCTAAGTTGGGATTAATCGTGGCGCGGCCGTGTTGCGGACCCACCGCGGACAGTTGACACAGATCATTGTTGCATTGCCGCACGGTCCGGCATGCTGCCCGGCATGGACCACGAACCGATCCGGGTGTGTCCGCGCCCGCACGACAAATAGCGGCGGCTGATTGTCGCTGCACGGCGTCTACCCCCTGGCAACCGCCGTGGTGCCTCCCGGCGACGACGTGTCCCTGCGAGGTGCCATCGAGGCGCAGAAGCTTGGCCTGATCACCGCAATCCTGGTTGGCCCTCCCCCGCGGATCCGCAGCGCGGCCGCCAGTGCCGGTCTCGACATTTTCGGCTTGCAAGTGGTTGCCTCAGAGCACCGCCACGACGCTGCCGCCAACGCGATGGCGCTGCTGCGCGAGGGGATCGCTGATGCGCGGATGAAGGGCAGCCTGCATATCGACGGGGTGAGGCGCGCCGTCGTCGCATCCGACACCGGAATTCGCACAGCGCGCCGCATCAGCGACTGCTTGGTGATTGATGTGCCCAGTCAGGCGGACCCGCTGATCATCGCCGACGCGGCGATGAACATCGCGCCGACGCTGGCGGCGAAGGTCGACATCGTCCAGAACGCGATCGATCTCGCCCGCGCGGGTGGCGTGCCGGATATCAGGGGGGCGATCCCGTCCGCGATGGAGACCGTGAATCCGAAGGTGCCGTCGATCATCGAGGCGGCCGCGCTGTGCAAGATGGCCGATCGCGGTCAGATCACCGGCGCAACGCTCGATGACCCGCTGGCGCTCGACGACACAATCGATCTCGCAATGGCGGTAATCAAACACATCGTTTCGCCGGTGGCCGGACGTGCCGATGTGCTGGTGGTGCCCGGCCTCGTGGCCGGCAACATCCTCGCCAAAAGTCTGAGTTTTCTCGCCGGCGCCGACAGCGCCGGCGTCGTGCTGGGGGCGCGTTCCGATCATCCTGACCAGCCGGGCGGTTACGTTGGAGGCACGGCTGGCGTCGTGTGTGCTGGCGGCACTGGTCGCCGCGCAACGCAAGGCGTAGCGGCCACTAAACCACGATTGCGGCGCGTTCGCTCGCCGCGCGGGCCCAGGCGGCGTCCATGTCCTCGTCGAACAGCTCGGTGAGCTTCTTCATCATCGTGCCGCCAAGTTCCTCGGCATCGACGATGGTGACCGCGCGGCGATAATAGCGCGTCACGTCATGGCCGATGCCGATCGCAATCAGCTCCACCAGGTCGCGGTGCTCAATGTCGCGGATCACCTCGCGCAGGTGCTTCTCCAGGTAGTTCCCTGGGTTCACCGATAGCGTCGAATCATCCACCGGTGCGCCGTCGCTGATCACCATCAAGATGCGCCGGTGCTCGGGCCGCGCCAGCAGTCGCCGATACGCCCACAGCAGCGCCTCGCCGTCGATGTTCTCCTTTAGCAGCCCTTCGCGCAGCATCAGGCCCAGGTTCTTGCGCGCCCGCCGCCACGGCGAATCCGCCGCCTTGTAGATGATGTGACGCAGGTCATTCAGCCGGCCGGGATTGCGCGGTTTGCCGTCCTGCACCCATTTCTCACGGCTTTGTCCGCCCTTCCACGCTCGCGTGGTGAAGCCGAGCACTTCCACCTTTACCGCACAGCGTTCCAGCGTGCGGGCCAGGATGTCACCGCACATCGCCGCCACCGTAATGGGCCGCCCGCGCATCGATCCGGAATTGTCGATCAGCAGCGTCACACAGGTGTCGCGGAATTCGGTGTCCAGCTCGCGCTTGTAGGACAGCGCCAGCATCGGATTGACCACCACGCGCGACAGCCGCCCGGCGTCGAGCAGGCCTTCGTCCAGGTCGAATTCCCAGGCCCGCGTCTGCTGCGCCAGCAGGCGCCGTTGCAGGCGATTGGCGAGCTTCGAAATCACGCCCTGCAGATGCTGCAGCTGCTGATCCAATTGCTGGCGCAGCCGGCTCAGCTCATCAGGATCGCACAGCTCCTCGGCCTCGATCTCCTCGTCGTACAGCCGCGCGTAAGCGCGATAGACGGCATCGTTGTCGGGATTGGGCCGCTCGCGGCGTGGCTGCGGACCGCCAGGACGGTCATCGCCATCCGCAACCGCGGCCTCATCCTCGGACTCACTGCCCTCGTCGTCGGCGGCCTCGCCCTCCATCTCCTCGGGCTGGGCGCCGAGCATCGAGTCGGTGTCAGACTCACTCGACCCCTCGCCATCAGGCGACTCATCCTGCTGGCCGGACTGCTCACCGCCGTCCTCGCCCTCGTCGGTGTTCTCGTCGGGCTCCGCCTCGGCCTCGGCCTCCGCCAGGTCGAGCGCGGCCAGTAGCTTGCGCGCGGCGCGGGCAAACGCGTTCTGATCTTCCTGCGCCCGCTGCATCTCTGCCAGCGCCGCATCAGCGTCGGTGCCCAGCGTGTCGCGCCACATGTCCAGGATGCGGCGCGCTGGCTCGGGGGACGGTTCGCCCGACATGCGTTCGCGCGCGAGCAACGACAGCGCCGCGGCGATCGGGAGCTGATCCTTCCGCGTCATGCGGTCGTAGCCCTCGGCCTCGCACTCCTCGCTCAGCTTGGCGCGCAGATTGGCCGAGACCCCTTCCATGAAGCGGGAGCCGATCGTCTCAACCCGGGCCTGCTCCAGCGCGTCATAGGCATCGCGGGCTTCGCGCCGCGCCGGCATGCGGGCGGCATGCACGAAATCATCGTGATGACGCAGCCGCAGCGCGAGCGCATCCGCGGCGCCGCGCAGCTTGGCCATCTCCGCCGCCGGCAGGGCGCGCGTCGGCAGCGGCAGCCGTGCGCGCTTGCCCGACAGACCAGAGGGACCAGGCTGGAAGGCGACCTGGACCTCCGGCTCCTCGGCCATCGCGCGCAGCACGCCAGCGGTGGCGCGCTTGAACTCTTCCGCCCGCGTATTGTCCTTCGATGCGGTCCCGCTCATTGCTGGGCGATCAGGCGACCTGACGGGTGGTGAAGCCGCCGGTGGGGATCTCCTCGTTGAAGCAGCGTTGGTAGTACTCGCCCACCGTGCTGCGCTCGGCTTCGTCGCACTTGTTCAGGAAGGTCATGCGGAACGCAAAGCCGATATCGCCGAAGATCCGTGTGTTTTCTGCCCAGGTGATCACTGTGCGCGGCGACATCACGGTGGAGATGTCGCCATTGATGAAGCCGGCCCGCGTCAGGTCAGCCAGCGCGACCATGCTCTGCACCCGCTTCTTCATCGCGGCGTCGGTCGGTGCGACGCCCAACTTCGCCAGCACGATGTCGGTCTCCATGCCATGCGGCAGGTAGTTCAGCGTGGCGACGATGTTCCAGCGGTCCATCTGGCCCTGATTGATCTGCTGCGTGCCGTGATAGAGGCCGGTGGTATCGCCCAGGCCCACGGTGTTGGCGGTGGAGAACAGCCGGAACGACCGATGCGGCCGGATCACCCGGTTCTGGTCCAGCAGGGTCAGCTTGCCCTCGACCTCCAGCACACGTTGGATGACGAACATCACGTCGGGACGACCGGCGTCATACTCGTCGAACACCAGCGCGCAGGCGTGCTGCAGCGCCCAGGGCAGGATGCCCTCGCGGAATTCGGTGATCTGCTTGCCGTCCTTCAGGACGATGGCGTCCTTGCCGATCAGGTCGATGCGGCTGATGTGGCTGTCGAGGTTCACACGGATGCACGGCCAATTCAGCCGCGCCGCCACCTGCTCGATATGCGTCGATTTGCCGGTGCCGTGGTAGCCCTGGATCATCACGCGGCGGTTGAAGGCAAAGCCCGCTATGATCGCCAGCGTGGTCTCCCGGTCGAACTTGTACGCGTGATCGATGTCCGGGACATGCTCGGTGCGCACCGAAAAGGCCGGTACCACCATGTCGGTCTCAATATCAAACGCCTCGCGCGCGACCACCTTCGTATCCGGCAGATCGATCTCGGAGGTGGGTCGAATTTCAGCGAGCGCGGCAACCTTGTTCATCGTCAAACGTGTCCTGTCTGTCCCGTCGCGAAAGTGTAAGCCGGACCGGCGCGCTGTCAAAGGCCGGCACACTGCCTCAGGCGGCATGGAGTACACCAAACGATCGCGCGATCGCGCCGTGTCGTGCCTTGCCGCCACTGTCCCGTCAACCGCGATGTCAGCGGACCAGCCTCCTATTTTGGGGTATCCGACGACCAAACGCGCCACGCCGGCATCGACCACGCCCCGCCTGACAGGTTAGTGTTCGGCGCGGGATTGCCGGACGCCAAAATCCCCTGAGGGGCGCCGCACGATCCAGCTGGGGAGACGACACGATGACACGGTGGCCAACCCGCCCGCTCTGCACCGGTGCCTTTCTGCTGGCCGCGTTCGCGGGTGCACGTGCCGCGGATCCGCCGGGATCACCCGCCGATGCCCAGGTGGTGGGCCTGTTCATGCAGAGCTGCATGCGCTTCGTCGGTGATGCATCCGGGCTGCGCCAATGGGCCGCACGCGGCGGCCTGCAACCGCTGCCGGAGGAAGGCCAACAGGAATTCCTGTATGGCCTTCCTGGCGAGGTGTTCGATGCCTCCACCAAGGATGGCAAGCTCGTGCTGATCTCGGAGAACGGCGGCTCTTGCTCGGCGATGGCTGAAGCCGCGGATGGGCACGACGTGGTCACCGTGCTTGAGCGCGTGATGCGCCTGTCGCATATCGATTTCACGATGACCCACGAGGACGACGATTCCGCCGAGCGGGCCCTGCACCACCGCGAATACACCGCCGCTGAAGGAACCCGCCAATGGCAGATGCTCGTCAGCACCGTGCGGGGCGCCGCCGCCGGCGAGGTGATGCTCACCACCAACCCGTGACACACGCCACCGGCGGCTGACGCGCGTTGGCCAAACCCACCTCCCGCCATGTGTGCCAGAGCTGCGGTGCCGTCTCCGCGAAGTGGAGCGGGCGCTGTGAGGCCTGTGGCGCGTGGAACACGATCGTTGAGGAAGCGATCGCACCGCGACCTGGGGCCGCGGGTCGCGGTGGCACCGCCGGCAGAGCTGTTGCCTTTGTCGGGCTGGCTGGGACAGCAGAACCACCACCGCGCGCGAGCACGGGCATCGCGGAACTGGACCGCGTGCTGGGCGGCGGGCTGGTCGCGGGATCGGCCGTGCTGGTGGGCGGCGATCCGGGCATCGGCAAATCCACCCTGCTGCTGCAGGCAGCCGCATCGCTGGCGCGCGCCGGCCGGCGGGTGGTCTACATTTCCGGCGAGGAATCTGTCGAACAAGTGCGACTGCGCGCCCGCCGCCTGGGCGTGATCGACGCCAAGCTGGAACTCGCCGCCGCGATTAACCTGCGCGACATCACGGCCGCGCTGGAACAGGCCCCCGACACCGCCCTCGTGGTCATCGATTCGATCCAGACCATGTGGTTGGACACGATCGAGAGTGCACCCGGCACCGTCGCCCAGGTGCGCGCCGCCGGGTTCGAGCTGATCCGCCAGGCAAAATCCACCGGGTTTGCGCTGGTGCTGGTCGGCCATGTCACCAAGGACGGCGCCATCGCCGGTCCGCGCGTGCTGGAGCACATGGTCGACGCCGTCCTGTATTTCGAAGGCGACCGCGGCCATCAGTTCCGCATTCTGCGCGCGGTGAAGAATCGCTTCGGCGCCACCGACGCGATCGGCGTGTTC
>Ga0210386_10002913_pt1 | contig 14476 bp, 11 predicted proteins | sample IncBWH32OmetaG_FD_160091 | JGI IMG/M metagenome (GOLD analysis project Ga0210386, IMG submission 160091) | Forest soil microbial communities from Barre Woods Harvard Forest LTER site, Petersham, Massachusetts, United States - Inc-BW-H-32-O ... | reverse complement strand
TTGGCGATGGACCCTACGTGCCGTGAGACGGTTCATCCCGACCGCTGGAAGCAGATTGCGCGCGAGGGCGACGCCGCGCCGGCTTGGCTCGCCGAGGATTTTGGCGCCGATCGCCGGCGCGCCACGCTTCTCGCCTGTCTCATCGATCTGCAGGAACGGCTGACGGACGAGGCCATCCATATGTTCTGCAAGCAGATCGGCCGTCTCTTCGCGCGCGCCGCGGCCGCTTGCGAAGAGCGCCACAAGAGCGGCCGTAAGGAGACGACGGCGGCATTGCGGCTCTTCCGCGACACGCTGCGCGTCCTGATGGAGGCCAACGCCAATAACGGCGACGCAATCGAGATGCTGCGCGCCAAGGTGGGTTGGCGCAGGCTCGTCGAGGCTCAGCCCTCGGTTGAGGCCATGGTCGCCGAGAAGGCCGTCCATCCGTTGCCTGTCGCCGCTCAGCATCACGCCGGTCTGCGCAGATATGTGCCGCGCTTTCTGGCCGCCTTTCAATTCCGCGCTTCGCGTCGGGGCGACTCCGTACTTGCTGCGATCGAATTGCTGACCCAGATGCATCGCGAGAATCGGCGCGCGTTTCCCGACAAATTTCCGATCGGACATTTGGATGAGCCCGAGAAGAAGCTGATCCTAGCCGGCGGCAAGCCGGATCGGCCCCTCTACGAAGTCGCGACGCTTGGCGCACTTCGCGATCGGCTACGCTCCGGCGACATCTGGGTGGAGGGAAGCCGCGCTTATCGCCCGCTCGACGAATATCTGATGCCGACGGGCGCTTTCACAGAAAAGAAGGACGCCGATCGCTTGAACCTTGGCGTGCCGGGCGATGCGCCGGCATGGCTCGACTCGATGCGGCGGACGCTGGATTTTCAGCTCAAGCAACTCGCCTATCGCGCTTGCGCCGGAAAGCTTGAGGGCGTGCGGCTCGTGGGCGGCGCATTGGTCGTATCGCCGTTGGAAAGCGAGGTTCCCGACGCTGCCGAGGCGCTTAAATGGGAGCTCAACAGCTTCTTGCCCAACGTCCACATTACGGATCTGCTCACCGAGGTCGATGGTTGGACCGGGTTCACCGACAAATTCACACATCTGCGCACCGGCGGCATGGTGCGCAATCGCTCCGCCATTCTGGCCGCCGTGCTGGCCGACGCCACCAATCTGGGTCCCAAGCGCATGGCGGAGGCCTCATCCAATGTCAGCGAACGACAGATTAGTTGGGCGCGTTTGTTTCACGTCCGGCCAGAGACTTACAGGGCGGCGCAAGCAGCGATCATCGACGCGCATTCAGCCCATCCACACGCAGCTCTTTGGGGCGCGGGCGCGACGTCGTCTTCCGACGGGCAGTTCTTCCGCGCTAGCGACCGCGCTGCAGGCCGAAGCGACATGAACCTACATTACGGCAGCGAGCCCGGTACGAAATTCTATAGCCATCTCTCCGACCAGTATGGCTATTTCAGCATCCTGCCGATCAGCCCGAGCGAGAGCGAAGCGCCCTACGTTCTTGATGGCCTGTTCGACCACGAATCCAAGCTCGACATCGACGAACATTACACCGACACTGGCGGTTCGAGCGATCATGTCTTTGGATTATTCGCCTTGCTTGGTCGGCGGTTCGCGCCACGCCTGCGCAATCTCAAAGATCGTAAATTCCATGCGTTCGAGAAGCTAGACGCCTATCCGGCGCTGAACGCTCATCTCGGCCCAAGGATCAACATCGATCTCATCCGCGACAATTGGGACGAATTGCTGCGTATGGCGGCGTCGATGAATGAGCGCATCGTCGCGCCCTCGACGATCCTGAAGAAACTTTCCGCATCGAGGAGGCCCAGGGAACTGGCGCGAGCCCTGCGTGAGGTTGGCCGTCTCGAACGCACCCGCTTCATGATCGAATGGTATTGCGATCCCAAGTTGCGGCGGCGCTGCCTCGGCGGTCTCAACAAGGGAGAATCGGCCCACAAGTTGAAGCGCGCCGTCTTCTTTCACGAGCGCGGCGAGGTCCGCGACCGCTCCTTCGACAGCCAAGCCTTTCGAGCCTCCGGCCTCAATCTCGTGGTCAGCGCGATCGTTCACTGGAATACTGTCTACTTCGCCCGCGTCGTCGATTCTTTGAACGGCAAGGGCAGGACCATTCCCAGTCATCTGCTCAAACACGTTTCGCCCATATCCTGGGAGCATATCAATCTCACAGGGACTTATTCTTGGCGGACCGAGCCCATGGACCCGACCAGCTTCAGACCCCTGAGAGAGGAAAAGTCATTCTTTGGCCTCGCCGCATGAAACGCGGGTCGCCTTGGAATCTCATGTTCACGGTTTCGTCCAACTTAGCGTACGCCATGGCGCCAATCTTGTCGTGCCCCCTGGTTCCTCCAGGCGTTCCAACTATCGACGCCATTTTCGAGAAGTTGTTTGATATGCTCTTCGTTGGCCACTGGGTTCCGAGGTCCGCTGAGCACCGTCGTCCGACAGGTTTACCCTAAGCCAGAACCTCCGAGCGGCCCAGCAACCGGAGAGGGCACGAAAGTCAACCCCCGCTCATGCCCCACGTGGACAGGCAGTTAAGCTAATCCAACCTTCCTTTCGGGGAGCCTGCCGTCAGTCTAGCCGCGCGGCTGGGGCTAGGAGCGTTCAGCAACCCAAACATATGGCCGCCCGGCACAGCCCTTGGTGCAGTAGGGAGGTATGTCCCAGGCTCCATCAGTTAGGCGGCCCCGTCGGTCGGTCCATCAATTTGCACAAGACCGACATCAAGAGCCTAAGTTCACGCGATGCGGCCCGGCGTGCCGAGGTCGTGCGGGTTGTATCCCCGACAAGCTCAATCAAATGCCCCACGCGCTCGACAAGAGCCTCGCCAATCACTCGATGATCCAGATTGTCCAGTACAATGTTCAAACCGACCTTCCGCGCCTGCGCAACCGCTGGGTTGTAACCCCAAAATAGGAGCGAATGGACAGCCCGACCTGATCACGTAGGCCAATCTTCTGCCTTTTGAGGCCTGCGCGGCTGGTTCGCGTGGGAGAAGGCTTTATCCCGGCGCGGGAAGCTCCTTCTGATTGCGCGCAGCAGAAGGCGACCGCCCTGTCCAACGTTTGAAGGCGTGGTTAAAGGAGGTCGATCCTTCGTAGCCGAGCAACCACGCGATTTGGGAAAGCGATAGGCTCGGCTCCTTGACGTATTGAAGCGCGAGGCTTCGTCGCAATTGATCCACGACCTCCTCGTAGGTCGTGTTTTCGTCAGCCAATCTGCGCGTGAGGGTTCGCTCGCTATGGCCCAATGTCTTGGCGACCCTGTGTCGCTTGGCCTTGCCGTGGGGCAGTAGCTTTTGCGCCTCGTTCTCGACCGCGGCTCGTAGCGACCCGACTGTTGTGCCGCGCTCTTTTGCAGCCTCATCGCAAATGGGCCGAAGTGTCTCAAGCAAGTGCGGATCTTCGGTGACCAGCGGGAGAGCCAGCGTCTCATTCGAGAATGCGACTTGATCGCCTGATGCGCCAAACTCAACGCGGCAGCCAAAGAAATCCTCGAACTCCCTCAGATTGGAATTGCGTGCATGGAGGAAGCTTAAGTGCATGGGGCGGATCTTCCGACCCGCGATCTCTCGCAAAGCCTTAATCGTGACGCCGACGCCAAATTCAGTGACCTGCTTCGCCGCGTGCCTGGAAAGGCCAATGAAACTGATCTCCGCGATGAGCCCCTCCCGCGCGGGTACACGTTTGATGTGCACCGCTTCGTTGGCGATCCGGCTATAGCGCCCAAAGAGCGCCAGCGCCTCTCCCACGTTACTGGCGGCTGACGTGACATAAAACAACAACCCCGCCTCGCGCGGATTTGCTTCTCTGGCCAAGTGCAGTCCGAACGCGCTGTCATCCAGAGCTTCCGCTGCATACTCAAGGAACTTGCCCTGCGATGCAGCTGAGATGCGCTGCTCCCGGCCATCAAAGTCGTGCGCCGAAAGACCGGCGCGTTGCAGCAACGGCGCTATCGCCACATTGCGCGCCTTTAATACGGTAATTGCTAGCCTCGCGGCTATACCGGTTACGGTTGGGAGCGGCCGCCGAACCTTCTCGTCGCTCACGTCCACGGTCCCTTTGCGAAAACTGGGTGCGATCTAGCTAGCAACCGATTGGCCCGCAAAGACAAGACCCCAGGAATGATGAGCCGGGAAGCTGGCGCTGTCGGCGACCCACCGACGTAAGGCGTTTCAAAATAACGAAAGTTGCAAGTCTGCGCGCTGCCGTTTGTACGAATGCGCGCCGTTCGGCCAGTAGCCGCATCCGTAAACGCCACTTGGCGCGCGAAAGCATAAAAATGGCCCTCAAACACAAATGCCCGGCGTGCTTTGTTGGGTAAAGGTACGCCTCCAAGTTCGAGGCGAATGGCGGGTTTACGCTGCGTGTCGCCTCAGCCAGCGGCCGCCGCCTGTCCTCCTACCGGCGGCCGCTGTTCCCATCCATGAGGGCCAACCGGGGCAAGCCCAGTGCTTGTGGAGGGTGCCACGCCGCCGCTCATGGCTAGCCGCCGCCAGAGGAGAGCGGCGGCGGCGCCCATCTTGGCTTAGCCCATCAGCCGCCCCCATAGCCGCGCGCGCTGCGTGACCAGCGCTTCGAGCGGCTCGGCAAGAGAACACCGTTGCTTTCCGGTACCGACGCCCGCGAGCTGCGGGTACCGACCGCCCGCGTCGACAGTGCGGCGATGATCAGTAGACAGGGTAGCGATGCAACTCCGCCCTGAGCCGCGACCACTCTACCCCCGTCAAACCGGCGCGAGCTGAGCAGCCACGACCGCTTCGAGCGGTGCCAACGGCCGACCCCACTTCGCTTCCTCCGCTGCCTACCGGGTGGCCCGCCGGTTCGACGAGCAAGCGCGACTTGGCGGGATCGCCGAGGACGGGCCAAGAAACGCCCCATGCGCAACCTTGCTCCGGTGGCGTCGCAGGGCGACCCGTTCCAGGCTTCCGGGCCTGGCCATCAATGGCACGTGGAAGCAGCAATCTGGCAGCCAGAAGCAAACCGGTGGTCGGCGTCGCCAACATATGAGGCCTCCGACGAGCCGCGGCGCCAGGCAATCGGCGCTGGGCGTAGGGCGCAGCGCTTTGTAGAGGAAACGATGTCGGTCGACGAGATGATCGCATGCCTTGGTAGCTGCCGAGCCCGCTCGGAGATCGCCGCCATGATCAAGGCTCTATCGCTGCATCCGTGGCTGAACACGCCAGCCCAGACCAAGCGCCTCGAGGCCGCCCGCGCCGCGATGGAGAACTGGAAGTCCTACAGCCGCGCCTGCCAAGCCCGGCACAACGCGCATCGCCTGCGCCTCGGCGACCGCTGAACCGAATTGAGGGACAACGAGAGCGCCGCCTCGCTTCATCGCCGCGCCGACAGCGGCTGCTCCCGGCTCAGGTGTCTCCCCGATAGGAGAAAGCCGCGTGGACATCCACGACGAAGATGGTGCGGGACGGCACCGGTGACGCCGCTGCGAGGTCGTGTTCACCGAGATGATCGAGGGCGCCGACACGGGGATTGCCAGCACGCGGACGCTGCGGCCGCGGACTTGGACGATACGGGCGCGGTGCAAGAGCTGCCCTCACCGCCGCAGCTTGGCGGCCAAGTCAGGCGGCTTTACGGAGGTAGGCGAGATCCGCATGGCGTTCACAGTAAGGGCCGCAGTGCGCGGCCTCGCCGCAATACCTGAACGTCGCAAGATCGCGCGGATTGCCGCTCGGCCAACGGCAGGAACTCGCCGTCAGGTCGACGACGGTTAGCCCCCCGTCGATCGGGTCTTGATCGACAAAATAGGCGGTGAACGCTACCTCGCCCTCGATCGTTTCGTCGACGAAGAGGTCCGCTATGGCATCATCAATAGTAGGCATGGTTCATTGAGCTCTGGAATTTGTGGAGAGCACGCGGCCTCCGCGGGGCGATGCCCCTCAAGCGGCCACAGAATGCGGATTTTGTAGGGGGTGCCGGAGGGCGCGTCTTGTCGCCGTACGCCAATCCTCTGCTTTTTCAGGCCATGGGGTGACTTTTGCTCAAAATGAGCTCGGCTTCGCGCTTCCACCCGGCGCCCAGATTGCTCGCTAGCGCGTGGCTATGTGCCCACGGACCCAAAATCTTCTCGCATTTTTGCGACATGCGGCGTGAGACTAAAAGACGAGCGGAGTGAGACTAAACAGTGAGACTAAAACCTGGTTATGATTTGGCTTTGGAACTCCAGAGCCACGCTCGGCAGCGGTAGTTTGACTGAGTTCGTGCGCCAATCGACGGAGGAGACGGTGACGGCGGCTGCGCGGCTCGCCGACGTACTTGGTCTGCGCACGAAGCTGTTGGTGAGTTGGGGCGACGTTGCGCTTGAAGTCGATAGCGCACACGGCGCGCTGGTCCGCCTCGACGGCGCCGAACCAACCGGTGTCGACATGGGTCGCGTCGCTTCGGTGATGCGGGTAATCGATAAGGTTGCCGCCGGCCATCTCAATGCCGAGGAGGCGTGGGCGGAAATCGAGACTGCCTCGCATGCTCACCCTGCCCCGACCTGGCTGTTTGCGACCGCCGCGGCTGCCGCCGTAGCCTTGAGGGTGATCTTCGGGGTCTATCATTTCGCTTCGGTCGCACTGATCGCCGGGAGTGCGGGCGTCGGTGCCCTCCTGCGTCGCTGCCTGGCGCGCCTCAGCAAGAACGTCGTCTTGCAACCATTCTGCGCGGCCCTCCTTGCAGGCGCCGTCGGCTCGTTGGCGGCCCGATACCAGCTCATCTCCTCGTTGCGGCTCGTGGTCTGCCCCTGCATGATCCTTCTACCAGGTCCCCATATCCTTAACGGCGGCCTCGATCTCATGCGGAGCCGCATCAATCTGGACGCGTCGCGGATACTGTTCGCCCTCCTAGTAGTTGGCGCAATCGCGGCGGGACTCCTGTGCGCCTTGACGCTTCTCGGCGCAAACTTGCCGATCGAGGTCGCGGGACGGGACGCGCCACTATTTGCAGGACGTGATTGCCGCCGGCGTTGCGGTCGCGGCCTACAGCATTTTCTTCTCGACCCCCCTTAGTATGCTCCCCTGGCCCATGACCGTAGGGGCGTTGGCCCATGCGCTGAGATGGTATGTGATGGCGGGGCTCGGTTTCGGTCCGGTCGGCGGGGCGCTCGTGGCATGTCTAACGGTCGGTCTGGTCCAAACACCCGTGGGCCATCGTTGGCGAATGCCGTTCGCCCCGATCGGGTTCGCGTCGGTCGTGTCGATGCTGCCGGGCGCTTATCTGTTCCCAATGGCGAGTGGGCTCGCCCAGATGACTGCCGGCGCTGGAGCCCCGGCGACGCTGGTAAGCACGACCATGTACAACGGCGTCGTCGCCGCCGCAGTTGTCCTGGCGATGTGCCCAGGTCTTCTAGTGCCAAGGCTTGTGCTCGGCGGCCTGAGCGAACGCGCCACGCGCCCGGCCATGTGAAACGGGAGGAACGCAATTTCCACGGAGACGGAAGCCGCCCTGCTCCCGGCGCCCGCACTGTCACGCGAACTGAATTTGGTCGCCCGAAGATTGGAAAGGGCAGTGTCAAGGCAAATAAGTATAGGCGATTTTCGGCGTCGAATCAGGCCGAGCGCGGCGGCAATTCGTCAGCAAAAACAGCCCAGCTCTAGCCCACCCTCGTGCGCTAGGAGGCAGTATAGAATTTACTCTGACAATGCCCCCTGCCCTGCCCCCAGACCGCGAGGCCGTCGCGCTGTAAGGGCGCGCGGAACGCGCGGGAGCCTTCGACGAACCCTTGCAGCGCGACCGACGCTAGCGGTAGCCAGCCCCCGCTCCTTTGCTTCTAGCGCGAAGGTGGGCTGAGCCGGCGCGAACGGGAAATCCGGGCAAGAAGCAGCGGCGATCACCCGGCCAAAAAACTCTGATATCTGTACGAGGTTTCCCCTGTGACGGACCGCACCCGTTTCCTCCGGTATCATGAGTGCAGCGTTACCTATCAGACGGGAACTTACCCTCTCGGCAAACGAGGAGGGTCGATTTCGAAAGCAGGGACGCCACCGCTAAGAGCGATGAGCCAGCGATGTCGCTCAGGCGGATCGCCGCTCGCGGTTCCTGGCGTTGATCTGGGCCATAAGGATGGGTCCGAGAGAGAACTCCCCTTCCCCAGCCTTGCGGGTCAATTCGCGCAAATAACCGCCTGCGGACTGAATTGCAGAACTTCGCTGCAGCAGGCACGCCACCAGCACCGCCGCCTGTGTTTCGCCCATGACCATTTGCGCGTCCTCCCAGGCGCTCGGACTGATTCCCAGCATGGGCCGGACGACTGCAGCGGTCGCGAGAAAGTCGCGCCAATTCCCAATCCTGCCCTTGGCATAGTCGAGGATATCGGGGCAGGCGCTCAGCACCATTCCAAGCGGATAGGTCCTTTCCGGGGCTGCAGGAGTTTGAGGATTTGGGTCCGCCCTCGCCACCCGGCCTTTTTGAAGGCTAGGTTCAAGTTCAATTGGAGGGTTTGGTTTTGAATTTTGTTTGTGGCGCTCATCGGGAGACTCATTGGCGCTCACATTTGTTGTTTTAACCTGAGTTTCCAACAGGTTGAGGATGTCGTCAGCGAACACGGACAGAGCGTCCGCTGCGGCCTCCAGTTCTCCCCTTGTCGCCGTTCGCGAGACGCCGTCTACAAGCCCCCGAAAGATGGTGTGCACCTCCTGCCAGCTTGCGGGCCCCTGCCCTGCCCCGCCGGTTGGAACGCCCGCCTCGATCCCGGTGGCGATCATTTTTGCGATGTCGCGGCGGCAGAGTGTAATCCTCTCTTTCGCGAGTTTGATCGTCCGAGTCTCGGCTTCGATCTCTTGCGCCAGGCGCTCGAGCTCCTCAGCGCGCACGACCAGGGGCGCGAGGTCGAAACCGAAGGCAAGCTTGATCTCCCCTCCCCTACCCTTTCGCGCGTAACGTTTGCCATTCGGACTGTCGCGTCGAACGATCAACCCTGCGTCCACCAGGGCCGCCAATTGCCGCCGCAGGGTCGAGGCCGGCATGCCGTGGGTCCGCAAGCAGAGCTGTTCGTTGGACGGGAAGACGATTAGGTCATCCTCTCCGGTGAGCATGGTCTCCGGATAAAAGCTGATGAGCGCGTTTAGAACGGCAAGCGCGCGCTCGGACACCCCTATGCGCGGCCGCGCCATGCATAGGACATTGAAGGCCTTCCACTTGTGGACCACTTTGTCTGGCGGTCGTGCGGACGCGGCCATCTGTGCCGCTACATGGGCAAGCGTCAGCGATCGCCGCCCAAAGGGCGTCGTTGGTTGATGGGACTGCATAACTTTGCCTTGTGTTCAGGCAAAGAAAATCTGCTCGCCGAAAACGACGCCGTCTCTCACGAGACTCTTGACTGTGATTCGCGGAAGTGAGATCCTCGAAACTGCGAAATGACGAGAAGGGCTTCCGGGGCGGCGACGTTTCGGGGGCCTTTTTCCTTTGCGGGTTAATCTCCTGTTGCGGTGCCGGCTTTCGCTTGCCTGAACGCCTCGTATAGACCGTCAAGGCGGGACGAAATGTATGCGCCGAATTCTCGCGCATCTCTCTCGCTAAGCGAGAGGCTGAAGGTCTTGCTCGTGGCTCGCCATGTCGCGGCGACGTGTTTGTCCCGGGCTGCCCAGGCTGAAAGCGATGGGGAGTAGCTCTCTTGCGCTGGGCAGTGCCCCCAGCTTTCAGCTCCCTCCAAAGAAGGCCGAACCTTCCTACGCTGTCCGCCGCCGCGAATTCTTCCGAGACGACGATTTCTCGCGCGCGGTCCACTCTCTTTGGGCCGTTGAACAGCTTCTTGAGGTCTTCCCACCGATCCCGTCCGATCGTCCGCGCCGCGCCAATCCCTTCGACAACGTCGGATGGAATGATCTCCGTGACGGAAAGCATGCGCGACAACAGCGTATCGTCGACGCTGAGCGAAGCCTTCGCGACATCCTTGGAATGGCCCAGTTGGATAAGTCGCCGTGCGAAAAGAGCTTTTTCAATGAAGGAATAGTCCTTCCGCCGCGTATTCTCCTGCCCCTGCGCTATGACATGCGCGATCTCGTCCATTCTCTTAACGACGGCGAGGACCGGCCGCCCGAGTTCCCTCGCCGCTCGGGCGCGACGATGGCCGAATACTATGATGTAGCGCCCCGGGATCTGCTCATTGGGACGGACAAGAATCGGTTGATGCTGGCCACTCTCCCGGATCCCGTCGCGGAAAAGAACGAATTCCTCCTCATCGTCTTCGATGCGATCCTTGAGGGTAGACGGATCCACTAGCGCAGGATCGAGCTCAACGATCGTATCGCCCGCGACAACTCGTCTTGCGTTGGCCGCCAGTTCGTCGATCGACAGCTTCATCGAACGCGACGCGCCACGCAAAGCATAGTCCGCTCGAGCCTCGTGAGCCTCGTCTGTAGCCGCGGGTGAAATCACACTGGCGAGAAGATTCTTGCGCGCCAACTCAGGCCCTCCCCTTCCCACCTATGACGTTGAAAGGGCGACGGAATTGCAGAACCTGCACGGCTGTCAAACGGGTGCTCATTTTCGCCCCCAGGCACCATGCACCAATGCCGTGATCTCCTCGTTGACCCCGTTGAGCGCGTCCATTGCGCGATCGTAAGTCAGATGCGTGAATTGCGAGCGGTCGACCTCATAGAGTGTCTGGTTGGTGATCCCAGCGTCGGAAATTGCCGTCGATTTCACCATTCGGCTGTCGAGTATCTGGCCCGGAAAGAGCGTTTGCATAAAACCCACCATTTGGCTTTGCGGCCCATCCGTCGGCTCGAAACGCGTGACCAAGTAGCGGAACCATTTCAGTCGGACCTTGGCTACGCTGCTGATGGACTGGAGAATACCGCCGAGCATCAGCAGGAACTGGCTCATAGACATGACGTCCAGCATCTGCGGATGAATCGTGACCAGCACCGCGGTCGATGCCGTCAGGGCGGTCAGAGTCAGGTAACCCAGTTGCGGCGGGCAATCGATGACAACTACGTCGTAGCGATCGTCGACCTCCGTCACAGCGTCGGTAATGCGTGTAAAGAAAGTGCGCCCCGCCCCCGAAGCCGTCTTCGAGGCTTCGAGAGGAGTTTCATATTCGTATTCTTGCAATTCCAGGTTGGCGGGGATGATGTCGAGCCCTGGGAAGTTCGTCGGTCGTATCACGTCCAGAATCCGGCGTTTCTGGTCGTCATAGCGGATAGCGTCATAGAGCGAAGGATTTTTGTCCAGCTCCGGCTGCACGCCGTGCAAAGCCGAGAGCGATGCCTGAGGGTCGAGATCAATCGCCAGAACGCGATGGCCGGTCAGGGCGAGGTGCTGCGCCAAATGGGCAGCCGTCGTAGTCTTTCCACTGCCACCCTTGAAATTGACGACTGAGATGACCTGCAGTCTTTCGCCCTGTCGCCGATGTGGCACGTAGCCCTTGTAGTCTGCCCGTCCATGTCGATCGAGATAGCGGCGCAGTTCCTGCATCTGCTCGGCGGAGTAAGACCTACGGCCGGACTTAGACGTGGTAGGGACAGGCCCCTTACCTTCGAGATGCAGCTTCTTGATATTGGAAGGGGTTACGCCGAGAAAATACGCGACTTCCGCCAGTGAAAACTGACGAAGTCCCTTGCTTGCATTGGGCGGATAGTGCTCATGTCGCAGAAGGTTCAACTTGTCCGAGATCAGCTCGCCCTGCCGAAGAATGATCTCATGAAAACTAAACTCTTCCGTCTCGTCAGTGGGGACCATGACATTCATTTGAGGTCCGTCCGGGAATAACGCTTTTCTGGGCGAAATGCCCTTTGAAACGGGAATTTGCACCGATTCTCTCCTTGGGGCAATAGGTTTTCTGTTAATGAAAAGTTAACTGCGACGGCCCTCGGACCCCATAGTCGCTCGCCCGCTTTTTCCAGCGCATCGCATTGATTCTGTTTTATATTCTGCGTGATTGCACGGCTGTCAAACGCCCATGCGCCCGCCAGTTGAGATGGGCCTCACCGGCGCAAGGCAAAACTCATAGCCCCGCTCGGTCCAAATTATGGGGGACGAGCGGAAGATCTGGCTCCACTGGAAGATGCCGCTACCGCCACAGAAGTCCGCCCCCGCTCGGTGAGCAGAGACCGCCCACCCGAAAGACGGACGCATCCGAAGCGAGCGGGCCAAATCTTCGTCGCTACCGACTCCACGACAACGTCGGCCGGCTCCTCACGCCCTTGCTGCCAGCACTCCGGCGGCGTGGGCACCACGACGGTGGTAATTGTCATGTAGGAGCAAGGTATATGACCCTCTGCTCGAGGATTGGTCGATGTGCCCCACATCCCGGTTAGGATCGAGCCTGTCCCGCACCTGCAGCTTCACGATCGCCGCGTCCGGAAACCTCCATGCGCTTTGCGAGCTCAAATCGTGGCACCCTCATAGTCCATGATGAAGATACCGCCGGTTCCCGGAATGAGGGCCACCTGGGCCAATTCGAGCCCGAATGTCTAAAGTAATTCCTGGGCCATCCAGCCCGCTCGCAGCATCCAGTTGAGACTCGGGACGTTGCCAACTTGTCCTGGGCAGCCACTATACCGAACCTTCGCCGCGCGGACTGCCATCGAAACTCCCTCAGCCCGTGCCGCCTCGGCGAGCTTGCGGTCGAGCGTCGCAAATGGCAGTCTTAAGAACGCAAGCGCCAAACACGTCGCGTCATAGGCTGTGAGATTGCGCGCCAGAGCCAGCTCGACGACTTTCTCATCATCCCCCGGACCCAGTCCTGGATCGGTGGCCGGCGAATCGCCGCGATGGCTCTCGCCCGCCCTAAAACCTCATGGCGAGGCTCCGCGACCAAGGGCCCAGCGCTACAGCCCCGCCGCCTTGGTGAGGTTGACCGCGAACCGGTCGCGTTTGCGCTGGTAGCGGCGGGTCATTTCGGCGCTGGCGTGGCCGAGATGTTTCTGGACGTGGGCCTCCTCGATCTGGGCGGAGGAGGCGAGGCCGGCGCGCAGCGAATGGCCGCCGAAGGCGAGCCGCCGTTCGCCTTCGGCCAGGTCGCCGCGCAGGCCGGCGGCGAGGGCGCATGTCTTCACCAACCGCACGACGTGTTTGTCGGTGAGGCGCTCCGAAGCGACGCCGCCGTTCTTGCGGGCAATCGCCCGGAACAGGGGCCCGCGGGCGATCCGTCCCAGCCGCATCCAGGTTTCCAGCAAGGCGACCGGGCAGGTGTCGGGCCGGGAGCCCCGGCCGATCTCGACCTCGCGCCACCCGGTCTTGCCGCGGATGCTGAGGAGGGCGCCTTCCGGCAAGAGTTCGATCCAGCCAGAACCGTCTTCCGTCTGGCCGGGCCCGCAATCGAGCCCGACGATTTCCGAGCGGCGGAGGCCGCCGGCGAAGCCGATCGCCAGGATCGCCCGATCCCGCAAGCCCCTCAGATCCATCTCGAGCGTGGCCAGCATCGCCAGAAGTTCGTCGGCGAAGATCGCGGCTTTCTGTGCGGGCGGGCGGGCGTGGCGGCGGCGGATGCCGGCCAGCACGGTGGCGATATGCCGGTCCCGGATGTCCAATGGGAAGCCCAGTTGACGATAGCGCCAGGCGATGCCGGACAGCCGCCGCTCCAGGGTCGCGACGGAAAGTTCGGCGCCGCCGCGCTCGACTTGCGACGCGAGGTAGAGGCCGACGGCTTCCGGATCGGGCGGCGTCTCCGCAAGACCCTGGCGGCGCAGCCACGAGGCGAACATTTTCCAGTCGGCGGCGTAGGCGCGTTGCGTGTTATCGGCCTGGGCCGAGCGGGCGTAGGCCTTGGCGGTCTCCGCCAGCGCCGCCAGGCGCCCGCTGAGGCGCCCGGCGGACCGGAGCAGGGCAGGGGGGTTCGCGCCGGGAGCCTGGGTCTCCAGCGCCGCGCCTTCCGGCTTCCGGCCGTCCGCGCCGTCCCGGACGCCTCGGCGAGGATCGCGCTTCGGGTCGGGCGGCGCGTCGCCGTCGGGCGGGGCGCGGCGGCGGTCGGCGCCGACCGGCGCGGGCGGGGCGGGGGCGCTGGGCCCGGCGGCTTGGTCCCGCCGATCTTCCGCGACCTTGGGGCGGCGTGGCCCCCAGGCCTGCGGTGCAGGACCAGACGAGGCGATGGGACCCAGCTTGGCCGGGGTCCCGGCCGCGGCGGCGCCGGCAAGTTCGGGCGGGGCAGGGGAGGGCGCTCCCGCCGCAGCGGACCCCGACGCGTCGCTGTCCGACGCCACGGCGCCGTCCAACAGGCGGAGCAGCGGGTGCCCAGGGGCTTGGGGTGCGGCCGACCCCAGGCCCGCGTCAATTGCGTCGAGCGGGGCGGGGGCTGCTGCCCTCGAACGCCGCGCGGCCTTTTCCGACGCCTCGGCCGTCCGCAGAGTGTCTTCTCGGGCGCCCTCAGGAGCCGTCCCGGCGCCCTGAGGGTCGAATTTCCCGGCTTTTCGCATGGCGTCCGAGGGCCTTTCGACTCATGTCCGATAAGGCAATCTTATCGGACATTCCTCAACGGCGACAAGCGGGGCGGATAGTCTTCAAATAAAGGTGACAAA
>Ga0210386_10002912_pt1 | contig 14478 bp, 7 predicted proteins | sample IncBWH32OmetaG_FD_160091 | JGI IMG/M metagenome (GOLD analysis project Ga0210386, IMG submission 160091) | Forest soil microbial communities from Barre Woods Harvard Forest LTER site, Petersham, Massachusetts, United States - Inc-BW-H-32-O ... | reverse complement strand
TCGCCGGATCTCCACTCCGCCCTTCACCGTGTGCCTTCCCTTGATCCAAGTCAGGTTGTCGATCCAGGAAAACGAGTTGCCCACGCCCGTGCTGATGCGGTTGTTGTTCAGCGTGGTAAATCCTGAGACCGAAACTGCATAAGGAGTCCCGGTGTGATTGAGGTCGTATGTGTTGGCCGTGCCGCGGTTGTATCCGAACTTGGCCTCATTCACGAGGCTGGGATTGAAGATATGAAGCAACTCGATGGCGCCGTTGACCGGCGTCGACGTCAGCTGCTGCAGATCCTCGAGATAATTGCCCGAGCTTGCCAGTGGCTGCGTATTGATCGCCCGGTCGTAGTTGAAACGCACAAAGGCGGTGGTCTTTTCTGAGAAGCGCTGGTCGAACCGTATCATGGCCGAGTTCTCGTTCACCACCTGCGTGCCCTCACTGGAGAATTGATCGATGTCCGGGTCGCTGGTCGGCGCCGTGCCGAGCGGATATCCGTTCATGATCGGCCCCAGCTCTGGCGAGTCCGCAAGAACCCTGGCGCGGAACGCACTGCTTGGCACGTAGCCGAGTAGCGGAAATCCCCAGTGTTGCCGGTATCCTTCATAAGCCAGGAAGAAAAACGTCTTGTCGGGCACGATGGGACCGCTCACCGCCCCTCCGAACTGATTCAGGCGAAGAGGCGGCTGCGGCGCCGTCGTAACCGGCACAGGCTGCTGCGCGTCAAAGACATTGTTGCGCAGATACTCAAACGCGTTCCCGTGCCACCGATTCGAACCCGATGAAGAGGTAACGGCCAGCTGCGGTCCTCCCGTTGCGCCGCTTTCTGCAGTCGCCAGCATCGCGTCAATACGAAACTCCTCGATTGCGTCCAGCGGGATGGCGAGCCGCACATAAGGTTGCTGTGGCTGGTTTATGATGTTGGTCGCGTCAATGCCGTCGTAGGTGTAATTGTCATCGTCGCGGCCGCGGCCTGCAAATCGAATCGACCGTTGATTGCTGCCTCCGGTATCTACAGCGGCAGGCACCAGGGCCGACAGCGTCGTCCAGTTGCGGCCGTTAATCGGCAGCTGCTCCGCCTGCACTTTCTCAATGCGTCCGCCCAGTGCGTCGGAGCTTTTGTCCATCTGCTCCGAGCTGGTTGAGACCTCCACGCGCTCCTCGCCTCCTGCTACCTGCAGCGTTGCATCGAGAGTGCGCGTCCGCCCAATCACCTGTTTCACATCGACAAACGTCAGAGTCTTGAAGCCGGGATGATTGAAGGTGATCGTATAAATTCCCACCGGCAACTCGGGAATGTCGTAGGTTCCAGTGGGAGACGATACAGTTTCGCGCCTCAGTCCGGTGTCCGGCATTTCGGCAACCACATGAACATCTGGAATGACTTTTCCCGACGAATCGGTGACTGTACCGTCTAAGCCTGCGCGATCAACTTGCGCAACGGCTATTCCTGTGGGATGAACAAGGACGCAGATAGTAATCGCGAGCAGCGATGCACGGGTAATGAGCTGGATCAATTGCATTTTTGGCCTCGAAAAAATTGGGGGTTTCGTGGCAGCCAGAAGCAGATCGGAGTTTCTAGACCTCCACACAGCTTCTGACATAGAGTTGACAGCGCGGTGAAACACGGGACCGCAGACCGGCGAAAGAGAAAATCTTATGAGCCTTCATGTGCTGGCGAACAAGACACAAGCTTCTGCACAGGCAAAATGCCTTGAAGTTTTTACATGACAAATCTGTAATAATCAGTGGAAGTTATAGGCACATAACACGACTATTAACGTTCCATCAAAAGCCGAAGCACCGCCGGTCCATCTGCCAGAAACCTGATAGTTTTGTCCGTCAACCCCCGTAACTTTTTCTCCGGCTCAGTACGAAACACTCCTTCGTGCGCATGATGGTGACGAACCTATTCCGCCGTTCTTCGTCCATCTCGGAGCTCGGATTGCCTTTTTCGCCAATTTCTACTGATTAAGGAAAATCGACAGGCGATGTGTTTTTGCGTTGTCGCGGGACTAACCCTGGGGCAGTAACGGTCGCCGGTGGCGGGGAGGGTTCAGGTCGGTGGGACTTTGCGTTTGAGGCGTAAAACAAAAAGCCCTCTCCCGGTTGTCGGGGAGAGGGCTTTTTAGCAGTTGGAACGTGTTTTAGTCGTCCAGATCAGCTTTGGTAGGTGCCGGCTTGTGGAAGTCGCTCGGGGGGCGAACCGTCTTCTCGCCGGGATAAGGCCGCGTAAACCCGGTGGACATGTACCAGTTGTAATGGTTGACGGTGTCCGGGTCTTCGGAGTCAGGCTTGGTCAGCTTGCCGGCGAAGATCTGCGTCTTCTTCTTCATCCAAGCCGCCTTCAGGGCCTTGACCGCAGGGCTGTCTGTTGTGTTGACTGAGGCTGTTGTCGTTGTTGTAACGCCCTGGTCCAGCGGCACCTGATTCGCCACGTGGTTCCACGGCTTGAAGTTTTCCGCAGACGGCTGCCCTTCGACAAAAGCCGTCCTCATCGGCGATGCCACGAGGTCGAACTGATTCATGGGCGGCAGACCGAGGATTTGCTCGATCGTCCGAGTCATGTTGACCTGCGTGTAGTAGGTGTGGTCAGTGGATCCGTTCTGCACGGCGTATGGGCTGACGACATAGCCTGGGCTGCGATGACCGTCGACGTGGTCAACGCCGTTCTGCGAGTCGTCCTCCTCGATGAAGATCGCCGACGAGGACCAAACGTTGCTGTGGCTGATGTAGTCGATAATGCGCCCAATGGCCAGGTCGTTATCCGCCTGTTCGGCATCCGGAGTCGGCGGGCCACCCGTATGGTCACACATGACCCAGAGGACACTCAACGCAGGCACCGTACCGTTCGCGACGTCATTCTTGAAGTCCTGCACCCAGAGATCGACCCGGAACTGATCTGGAATGCCTAGGTCGAACTGCGGGAAGTTCGTGATGAGGTGGTCAGACACAGCCGGAACTGAGGACTGTGCCTGGACCGTGTTCTGATAGAACAGCGTCTTCTCAAGCCCAGCCTCGAACTTCTTTGAGTCTGCGTAAAACTGGCTCCAGCTCGGCTCGCTGGTGGACCCGCTCGGTTGTTTGAAGGTATCGTTCTCGACGGCCTCGCCGTAGATCTTCACCGGCAGACCGCGGTCCGCCGCTTCCGAAAACAGGAAACCTTTGCCCTGGTAGGCGAGTGCATCGCCCATGTTCCCGCCGGGATAGCTGCGGACCCAGTCAGGCGACTGTATGTCGTCAGAATAGGGCGCCATTGCCTCGGTGATCCACTGGTGACCGTCAGCCGACTGGCGGCTTGGGTCGTAGAAATTGTCGAGGAGCGGGAAGCGCTTCACCAGCTGGTGCGCGTTCGGCGTGTCCTTGCCGCCGAACACTGCCAGCGAGGCGTCGCCATCTCCGGCGGCCACGTCGCCCAGCATCTGATCATAGGTGCGGTTTTCACGGACGATCAGGAACACGTGTTTGATCAGCGACGGTTCGCCGATCTTGTTCGGAATTGCGACTGGCGTGGCATCCGGGTTGCCATGCGCAGCAGACTTGATATTTTCTGTCAGGTCCCAGTGATTGTTCTCGAAAACCTGCTTCGTCCACGCCTCCAGCTTCTTGTTATCTGGCACGCGGACGATGCTGACGGTGCCATTGTCCTGGTGGGTGTTGTAGTTGGTGACGCCGAAGTCGGTCTCGAACGAATTACGCGCACCGATGCCCTTGTCGTTGGCAACGATGAGCACGTCATTGGCCTCATCCAGCACGACAGAGCTCGGCGCATAAGCTACCGGGATCATGCCGATGACGGGATTTACACCAGGACTGAGGTCGACCACCCCGATCGCATTGGCATTGTAAAGCGCAACGTAGGCAATGCCTTTCTTTGCGTCGACGGCGATCGAGTCGGGTGCGGCGCCGTAGGCCGATTTGCGTTTGCCGGGTACTTTGATCGGCAGCCCAAGGTCGATCGTCCGCGTCACTTCGTTGGTGTCCGTGTCGATGACCGAGATGGTGTCGCTATAGGTATTGGCGACCAACAGGTGCTTTCCGTAGAACGCCATTCCGGTTGGGTGCAGACCGGTCGAGATGTTAGCGGTGACCTTCATCTTGGCCAGATTCACCACAGAAACGCTACCAGTGATCGCCGCACCAACCTGGGGGTCGGCGACGATTTCTGTGCCGGCGGAGTTGATCTGGAAATCCCCCTCTGTAGCGGCGCGGCCACCCTCGTTGCTGACATAGGCAGTCGTGCCGTTGCTAGCAATCACGATGCTGTGCGGCGCGTTGCCGACGCGGATCTGCGTACCCTGCTTCGCTGCGGTCAGGTCGATCTTGGTGAGCGTGTCATTCTGGTTCAGCAGGGCATAGGCGCTCTTGCCATCCTTTGAGATTGCGACGCCGCCGGGATAAGAAGTGCTCGGAGTATAGAAGGAGCCGCAGGGATTGGCGTAAGCTGCCGGAGGACTGTTCGGAAAGCAGTTGATGAAGGAATTGTTCGGTGGAACGCTGACCTGGGCGTCGTCGCTCAGCAAGCCCTCTTCATCAACCTTGGTGATGGTGACGTTGCTGCTGTCCTGGCTGAACACCAGGTACTTGCCGTCCGCCGAATAGGTGATGCCGTTATAGCTGCCGCTCGTATCCTTCCCGAACACGATGTAGTTCTGCAGGACATCGCCGGTCTTGGTGTCGAACACCTCGACGGCTCCGTTGCCATCGGAGGCTGACGTACCCATGGTGAGGACGGCGGCGGTGTGAGTTTTGACATTGGGATTCAGTGCGATGGCCTTCGCGCGGACGCGGATGCCGAGATCGACTTGTTTGCCGGCTGGGGTAATGACCTGGCCACTGCTGACGACCCACGAGCCGTTCGGCTGCGGCCCGGTGGTGTAGGTCGGGAATGGCTTGGACTGAGCAAAGAGCGCCGGAACGCTCAGCCCGGTCGCCAATAGACCGGCGAGCGGACGCAGACGGTTCATCCGAGACTTATTTCGAGAGCTTTGTCGAGACGACTTTCGGGACATGTACCGATCTCCTCTGAATTTTCCATCGTGGGATTTTTTCATCGCACAACCCAGATCGGCTGTGCGACATCGGGGGTGGAGATACGACCAGCGCCTGTTGAATATCGCGGCCACTAAACTTTCACGGGTGACATGTAATTGGCTTATGACGATCGGCGCGGAACGAACTGCGCACGGAAGCTAGATTAGAAAGTGTGCCGCACGGCAGCGTGACGGCGAGATTACAGTTTTGTCACCTTGTTCGCGAGATATATGCAGGGTCGCTCGCACGCCATGGCCCGGTTGACTGATAATCTCTGCGCGTGGATGTTGTCTTCGCATCTTTCCGGTGAGGTGGACTGCTACACACCCCAATCATGATCGCGCGATACCCGCGACCAGTTCCGCCTTGTCGTCGACCAGGGCGCGCAGAGGCCCCAGCCAGGGTTCGTAACGTCGCCAACGCCCGACGGATGTGCGAAAGATCGGCTGCCGGGCCTGCCACTTGCTGGGGGTGTTCACAGCCCGCGGATTGCATTCGGGGTGGAGGCACGCGTCGTGCCATGACAGGCCGCAGGCCGCGATGATCCGCCGGATAACTGGTTCGGGCGCTCGGGTCAGGTCCTCGTAATCCACTTCGATGAAGCGATCCGCCGGCAATACACTCCGCCAATGGTCGATGATCCGCTGATAGCTGCGGAAATACGCGACAAGTTCGATACCTCCGGTCGGAAACGTCAGGCCCGGATGGAAATGTGTTTGATGGATTGACAGCGCCGTGGCGACAGCAGCGCGGCGGCAATGGATGATGGTTGCGCGTGGGAATGCCATGTGGATCAGCCCGGCCCAAAGGAAGTTAAACGGCATCTTGTCGGTCACTCGCGCTGCCTTCGGCGCGATTGCGCGCAGCACGCCGAGATAGTCTGCCGCCGCCTTGACGAGGAACGCCGTCTCGTTCACGGCCACGCCAGAGCGGTGCCACGCTGCCCCATGCTGGTTCCAGAAATGCAGCTCGCCGCAGGCCCCGGCCTCAGGATGGCTGGAGACAATCTGCTCGACGAGAGTAGTGCCGGATCGCGGCATACCGATGATCAGCACCGGCGTCGCATCGCAGCTGCCAAGTTCGGGCGCCTGCGCGATCAAGTCGGCCGTGAAGCGTGCAATCAAGCGGTCGATCTCGGTGGAGAACGCCGCTGAGTCGAACGACACAAAGCCCCGGCGCACAGCGTCTCCTGCATCGAAATGCTGCATGGCCAATGCGTAGTCGCCAAGATCCTCCGCCGCCTTGCCGATGGCGAGATGAAGCCGCAGACGGTGCGCCGCTTCCAGCCCCGGCGTGGCAAGGGCGTCTTGCATCCATTGAAGCAAACCGTGGTCATCGCTCGTTACTGGACGACACCGGACCAGATCGTAGTAGCTTCCTGCCAGCTGCGGCGCGATCGCGATCGCGCGCTGGAAGCATTCGCGGGCCTCGTCGAAACGGCCAAACTCAGAGAGTAGATTGCCCAGCAGATCATGCGCCATGGCGTTTCTCGGATCGAGCGCCACTGTCTGTCGCAGCACCTTTTCGGCCTCTTGATTGCGATCGTCGGTCAGCAGCGCCCGGGCTTTGCCAAGGCGGCCGAAGCTGGTTGTACCTCCGGTCGCCGCTGCGCGGCGGAAACACCCGATCGACTCGTAGCGATGGCCAAGTGTATAAACCAGGGCGCCGGCGCGGAACCACGCTTCGGTCAGGGATGGGCGCAGCTCAGTCGCGCGGTCGTACGCAACGATTGCCCCGCCGATGTCGCCCATCTTCTCCAGGGCAATTCCTAGACGGAAATACGCATCGGCGTAGCGCGGGTTGCTCGCGATGGCCAGTTGCAATGCGGTGATAGCGTCCGATACGCGGCCGACCTCGAGGCAGGCCAGACCGAGATCGTGCTGAATGACGGGATTGAACGGCTCCAGCCGCGCTGCATCGCGTAACGGCGCGATCGCATCGGCTGGTCGCCCGGCCTTAAGCAACCTAGTGGCCAATGCAAGCAGAGGCGCCACCTGCTGCGGCACTGGGTGTGGAGACTGGGACATAGCGTGAACCTAGCGTGGAACCTTTCGCCTGATATCTCTGACAATTTACGACAAATACTTTAATACCGCAGAAACCACCTGGTCCTGCACGTGTCTACGGTGTCCTGATCAGTTGCGCATCGGATCTCGGGTGCAAGCGGAGCCTCGTATGGATCGTCAATGCCGGTGAAGCCATGCAGATCGCCCGAACGCGCACGCCTGTACAGCCCCTTCGGATCGCGTTCTTCGCAGACGCGCAGGGGTGCATCAACGTGAACTTCAAGGAAGCGACAAATTTTGTTGCGAACCTCATTACGCGCAGCCCGATAGGGAGAGATGGCGGCCACAAGAGCGATGATTCCATTGCGGGTCAGTAGCTGCGCCAAAAAACCAATCCGTCGTATATTCTCATCTCGATCCACCCTGCTGAAACCGAGGTCGGGCCAGAATTGCTTCCGAACAACGTCCGCGTCGAGCATCTCCACTCGATAACCGCGAGTCAACAATTCTGCGTGGACAGACTTGCAGATCGTCGTTTTTCCAGCACCACTCAAACCCGTGAACCACACTGTCAGGCCTTGTTGTCTTTGATCCGCCCGGGGCTCGACGGACACTAACTTCGGTTCGATGCCGTCGTTCTCAGAAATCATCTTCACAATTGAAGCAACTCCCTGCTGTGTCGCTGTCGTTCGGCACCACTATATAAAGGCTTCATTTCGAGCGATTCGACCTGCAGCATCACGCAAAGCGGACAGTGGGGTTACTGCTGTACCAACCAACTCAATTGATTTCACCGGAAGCAACTGCGACCGGTATATGGAGTGTGACGCGAGTACCCTTACCCGGTTGACTGGTTATCTCTGCACGCCCGCCATGAAGCGTCATGATGCTCTGGACGATCGCCAGTCCTAGCCCAGTACCACCTGAAGTTTGAGAGCGCGACGTATCTACGCGATAGAAACGATCGAAGACCCTGGGCAGTGCCTCGGCGGGGATGCCGACTCCCGTGTCAGACACTTCAATGCGGATTGCGGCAACATCGCCATTAGCGCCAAGCACTACGGTTCCGCCCGATGGTGTATGCGCTACAGCATTCGCGACCAGATTACCCACCGCTCGCTGTATGAGTGGGCGATCCAGTGCGGCGATTACTGGTTCGATAGCGACAGCTGTGGTGAGCGAGATGCCACTCTCTGCCGCGGAGGCTTCATAGTATTCCCGCACGCTGCCCAGCAATTCGCCTACATCCACCGGCACACGCTGCAAATGTGTCAATGGGCTCTCAGCGCGCGCCAGGAATAGAAGTTTGCCGATTAAGTCGGACAGACGCACGGCTTCTTCCAAACACGACTCCAGTACATCGCGGTATTCATCTACGGTTCGGGCACGAACCAAAGCCACTTCGGCTTCGCCACGAATGTTATTCACCGGCGTGCGAAGATCATGTGCAATGTCGCCGGAGAACCTTGAGACGCGTTCGAAAGACTCTTCAAGCCGATCCAGCATTTTGTTAAAGGTATCGGCCAGAGACGCCAGTTCAACCGGATACCCTGCCGGAAGAATGCGCTCGCGCAGATTTGTGGAGCTGATGTGGCGAGCCGTGGTTGCCATTTCTTCGACCGGACGAATACCACGACGCGCGATCTGATATCCGGCCAGCGGAAAGATGACGAAAGTTCCGAGCATGATAGCTCCGAACCAGCGCTGGTAGCGGGCCAGCAGCTCCTGTTCCTGCGAGACGTCGACGGCAATCTGAATAATGTCCTTATGTGTGGGCGATGAACCCACTGGTACAGCCAGACTGATGACGCGGAACGCTCGCCCATTCTTTCCCGTCATCGCAGTAGCTCGATTCGGGCGATCCTGAGTCTTCGCAACCAATTGCTGAAGATCAAATTGATCCGCCATGCCCGGCGTCGCCATCAACTGATTGCCACGATCATCCAACAAGCGAATATAAAACCGTTCGTATCGGCGTGCCGCTGATTCCAACTCAATTTCTTCACGCAGGGCGTCCTCATCGTTGGGACGCTCGCGTAGCATGGTTTGGAGCACATTCACCTTGTCTGCGAGGAACAGATTTGTACTTCGATCGAGGTTGGTGATCAGAACCAGATAAAGACTAGCGGTGGCGAAGAATACCGTTAGCAGGCCTGAAATGGTGTACCCGGCGGTTAAGCGGAAGGCTAGCGTTCCCCACCACGTTCTCACAGAGGCGAGACTACTAGTTGCATTCCATGACATAACCCGCGCCTCGTACGGTATGGATCAACTTCATCGGAAAGGGTTCGTCCACCTTAGCGCGCAGTCTTCTTACGTTGACGTCAACGACATTTGTGTCGCTGTCGAAATTCATGTCCCATACCGCTTCAGCGATCAGAGTCCGCGATAGCACCTCGCCTGCTCGCCGCGCCAATAGAGTCAGAAGGAGGAACTCCTTCGAAGTTAGATCCAACCGATTGCCGGCCCTCGTGGCACGCTGGCGCAACAGATCGATCTCCAGATCAGCCATGCGGATGGTCTCCTGGGCACGAGAGGGCCCACGCCGCAACAGCGATCGAACGCGCGCCAGCAATTCTGAGAAGGCGAAGGGTTTCACGAGATAATCATCAGCACCAAGTTCCAGTCCCCGCACGCGTTCGTGAACCGCATCGCGGGCGGTCAGGAGCAGCACGAGCGAGGGACGGCTCGACTGGCGAAGACAGGTGAGCACTTGCCAGCCATCCAGGCTGGGAAGCATAACATCGAGAATGACCAGATCGAAATCGACTTCTAGAGCAAGATGCAGACCTTCTAAACCATCTCTGGCCACATCGACCACAAAACCCGCTTCGTTGAGGCCCTTCTTCAGGAACTTTGCTGTCTTGATCTCGTCTTCGACGATGAGAACTTTCATAAGCAACAACCCTGGACTGCCACATAAATTTATGTTTAGCGTGCTAGAACGAAGAGGGCCTTGACTCCTACGAAGGGGCCGCTATTCCGTTCCCTATCCGCCAGTAACGTCCTCAAACATGGCAGCCACGAAATAACCGTAAGATCAATTAGATAATCGCCCTCTGTTAAGAAAATGTCACAAACACATTAATGCTTACGGAAGGAACACCAGCCGAGAAGACTACGAGTCCCGAAACCCCTTATCGAATCATCACGCAAGTCGAGATGATGCTATGCCACGACCTCGGGTCAGCCCGATATTACCTCAACGAGTTCTGAAAGAAACTGCTCGCGGCATTACGACCCTTTTAAGGGTCTTCCAACTCCGTTTGTCTCTCTCGCAGTCAACAGCGTCTTCAATTCCGCATACGAGCCAACGACGATGTCGGCGCCAGCCTCTCGCAGGGCGGCTTCTGAAAAGCTGGTTGTCAGACCAGCCGAGAAGCAACCCGCTGCTCTCGCCGCAACGATTCCGTTCACGGCGTCTTCAATCACCAAACACGCGGTAGGTGCTAAGCCGAGTCTTTCCAGCGCAATCTGAAAAACTTCCGGGGAGGGCTTCGGCTGAGAGAAAGAAGCACTATCAACGACAACCTCAAACATCGATTCGATCTGAAGCGACTTCAGTGTTGCCTTGCGATTGCGGCTTGTCGCCGATGTAGCCAGAGCGAGTCGATAACGAGATTTTGCCCAATGCACAAACTCGATGGCACCCGGAACCGGACGGAGCGTGTGTTCCAGGGACTCGTAAATGCGATGTTTGCGGCTAAGGATCTCGGCGCTACGCTGCTGGTTTAAGCCGTGTCCGGCAGCTACCTCGTAGATCATGGCCTTGTCGCTGCGCCCGGTATAGCTCGCGAACAGTGATTCCGGCACTATGATCCCAGCTTCAGAGAGCGCTTCGCGTTTGGCACGCTCATGCAGCGGCTCGGAATCGATAAGGACGCCGTCCATATCGAAGATCAGTGCCTCAAAGAGACGCGATTGCGGCGTTTCCATAGCTATAGGAATAGCGGCAACTGAGAACGAAAAGCTACTGTCACGGAATGTAAGAGAAGATGAGTGAGCATCAATCAGGGACATCTCAATGAAATAGTTGACTTTTTAACGAGAGCCTGACTACAGTTATTCAGTTTCAGGCATGCTGTCCAAACCTGCGTTGAGCATCCCCCATGCTCTGAAGTCCTGCCAGGACCTGATCCAAAAAAAAGGCCCCGGCTCCGTTGTGATCCCATCTCCCGTCTGGCGGCTTGAAGGGAATAATCATGGCATTCTACGGTGCTCGTCGAATCCTCATTTTGGGGCCGGTATTCACGATATTGCTGGCTTTCGCTGCTCCAGCATTTTCACAACAAATCACCTACTATGACTTCGACGCTCCTCAAGCGAGCAACGGTGCCAGCTACACTTGTGTAGATCCGGCTCACGTCGTGCCGGTTACGCCGAATCCTTCATTTTGCTTCAACGATGGAACCGGGCAACAGAGCAGTCCCAGCTTTCTAAGCGATACGTATCCATCTGAAATTGATCCTGTTACAACCGACAATCCGCCCGTCCCGAGCACCCATTTTGCCATTCAAAACACACCGCCCGCGTTCTTTCAGGCGTCGAGCATGTGGTTTTCGGTTCCGCAAAAGATTTCAAACGGGTTCACATCGTATTTCGCCTTAAAAATCACCCCAAGTCCGAATAATTCCAATGCAGATGGAATCGCATTCGTTATCCAGAATTCGCAAAATGCAGCAGCAGGAACCAGTTCAGGTGCCTCCGCTTGTTCGGGTGCCGGATCCGGGCCAAATGCCGTTGGCGCAAATGGAGGTTGCATCGGCTACGGCGGCATTGATAACAGCCTCGCCATCGAAATGGACACCTTCCTTAACAGCTGGGATCCACCAGATAATATTTCTACGAGTTCGAGTACCTACAATCACATTGCCATACAAAATTGTGGTGCAGGACTACCAAACTCGCCAGACCATACTGGGTCCTGCCTGGTAAGCCTTAACTCTGGCAACACTGCACAACCGGCTATCAATGCTATGCCCCCAGTTACGCTTGCAGACGGTAATGTCCACCAGGTGGTCATAGTCTATAGCGGGCCGAATGAGGCTACCCCTAACCTATTGCAGGTATTTATCGATCCGCCACTCGTTGCCGGAACTCACACTCCGGCACCGGGTGCCACACCAGTGCTATCGGGAACCTACAATATTGCGGCCAATCTCAATCTCATAAACAGCGGTAGCGCGAACGACAGTGCCTATGTCGGATTTACTTCCGCCACCGGTGCAGCATTCGAACAGCATGAGCTCATGGCCTGGACGTTTACTCCCCATACTTCAACCACACAGCAACAGCCCCTCAGCCCACCTGGTCAGACAACGACATTTCCGTTCGGCAGTCACGTCTTTGCCGTTACCTATCCGGTGAGCGGACCTCCGACAGCTAATATCGACATGATCGTGACTGCAAACACGATTGCGCCCGCCTTTTTTTCAAACCTGATTTCCGGCACTCCATTTACGGGCTCTCAATGCCAGATCTATGACGAGACCGGCGGAAACTGCATCATCTATTCGGTCTCATGCGTTACTCATGGCACCACCACTGCGGTTCCATGCCCTTCCACCACGGACCCGAATAACCTGATCGATATTAAGTCGGGATACAACAATTCCATTCAACCGACTTCACCTGGTTTTCTTCAAGGAGACCCACTTTTCAGCCAAGTTGTGACGATCATCGGCGATGGTCAGACTGCTACGGTGACGTGTGCTGGAGAGTGCTCGGTAGTTCAGGGGCAGACGGTCACAGTCGCGGGAAGTGTTGTCGTTGGCGGCGGGTCAAGCTCGTTCAACGGCACGGTTACAGTCCTGACGGCAGATCCAAATATTCCCAACATCTTTACCTTCACGAGCGCCGTGAGCGGAACCGCAACCGGTGGCTATCTCACGTCCAATAATGTGCTGAATGTCTTCTCCGCCTATGTGCCTCAGCGGATAGACGGCACAACGACGGGGAAAACGAAGAACTTCTCCGACTTGGTGGTCACAGGTGTCACGGTAGCCCCTACCACGCTCGTCATCCAGGCACCCTCTGTGCCTTTTAACCAGAATGCACTTGTAACTGTGACGGCCAGCTCTCCACTTGGGACGCCGACAGGAAATATATCTCTCACGGTTGATAACGGCGTGCCGCAGACGCAGACACTCTCGAACGGATCTGCCACGTTTACTATGACCGGACTTGGCACTGGCCCTCACCAGCTTACGGTAACGTATGCGGCTCAAACTATCTTCCTGGCCGCAACGACTACCGGCGGCCTCACAATCAATTCGGCCACACCAACCGTGGCGTTCACGGGCGCTCCTCCGACGGCGACCTACAACTCGTCATTCGTCGTTGCGGCGAGCACCAATGCGAGCACCACAGCAACGGTGACCGCGGCTGGTTCCTGTGTTATCTCAGGCAATACGGTGACGATGACAAGCGGTACGGGCAGCTGTAGCCTTACTGCAAATTGGCTGGCCGACAGTAATTACCTGGCGGCCTCCGCCACCCAGTCGACTCTCGCGGTCAAAGCATCCGCAACAACAGCTATTGTTGCCGATACACCCAATCCATCTACCGCCGGAACGCCGGTGTCGATAGCGTTCACCGTGACCGGGAATGGCAAGCCCACCGGAAACTATACCGTTACTTCCAGTGTGAGCGGGGATCCAGGCTGCAATGGAACACTCAATGCCGGTGCGGGAAGTTGTTCGTTAACCTTCGCAAAACCCGGTTCCAGAACGATCACGATCACCTACGCCGGAGACGGAAATTTCTCGGGGTCGTCCATCAGTGTTCAGCAGTCTGTCACGGCTGCCCCGGTGGCACAGCTGTCGGCGTCGACGCTGAACTTTGGCACTGTCTATGTCGGTACGATAACCACGCAGACAGTCACGTTGACGAATATAGGCAGCGCGGCGATGACGGTGAATGGGCCGATCTTGTCAGATGTGGGCGGCGGAAATTCTATCGAATTCGTTGCCGTTAATCTCTGCCCCAAGAGTCTGGCGGTAGGAAGCTCCTGCAATATCTACGTGAGCTTTGTCGCCGGGCCGATCTACAAGCCGCAAACGGCGATACTGAAAGTTATGGACAATGCGTACGGAGCGCCGCAATTGGTGATCTTGTCAGCGATTACGATCAATCCGCAGGCTACCTTTAGACCTTCTTCGCTCACTTTCGGGACGCAGGCGGTCGGAACTTCCAGTCAGGCATCCCTGCAACTCACGAACACCGGAGCCACGCCCTTGCTCATTACAAGTATCGGCGTGACGGGTTCGAATGCCGGCGACTTTTCGACGACGAATACATGTCCTGCATCGCTCGCGGCCGGCGGTAGTTGTACGATTACCGTCGGGTTCAAGCCAGGAAGCACCGGAACACGCACTGCCTCCATCAAAGTCGTGGACAATGCGTTCGGAGGATCGCAACTGGTGCCACTTTCAGGAAAAGGAAAGTAGC
>Ga0210386_10002911_pt1 | contig 14478 bp, 11 predicted proteins | sample IncBWH32OmetaG_FD_160091 | JGI IMG/M metagenome (GOLD analysis project Ga0210386, IMG submission 160091) | Forest soil microbial communities from Barre Woods Harvard Forest LTER site, Petersham, Massachusetts, United States - Inc-BW-H-32-O ... | reverse complement strand
GCAGCTGGTCGCCTTCCCGCAGGAAGCCGAGGCGCAGCGCGTAATCGACCTGGTGCACGAACTGCAGGTAGGTCGGCACCCCCGACCCCCGGTCCAGGTAAAACACGATCGGCGACAAGCCGTTATCGTCTGGTTTTACGGTAACCATAGTAAAACCGTAAGACTCGGCGGCGGTTCGGTCAACCTTCTTCCTGATACTCGCTGTCACCTGAACGCTGACCGGGCTGAGCGCCAAGCCGCAACTCGCCGCGACGTTCCTGCCGGCGCTGTTGATCGCAGTGATCGGTGCCGCGATCCCGCTCCAACTGCTCCAGGCAGGGATCAACACACGGAGCCGATCACCGCGGCGATCGCGCCGAGCCTGTCGCCGCTGGTCGCATACCTGCTGCAGCTTCCGGTCGGGCGGCTCAAGGCATCGGCGCTCACCCTGCGCGGAGGGCGGCCGCGAACCGGGGCCAGTGGTTCGATCCGGCATCTAGGCGCGGGACGTGTGGTTTGTCATGGCCGGGCCGTGCGGATGTCACCGGGACTGGTGATGGCGGGCACGGGCGGGAATCCTGGTTCGCCGCGATGCTGGACCTATGAGCCCAGGTTCATCCCGGGACGTGACTGAACGGAGTCTGCCATGAAGAACTCGCAACGTGCTGGATTTCAGGAGGATCGTGCTGGTACTGGCTGGGTGCGCCGCTGGTGGACCGGGGAGAAGCTCAGGGTGCGCCTGTTCGAGGTGGCGTTCGTTCTTGTCCTGGCCGGGGCGCTGGTGTGGGCGGGGTGGTTCGCGTCGGCTAGCCAGAATGCCACGTGGACCCCCGTGCTGCTGAGCATCGCCGTCGTCGGCGCAGTGGCCTCCGGGAGGCGGCGGTCTCGGATGTCAGGATCGCGTTGACGGGATCGGCCGCCTGCGGCCGGCCTGGCCGCGGCGAGCCCTCGCGATCGCCCGCGCGGTGGTCGCGGTGGTCGCGGTCGCTGCGTCCGGCGGTGGTTCCGCTTGCCCGTCCGTACCCGCTGATCGCGCCATTTCGGGAGCTGCGGGTGCTGGCGCTGCTGGCCGCGGCCGGCAGCGCCGGCGTTTTCGCGGTCGTGATGCGGGGGGCCGGCTGGGCACAGCGGCCTGGTCCGGCGTCCGGGCGGGCGGTCAGGTTTGTCACGGGCGGCCTGGGCGGATGTCACCGGGACTGGTGATGGCGGGCACCGGCGGGCACGCTGGTCCGGCGGGAAGCTGGGTGGCATGGACGACAACGGCGTTATCACGGTCAGGGACCTGCGGCGGCGCTACGGCGGCACGGGCGGCCGGGGCTTTGATGCGGTCCGGGGGTCACCTTCTCGGTGCGCCGCGGGGAGCTGTTCGCGTTGCCGGGCACCAACGGAGCCGGGAAGACCTCGACGATGGAGCTGCTGGAGGGACTGGCACCCGCTGCCCGGGGCGCTGTCCGGGTGCTGGGCTGTGACCCCTGCCGGGAGCGGGCCCTGGTCCGGCGCCGGACGGGGATCATCCTGCAGGAGGGCGGGTTCGCGCCGGATCTGACCGTGGCGGAGACCGGCCGGATGCGGGCCGGGACACTCAATGCGCCCCGGCCGGTCGCCGAGGCGCTGGGCCCGGTCAGCCCCGGGCACCGCGCGGGGGTCGCGGTGAGATCCCTTTCCGGCGGTGAGCGGCGCCGCCTCGCCCGTCAATGCCGTACTCGCGCTGGTCGCGCTGATCCTGGGCACCGCGGTGTTCGCGCTGCTGGCCGCAGTCAGCAGCGCGGTGACCCGGACCGTGGAGATGGCGCAGGTCACGACGCTACCGGTGCTGGTCATCCCGTTCGTCCTCAGCGGCCTGCTGATCCCGGTGGCGATGCTGCCCGGGCCGCTGCGCGGACTCGCGCAGGCGCTGCCGCTGACCCCGGTGGTGGAACTGATGCGGCTCGCCCTGACGGGAACCGCCGCCGGCCGTCACCACCTCGGACTGGCCGCGACCTTCAGCGGGGCAGTCATCCCGGTGCTCGTGCTCACCGCCTGGATCGCGGCGGCCGGGTGGGCGGCACGACGCTGGTTCCGCTGGGAACCACGGCGCTAAGCAAGCGTGACACCCTGGAGGGATGACGGCGATGTGGCGGCGATGGAACGAGCGGGGCAGTCTCGGGTGGTTCGAGTTCCGGACCAGGGCCGGCGTGTACGTGCTGCTCGCCGCCGTGCCGGTGCTCGCGGTGGTCCTGGGCGTGCAGCACCAGGTGCGGGGACCCGGCCTGGCCGTTTTCCTGCTGCTGTCCGTGGCGCAGGCAGGCGTCTGCATCGCGTTGCTGCACGCGGGCCTGGGCCGCTACCTGGCCGCGGGACCGCAGCCGGGCAGATGGCTGGTCGCCTCAGCCGCCGCGCTGACCGCGGCCGGCGTGCTCGCCGGAGCGGCGGCCTTCCCGGCCTTCACCCATCCCCCCGGCACCGCGTTCCCGGTGAGCATGCAGGTAGCCATGCTCTTCAGCGGCGCCCTGATCCTGGCGCTCACGCCCCTGCTCAGCCTGCGCGCGCTGACCGCCCTGGTCGTGGTGAGCGCCGCCGCGGCCAGCGGCCTGACCGCGAGCGTCGGCCGGGCCGGCCCTGGCGCCTACGGGCAGTTCCTCTTCGCGGCATCCCTGGTCTACGCCGTCGGCGTCGGCGTCGGCGTGCTCACCTGCCGCTCGTCCGCGTCGGGGCTGCGGATCATGTCCGAGCTCGACCGGTCCCGGGCCGCGCACGCCCGCCTGTCGGTCGCCGAGGAGCGGCTGCGCTTCGCCCGCGACCTGCACGACGTGCTCGGCCGGAACCTGTCCCTGATAGCCGTCCAGAGCGAGCTCGCCGCGGAGCTGGCGCGCCGGGGCGACCAGGACGCCGCCGGGCACATGCTCGAGGTGCGCCAGGTGGCCCATGAGTCGCTGCGGGAGATGCGCGCGGTCGTCGGCGGATACCGCACCGCCGACCTCGGCACCGAGCTGGCCGGCGCGCAGGAAGTCCTGCGTTCTGCGGGGGTGAGCTGCCGCGTCACCGGCGACGCGGCGGGCCTTCCTCCTGACGTGCAGGCCGCCCTGGGCTGGGTGGTCCGCGAGGGCACCACCAACATCATCCGCCACAGCGACGCCACCGCCTGCACGATCGAGCTTCACATCCTGGATTCCCCGGGCGCCCCGCGCGCGGTGACGCTCAGCATGGACAACGACCGCGTGCACATGCTGGACGCCGGATCCGGCGGTAGCGGGCTGCTGGGGCTCGGCGAGCGGCTGGCCGGCCTGGGCGGCAGCATCACGACCGGGCATCCCCGGAACGGCCACTTCCGGCTGGAGGCCAGCCTGCCCGCCTGCGGCGCCGCAGCGGTGCCGCCTGGCCCGGGCCAGCGCGGCACCGGTGTCACCGCAGAGACGCCCGTGCCGTGATCCGCGTGCTCCTCGCCGACGACGAGAACCTCATCCGCACCGCGCTGGCCTCCCTGCTGGCGATCCAGGAAGATCTGGAGGTCGTGGCCCAGGCCGCCTCCGGCGACGAGGCCCTCGCGATGGCCCGCCGGCACTGCCCGGATGTGGCCGTGCTGGATCTGCAGATGCCCGGCCTGGACGGGATCGCTGTCGCCGAGAAGCTGGTCACCGAGCTGCCCGCCTGCGGCAGCCTCATCCTCACCAGCTACGGACGGCCAGGACATCTCAAAAGGGCCCTCGCCGCCGGCGTCCGCGGGTTCCTGCCGAAGACCGTCTCGGCCCAGGTCCTGGCCGACGTGGTACGCACCGTCCACCGTGGCGGCCGCTACGTCGACCCCGAACTGGCCGCCGACGCCATCAGCGCCGGCGACAGCCCGCTCACCGCCCGCGAAGCCGACGTCCTGGAACTCGCGGCAGGCGGGGCCCGCGTCGATGAAATCGCGAAACGCGCGGCCCTGACCCCCGGCACAGTCCGCAACTACCTCTCCTCGGCGGCCGCCAAGCTCGGCGCCGCCAACCGCCACGAAGCGGTCCAGCTCGCCCGCTCCCGCGGCTGGATCTGACCGCCCACGCGACCGCGTCCCCGCACATACCGGATTGCCGTCCCTGTCGTGATCAGGGAAGGCCAGGGCCGCAGCGAACAGACCACACGCCCATCCGCCTCCGGGACGATCCGACCTGCCGCGTCGAAGCGGGATGGGAGGATCGCACCAATATGGGTGTTCGCCGAGTCGTCCCTGATCTCACCAGTACGTCGCTGGAGGCGGCGGCCTTTCAGCCCCTCGGACTTACGCGGACAGCCGACGCGATCAGGCCCGAGATCACGAACTGATCTGAACGCGACGGCCATGCGGGTAGCTACGGATCTGAAGGTTGCAATTTGGGTTGCAGTCCAACGCCGTCCGCCTCGGTCCACGGAGGACCGACCAAGCACGTTGGTCCAGCTTGAACCGATCCAGACCGCTGCGACCCGGGCTGCTAATGCGGCGCACCGTACAGCACGCAAGTACAGCAACGTCCCCGTACAGCCGCCAGCGGTCACGACCAGCAGCACACTGAGCTAGCTCAGCGGCGCCGCTAGTTCGGGACGAAGAGGCTGTTCGCAACCACGGCGGGACAGCAGCATCAGTGGAGGACGGTCTGGACGGTTTAGCCGCAGGTAGAGGCCATGGGTCTAGCGAGGCCGCCGACTCCCTGATGTAAAGCCGTTGGATTTATTGCGGGGGCGCTGCCCCAGACCCCCGGCCCTCCCTCGGAGAGGGGGATCAGAACGGGGGTCATCTCCTCGCCCGGGCAGGCAGAGCCCTACTCCCGAACCCCCCGGGAGTAGCCCAGAGGGTGCCCGACCGAGGAGATGACGCCCAGATGTGGCTAGGCCCTGTTTGGGCGGAACACGAGCGCGAGCACGCGTAGCGCGAGGATAGCTGAGATCACCAGCAGGCAGTAGCCGAGGAACTGGAAGAGGGATACCCGGCTGGTGATGGTTGGCCCGCCGCGCAAGCCGAGCATGAGGACCGCCATGATGCCGCTGGTCGCGGCGAGAAACGTGGTCAGCACCAGGTAGAGCAGGCCCGTGACTATCCGGCGGTCGCCTTCATCGGCGAGGAGGCGGACGTTGACGCTGAGCCGTCCGGCTTCGAGCGCTCCGCCGATCCGGTCGATGCGTCGGGGGAGGCGGCGCAGCAGGGGCAGCAGCGCGACCAGCTCGTCGGCCGCGGTCGTGCGCAGCGTGTCCGGGCTGAACTGCCCGGCAAGCTGCTGGCCCGCGAACCGGCGGGCTTCGGCCACGATGTCGAAGCCCGGGGCGAGCTGGGTAAGCGTGCCCTCCATCGTGGCCAGCGCGCGGAATACCGCGGCTATCTCCGGTGGTACCGCCAGCCCGTGGTCGGAGACGATGCGGAACAGGTCGGTGAACATCGTCACGTCGGGGGTGATCCCGGCTGCGACGTGCCGGGCCAGGAACCGGCCCAGCATCCGTTCCAGACGTAGCTCGTCCAGCTCCTCGGGTCGCTCGACCACCTCCAGGAGCGCGTCGGCCAGCCCGGCGGGGTCGCCCTTGTCCAGGGCCAGCAGCAGCCGCTGCAGCGCGGAACGCAGCCCTCGGTCGATGCGCCCAACGGACCCGAAGTCCAGCAGCCCGAGCCTGCCGTCGTCGAGCACCAGGACGTTGCCCGGGTGCGGGTCGGCGTGGAAGGTTCCCTCCAGCATGATCTCGCGGAGCAGGCAGTCGAGCAGGCTGCGGGCCAGCGCGGCGCGCACGTCAGCGGGCATGCCGACGTCGATCGCGGCCAGCGGCCGCCCGTCGAAGCGCTCCATCACCAGCACCAGCCCGGTGCACAGCGGTTGGTAGGGCACCGGAATGGCGATGTCGCGGCTGCCCGGCGCGGCGGCCACCGAGGTCATGTTGCGCGCTTCTACCCGCAGGTCGAGCTCCTCACGCAGGGCGCCGGCGAATCCGGCGGCAAGCCCGGCCGTGCCCACCGCCCGGCCCCAGCTCGTGCTGCGCTCCAGCCGGGCCGCCAGCCGCCCGGCGATGTCCAGGTCCCTTTCCACGATCTGGCTGACATCGGGACGGCGCACCTTGACCACCACGCGGGCCCCGGAGGTAAGAGTCGCCGCGTGGACCTGGGCGATGGACGCCGCGGCAATCGGCTCCCGGTCGAAGCTGGCGAACAGCTCGCCCACCTCCGCTCCCAGCTCGGACCGCAGCACCTGCTCGATCGCCGGCCAGGGCACTTCGGCCGCGTCGTCTTGCAGGCGGCTCAGCTCCCTGATGAACTCCGTCGGAAGGAGATCCCGGCGGGTGGACAACACCTGCCCGAGCTTGACGAAGGTGACCCCGCCGTCCTCCATTGCCAGACGCACCGAGCGGGCCAGCCTGGCCCGGCCCTCCGACGTCGACAGCTCGGATCGGCGCCCGCCCCGCACGTACGGCATCAGGCCGCGCCGCACCAAGATCCCGCTGATCTGCCAGTAGCGCCGCGCCCGGCCCATCCGCCTGCGCATCCCGCGCAGCACGTAGACCATCCCCGGCACCGACCCGCTCGGCACCAGCGCCTCGGCCACGACCAGGAACACCATGCCGACCACCAGCGCGATCGTCACGCCCAGGATCACGAACCACAGCTCGGGCAGCACGCTCGTTCGCTTTGCGACCACCGAGCCGCTGATGGCCGTGATTATTGGCGAGGCGATCAGGAACGCCAGGACGCCTGCGATCAGCGTGCGCAGGAACGAGAACCGCAGTCCCAGCAGCCGCCGGGCACCGAACGCGAACACCAGCACGGTCAGCGCAGTGAACACGAAGATCAGTGGTAGCACCAGAACCGTCATCGTGATCGCGGGTCCCTTCCAGCCATCCGGAGCGCCTCCTCATCCTCTTTGCCCGATACCGCAGCCTAGAGTCACAGCCTGAGGAAACTGAACCGCCACCAGCGCTCTTCTGAGCAGCAGGCCGTGACAGGAGGCTCGGCTCTGCAGGATGAGGCTTACCTGACGTCAGATGTCACCCTGTACGGCGTGACAACCGGGCCGCTATGAGAGGAATACATGAGCGGATTCAGGTAACAGGGGAAGCATTAAACGAATGGTGAAAAGGGCGCTGCTACCGCGCTGGCTATCTCCGCTGCGCCCGCCATGTCTGCGGCCGCGGCGACGATCGGGACCGAGGCGCTCAGCAGCACCATCGTGTTCGTGGCCGGGCCGGGTACGAACAGCCGGACGGTCATCAGCAGCGTGGTGCGCGCTGGGGGTGTTCCGCGGCGTCGGCCGACTCGTCGAGCTCGTGCCCCCGATCCTGCTGGTGTCAGCCGGGACGATCTGGTCTTCCGCGGCGGCACCATGCACCCGTGATCGGCATTCGGCTTGGGCGAGGCGCACACTCCCGCCCAATTGGACGCGCCTGTGCCTGCCGCGCCGGTCGTCGGCGTGGCGCCGGAAATGGTCGTTCTGGTCGGTGTCGGCGGGTCGGCGAGTGTTTCGGGTGGAAGTTATAGGACCTACACGGCTTTGTGAGCCGGTAAGAAAGGTGTCACCAGCGGCAAACGAGCGTGAGCAGGGGCGTCCTGGGCGGCAAGTCGCCGATGGTGCCGTGGCGTGGCCCGGTGCCCGCGGGCCGGCCTCGGCGCGAGGCCGCTGACCGGGCCGGGGAGCTAGGCCGGCACGTCAATCCGGGAGGATCCGCGGCAGCCCGAAAGAGGCCAGCACGCTGGTGTCGAATCGCGTTATCGCACAGATCCGGTCGCCGGCCAAGGTGAGCACCAGCAGCCCGACCCCGTGCCGGATACGGGCCCGGGGGTCGCGGACGTAGAGGCCGAAGGCGGGCTGGCCGTTGGCCCGCGTCGCAACCAGCCTAGGCCGCTGGAGCGGGATAGCTGTCGCGGTCAGGAACTGCTCCGCCAGGCCGCGGCCCTGGTATTCCAGCGGGATGGGCGGCATGGTCAGCCAGACGTCGTCGGTCAGGAGGCCGACGATGCCGGGGACGTCCTTGGCCTCGAAGGCCCGGGTGAACCGTTCGACCAGCTCTCGCTCGGCGGCGGAGCCCGGTGGTGGAGCTTGCTCGCGCTCGCTTGATCTGGGGAGCGGGCGCTGCAGCGTAGCGCGGGCTCGCTTGAGGGCGCTGGTCACCGACTCTTCGGTCGAGTCAAGGATCTGCGCCACCTCCCGGGCGTGGAACCCCAGCACGTCGCGCAGGATCAGCACGGCACGCTGGCGGGGCGGCAGCAGCTGCAACGCGGTCACGAAGGCCAGCGAGACGGCTTCCCGGGCTTCGAACCGCGCCTCCGGCCCGGGGGCGGTGTCCATAAGCTGATCGAGGAGCAGGTCAGGGTAGGGCTCGAGCCAGAGCACCTCGCCGAGCCGGGTCGGCTCGGGAAGGTCAGGCAAGGGCGCTGGCCGGCCCGTACTCTGGCTTCGCCGTCGTGAGCGCTGCACCTTCAGGCAGCAGTTCGTGGCGACCCGGTACAGCCACGTCCGGACCGAGGCACGCTCCTCGAAGCCGCCGAGCCCCTGCCAGGCGGACAGCAGGGTTTCCTGCAGCGCGTCCTCCGCGTCGTGAGCGGACCCGAGGATGCGATAGCAGTGCAGCTGCAGGTGGTGCCGGTACGGCTCGACGAGCTGGCCAAACGCCTCCTGGTCGCCAGCCTGGGCCCGGGTCAGCAGGTCCGTAGTCACTTCGCACAGTTCTCCAATCGGGACGTCGCAAGGTTCCCATCGGTATAGATCCCGCGGGGGACGCAAACTGGGCGGTCCCGGGCCGCCCGGTTTCCGGGGCCGCCGGGATCTACCTCCAGTGACAGTGACAATACGTGCCGGTGCCTGGCCGGCCGGATCTGGAGGAGCAGCGGAAATGCGGAAAGTGATCGAGTGGACCCTGGTCTCGGCGGATGGCGTCTTCGACGACCCCGTCGGCCTGGGCTTCGTGCAATACCAGGACGACGCCTACCTGCGCGACGGGCTGGGCCTGCTGACGGCGTGCGACGCGATGCTGTTCGGCCGGAGCACCTACCAGATGTTTGCGAAGCTCTACCAGGGCGGCCGGGCCCACCCCTGGGCCGGCCGGATGCACGCCATCCCGAAGTACGTCTTCAGCTCGACGCTGGGCAGCGCCGACTGGAACAACTCGACCCTCGTCCGGGGCGACGCCATCGCCGAGGTGACCCGGCTCAAGCAGCAGGACGGCGGAGACCTGCTGATCTTCGGCCACGGCCGCCTCGGGGAGACGCTGCTGAGGGCGCAGCTGACCGACGTGATCGACCTGTCCGTCTATCCCGTCCTCGCCGGGCGCGGCCAGCAGTTCTTCCGCGACGGGCAGGCCGCCAAGGTGCGGCTCGGTGCCGTCAAGACGTTCTCGAAGATCGTGAAAATGACCTACGAACTGCAGCACTGAGCAGACAGTCGCCCAAATCAGCAACTACCGTCCGGCCGTTCAGATGGCAACACCAGTGAGGGAAACGGATTCACCGGAGAGTCATCGGTGAATCACCGCGCGGCCGGTGCTTCAACTGCTGAGGACCTAACCAGAAAGGAACCGGAGGCACACGTGACCTCACTCAAGTACACGAACGACGTCAGTGACCAGGGGACCGCGGTCCCCGGAGGGGTGCGCCGGTGGCGGGCCTTCTCGCTGCTCGCCGTCGCATTCTTCATGACGATCATGGACCTGACGATCGTCAATGTCGCCCTGCCGACCATCGGCCGCAAGCTGCACTTCCCCGAGTCGGACCTGCAGTGGGTGGTGACCGCCTACGCGCTGACCTTCGGCGGGTTCCTGCTGTTCGGCGGCCGGGCCGCCGACCTGCTCGGCCGCAGGCGCCTGTTCATGGCCGGGCTGGGGGTCTTCACCGGGGCCTCACTCGGCTGCGCGCTGGCCACCACGGACACGTTCCTGATCATCATGCGCGGGATCCAGGGCCTGGGCGCCGCGGTCGTGCTCCCAGCCGCGCTGTCGATCGTGATGAACACCTTCGGCGAGGGCGCCGAGCGCAACAAGGCGCTGGGCATCTGGGGCGGCATCGGCGCTACGGCGGCCACCGCCGGCCTGCTGGCCGGCGGCCTGCTTGTCCGGTATGCCGGCTGGGAGTACATCTTCGTCCTCAACGTCCCGATCGGCGCGGCCGCCCTGCTGCTGGCCCGCCGGGTCGTGCCGGAAAGCAGGCTGCACGGCGCCCGCCGCCGCTACGACCCGCTCGGCGCCGTCACCGTGACCGGCGGCCTCGTGGCCCTGGTCTACGCGATCTCGCAGGCGCCCACCGCCGGGTGGACGGCCATCCGGACGCTGACCCTGCTCGCGGCGTCGGCGGCCCTGCTGGCCGCCTTCCTGGTCATCGAGACCAGGACCGAGACACCGCTGCTGCCGCTTCGCCTGTTCCGGCTGAAGACCCTCACCGGATCCAACGCGGTCGGCTTCCTGCTCGGTGCCAGCTTCTTCAGCTTCTTCTTCACCGGCACCCTGTACATGCAGCAGGTACTCGGGTACTCGGCCCTGAAGACCGGAGTCGCCTGGCTGGCGGCGTCGGTCACCGCGCTCGCCCTGGCGGGACCGGCCCAGATGCTCGTTACCCGGGTTTCGGCCAAGCTCGTCATGGCGGCCGGGATGACCCTGGTCGGCGCCGGGATCTTGTGGGCGACCCAGGTCCCCGCGCACGGGCACTACTGGGCGGACCTCGCGGGCCCGTTCTTCGTGATAGGTGCCGGCGCTGCCTTCACCTTCATCCCGGTGTCGATCGGAGCGCTCGCCGGTGTCGGAGAACGCGATGCCGGGATCGCCTCCGGGCTGCTCAACACCTCCCAGCAGATCGGCGGGGCAATCGGGGTAGCGGTCGCCTCGACGGTCGCAGTGACCCACTCCCGCCTCCTGCTGAGCCAGGGCCACGACGCGGCCGCCGCGCTCACCGGCGGGTTCCAGTGGGCGTTCTGGGTCACCGGGCTCACCGGGCTGGCCGCCGTCCCCGTCACGTTCCTGCTCATCCGGCGCACAGAACTCGCCCGGGCCGCCGCGGCCTCCCGGCAACGCGAGCCCTCGGTAGCTGCCGCCGACTGATCTCCGTCCGTTGCTGGGGAGAGCACGATGAAAATCCCAGATCGCAGGGTCGCGACGGCGACCGGGGGATCCAGCGGGATCGGCGCGCGACGGCCAGGAGGGCGCCCTGGCGGTAGCCAGGGCGCCCTCCGTCTCGTAGCGGCCAGCCCTGCGGCAGGCCACCGCGCCGGCCCGGTCACGGCTGATCTTCCTCGCCGGGGCATGCCCCTGAACGAGGATGGATCTACCGTCCCGGTCGGGGACTACGCGGGCCAGGCCGCGAAGGCCATCCAGAACATGCGAACCGCCCTCGCTGATGCCGGTGCCTCGCTGGAAGACGTCCTCAGCACCAGAGTCCTGGTTGCCTCAACCCGGCACGAGGATCTGGTGGCCGCATGGGAGGTAGTCCGGGACTCGTTTGGTGACCACGACGTCCCCAGCACCCTCATGGGTGCCACCGTGCTCGGCTACAAAGATCAGCTGGTGGAAATCGAAGCCGTGGCCGCCATCCCTGAGACATGAAAGCCACCCAGCACCGGCAGCCGCTCCGACTTCGCGGACGGCTGCCGCGCCAGGTTTCCCAGCGCTCCACCGCAGGTCACGATCCGAAGAAGACTGCCGTACTAACCAGGTCCAGCGGGCCAGCAACCCCAGTCGGCCTGGTAGCACCTTAGTGTGATGGCTGCCGCGACGCGGAATTCAACCTGGCAAGGTTGCGGACCCTCACCGCCGTCAGCCTGGCAAGTTGCGCACGACGGGCAGCCCGCCACAATATGCTCCGCAGCGGCAGAAGTGGATAATCTGCGCTCGCCGGCGTCTCGAAGGCGGCGACAGTTGAAGCGCCCGTACTCGGCGATCCGCGCGAATGGCGACCGGTTAGCGATAGGCGGTTGGTCACATTTTGTTACCGAGCAAGGTTGCTGTCGCTGGCGCATGCAGTATCAGGCTGCCGCAATTCCTTGGGCGGGGCCATGACGGTGCCAGCGCCCATGGAGATTGACGGGCTTAGCAGGGGGCCGGCCGGGCTGACGGCTGAGGACTGGACACGGGATGACGGCCCTTACAGCCTAGCTATCGCACGCCCCGCCGGGATGAGATCTGGCGCTCGGCTGACTAGCGCCCCGAGATTGCGGCCGAGTCCGCCCGCAGCCTCAGCTGCCGGCAGGCTTCTTGGCTCGGTTCCCACGTTGGCCGGTCCGGGCCCGGTCGCGGTCCGCCCCGTCAGCGCCCCCCGGGTTCGGCGCAGGGCTATGACCGCACCGGGCAGATCGGAGCGCACCGGCCGATGAGGTCGCGGGCCACCTGCCGCCACAGCGGGCAGCCCGCTTGCTTGACCGGCATGCCGAAGCTCTGGGCGTACACCTCGAGTCGCGGCACGACGGTCGTCAGCACGTCGTATCCGAGGCCTTCCAGCGCCTGCCTGGCGTCAGATGTGGAGTGTGCGCGTGCTATGCAGCGATTCAGCAAGATGGCCGAGCGGGCTGGCTTGCCGCAGGACGCCCGTACCTCGCCGATCTCCTCCAGTACCGGAGAGGTCCGGTTGATCTCGATCGGGCTCGGCGCACACGGGATGACGATCTCGTCGGCGTACCGAAGCGCCGACCGGGCGATGGCGGCATGGTCTTCGATCTGCGGCGTGTCGATGATCACGACGTCATCGTTCCTCGCGATCTCGGGCAGCCGGCGGTGCAGGTCGCGGGAGGGCAGGGCCACGATCCGGAACGGGAACGCCGCCTGCGCGGGCGCGGGCCGCGGGTACATGGCCGCCAGATCGGACCATTCCACGGCACTGCCCGAGGGGTCCGCGTCAACTAGGAGCAGGCTGTTCCCGGCCTGCGCGAAAACGTGTGCCAGCCAGACCGCGGATGTGGTCTTGCCCGTGCCCGGCTTGAAGTTGGCCAGGGCCAGGCTCAGCCCTGTCATCTAGGCATTATCGCAGCGTCTGCGGCATTACGGTACCCCCCGGCCGGGTCCTGCGAGGCGACCGGGTGCAGTAATGCAGTATTTACTGTATTACTGTAGTTCCGGCGGGTGCGGGGGACGAGGTCTCGCGGCGACGAGCCGCCTCATCTGGCCGGGCTGTCGCTGGGGGCGCGCACTGGCCTGAAGCTAGCGGCGCAGCGGAATGCCGCGAGCCTGGCGTTGCTGGGCGGTGGCCTTAGCTTCCCCGGCGGCGCGGCTGGCCGAAATCAGGGCGCTGCCTGCGGCATGCCTTCATCACCGCCGCCCTGGATGCCGGGGTGCCGCTGCGCGACGTCCAAGAAGCCGCGTCACATGCTGACCCGCGAACGACGATGCGGTATGACCGTGCCCGCGGCAGCCTGGACCGGCATGCAACATACATCGTCGCCGCCTATATCGCAGGCGCGGCACGATAGGGCAAGTCGGCTGGAAAGCTCCGAATCCCGATCACACGCGGCGGTGACGTACTGCGACCTCAGCGCGAACGCGAACCGCCGATCGGCGCCGCGACCGCGATTAGAAGGCTGGCCGCCTGAGGCGGCCCGGGACCGGACGTTCTGGCTAGCGGACATGTCGTGCTGGGCCGTAGGATCGCGGCCGTGAAGCGGGTGCTCTTGACCGGGATGTCGGGTACTGGCAAGTCCAGTGTCATCCATGCGCTGTCGGCCCGCGGGTTCAAGGCCGTCGATACTGACGATGGATGGTGCGAGCCTTTGCCGGACGGCCGCCAGCGCTGGCGGGAGGACGCGATCGGCGAGCTCCTGGACACCGAGAACGCTGATGTGCTGTTCGTCGCCGGCTGCGAGGAGAATCAGGTCCGGTTCCATCCGCGCTTCGATCTGATCATCTTGCTCAGCGTTCCGGTTGAGGTCCTGGCGGAGCGGCTGGCCTCGCGGACAACTAACTCTTTCGGCCGGGCGCCCGCCGAGCTGGAGCGCGTCCTGGATGACGCGCAGACCGTCGAACCGCGGCTGCGCAAGGCGGCCACTCATGAAATCCGGACCACTATGCCGCTTGGCGATGTGGTCATGGCGGTCTTGCACCTAGCCGACGCGTGAGCAAAAGGCCGATCTGCTCGCCGTCCGTCCCGGACGCTACGGCCAGCTTGTCGGCGCCGGAACCTGCCGATATGCTTCCGGACGTGCTCGACGTCGATCTAGGTTCAGATCGCGCCGATCTGGGCGTTCTGCGCGCCCTTTGATCGGGGAATCGCTCGCCTTCGGTCTGGCCGGTCCAGAAGGGCGCCGGGCTGAATCGCAGCGTGATGCCCGGTTACCGCGGCCCCGAAATGGCTGATCGCCAGATGTCGTTACCGTCATCCTGGCCCGGACGGCAGCGTCCGGACATCGGCTGTCATCTCTGCGTTCGGCAGCGTATTGCTGGTGGCTGGCCGCGGGGCAGCCACGGCGTCACCATCGTGCGGATACCGGACCAGGTCCTTCGCTGCCTCCGGCAGTTCCGGCTCCTCGTTGCTTACCCCGGAAGATTCCTCCCGTTACGGCGCCGTGGTACCGGGCACGTAATCAGGGTCGGCTTTGCAGACAGCCGGCAGCGGAGGAAATAATGAGCCAG
>Ga0210386_10002910_pt1 | contig 14486 bp, 13 predicted proteins | sample IncBWH32OmetaG_FD_160091 | JGI IMG/M metagenome (GOLD analysis project Ga0210386, IMG submission 160091) | Forest soil microbial communities from Barre Woods Harvard Forest LTER site, Petersham, Massachusetts, United States - Inc-BW-H-32-O ... | reverse complement strand
CCCACCAGCATCGGCAAGCTCCAGGCGGGCCAGATGCTGGTAAGCAACTTCAACGCCAAGGAAAGCGCAAAGGAGAACGGTCAGGGCACCGGCACGACGATCGTGCAGGTCTCGCCTACCGGCAAGGCGAGCCTGTTCGCGAGCATCGACCCGAAGACCCTGCCTGGCCCCTGCCCGGGCGGTGTCGGGTTGACGACTGCTTTGAACATCCTCCCCGGTGGCTACGTGGTGGTGGGCAGCCTGCCGACCACCAACGGCAAGGCCGCGACCGCGAAGGACGGTTGCCTGATCGTGCTCGACAGCGAAGGCAAGGCGATCCAGACGATCGCGAGCAAGAACATTCAGGGACCGTGGGACTCGACCGCTAAGAGCGAAGGCTCGAAGACCAGCCTGTTCGTCTCTAACGCGCTGAACGGCGGCCCGGTGAAGGGCAAGAAACCGATCGACAACTCGACGGTGCTGCGCATCGACCTCGAATCGGGAGAAGGACAGGCACCGAAGGTCACAAGCGAACAGATAATCGCCGACGGCATTCCGTGGGTGGACTCGCCGGAAGCGCTCGTGCTCGGCCCAACCGGGCTCGCGCTCGCCTCCAACGGCACGCTGTACGTGGCCTCCACGCAGGACAACCAGATCCTCGCGGTCTCCGAAGCGGCGACCCGCACGACGCCCGTGTCCAAAGGTGGGACCGTCGTCACCGAAGGGGGTCATCTCAAGGAACCGCTCGGGATGGTGCTTGCGCCAAACGGCAACATCATCACCACCAACGGAGGCGACGGCAACATGGTGGAAACCACGCCCGAGGGCCAGCAGGCAGCTGTACAGACCGCGGACAAGAAGACCGGAGCGGGTTCGCTGTTCGGCCTGGTGATCAGCCCGAGCGGGAACAGGATCTACTTCGTGGATGACGGCGAAAACACGCTCAACCTGCTGCACGAAGGCCAGTCAGCGTCCGCGGGCGCCTCGACAGCTCCTACCCAGAGCTCTACGAAGGCGGCAGCTTCTTCGGGGACGTCGGGCGCATCGGAAAATCTGAGCCTTGAAGCAAATGCCGAAGGCCAGCTCAAATACAACACGACATCGCTGAGCGCGAAGGCCGGCAAGGTCTCGATCGACTTCACCAACATGGCGCCGGTGGGCCACAACGTCACGGTCGAATCTGCTTCCGGTGCAAAGGTGGGAGCGACACCGACCTTTCAGGGCGGCTCAAATACCCTGAGCTTGAGCCTGAAGCCGGGAACCTACAAGTTCTTCTGCTCTGTGCCAGGACATCGCATGGCCGGCATGGAAGGCACGCTCACCGTCAAGTAGCAAGGAGTGGATAGGTGCGTCACGTACTGAAGATGCGCGACGCGGCGCCGCGCGTGGGTGTGAGACGCCACACCCACGCGCTTGTTGCCAGTGGCTTGTGCGCGATCACGCTCGGCGGGTGCGCGAGCCAAACCGGGTCGGCGGGCGGCACGCAACGTTCGCAACGGACAGCGATCGAGCGCTATATGGGTGAGGTCGAGCCGATCAGGCTCGCGGTCAACAAGCTCCTGGGTGGGGCCGACCCGATCCTTGAGGCGTTCCACGACCGACGCGTCGCACCCGGCGAGGCCGCCCGGCAAATGGGCCAACTAGAGCAGCGGTTTGCGGCCTACGCGGTCGATATAGCGGCAGTCAACCCCCCCACTACTCAGCTACGTGCTCTCAACGCCGGCTACGCCAATACCTACGTGTTCGAGGACGCCTACCTGAGCGCGCTCGTCGCCGGCCTCGCCGACGGCGAGGCCGGCGACCTGCCCAACACGCAGGCAGCCCAGCGCGCCGCAATCATCCGCTGGCGCATCGGCCTGACAGTCCTCGCCCGCGCCGCCGATGCGCGCCTGCCCGCTGACCTGCAACGAGCTGGCCGCGGCGAGATCGCGCCGTCTCCCAACGGGAGCTAGACGTAGCGCGCACCAGCACCGCGCGGCAGCGTGTGAGCCCGTGTGGGCTGTGGCGAGGTTCAAGTGTCTGGCCCAGCTCGGATGGCCCAGGGACTTCCTGATCTTGCAGTTCCTCAACGCGCCGTTCCAGCGCCCAAGCGGTGCAGGGAGCCCAGCAAGACGCAGTGGGAAACGCCGCGGGAAGGATCTCTGCGTACGGGAGTCTCTAGGGGATGAAGAGTCGGAATGTCGCTGCCCCACACACGGTGCGCAGCGGCTGCCATGGGGACATCCAGCACGAGAAAGGTGGGTTCACGATGAGACCGCGCACGCTTTTGCTTTTCGCCCTCGCTGCGCTGCTGGGGGCGGCGGTGGCGGTGCTGCCCGCTCTCGCTGCCGGCTCGCCCGAAGCGAAACTCGAAGTCAACGAGAACTGCGTCGAGCTCGACTGGCCGTGTTGGGCAACCCAGGGGTCGGGGCTGTACGCGCCACCCGCGAGCAAGGTCACGGTCGCTCCCGGTGGCGAAGTCAAGTTCGCCGACAACGCGACCACCGCGGCAGCCGTTGTATGGACCGGCTCTGCTCCAAGCTGCTCCGGCGTGCCTACGACCGCCGCGACCAAATGGGAAGGCACGTGCAAATTCGAACAAGAAGGGACCTATAAGTTCGAAAGCTCGACCCTCTTCAACGACGGAGTCACCAACTACACCAAATACGAAATCGTGGTCGAAAACGCCGGCACCGGCACAACCTCCACCACGACGACTACAAACACGACGACAACCACCCCCACGACGACGACCCCGACGACAACCACGCCGACCACAACTACACCGACGACCACAACACCGACGACCACAACCTCCACCCAACCCTCCGGCGGCGGGGCCTCCACGAGCACCGCCCCCTCTACGGGCACGACGCCCGGCTCGATGGAAACGCCGTCCCCGCCGGGCGGAGGCCATCCCCTCGCGACGCTCGCGCTGGCAAACGCACAACACGGTGACACAGTGCATGGCACGGTCCAGATCCCCGCCGCCGACGCTGGTGCGCGCCTGGAAATCGAACTGCTCGCCCAGGGCGCCACGCCGGCGAAGGTCAAACGACCTGGCAGCTCGCGCGTCGGGCGACTCGTCCGCCCCTCGGCGCCCGCCGGCACAGTCTCCTTCACGGTCTCGCTCGACGCAGCGGCCAAGCGTGCGCTTCACCATCATCACAAGCTGGCGCTCACCGTGAAGATCAAGCTCACCCCCAAGCACGGCGCGGCGCTGACCCTCACGCGAAGCCTGGACCTACGATCATGAGACCACGCACGCTTTTGCTTTTCGCCCTCGCTGCGCTGGTCGGGGCGACTGTGGCTGTGTTGCCCGCCTTCGCTGCCCCCCCGTCCGAAGCGAAGCTCGAAGTCAACGAGAACTGCGTCGAGCCGGACTGGCCGTGCTGGGCGACGCCCGGCTCGGGGGCAAACCCGGAACCCGCGAGCAAGGTCACGATCGCCGCCGGTGGCGAAGTCAAGTTCGCCGACAACGCGACCACCGCGGCGACCGTCTCGTGGACGAGCGCAGCGCCGATGTGCTCCGGTATACCTGCGAGCGCCACCACCGCATGGGAAGGCACGTGCAAGTTCGAACAACCAGGGACCTACAAGTTCGAAAGCTCGACCCTCTTCAACGACGGATCGATCAACTACACCAAATACGAAATCGTGGTCGAAAGCGCCGGCACCGGCACAACCCCTACCACGACGCCCACAACCACGACACCGACGACCACAACACCGATACCGAGCGAACCGAGCCACAGCTCCGGCACGCCTTTGGAAGGAGGATCCAGGGCGCTGGAGCTCGCCGGCAGCCAGCGCGGAGCGACAGTGCACGGGTCGATCAAGGTGTCCCAGGCCGGCTCCGGCGGGCGGCTGGAAGTCGGCCTTTTTGCCGCCAGCGCCTCGCTGGCCAAGGCAGCGCATCCTGCACAGGTGCGCGTCGGGCGCCTGGTGCACTCGTCGCTGAAAGCGGGCGGTGTGCCCTTCTCCGTGGCCCTGACCGCCAAAGGCAAGGCGGCGCTGCGGCGCCACCGGCGCTTGGCGCTGATGGTGAAGATCACACTCACACCGCTACACGGCGCGACGGTGACGATCACCCGCGGCGTCGTCATGCACGCCTGAAAGCGTTCTGCCGAGGCCGAGCGGACTCTGTCCGCCTACCCGCGGAGCGCGGGTCCGCGCTCTGGCGACTCTGGCGACCATAGCGACAACGGCGGTCCCGCCCAGCGAACGCCTTCGCTCACCGAGAGAACCGCCAACGCGTCGGCGAGCCGTTGCCCATCCGGAGCAATCAGCTCGAAGTCGAGCTCCAGCGCGGGGATCAACACGAAGCGACGGTTGAGCACCTGCACGTGCGGCAGGGTCATGCGCTCGTGAGCGAGTGTGAGCCCACCGAGCAGCAGGATGTCGATGTCGATCGCTCGCGGCCCGTGCCGCACGCCGCTACCCCTACGTCCCAGCTCAGCCTCCAAGCGCTTGACGGCGTCGAGCAACTCGAGCGGCTCGAGCTCTGTCTCCACAAGCACGCACGCATTCAGGAAGCTGGGCTGGTCGAGTACCTCGCCGACCGGATCGGTGTCGTATACCGAGGAGGCTGCTGTTACCCCTACGCCGACAGACGGCATGGCGTCGACCGCGGCCTGAAGGCGTGTACGGCGGTCGCCGACGTTCGATCCGAGACCTAGCAGTCCGCTGCGCATGGGCATGTGGCGCCGCAGGCTATCCGAGCGAGGGCGGCAGCGCTGACGCAAGACTCCCCGCACAACAACTCAAATAGTGGTAGACTCACCCACTATGGCATTCGTACTGGACCGTGGTGGCGGCGCATGGGAGATACGCGAGTCGCACACAACCGCGGCGGGGCCCCGTAGCCGCACACTCGCAACGTTCAGGGTGTTGACGCCTGAGACGATCGCCCACGCTCGAGCGCGTTCCTCGAAGGATCTGGATGCGAGCGAGCTGCGTCGGGCCGCACGACGTGCGGGCGCGCCGGTAGCGGCCGCTCCTTCTGATCGCTCGGCGGGAGAGCTGCTCACCCAGCTGGCCGATGGCCGGCGGCCGCGACCGCTGCTGGCTCGCCTGCTTGTGCAGGCGTTGTCACAAGACGAGAGTCACCCAACAGACAACTTGCAGGCCGCCGCCGCTTGGATCACGGCCTCGAGCGAGCGACGGGGAGAGACGCTGCGCGACCTGCTGCTGTTGAGCGACTACCTCCCACGAGCGAGGACGCGCGAGCACCAGCGCTTCCCGCGTATCGCGTCGCGCGCCATATGAGCAGCGACCCCAGCCTGCCTGAGAAGATCGTGGCGATCCATGAGCAGCTGAGGAGAACGAAAACTCCACACGCCTTCGGGGGCGCCCTGGCGCTTGCCTACTATGCCGAGCCGCGTGCGACGATTGACGTCGATCTCAACCTGTTCGTCGCGCCCAGCTCATATCCGGATATCGAGCGGGACCTGGCAAGGATCGGCGTCGGCGACGGAGTCGATCTACGGGTTGTGGAACGCGACGGCCAGTGCCGTCTGCGCTGGGGCAATACGCCGATCGACTTGTTCTTTGCGTATGACGCGCTCCACGATGCCATGCGCCGGGCGATCAGAAGCGAGCCCTTCGGCGCAACGAAGATCCCCGTCCTCGCCCCCGAGCACCTGCTGGTGTGCAAGGCGATCTTCAACCGCCCCAAGGACTGGCTGGACATCGAGCAGATGCTCGTCTGCGTCGACGACCTCGACTTGGCGGAAGTGTGCACCTGGCTCGACCGAATCATGGGAGCCGACGATCCGCGCAGAGAGCGGCTCGACCGTGTAGCCGAGGCGTGCGAGACCTGAGCGAACCGCGCGGCGCGGAGAGCCATGCGCACCGAGAGTCGCGACCGGGAGCCGTCCGGCGGACTAACCTCGACGCCGAGGGCACGGCACGTTGTCGGTCACTGTGACGACTTCTCCACTCAGGAACTTCATTTCCAGCTTCGCCGGGAAGCCCCCACGAGGGCACATCTTTGGCTGTGTGAAGTAGGAGACCGTCCTCTTACCGCGCTTGTAGGCAGCGCCGACCTTGACCGTAAAGGACGTGACAGAGGCGTCGTTGGCGCCAGGGGCCGTTTCTACAAGCGGCACTTCGACGATCGCCTCTTGCCCATATGGGGGACTCGCGTTGACCCAGTGCGCTTTTTCCAGGACCTGAAAATACGCGGGTGTGCGCCCTTCGACGAGGAAGGTAAGTCCACCGCCGGGCGCAAAGAACGATTCGATCGAGACTTTCTCAGGGACGGGATTACCGCCGAAGGCGACAACACCGAGCCCTACCCCGGGCGGACCGGCGCTCGAGTGCTTGGGACAGCCCGCTCCCCCGTCGGTTTCCAGAACCGCGTCAGCGCACGTCACGAAGCCCGCCGGGGCGATCTCGGACCCGCTCGGCGAGTACAGGTCGATCCCGGTCAGCGGGGAGGGATAGCCGCCGTATTCGCTGCCGCTGATCGTGACCTGAACTTCTACGTCTGCGCCCGCGCCCAAGGCGTCACCTGTCCCGGGAAACCCGGGGATCGGGAGCGCCCTTACCTTCAGCGTGACCGAGGGAGCCGCCGCGGCGATGCCTGTGACCCCAAGTATTGCGAGCATGACCGAGGCCAGGGCGACGAATCCTCGGCTAATCGGCAAGACTCTCAAGCGATTCCGCGACGACCCCTTTGCTCTCCTCGATCCCATAATTCTGAAACATACCATCCGAAACGGACCGTTGTCAAGATCACGCCCCATGCCTGACGAGATTCAGCTCACACCCACCTCCTACATCGTTCTCGGCCTGCTCTCGATGTTCGTCGGAGAGGCGACGCCGTATGACCTCAAGGGGATGGCCTCGGCCTCGGTGGGACAGTTTTGGACGCTACCCCACTCCCAGCTCTACGCCGAGCCGGCGCGTCTTGCGCGCGCCGGCTACTTGACCGAGAATCAGGAGCAGAGCGGCAGACGCCGCAAGCTCTACAGCCTCACCGAGCTTGGACGAGACGCGCTCGAGAACTGGCTTGGAGTTCTCACGCCAGAGCCCTACGTGCTACGCGACCCGGCGTTGCTCAAGCTGTTCTTCGGGGCCGAGGCACACACACTCGCCGAGGGCCAGCTGGAGACCCACCGCCTGAAGCTCGCCGAATACGAAGCTCTCGCCCAACACGACGCGGGAACGGGCCCACGGGGACCATGGCAAGCACTCGAGCTGGGAATCAGGCACGAGCGCGAGACCGTTCGCTTCTGGTCTGAGCATTCACAGACAACCGAGAGAGAGCCTCCGATATAGGCAAACGGGCCCAACCGCAGGGTGTGGCTACGCTCCGCTTGCCTTCCCCGGCGCTCCCTCGCAAGCTGCGGCTTGCTACTCCCCCGCCTCGCGCCAAACCTCGACCGACACGTCCTCCACCGGCAGCGGGATCGGCGGCTCGGGCTTCGATGCCTTCACCCATACGCCCTCCAGCTCGAAGTCGCCGAGCAGGCGGTCGGCGATGGCGCTGCACAGACGCTCGAGCGTCTTGTACGAGCGCTGCTGAGCGACAAGCGCCACGAGTTGACAGACCTCCGCGTAGTCCACGGTGTCCTCCACCCGGTCGGTAACGGTGGCATCGGTTTCACCGACATCCAGGCGGAGATCGAGCAGCAGGCGCTGGCCAATCTCACGCTCGGCCTCGCTCACACCGTGATGCGTGTAGAGCGAGAGGCCGCTGATCTCGATCGTGACCGTCTCGAAACCATCGTCCTCGTCCTCTTCGTAGGCATCGGACTCGTCGAGCTCCTCGGGAAGCTCCTGCTCTCCGTGCCGACGCTCCTCGTCGCTCAGCTCGTCGTGGTGCTCGCCATCCATCTGCCGCTCAACGTAGCAGTCGCCACCGCCAGGGCGGCTGCGACGGGCGCTACGTCGTGGACGCGAAACACACGCGCCCCACGCTCGAGCGCCATCACGTTCGTGGCGATCGTGCCAGGCAACCGCTCACCCGGCCCTGTCGGATCGCCGGCGCCGCGTGCAGCAGGAAGCATGCGTCCCAGGAAGCTCTTGCGCGACGTTCCGATCACGATCGGCCGTCCGAGCGCCACCAGCTCGTCCAGACGGCGCAGCAGCTCGAGATTGTGCGCGATCGTCTTGCCAAAGCCGATGCCAGGGTCGAGCAGGATGCGATGCTCGTCGATGCCCTCGCCCACGGCGAACGACAGACGCTCTTCCAGGAAGGCCTTCACGTCGTCCACGACATCCCCGTAGTGAGGGTCCTGCTGCATGGTGCGCGGCTCACCAAGCATGTGCATCAGGCAGCACTCAGCGGCGCCGTCGGCTACCACGGCGGCCATCTCCGGATCGGCGCGCAGAGCGCTGACATCGTTGACGAGGCTGGCGCCTGCGGCAAGCGCGGCCTCTGCCACCCGCGCCTTGGAGGTGTCGATCGACAACTGCGCCCTGCCTGCGCGCGCGGCCAAGGCCTCCAAGACCGGGACGACGCGACGCAGCTCCTCCTCTGTCCCTACGGGCTCGGCACCCGGCCTTGTCGACTCCCCACCGACGTCGAGGATGTCCGCCCCCTGCTCGACAAGCTCGATGCCATGACCGACAGCGGCCTCCGGATCCAGGAACAAACCGCCGTCCGAGAACGAGTCGGGTGTCACATTGACAATCCCCATCAGGCGATGAGCGCCCACGGAGACTCGATCGGTGGATCCGCTCAGGTTACGGAGGGGCCGCTTGTGTCAGACCCGCGCATATCCGCCGTGCCTCCAGCCAGTCCTGGACGCGGGAGCGGACGCGGGGCTTCGCGACCTGCCCGGTCGGGCTGCGCCGGCGGAACCGGCAGCTCGGGCGCCGGAGGCTCCTCGGTGCCGAAGACCTCCTGCTCGCTCTTACCGTCCAGGAGCGCGAGAAACTCCTCCTTCTCGATCGTCTCCCGCTTGACGAGAATCTCGGAGATTTTGTTGAGGTCGTCTTTGTGCTCGGTGAGGATCGTCTTGGCACGCTGATGAGCGGACTCGACGATGCGACGTACCTCGTCGTCGATCTCGCGGGCGATCTCATCGGAATAGTCGGGCTCGGTCGAGAACTCACGGCCGAGGAAAGGCTGTCCGTGCTCGTGGCCGAAGACGCGCGGGCCGAGCTTCTCGGACATGCCGAAGCGCATCACCATCTGCTTGGCGGTGGCGGTGACCTTCTCCAGATCGTTGGAGGCGCCGGTCGTGATCTCTTCGAAGACGATCTCCTCGGCGGCGCGACCGCCGAGCGTCATCGCCATCGTGTCGTTGAGCTCTGCCCTGGTGGTCAGGAAACGGTCTTCCTGGGGCATCGAGATCGTGTAGCCGAGCGCCTGTCCGCGCGAGATCACCGAGATCTTGTGGACGGGGTCGGAGTGCTCGAGGAAGTGGCCGACGATCGCGTGGCCCATCTCGTGGTAGGCGGTGATCAGACGCTCCTTGGAGGACATCACGCGCGTCTTCTTCTCGGGACCGGCGATCACGCGCATGATCCCCTCCTCGAGCTCTTCCTGGCCGATCTCGCGCTTGCCGATACGGGCGGAGAGCAGCGCGGCCTCGTTGATCAGGTTCGAGAGGTCGGCACCGGTGAAGCCCGGTGTCTGCCCGGCGAGCGCGTCGATGTCGATGATCTTCGCGAGCGGCTTGCCACGCGTATGGACCTCGAGGATCTTGGAGCGACCCTTGCGGTCGGGGCGGTCGACGGCGATCTGGCGGTCGAAGCGACCCGGGCGCAGCAGCGCCGGGTCGAGGATGTCGGGCCGGTTGGTGGCCGCAATCATGATGATGTTGTCCTTCGCCTCGAAGCCGTCCATCTCGACGAGCAGCTGGTTGAGCGTCTGCTCGCGCTCGTCGTGGCCCCCGCCCAGCCCGGCGCCGCGGTGGCGCCCGACGGCGTCGATCTCGTCCATGAAGATGATGCAGGGGGAGTTCTGCTTGGCCTGCTCGAACAGGTCGCGCACTCGCGAGGCACCGACGCCGACGAACATCTCGACGAAGTCGGAGCCCGAGATCGAGAAGAACGGGACGCCCGCCTCGCCGGCGACCGCGCGAGCGAGCAGCGTCTTACCCGTCCCTGGAGGGCCGTACAGCAGCACGCCGGTCGGTATTCGCGCCCCGAGCGCCTGGAACTTCTTCGGGTTCTCCAGGAACTCCTTGATCTCGTGCAACTCCTCGACGGCCTCGTCGACCCCGGCGACGTCACGGAAAGTGATCTTCGGGGAGTCGGCCGACAATCGCTTGGCGCGCGACTTGCCGAACGACATGACGCGCGATCCGCCCCCCTGGACCTGGTTGATCAGGAAGAACCAGAAGCCGAGGATCAGCACGAGCGGCAGCAGATAGGTGAGCAGCGACGGCCAGATGCTCGTCTTGTTGGATTCGGTGTTGAACTTGGCTCCGGCTTTGCGCAATTCCGTCTCGAGCTGCGGCGCCTGCGTATCGAACAGGCCGACTTCGTATTTTTCTTTGTTGACGAGTTCGACCGAGACCGCGTTGTCTTTGACCTTCATCTCGGCCGACTTGACCTGATGATTGGGGATGTCGGTCGAAACGAGCGTCTGATAGGTGTGTTCCGGCCCCTTCTGCGAGGAGGGCACGACCAACTTCGAAAGGAAGAAGGCGAGCACGACCACGATCAGAATTGGGAAAGCGGCGCTCTTGAAGAATCGGCTCATGGGCTTAGATCCTGGGTACCGGCAACGCTGAAGGTCCTGGCCGCCAGTCCCCCAGCCTACCACGAGAAGCCGGAATTACCGGTCGTTTGAGCGCACGCGCACGAGCCGATGCTCGGCGGCGCTTGTGGGCCGGGTCATTGGGATGGGGGGTCGTGCCCATGGTCCTCTAACGCTCCAGCACGGCAACGAACGGGAGGTTGCGGTAACGCTCGGCATAGTCGAGCCCGTAGCCGATGACGAAGCGGTCGGGTATCTCAAAGCCGACGTAGCGTGTGGGCAGATCGACCTTGCGACGGTCGGGCTTTGTCAGCAGCGCGCACACCTCGAGCGTCGCGGGGTTGCGCGAGCCGAGGTTGCGCAGCAGGTACTGCAGGGTGAGCCCGGAGTCGACGATGTCCTCGACGATCAGCACGTCGCGGCCCTCGATCGCGACGTCGAGGTCCTTGAGGATCCGCACCACCCCGGAGGAGTCCGTCGCGGAGCCATAGGAAGCGACGGCCATGAAGTCGACCTCGACGGGAATCTCGATGAAGCGCATCAGGTCGCTCAAGAAGAAGACCGCGCCCTTGAGCACGCCGACGAGTAGCAATGGTCGCCCCGCATAGTCGCGCGAGATCGCCTCGCCGAGCTCACGCACGCGCCGTTCGAGATCCTCCGCACCGACGAGCACCTCGCCCACTTCGGAGGTCTCCCCGGAGGTCGCCGAGACGACACGCTCTGGTATGGGCACCACGCGACGGAGTGTATTGACCGCCGGGGCCGACGCCGCCTAGCGTCCCTGCCCGTGCGGATAGCCCTCGTCCCCTGGGTCCTCCCGGGGCCGGCAGCCCTGCTCACGCGGAAGGCGCTGCTCGCGGCGAGCGATGGCGACCATGCGCAACTCGCCATCCTCGATTACGGCACCCGCGAGGCCTCCCACGTGCAGCTCCGCCCTGCCCCCGCGTGCGCCGAGCGCGAGGATCTCCGCGACCCGCTCGCCGGCTTGCGGAGCGGAAGCGCCGGTTGCATCCTCAGCCAAGCGGATCACGACAAGCCGTCGCAAAGCCGGTGGTAGCTCTGCCAAGCGCTCGATCGCGATGCCGGCGCGCCCGCCAAGCTCGGCCTCGACGAGCGCGTCGAGCAGCTCGGTCTCCTCGCGCAGCAGCGTGGCAGTGCGCAGCACGTTGGCCTGCGCCGCGGGGTGCACGGCATCGAGCGCCTTCACCAGCCCGTGACGCACCCGAGCGCGGGCATAGCGCTTGCTGTCGTTGCTGACGTCCTCGCGCCACGCGAGCTTCAGCTCCCGACAGTAGTCGCCGGTCTGCCGGCGTGTCAGCCCCAACAACGGGCGCACAAGCCTCCCCTCGCTCGCGGACATGCCCAGCAGCGCCCGGCGTCCCGGCGAGGCCGCAAGGCGGTAGAGGATCGTCTCTACCTGGTCGGTGGCGGTATGGCCTGTGGCTACCAAAACGGCATGCCCCCCGCGCGCGCGGGGGGAGGACTGTTTGGAGAGACTGCCTCCACCCGGCTCATCCAACCGCTCCGCGAGCTCGCGTGCCGCCGCGTAGCGCAGCTCGCGCGCCCAGGCGTGCAGGTTGCCGGTGGCGTCGTGCCCTCTGCTCGCGCGCACCACCTCGAGCTCCACGCCAAGCTGCTCGCACAGCTCGCGGCAATGGCGCTCGTCGCCGTCCGCCTCGATTCGCAGCCCGTAGTTGACGTGCAGCGCACATACTCGTTCAGCCCGACACAGGAAGACCGCCAGATCGAGCAGGCACACCGAGTCGCGTCCGCCGGAGAGCATCACCACGACACCTGAGCCTGGCGAGAGCAGCCCCTCGGTGCGCACGCGCTGGCGGACCTCGACCACGCTCACGGAAAGGCCTATTCCTCGCGTGGAAAGGCGTGGAACAGCTCGACCGGCTCGGAAAACCCCTTCAACCCGATTTCGCCGATCAGCTCGAAGCGCAACCCGTCGACACCGCCGCTCGCCGCGTCCACCACCTGACGTGTGACCAACACCTCGCCGCCGGCGGCCCTGGCGACCACGCGCGCTGCTTGGTTGACATCGCGCCCGTAGTAGTCGCCGTCACGGTAGAGCGCCTCGCCGGTATGGATGCCGATACGCGGAGCGGGCGCATCCGACGCGAGCGCCACTTGGAAGTCCACCGCCCATTGCGTAAGCGCCACGGCGTCGGCGCCCACGACCATCACCTCGTCGCCGAGCGTCTTGATCACACGTGCGTCGATCGGCAACGAGTGCTGCACGGACTCGACGAAGCGTTCCACCACGCCGACGGCCTCCTCGTCGCCGCGCTCCTCCGTCAGGCGCGTATAGCCGGCCAGGTCGGCGAACGCGATCACCACCCGCATGCGCCCCTCCTCGGGCACGCCGTCCGCAAGCTCTGCCTCCATGTGTCCGATCACGTCCTGCTCGATGAAATGTCCGAGAAAGCGACCGTGCAGGTAGCGCATGAACGGCGCCGCGAACGGCAACAGCTCGCCCGCGAGGCCCTCCATCGCCTCGGCCATCTGCACGCCCGGGATGCCCTCGCGCATCATTGGCTCGTGCACGTAGATGTGGATCAGGCGCACCTCGGCGTCGGCGATCTGGGCCAGGGTCTGGCCGTAGACGCGAGCGAGCTGCAGGAACGCGACTTCGGGCAGGCCAGAGCTGAGCATCGCCGCGATGTAGCGCAGCATCTCCATGTCTTCCTCGGTGATCGAGTCGACCGACAGGGTGCTCAGGCCCAAGCTCATGTAGATGCGCTCGATCAGCTGCTCGTCGATGTCCGCCTCGCGCGCGGCTTGCTTGAGCGTGTAGCGGCCCTCCTGCGGCGCGAACATTCCCTGCAGATAGCCGGCCAGCTGCCCGCTCTCGTTCGCTCGGCGGATCTGCTCGAGCGTGTGCCCACGCTCGCGCAGACGCCCCACGATGCGGACCTGAGCGCCCGCCGCCGGAGTCCAGGTCCCTTCGTACTGGGGCACGAGCCCCTCCTTCACCCAGCGCCTGACCGTAGCTGTGGACACGCCTGCGCGAGCGGCCACCTCGGCCAGGTTGGGCGCAGCGGCCGTCGGGCCGGCGGTCTCCTCCTCTGTCCTGGACGCCTCCATCAGCGGCAGTCTAAAGTCGCCGAGCATGAATCACAGCGAGCCGAACCCGATGCTTCCCCGCGAGGCGACCCGCCGGTCGGTCGAGCCGATCCACATACGCCCCACAACCACGCTGGCCGAGCGGGTGCTACTGCCCGGGGACCCCGGCAGAGCGCTGGCGCTCGCCCAGTTCCTGTTGGAGAGCCCGCTCATGTTCAACCACCACCGCGGCCTGTGGGGCTACACGGGCACGGCAGCCGACGGCGAGCAGCTGACGATCCAGAGCACAGGCATGGGCGGCCCGAGCGCGGCGATCGTCCTGCACGAGCTGATCTGCCTGGGCGTGAAGCGCGCGATCAGGGTGGGCACCTGCGGCGCGCTCGACCCGACCCTCGGCCTCGGCGACTTGGTCGTCGCTCGCGAGGCGATAGCCGCCGACGGAACGAGCATCGCGCTGGGCGCCGGCGCGATCACGCACGCAGATCCTGTTTTGGGAACTGCCTTGTCGGATGCGCTCGAGCGTGGGCTGGAGCTCGACCGCGGCCACGAATGCGGCGGAGAGGAAAATCGCGCCGACGAGGAGGTGGACAGCGGGTTGGTAGTAGAGCAACCGCTCGAGGGGAGGATCGAGCGACCGCTCGAACGCTCCTTCCATGCCGGCCGTATCGTGAGCACCGACCTCTTCTACGAGCGCGACTCGGCGCGCAACGCGAATTGGAGCGCCGAAGGGGCGCTGGCCGTGGAGATGGAGGCCTCGACGTTGTTCGCCGTGGGGGCGGCGGCCGGCATTCGAGTG
>Ga0210386_10002909_pt1 | contig 14487 bp, 9 predicted proteins | sample IncBWH32OmetaG_FD_160091 | JGI IMG/M metagenome (GOLD analysis project Ga0210386, IMG submission 160091) | Forest soil microbial communities from Barre Woods Harvard Forest LTER site, Petersham, Massachusetts, United States - Inc-BW-H-32-O ... | reverse complement strand
GCCCAGCGCAGCACCGGCGGCCCCTGCCGGGACAGCTTTCCGGGCGGGCCCTTACGGTCCCAGGAGGACACGGTGATGCCCCGGCCCGGCGAACCGGGCCGCCTGGCGGGAGGAGGAGAACCGGCCTTGGCCCCGGCCAGGTGCCGGGCCGCGTCGGTCAGCTGGTGCCGCACCAGGTGCAGCCGGTCCTCCAGCCCATCGATCACCTCCAGGGCGGTGGCGACCTGCAGCTGCCCGGCCGCCGGCAGGTGCGCGGCGGCCGCGGCCCGCAGCTCGGCCACGCCCTTGCCGGTGCGCAGCGCGCCCTCGCCCAGCACCGGGGCGCCCTGGCGGAACAGCACCGCGCAGCTCCGCCCAGGCGGTGCGCCCGCGGCGCAAGTCGTTGTACAGCTCCAGCAGCGCCCGGCACTCCAGGACGTGGGCGGGCGGGATCCAGCACTCCGGCAGCCGGCCCCCGGCCAGCAGCATCCGCAGGTGCCGCGCGCCGGTCTTACCGGTCCTGGCGTGCCGTTTCCTCCCCCGCCGGGCGGCGGTGCCGGCCGGCTCGGCCAGATGCGCCGTGATCCCGGCCGCGGCCAGCTCCTCAGCCACGTACCGCCAGCCCGCGCACCCCTCCACCGCGAACGCGACGTCATCGCGGCCGGCGAACCGGGCCAGCCAGACCCGCAAGCGCTCCCGGTCGGCCGGGGCGATCTGGCCGCGGCACACCTGCCCGGTTACGGTGTCGAGGTAGCCGAAAGTGACCTGTCTCCGGTGGATACCGAGCCCGCCTACGACGGGCATCGGGACCTCCTCACGCTCCGCAGGGACGCACACCCCTCCATGCGAATTGCCTACGCAGTCAATCCTGACCCGCGTCTGAGCTGAGAAGGTCTCACGGCACCGGCCGCGACCTCAGCTCAGTCCGGCCCGATGCATGTCATCTAATTGCACGCTAATCCACGTGGACTGCCTGGTCACGCCGGGCTCGCCGAACGGGCTGATCTGTATTGGTCAGCAGCTGGGCGCCTTGATCCCGGGCGTGATGGCCCGGCGGGAGCTGCGGTGATGACGGTGAGGTCAGTGTCCCGGTGCGGTGCCGGGCTGGCCTGGTGGCGAACGGCGGCAGCGCACAGCCGGCACCGGTCGCCTTCGCACTTGGCTGCAAGCCGCGGTCTTCGCGCTGTTGTGCGTGGCGGCTCAGGGCGCCGCGGTGCCGCGCTGGTCCCGGACGATGGCGACCGCCTCCCGCTGGGTGAGCCCGGAGCCGGCGGAGAACGCCTGATCGAACCGGCTGCCGCCCAGCCTCTGGCGGGCCCGGGCCGCCAGCTCGGCCTCGACCCGCCGCAGGTGCGGCCACGCGGGCAGGCCGACCCGCCGGCGCAGGCCCTCTGCCGCGCCTTCCAGCAGCGCCGCCCGGTCCGGGTCGCCGTCTGCGAACGCCAGCTGGGCGTACCCGGCCAGGCACAGGGTCACGAAGGGGGTGCTGCGGGCCGCCAGGCTCAGGTCCAGCGCCTCATCCAGCAGCGGCCGGGCCTCATCGAGGCTGCCCCGCAGGACAGCCAGGATGCCCAGCTGCACCTGGGAGCCAGCGGCGAGCAAGTCACTGCCGACTCGCTCAGCCAGGTCGCGCACCTCGCGCAGGTGGCGCAAGGCGTCGTCGTAGCGGCCCAGCGCCGTCCCCAGCGAGCCGGCGACGAACGCGGCCATGGCCGTGTAGACGGGCTCGTCTTGGTCGTGGAGTTCCTGCAGCGAGACCGCCGCCTCCTGCAGGGCCCCGTCGAAGTCGCCGGTGATCGGCAAGGTCGACGCCATCGCCAGCTGGGCCACCGCGTGCAGGAAGGGATCCCGGATCCCGGGCAGCAGCGGCGCCAGGCGCTGGCGGGCCGCCAGCGCCGCCGCGTCGTCGCCGACGTCGACGGCGAGCATCGCCGCCGCCCAGGCCAGCTCGGCCCGGGCCTGCGGGTCCAGGGTACCGGCCGCGGGCAGCAGCTGCTCCGCCCAGGACCAGGCTTCGCGTCCGAGGTCCTCCTGCGTCCAGAACAGCCACAGGACCCGGAACAGGTGGGGCAGCGGCCCGCGGTCATGGGCCAGGTACCAGCGCACCGCGGCGGCCAGGTTGCCCGCCTCGGCCTGCAGCCGCTCCAGCCACTGGCTCTCGCCCGGGCTGCGCAGCGGCCGGTCCGCCTGCTCGGCCAGCGCCCGGTAGTAGCCGGCGTGCCGCCGGGCGACCTCGGCGGCGTCGGGCCGGGCCGCGAGCCGCTCGGCCACGAACCCGCGGACGGTCTCCAGCATCCGCGTCCGGGGCCCGAGTTCGGTGCTGTCGAGGTAGATCAGGCTGTGCCGGGCCAGCGCCTCAGACAGCTCCAGCGCCCGGTCCTCATCCAGGCCCGCTACCTGGGCCACGGCCGGGATGGTCCAGCCGCCGGTGAACACCGCCGCAACCTCCAGCAGCGACCGCTCGGGATCCTCCAGCAGGCCCACGCTCCATTGCACCGTGGCCCGCAGGGTGCGCTGCCGCTCAGGGAGATCCACCGCGCCGGTGCCGAGCGCATCCAGTGAGGACACGAGCCGGTCCAGCAGCGCGGGCGGGTCCAGCAGCCGGGTGCGGGCGGCGGCCAGCTCGATGGCCAGCGGCAGGCCCTCCAGGCGCCGGCAGATCTCGGCCACCGCCCCCGCGTTGCCCTCGGTCAGGGCAAAGCCGGGCCGCACCGCGCGGGCCCGGTCCACGAACAGCGCCACCGCCGGCGAGGCCGCCACCTCCGCGACCGAGGCGGCACCCGAACCGGCAGGCAGCGGCAGCGGCGGCACCGGGTACTCCCGCTCGGCCCGCAACCCCAGCGCCGCGCGGCTGGTGGCCAGCATCGCCAGCCCGGGGCAGCGGGCCAGCAGCTCGCCCAGGTCCGGGGCGACCTGGACCACCTGCTCCAGGTTGTCCAGGACCAGCAGCCAGGCGCCGTCGCCGAACGTCTCGGCCACCGCCTCTGCCGGCGCGCCGGCGCCGGTCAGGTCGGCGCCCGCCGCCCGGCCGATGGCGGCCAGGACCAGCCCAGGATCGGTGACCGCCTCCAGCGGCACGAACACGGTACCCGCGCCGAACCGGTCCCGCAGCCGCCCGCCCACCGCCACCGCCAGCCGGGTCTTGCCGACCCCGCCCGGCCCGGTCAGCGTCACCAGCCGCACCCCGGCCCGCCCGAGCAGCCTGGCCACCTCGCCGATGGCCCGCTCCCGGCCGATCAGCGACGTCGTGCCCACCGGCAGCCGGCCAGGGCCGCGCGGCCCGCCCGGCGGTGGCGGCTGCGGGGGTGCGGCCCGAGCCGTCCCGCCGGCGGTGAACCGCTCGCTCAGCAGCACCGCCAGGTCATCGCGGACCAGCCGGCCCAGCTCGGCGGGGGTGCGGAAATGACGGTAGGAAGCCGAGGCCCCATCTTCGATGCGGGCCAGCAGATCGGCCAGCCCGGCCTCGCGCTCCGGCGCCGGCGTCTTGACGTACAGCAGCCGCGGCAGCCCACCCGACAGCTCGAACTCCTCCTCCAGGCCCGAGACGCGCGCGCCCGGGGCGGGCTGCCCGTACCGCTGCCAGTACAGCCCGATGAACACGTCGCTTTGCGCCAGGTACTGCTGGTACACCTCCCGCGGCGGGTACGGCCGGGCCCCCAGCTCGAACATCACCGGGGTCAGCCGCAGCGCCGAGATCGCGCGCGCGACAACTCGCCGCTCCTCGGCCAGCTCACCCAGCGTGGAACTCACGAACACCCGCACGCGGCGGTCCGGGGTCCGGATGACCGCCTCATCCGGCGGACCCGCGCTAGCCGCCCGCCGCTGATCAGGGCCCACCACGCAAGTCTGCAACCAGCCACCCCGGCCAGCAACCCCAACAGGCATCCAACCCCCGGCCAGCACCGGCGGTCCCAGCCGGCCAACTGCTCAACGCGCCGCCACCCGGCCACGAAACGACCCTCCAAGCTATCGTGGACGTCGTCAACCCGCCGGTGAAAGGAGCATGACGTGGCGTCCCCGGACAAGCCACTGCAAATCGATATCCCCGTGAAGCTGGACGACGTGAAAGCGGTGTTCAGCGTCGCCGCCCTGGCGTTCGAAGGAGACCTGCCGGCGTCGATCATCCACCTTCAGCGCATCACGAGCGACATCGCGGACTGGGGCGCGACATCTGAGGTCGTCGCGATCTTCCACACCGACGCAGGCCACGTCACGCTGCACGACACGGCCTACAACGCCGAACGCCACATCGGGACCGGGAACCCCTACAAGGAGCTGATCGCGGGCCTCATGAGCCGGGGCATGCACGTCGAGCTGTGCGGCGCGACCGCGAGAAGTCACCGCTGGGGGAATGAGGATCTGCTCCCTGGGATCAACGTCAACACCGATGCCGGGGCCAGGATGATCCAGCTTGTCCAGCAAGGATTCGTGAAAATCACTGAATAGGTACAGGCCCGCAGCCGGGGGCCTGCTTCTCGTAGCAGAGAGGGTAGACGACGAATCTGTGAACGTGGCCGCGGCACGAGTTGGCTTCGGGCCAAAGAGGCCACCGTGCCCGCTGCGTGCCCGATAAGTCGGGCGATCAGGGGGATTCACGCTCACTGACGGATCGCTCTTGCTGTGCGCTATCTGCAGGGGGACTGATCGGGCCTGGCTGTCGCACTCATTCCCAAGCTGACAGTCAACCTCTCAGCCAATCCTTGCCGCGCGGGCCATACGTGGGATGCAGCACGGCCGTCGATCAAGGCCGCAAGCCTCACCGCAGGCCCACAGACCAACCTGAGCCGTGGCGGTCTGTAAAACCGTCGGTGTCAACGGCACGCGAATTTTGACCCGGTCGATCCAGTCGCCATAGGCGCCGTGCCTGATCAGGTGGCGTTGCCAGCTGTATTCTGCCATCGCCGCGATCACATCAGCGGATGCATCGCCCCAGCTCGCAGCATACGGATAGCCGACGTCCTTCTCCGGCGGCGTCCCCAGCGGCAGCAGGCCGCTGGTGTACCCTTGGCGCCCGCTCCAGTTCCCCGCGACCTCACCACGGTCGACCAGCACCACGCGCGGCGCCGACAACCCGGCGGCAGCGAGCGCGCGGGCCTTGGCGGCGATCGCGATATCCTTCGGGCCGGTACCCACCACAGCAAGCGTTGACACCTGCAGAGGATAACCAGGCAACGCCGGCAAGGCTGCCGCGCCCGGACCCGAACCACTGTCTTGATCTCGCCGACTGATCCCCAGGCGCCGAAGCCACGCGCCTGCCGCAGCAGCGGAGCCACCCTCGGTAACCGACCGCGGACCCAGGCGCCCGAGCCGCCGTTAGGTACTGAAACGGTCCCTTCTGTCCGGTCCCTTAGAAGCGCGCAGAACAGGCGTTTATGTCGCGCTCGTTACCTTCTGAAATCTGCGGCGGCGCTTCAGCAATCCGGAACATCCCGCCAGGTCGCGGAAGAGAAGGGAGCGGCCTGCAGGACCGCGCCCCGCTTGTCGTCGGCGGCTCGGTGCACGCGCCCTGGGATCCGAATTCTTGAGGTTTCGCCGAAGGATCCTTCCAGATTGCCGATCGAGCATGATCGGCGGGTCGTTCGGCCGCAGCATGGAAGCGGACTCCCGGCCGTAGTTCCGCTGCGTCGGTGTCCGCTTTGCCGGACTTGTCTGCAGCGCTCCCGCAGCCGACGCAGGCGTGGGTAAAAATACCCCTCTGCAGTTGCGCCCGGAAGAGGGGTAATCCAGCCCCTGCCTGGCCGGGACCTTGTCAGGGAGCCTGTCAATCGACGGGAAATTCCCGGCAAAGTCCGGCAGACAGGGGAATCATGATGAACGAGATCACCGCGACCGCCACACCGGGCCGTAACCGGGGACGCCTGTCCCGGCGCGCGCTCAGGACAGTGCTCAGCCTGAGCACCGCAGCATGCGCGCTGGCACTAGCTGTAGGCGGAGCGTCAGCCGCGGATGCGCAGGTTAACCCCAGCGCGCCAGAATACACCTTCCCATGGGGCGACTGCCCGGTCACACTGGGCAGCGTGGCCTGGCCCAAGGGCTGGGCAGTCGGCGGCGTAGATGTCAACTGTCACAGCCGCCACAGCTACGTCAGCGCGACCGTCTATCTCTGGCGGTGGAACAATACCTCCGGCTGGACTGAGGTGGGGAGCGGCTCGGGAGCGTTTAGCAACGCGTATGGGATTTCGGCTTGGACGACACCGCCCTTCTGCGGCGGCGGGAACACCTACTGGGATGAGACGGCCACAGTTCGCGTCGATAATTCCAGCAAGACCTTCGATCTCTACCAAGGGCTCGGACGCTATCCGCAGTACCCGCCCGGTAGTTGCTAGCGACGGCGTGCCAGTCCTAGACATGCTCCCGCTTAGCTCAGAGAGTTTCGTGATCCAGAGCCCCCGAGCCCGAAAACCAGGGCTCGGGGGCTCTGGATCACCGCCGACAACACGCTGATCCTGGCTCAGCTCCGGTGACTAGCGGCCACGGCGAGCTGCCCGCCCCGAGCCAGCCGCAGCTCTGCCAAGGGGACCCCGGGATAGCGCTGGTCATGCCCGTGGCGGCGCAAGCCTCTACCCATCCGGCACGGCTCACAGTCGCAGTGTCCAGCCGATGGCGAAAAGGGTTCCGAACGTTGCCCCCCAATAGCAACGGCCAGTCATGAACGGTGACCTTGTCCAACGGCGTGGTCCGCTCGCGGGTAATCGGCGACCATGCTGTACCCGACCTCACGGCGTCGGGGGAAGCCGACATCAGATGCCCTTACGCCTACTCAATCACCGAGAAGGTGAACCTCAATTGCGCCTATTCCATCCCCGGGACTTACAGCACGTTCGAGTCATCGGGCTGGAAGGCCGACAGCAATACCGCGGGTATCTACCTGGACCTCTGGACGCCTTTCGCCTGCCGGGCGGGCGCCGAACCGACCCTGTGGTGGACAACCTACGCCTGGATCAGCATCAGCGGGAGTCCCATGTACGAGGCCTGGAGCCAGAAATACAAGATATTCGAACCGACCTATCGCTAAACCAGCCAGAGTTGTTCCCTGCCGTACCTGGCGTGGCAACTCTGGCGCCTGTCACACGCGGCCCTAATGAACGCCGCGTACCAGGCGATGCGTGGTTAAAGTAGGTGTATGGGGGGAGAACGGCCAGCCCGGCCGGACGCTACGCATGGTTTCGCCGCTGCCCTGACCAGTTTCGTCGGCCGCGATGATGAGGTGGCTGAGGTGGCGGCGCTGCTGGCCGGTCACCGTCTGGTGGCGGTGACCGGGCCGGGCGGCATGGGCAAGACTCGGTTGGCCAACGAGGTGGCTAAGCTGGTGGAGAACCGTTTCGCCGATGGGGTTTGGCTGGTTGAGCTGGCCGCGGTGGCAGGATCCGAGCAGGTGGCGGTGGTGGTCGCGGCCCGGCTGGGGGTGCCGGCCATCCCCGGCCTGCCTATGACCGAGACACTGGTCTCGGTGCTGAGCCGTCAGCAGCTCCTGCTGGTCCTGGACAACTGCGAGCACGTGCTGGCCGCCGTCGCCGAACTGTGCGCCGCGGTGCTGCCCGTCGCCGACGATGTGCGGATCCTGGCCACCAGCCGTGAACCAATCGGACTGGCTGGGGAGGTACGGTTCCGGCTCCGGCCGCTGCCAGTGACCTCCTCCGGCTCTCCGGAAGAGCCGGAGGCTCCGGCGGCGGTGCGGCTGTTCGCCGACCGGGCCCGGCAGGCCGATCCACGGTTCGTCCTGGACCGCGAATCGGGATCGACCGTCGCCCGGCTGGTGACGCGGCTTGACGGGTTGCCCTTGGCCATCGAGCTGGCGGCCTCACGCGTCGAGGCGTTGGGGCTAGCCGCGCTGGCCGACAATCTTCTGCTGCTGACCAGCGCCGACCGGACGGCGCCCGCCCGCCACCGGTCGCTGGCCGCGACGGTGGAGTGGAGCTACCGGCTGCTTGACGACGATGAACAGTGGGTCTTCCGCAGTCTGGCGGTCTTTCCCGGGCCGTTCACCCTGGAGGCCGCCGTGGCGGTTGTCGGTCCTGGCACTGAGTCGGCCGTCCTGCACCTGGTCGATTGCTCGCTCCTCAGCCCGCCCCGGCCGGGGGTGGACGGCCGCCCCCGGTACGTGATGCCGGAGACAGTCCGTGCATTCGGCGTGGCTCGGCTCCACGATGGTGCCGAACGGGCCGACGCCGACGCGGCGCTGGCCGGCTACGCGCTTTCTGTAGCCGAACAGGCCGCTGCGGGCCGCCGGACCCCGGAGGAGCCGGCAGCGGCGCGCTGGCTCGACGCCGAGGACGCCACAATCCAGCAGGCGGTGACCTGGGCCCTGGAACACGATCCGGGCACCGCGCTGCGCCTGGCCATCGCCGTGGCTGAGTGGTGGGAGCTGCGCGGCCGCGCCGAGGCGGCCCGGGCGGTGCTGCTCGCCGCGGCCAGCCACACCGAGGTCGGCAGCCCGCCGTGGTGCCTCGCGCAGTTCTGGCTCGGCGACATCGGCCCGCCCGCCACCTCGATCGGCCACGAGACCGCTGCTTGCGAGGTGCTCTCGGCCCAGCCTCCGACGGCGCTGCTGGCCGAACTGCTCGCAGGCCGGTCCCGCACCCAGACCTACCTTGGCCGGATACCCGAGGCGGCCGCCGACGCCCGGCGCGCCCTGGAGGTGGCCCGCCAGGCCGACTATCCGGCCGGCGAGGTCCTCGCTCTGGCGCAGCTCAGCCGCACCGCTCACTACGCCGGCGACGCCGCCGCTGCGCTGGACTGGGCCCAGCGAGCGCAGCGGATCCTCACCTCTGGCGAATTCGGCTGGACCCTGCGGTTCACGGGGCCGTTCATCATCGAGGTCCTGCTCGAGTCCGGCGACCTGACCACTGCCCGCCACAGCCTCGCGGACAGCCTGGCCTGGGCCCGTGAAACCGGTGACCTGGTAGCCCAAGCGTCCGTCATGCTGCTTATGGCCGACCTCGACCTACGCGCCGGGGAACTGGCTCAATCCGGCCGCCACCTGCGTGAGGCTTTTGAAACCAGCCTGCGAACCGGCCCGCTTCTGCCGTCGCGCCTTGACCTGCTCGCGCACCTATGCGCGGCGCGCGGCCAGTGGGCCGAGGCGGTTACCCTCTGGGCCACGTTCCAGGCGCGGCTGGACGCTGAGGGCACACTCGACCTGCCGCTACGCGCAAAGCGCCGTCACGAGCCGCTGCAGCAGGCCACCAGCGCGCTAGGACCCGAACGTACCCGGGCCGCGCAAGATCGCGGCGCCGCGATGAGCGTACAAGCCGTCATCGAGTACGCCCTCATGCTGGCCGACGCGTCCGCGCCGGGCCCGGCGCCGACCGGCCCGACTCAGCTCAGTGCCCGGGAGCGGGAACTGGTGACCCTGGTCGCCGGCGGCCTTACCGACGCGCAGATCGCTACCCAGCTATTCATCAGCATCAGCACCGTCCGCTCGCACCTGGACCGTATCAGGGACAAGACCAACTGCCGCCGCCGCGCCGACCTCACCTGCCTGGCCCTGCAAGCCGGGCTGGCCTGACACTCGACCCCGCTCGGCTGGGCCAGTTGCCGCGTGCGATTTCCGCGGGCCTAGGCATTCCAGCAACAACCATACCGATGCCGTTTAGAACTGCTAGATATGCATTCGGTAATGAGCCCAGAAGGCTCAATCTATGGACACGCGTATTCGGCAGGGAACTCGTCGGCACTCCGATCACGCCCAGCAACTGCGGTTGGTCCGGGTCTGGCTGCGGAACCGGACGATGACGTCACTGTTGCCGTGGCCGACCTTGAGCAGAGTCCGGCGTGTGGCCTGGTCGTACGGGTGCCGGATGTAGTGCGGCAGGGCTTAGACGTAGACGCCGATCTCGTTGCGGCTTCGGCCTGCTGGTTTGCTTGCTGGCCTGCTGTGCTTCTTCGTCCAGGCGGGCGGGGTCAGTGGCGCGCCGCTCGAGTTCGTCCAGGTTCGTCTGAAGATACGCACGGGCTCTTCCTTACGTCATCATCGGGCTGAACAGGCCCAGCCTCCAGGTTCCCGTCCGGGAAAGATGACGTATCCGGCTCATCGGCCTAATAGTCCATGCTCCACAGTCTGCCGGTTTCCAGAAGTCGCGTGCGCTGATTTCCGCCACGGACGATTCCCGAGCCACGGCAGCGGACCTGTGGCGGTTACGGTCGTCGCCCTCTACCTGCGGCGTCGCGATCACCCTGTATCGCGAAGGATGCGAAGCACTAGCAATAACCGCTGGTTATCTCAAGCCTATTTTTGGGTGTCTTCGCCGTAACCGCCGAGGGGTTTTTGCTGCGGCGGTGACACGTTATCTGTAGCGGTGTTCCCGCTGCAGCCGCTGCAACCGCCGCAGGCCTCTCCTGGTCCGTTCCGGCTTACTGGATGAGTTCGCGGCGCGCGTCCTGAGCTCGCCGACCCTCCCGTCGGCGCCTGGTGCTGACGGGCAGAGGACGGCTCCGGGCGAGCGGGCCGACCGAGCGTTCCGGATGACTGTCGTCGCTGCTATCGTCCGGATCCACGACGGACACGAGCTTTGCGCTGGCCGAGGGCACCGCGGCGCGGGCGGCCGCGTCCAAATGCACCGGGCAGGCACCGAAGTTCGTGGCCAGTAGCTCGATACTGTCCAGACCGGATCGTCCGTCTGAGGCCCGGTCCCGCTTCGTCGCGGCCAGTCCGCCCGCCGGCCCAGCTTTCCGCGGGCGTACCACGTGAATACGCGTCAGCCGGGCCGCGCACACCACGCGATCACGACCCCTGCCACGGCTGCGGCGAAGACATGTCTACGCCGCAGAAATGCCTGCCCACCAGGCATTATCCAAAAACGACTTCAGATAACCGCCGATCTGAGCGGCGGCGATTCCCTGGGTGCTCCTCGACTGAGGGCGCGCATATCAGGATGTTCCGGCGTTGCCGGGGGAGTGTGCGCTGAAGTGCGCGCACCGACACGGCCGTGAGCCAGGCGATGCCGATGATGATGCCCGCTGGAACAGGCCGCCGACAGCCGTAGCCGCCCAGCCGGGGTGACTGGCTGAAACCTGCTCCGGCCAGCAACGGAAGAGTCATGGTTTTCTCCCGTCTGCCTGGGGCGGGATGTGTTCCCGCCGCCGATTGACAGGCTGCTCACTCTGCCGAGGGCCTGGCAGGGGCCGGTTTGCCCTTTTCGCGGTGAACCGGGCGCAGGTGTAAAGATACCGACAGAAGGTAGACAGGAGAGCGGCAACGTTCGCGCTGCTGGACCTGCTTTGGTGCGCGGGTCGTGGGAAAGGCCGGGGGCGGGTTGTGTCTGATTCAGCGGCTGGCGTGCACGGTTTTGTGCCTGCCCTGACTAGCTTTGTGGGCAGGGCGGCTGAGTCGGCTGAGGTGGCCGATCTGCTGGGCCGATACCGGCTGGTGACGGTGACCGGACCGGGTGGCGTGGGTAAGACGCGGCTGGCCGCCGAGGTGACCCGACAGGTGGCCGACCGGTTCGCGGACGGTGTGTGGCAGGTGGAACTGGCCAGCGTGCAAGAGCCGGCGCTGCTGCCGGCGGCGGCGGCCGCGGTGCTCGGAGCGCAGCAGGCGCCGGACGCCTCGATTGTGGAATCGCTGTTGGCGATGCTGAGCCGCCAGCAGCTTCTGCTTGTGCTGGACAACTGTGAGCACATGCTGGCCGCGGTGGCGGAGTTGTGCGGGTCGCTGTTGCCGCATGCCGATGAGCTGAGGATCATGACGACCAGCCGGGAACCCATCGGGGTGGCCGGCGAGGCCCGCTACCGGCTGCCGCCGTTGGGACTGCCCGGGCCGGGGATTCCAGCCGGGATTGCCGGGTCTGAGGCAGTGGTCTTGTTCGCGGACCGGGCTCACCGGGTCGATCCGCATTTCACGCTGAGCGATGAGTTGGAGCCGGTCGTGGCCCGGATTGTGACACGGCTGGATGGCATGCCGCTGGCGATTGAGCTGGCTGCGGCCCGGGTTGAGACGCTCGGTGTGGAACAGCTGCTGGACCGGCTGGATGACAGGTTCCGGCTGCTGGTGGGCACTGACCGGCTAGCGGCGGCACGGCAGCGGTCGCTGGCCGCGACAGTGGACTGGAGTTATCAGCTGCTCGGCGAACAGGAGAGGGGGGTTTTCCGTCGCCTGGCGGTCTTCCCCGGCCCTTTTACCTTGGAGGCCGCCGAGATGGTCGCCGGCTTGGGCGCTGGGCAGATGCTGTTGCACCTGGTGGACTGCTCCCTGGTCACTCCGCCCACCAGCGATCCGGATGGCCGGTCCCGGTACCAGATGCTGGAAACCTTGCGCGGCTACGGCACCGAGCGGCTGATCGAGGCGGCCGAGCAGCAGGAGGCCGTCGCCATGCTGGCCGGTTATGCGCTGCAGGTGGCGGAGCATGCTGCGGCCGGGCTGGACACCGCGGCCGGGGAGCTGGCGGCGAGCCGGTGGCTGGACGCCGAGGACGCCACGTTGCACCAAAGCCTGGCGTGGTGCCTGGAGCACGACCGGGCTACGGCACTGCGGCTGGCCATCGCGCTGGCGCCCTGGTGGCGACTGCGCGGGCGCTATGCGACCGGATACGAGCTGCTGCGCGCCGCCGGCGAGCAGGCCGGCAAAGATACGGACGCATGGTGCGCCGTGCAGGTCTGGCTCGGTAGCCTGGCTCCCGGCCCTGATGACGACGTGGTGAGCTTCGATCATTTCACCGCTGCCCGGAACGCTCTGGCGGCGCGCGGGCCCTCGTCTCTGCTGGTGCGGGCCGTGACCGGGCGGGCGGGAAGCCTGGCGAACCTTGGACGCCTTCCCGAAGCGGCGGAGGAAGCCCGCCAAGCGTTGGCAATGGCGCGGCAACTCGGCGACGCGGCCGGCGAGGTGCGTGCGCTGTTCTGGCTCGCGACTGCGGCCTCCTATACAGGTGATCCCCAGACCAGCGTGTCCCTGCTGCGGGAGGCCCTGCGAGTCGACCAGGGCGCCATTCCCGGCAGGCTAATTCGGTCGTGCTGTAACTTCTTGTCTGTTGCCCTTGTTGAGGCCGGGGAGTTTGCCTCTGCCCAGGAAAGCTGCATGCGCGGACTGGCCCTAGCGCGGCAGGCAGGCGACCTTCTTTCACTGACGGAAGGATTGAAGCCCCTAGTGGAGCTCGACCTTCACGCAGGCCGGATGTCCGAGGCCAGGATGCACCTCTGTGAAGCCATCGAAGCTGCCTCCAGACTCGGGCCTGGTATGGTCCTGCTCGATTGCATTGATTATTGCGGATATTTGTGCGCTGCGGGTCAGCAATGGACCGAAGCAGTTACGTTGTGGACTGCCCATGCTGCTTGGCTGCAAGGCGCTGGGATACCCGACCTGCCGCAAGACGCGCAGCGCCGGCAGGAACTGTTGCGGAAAGCCCGGCAAGCTCTGGGCCCTGCAAGGACACGCACAGCGGAGGAACGTGGCCAGGCCATGACCCTGGCCACTGCTGCCGAGTTCGCGACCATGCAAGTCACCTCGGAGCCACCGAAACCGGACACCACCCTGGAACTGCCCAGGCTCAGCGCGCGAGAACGGGAGCTTGTCAGCCTCGTCGCCCAAGGGCGCACCGACGCCCAGATCGCCGAGCAACTCTATATCAGCGTCCGCACCGTCCGCTCTCACCTGGACCGCATTCGCGACAAAACCGGTAGTCGGCGTCGCGCGGACCTGACCCGGTTGGCCCTGAACGCGGGCCTGATCTAGTGCACTTCCCGGCCATTGAGTGATAACGCGCTGTAGCAGCCTAGTGAAACATGCGCCATAATCGGATGATCTGTAAGCCGCCAAGCGAGTGTTCCATGACGCCACCGCGGACAAATATTCGATCTGCTCATTACAGAAAGATGTCTGGCAAGGCCTAGCGACGCCGGTCCGCGCTACCGATGCCATCGGAGGCGGCTGCGTGGCGTGAGCGCGGACAGCCAGCCTGGATACCGGTGCTGCGCCGGGATACTGCTGGGCATCATCCGCGGCAAGGGCCCGCTACGGCCGGGACTCGCCCCGCGCCAAGATGAGGACATCCTCAGCAGTTATATGGCCCCCGGCGTATACCTGCGCCTCGTCCACCGCCTCGGCTGGACCGCCGGGAACTTCCAGCGATGGCTGGAAGCCATGATGGCCTGGCGGTTGCCCGGCACCGGCTGACCCATCGAAAATCGGGACGTTACTGCCGCGGCGAGATCTGCCGCGTCCGCGGTCCGGCTTCGCGTGCTCCGGTCATGCCGGCGATGGTGGGTCAGTTTAACGGCGCTGGCCGAGCAGTCCCTGCGAGGTGTCCTGGTTCGGCCGCAGCTGAAGCTTGCGCCCTTGGCCGGCGCGGAACATCCGCAGCGCCTGGGCGTAGTCTTCGAGCGTGAAGCTGTGGCTGATCATCGGCTGGGCCTTGATCGCGCCCGTCTCGAACATCGCTACCGCCCGACCGAACGAGTTGAGCACGGCCATCGTCCCGACCACGGAAACCTCGTCACGGTATACCCGGAACGGCGAGTAGCGTGCGGTGGCGTCGGCGGGTGCCACGCCGAAGTGCTGGAACACGCCGCCGGCCA
>Ga0210386_10002908_pt1 | contig 14493 bp, 14 predicted proteins | sample IncBWH32OmetaG_FD_160091 | JGI IMG/M metagenome (GOLD analysis project Ga0210386, IMG submission 160091) | Forest soil microbial communities from Barre Woods Harvard Forest LTER site, Petersham, Massachusetts, United States - Inc-BW-H-32-O ... | reverse complement strand
TAATCCGCGAGCCTGATGTCGCCGCCGGCCAATGCAGGAAACGAAAACGCGTAAGCAGTGATCCCCGTCATGGCGGCCTGCGCGTGAGCCGTCCGCGTCAACGCCGGACTTGTCATCGCAGCCAGTGCTGATGCGAGAATGGTTCTGCGATCGATCATAGAGCGGCCCCCTTGTCGTCTCGAGCAAGGCCGGATGACGTTAGCCCAACCCGCGAGCGGGCGCCTCTCAACAAGCCGTTATGGCCGGGCCGCGGGGCACCACGGCAGCGGCAGCAACGGCATGTAATACCGGTTCCATTCGCAGATCGATTCCGGCCCCCGGCGCATGAAGGCATATTTCATCGGCTCGGCCTGGCCGATCGCGATATGCAGTCCGAACAAAACCAAGGCAACGGGATAGGTCCATTTGCGAAAGCGCAGATCGCTGAGGGAATCGAGCAGCACCACACCGGCGAGGATGATCAGGGGATCGGTGAAGATGAAATATTCGGATTTCAACCCGCGCCGCACGCCGAGCGCATCGATTCCGATCGCGGCCAACAGCAGCACGACGGCCTGGATCGCGGTCTGTTTTTTGCCGCGCGACCACGCATAGAGAATGCCGGGTACGATCAGCCAGGTGAGAAATACGGTTGGACGCGGCGAGGAGTGCAAAACGAAGGTATAGCGCGCGACAACCGATGCTGTTCCATCTAGCAGCAGCCACAGAATTCCCGACACGCCAGAGGCGTTCGCGGCGGTGCTGGCGTCCGCAAAGGTCAGCATTTTCTCTAGCGGATTGAACACCGCGATCACATTGCTGGTGTTGTATTCGAGATCGAGCACCAGCAGCGCCAGCGCCGCGCCGGCGGCAATCGCCGATATCGACGCCAGCGTCTCGGTTACGCTGATGCGCCAGATCGCGGCATAGGCGATCATGCAGCTACCGATCAGGATCAGCAGCGCCGCCTGATAGATGCCGAAGCGGCCGAGCAACAGCGGATGAAACTGCGCGGCATCGAGCAAAGCGCGATCCAAACCGGTGGTGATCAGCGGCCACGCCGCCCATGCCGCGGCCAGCGCCGCGATGGCTGCGACCATCGCTGCCGGCCAGCCTGACCTCGCATGGCGCCAGAACGCGACGCTGGCGCTTGCGGCGCTTCCGAACGGCAGGACCAGCAGCGGCAATGCGCCGATCAGCAGGATGGCCTGCACCTTGTTCTCAAGAGCGAGCACGCAGAGGGCCGCCGCGACCGCGATCCCGAGCGGGCGCGCGATGCTGGCGCGGCGTCCGATCGCGATCAGGATCAGCAACGCAAAGATGACGGGACACGCCGCGACGAGTTCGCTGCGCAAAATGCGCGAATGCACGGCGATGCCGCCGGAGAATGCGAACGCCAGCGTTGCGATCAGTGCGACGCGCCAGTCGCGCACGATGAGACGGACCAGCGCGGCAAAAATCAGCACGCAGCCCGTTGCGATCAGCCAGGCGAGAACCCGCCCGGCGCGAACGGCGCTGGTCATCGCAGCATTGAAGGCCGCGGCGTCGGAGGCCGGTGGGATGGCTGACAGCGAATAGGCATCGAGCAGGCCGAGGCGATGCAGGAGTTGAAACCAGGCCTTCACCGACAGGATCGTGATATATCCGGTGTGATCGAAAAACAGCTGCGGCTTGCCGTCGTTGAGGACGAGCGCGTTGTAGATCACCATGAAATCCATGTCGGCATTGCGCCAGTAAACCAGCGCGTAGCCGTACAGAAAAAACGATGCCGCGAGGCCGGCGACAATCGCCGTCAATCCCCATCGCCAGCCGAGGAAAGTCAGCTGGTCGAACGCATCCTTCGCGTCAATCGGTGGTTCTGTGGCTTTGGCGGTGGTGGGGAACTGGTTCATGCCGGCGGTCTTTTAGCGTAGCCGCCGGTCCAAAGCGACCGGCCACCGAACGGCTCAAGGCCTGTCGGACCGCCTAGCGCAGAGAAACGATAAAATCCGTTCCTTCGCCGGTTTCGCCCGCCGCGATGCCCTGATCCGAAACGATGATCGAGCCGCCGGTCGAAAGGGCTTCGGTAATTCTCGCCAACGCGTCGGCGGGGAGGGAGAGGCGATCCAGCGCTTCGGCGGGACTATCCGGCGCCGGCGATGGTTTCGGCTCGGCTACACCCGCGATCTTGCGCCGGCGCGAGGCGCGCTCGCCTTCGTCGTTGTGCTGGGTACCCCTGGGGACAGGAAGCGAGACCACTGACCAGTGCAGGACGTTGGCGTCGTTCCTGTCGACCTGCGCGGTGAACACATGCGTTCCCAGTGGCCGGTCGCTCGGGGCGATCGTCACGGGTACGTCGAACAGGGGCTCGAAATTCTGCCGCACATAGAGCTTCGAGTCCTTGCGGCTGACGAACACCGCGATCTGGCCGCTCCGTTTTGGCGTAGCCGTTGCGGGATCTGATTTCGGGGGGGCTGCTTTCTCGACACCGGTCAGGCGGTCCTGATCTTTCGTGGCCGGCGGGACAGCGGCGGGCACTGCCGCCGTCTTGCTGTTCTCGTCAGGTTTTCCACTTGATTTGGCGGCATCAGCTTTCGGCGCCTCAACCCTGACATCGGCCGCCTTGATATCAGCCGCTTTGGCTTCGATTTTCGGCTCGTCAGTGTTGACAGCTTCGCTGGCTGAGGCCTCGACCTTGACGGCCTCGGCGCTCGGGGTCTCGGCGGGCGTGGTGTCGGCAGCTAGCGGTTCGGACGATTTATCCTCCGACGGTTTGGTTTCGGCAGGCTTGTCGTCGGATGAGGCGACTTCATCGGGTTTCGGATCATCCGTGGATGGGTCGCTGTTCGCCGGCGGCGCGCTGACAGCGGCGGGTGTTGCGTCAGACATCGTGACCGAGGCAGGCAAAGTGTAGCTGGCATCTGCAGTGCGAGTCTGTTCGCGTAACGGCGCGGAAGCCTTTGGTTCATCCATCGCCGGCCTGACGCTGTCGCCGTGCCCGATGGTCGATCTCAGTTCAACGGCGGTTTCCACGATTGCCGGCTGGGTCACGTCAGCATGCGTCGCCTTGTCGGCCTTCGCGGCAACGGGCACATCCGATTTCGGCTCATCGGCCGCCATCGGCTGCGGCGCAACCTTCAATGCTGCAAGAAGCGGATGCGAAAAGCTGGCAGGCGTGATCGCGCCGGGGGTGATGACGACCCGCGCGCCCATTTTGGTCCAGTTCCACATCTTCACGGCAAAGGCCGTGGGCATGCGGATGCAGCCATGCGACGCCGGATAGCCCGGCAGTACGCCGGCATGGATCGCGATACCCGACCAGGTGATCCGCTGCATAAACGGCATCGGCGCGCCGCTATAGATGTTGGAATGATGCAGTTTCTGCTTCTGAATGACGCTGAAAACTCCCATCGGTGTCGGATGGCCGCGCATGCCCGTGGAAATAGGAGATTCCGCGTACAAGCCATTGGCGTCGTAAAGTTTCAGCTTTTGCTGGTCGATCGAGATCGAGATGATCAGCGGTCCCTGCGGCTTGGCCGATTCCTTCTCCGGCGTATCAGTCTTTTTTTCCACATGACGGCGGGTCTTTGGCCGCCGCGGCTGAGCCGTCGGATCGAGCTGCGACAGCCCGGGTTCGGAATCCGACCAGTAATGGAGCGCGGCTTCCGCGTGGGAACTGACGCCGAGTGCACCGGCTGCCGTCAAAACGGCAGTTCGCCAGAGCCGTTTGGTCGCAACGGCCGTCTTCTGCCCGCTTACGCGCATCATTTTCGAATCCCAGCCGTTCGAGATTAGTGTTGCAGACGAGGTACGCGTTCACCAGTGCAACGCCCGATGCCCGTGATTTTCATCCCCAGCGTAACAAAAAAGCCTCACATTAGGTTAAACGCCGGACGGCACCCGCTACCCGGCAACCTTCCTGCAGAACTCCCTGACACTTACATGGGTGGAACTTACATGGATGGAACCCCCCGCTCACGGAGATATCCATGACACGTCAAGCCTTAAGCCAATATAATACCCTGTGGGGACGCTGGGCGCTGTTGGCGCTCGCACTGGTGCTGGGGCCGGGTTCGTCCGCATCGGCGGCCGACGAGCCGGATTTGATCTTTCGCCGCTCGACCGTGTTCAAGTGGATCAGCCCGAACGACAAACTCGCGACTTACGGGGTAGACGATCCTGAGGTCGAGGGCGTCGCCTGCCATTTCACGGTACCGGAGAGGGGTGGCTTCAAGGGCTGGCTGGGACTGGCCGAGGAAGTCTCGGATATCTCACTGGCATGCAGCCAGATCGGTCCGATCCGTTTCAAGGATAAAATGGTGCAGGGCGACGATATGTTTCGGCAGCGACGCTCGCTGTTCTTCAAAAAGATGCAAATCGTCCGCGGCTGCGACACCAAGCGTAACGTGCTGGTCTATATGGTGTATTCGGACAAGCTGATCGAGGGATCGCCCAAGAATTCGACCTCCACGGTACCCATCATGCCCTGGGGCGCCGCAGACACATCCGTTCAGAAATGCGGTGAATTCATCCAGTAACCGGAAATCGAACGAAGCGCTCCCGAACTCACTATTTCGCGGGAGCGGGGCCCGGTCGAACCCATGTTTGGGGCCGGGCATTGGGGTCGCGGCAACCGACCAGGTGCACGAACTTCTGCGGCGCCGATTCGTTACCGCGACCGCTGTCGCCGCATTGTTCGGTCATGGCACCGCAAATCCTGGGCCGCTCTGTTTTCTGCGGATTTGATCTGTCGATTCCCCGCGGGGAAGAGCTGTCATTCCCAGCCAGGGGTTCAACCATCGGCTGGCCCGGCTTGCGGGTCGGGGATCGCTTGCCAACATCGAAGTTGCGATCGCCCACGACTGGCATCCTTTGCTGAGATGGCACCACAACGCACAAAGGCCCGTGAAAGTTGCATGTCTTTCCCGTGGTCGGCTGCGGCGAAGGTTCCGTTCATCGCCGCGGCGCCAACGGCTCTCTCTACCGGAGAAGGTTAAAAAGTCGGCTGGGCGTCGAGCAGTCATGTCTGCGTGGGTGTCTGCCTTTTGAAGCCTCTTCACCTACTGCTGATCTCCAATCCCGGCGCCGGCGCCACGGGTGACGGCCGCCATCGGCCAGTGAACGACAGCAACTGGTCCAATGGCCCCCGGTTCGCGGGCTGATCGTCAGATTTCGTGTCGCACTGAGGGCGCCCGTTCGAGGGGCTTATTTGACTGGGCCGCTGGGGGCATCCGGAATCCGTTTGCGGCTGCCTTCACGATCAGGCGGCCGCCGTCGTTGAAGACACAGACCTTCGTGCTGTCTTGCTGCGCGGGATCAGCGAGACCGGTGTGCCGACCAGCGAGACCGATCGGGTGCCGGCATCGAAACGATCCGAGATCGGCGCCACGTCTTTTGTCTTGGGTTTCAAGCGCGGGATGCATTTCCGCGCAGCAACCACTCCCCCCGAGGTCATCTTGGTCCCGGACACTTCCTTGACCTGGCCGGCGGGGCAGGTTCCGTCGTCGACTTTGATACGCTGCCCCAGTCGCAATCCGACAATGTCCTTTTCCCGCGAAACCTGCTGCGCCGACGCCGGGGCTGCAAGCACGAATAGCGCGAGGCCGCCAAGCAGCGTGATCGAAGAACGCTTGATCAGTGAGGTCTTCATGGTCGGCGTGATATCCTGTCTCACTTGTTTTGCATCTTCAGTCCATTCGGGCCGACATTGATTTGCAAGCCTTCTGGTTCCTTGTTGGTCTGGTAGAGATTGTAGCCGAGCACGCTGACGGCCATGATCAGTGCGCCGATGATGAGTTGCGATTACCGGGCATCCGTGTCTCCATGGGACGTGCCGTCCAGCGCTGGACTGTATTGGTGCGGCCGCGATTCTGAAAGCGACAACAGGAAGCTGATGCAATGAATGCCATCGATACCAGGCGAAAAATCCTCGACGCCGTGGACGCCAATTTCGACGCGCAGCTCGCGACCACCATGGATTTTGTGGCGATACCCTCGACCCGCGGTGCGGAAGGGCCGTGCCAGGACATGATCGGCGATCTCCTGCGCCAGCGTGGCTATGAGGTCGACGACTGGCATATCGATCTCGACACCTTGAAAGAGCTGCGCGGCTTCGGCCCGATCGAGCATGATTTTTCGAAAGCGCGCACCGTGGTCGGCACCTACCGTCCCGCCAGCAATGTCGGCAAATCGCTGATCCTGCAGGGACATTGCGACGTCGTACCGGCTGGACCGCTCGATATGTGGGAAACCCCGCCGTTTTCGCCGGTCGTGAAGGACGGCAAGATGTACGGCCGCGGCGCCTGCGACATGAAATCCGGCACGATCGGCGCACTCTATGCGCTCGACGCGATCAAGGCCGCGGGTTTGAAGCCGACCGGGCGGATTCACTTCCAGTCCGTGATCGAGGAGGAAAGCACCGGCGTCGGCGCGCTTTCGACCTTGCAGCGCGGCTATCGGGCCGACGCCTGTTTCATTCCCGAACCGACCTCCGGCCGGATGGTACGCTCGCAAGTGGGGGTCATCTGGTTTCGCCTGAAAGTACGGGGCCATCCCGTCCATGTGTTCGAGGCCGGCTCCGGTTCCAATGCGATCACGGCCGCCTACCATCTCATTCACAGCCTGCAAAAGCTCGAGGCCCAATGGAACGAGCGCGCCAGGGGCGACCGGCATTTCAAGGCGGTGACCCATCCGATCAACTTCAATCCCGGCATCATCAAGGGCGGCGACTGGGCCTCCAGCGTGCCGGCGTGGTGCGATGTCGATTGCCGGATCGCGATCCTGCCGGGCTGGTCGGTCAGCGATTGCCAGGCTGAAATTCTTAGCCACGTCTCCGCAGCGGCGCGCGATCATCGCTTCCTTTCCAACAATCCGCCCGCGGTGGAATGGTCCGGGTTTCTGTCGGAAGGCTATGAGCTGAAGGAGGCCGCGGCAGCCGAAGCCGCGTTTGGCGCGGCCTACGAGGCGGTCTACGGCGGCGCTGTGAAAGATTTGGTGTTCACCGCGCTCACCGACACGCGGTTCTACGGGCTGAACTACAACATTCCGAGCCTGTGCTTCGGCGCCAGCGGAGCGGCGATGCATGGCTTCAACGAATATGTCGATCTGGACTCGTTGCGGAAATCGACCAAGGCTACTGCGCTGTTCATCGCGGAATGGTGTGGGGTGGAGCAATGACGCCGCTTGAAAAAGTCAATTCGATGAAAATGCCCTTTGCCGAGTTGAAGGGCGTGACATTCACCGAAGCGGACAGGGATCGTGTGGTGGCGCGAATGCTGGTCCGCCCTGATCTCTGCACGCTCAACCACACGATTCATGGCGGTGCGTTGATGGCATTCGCCGATTCGGTCGGCGCCGCGGCGACCATGATCAATCTGCCCGAGGATGCCAAGGGCACCACCACCATCGAAAGCAAGACCAATTTCATTGGCGGCGCGAAAGAGGGAACGACCGTGATCGCGACCGCGACCCCGGTGCATCGGGGACGGCGCACCCAGGTCTGGCAAACCCGGCTCGAAACCGAGGAGGGAAGGCTTGTCGCGGTGGTGACGCAGACGCAGATGGTGTTGTAGGAGCGCGTCCGCGCGATCGCACCCTATGCAGCGTCAACTGTTTGCACCGCGTTCAACATTCCGGTTTGCGGATGACAGTCTACATATTCGAAAAACTGCTCGTCGGCGCGGGCGACGGTCACCTCATGATAGAGCCGCAGCTTCGCGGCCGGTCCTAATGTCGACAGATATTTCATGGCGGCGCCGAAGATCCTGACATGGGTCGGATGCGATTCAGCCCACCGCTCCAGTGCCGCCAGGCTTTTCCACCAGCTCATGCCATAGGATTTTTCGGTCGACGTGCCGTCGGACCCAACGACTGTCATGTAACGGTTGGCGTAACAACCGACCGAGCGGCCATTATCGCGCAGGAAGTCCATGCCTTCCCTTAGAACTGGCTCCACGTCATCGAGGTACATTTTGCGTTCGGATGCTTCGGTATCGCCCCAATCCTGACCCGACCGGATCAGGCACACATTGTCGTGCGGGATTACCCGAATGCGAGAGCCGTCATGAATGGCGCGGGCGATGCCGGACGGCGCCATCTCACTGGTCTGCGACAGCGGAATGCGATCGCGCATACCACCCCAATAGGCATGTTCCTGGATCTCGCCGCTCATGCTGTCGGCGAGGACTGCGACGCCTTCAGGCCGCCCTAAAGAAGAGAACAGGGTTTCATAGCCTTCGACGGACGGATAAAGCACCTCGATGAATGCGCCGAATCCGTCGATGGCTCTCTGGTCGCCAGTCCACCCGTCGCGTACCGCCGGAAACCAGCCATCGAACTTTGCGCGATCGTCCCAATAGGCAACCGTCACGACGTTCGTGAAACCGGCTTCATCGATATACCTTGCCCGGTCCCAATGCGTTGGGCCGCCCTTCGATTCGAAACAGGAAACAATCCGTGCCAGCGCCTGCTCCGCGGCGTTTGAAGGCGCATCACGGGTCTGAATGCCAAAATACGCCATCACCACCCGCACCACGCTCGGCTTGTGGCGCGCCACGAACGATGGGTAGGGCGGCGCATAGTCGTCGGGGACGCGCCGGTGACGCGTACGGGCGCTTCGGAGATGTTCCGGGATTGCGGATTCCATAGCGGGACTCCTCTTGCAAGTTGAATCGTCAGGCCTGCAGCTTGATTTCGCTCATCACCTCAGCATCGACCGGGAGGGTGAAGTGCTCGACGCGGTTGGCGCGGGAGGTGTTGAGCAGCAGCCGCGTGACGTCGGGTCTGGAATAGTGTCCTGCGGGATCGGCGGCGTTCTTCGCCACGCCGATCATGCCCAGATCGATATCGGCATACAGGATGCCTTCCTGGTCGGCTGGAAGTTTCTCGGCAAGCGAACTTCCGTCCGGCCCGTAGATTACCGCATGGCCGCCGCCGGCGTGCAGGAACGCGTGTTTCTCGGGGGAATCGCAGAGCTCATCGATCATGGCCTGGGAGACCACCGCGCAGGGACCGAGGAAGAAACATGAGCCCTCGACGGCGTAAACCTTGCTCGCGGCGTTGTTGACTTCCCAGCCAAGCGCATGCGCGAATGGGTCGTACAGCGAGAAGCTCGGCCACGCGCCGACGTGAACCTGCTCGTTCTGGGCGTACATGGCGTATTTTGACAGCGGTTGCAGATGCTCCCAGCAGCACAAGGCCCCGAGCCGTCCGACGTCGTCGCGATCATGGACGGCGAGGTCGCTGCCATCGCCCTCGCCGAACACGGTGCGTTCGGCATGGGTTGGTCTCAGCTTGCGGCGCTTCGCGATGGTCTCGCCGTCGGGACCGATCAGCCATTGCCCCATATAGAGGCTGCCGCCGTCGCGTTCGGACACGCCGATGACCGCGGTCAGCTTGGCGCGCTTCACAGCCTTGCGAATTTTTTCGGCCTGCGGACTGTCGAAAGCCAACGAGTTATCGAAATAGCGTTGCACGAAGCCGCGGCCGATCGCCCAGGCGGGAGCTCCAAGCCAGATCTGCCACGGATATCCGGGGATGAAGGTCTCAGGAAACGCAATCAGCTTCGCGCCCTGCGCGGCGGCCTCATCGATCAGGGCGATCGTCTTTTCCACCGTTGCATCAAGATCGAGAAAAACCGGCGCCGCCTGAACCACCGCAACTTTGTATTTCTGATGAACGAGACCCATCGACGTCATCCTTTCGCATCGGGAGACTGACAAATTTGGCTCTGAAGCTTACAGCCGTGCTGGCGCGCGCTGCTTGTCCGCAGCAGAACAAAAACTTGTCTTAACTGGCTAAGTGGCGGCGCAACGCGGCCCGCTTGACGCCGTCAGACGGCGCATCAAGGCCGATATGCCCCGAGCAGTCTGGTCCGCCTCTGTCGATCTGAGGTCGCGAATAGTGTCTGGCGAGCACAACTCATTCGCGAAAAACCGAATTCCCAATTCTGTCTGATGTATCGTTGAGCGCCCAACAAGTCTTGTCAGATTGCCTATTGGCACCTTTTCGACTTCGGAAGCGAGCGCGGCGATGTCTGCTATTGGGCTAGAAGCGAGCGGGAGCAGAGCGCTATTAGACTTCCGCAAATAACCCCAATCCGGAACTCGCTCCTCAAAATAGGGCGAGGAGCCCGTTGAACGATTCGTTGATCTATCTCAAGGGACCGGTTCCCCGCGGAACCTAAGGTGATCAAAAGCGTTGCGTTCGATATGAGATGTTTGAGGGAGAATGGTCATGTCACTTCGAACCATCGTCTCGATTGCCGCCTTAGTTCTCATTGGCATCGCGAGTGTCCCAACAGACACCTTTGCCCGCGTCCCTGCCGGGACGACTCGCCTTCACCATAAGAACGTCCAGCATCACAGTGGCCAACGTTCCAACGCGGTCGGGCAAATCGGGCGATGAGAGCCTCGGCCTGAACGTGGCGCCACCGCAGCAGCGGTCATAGGCAGGCGGCTGTTGTCGCGCCACGGGTCGCTGTTTGTCGTAGGGCCCGACATTGCCGTCGCTCGCCGACGAGGTGAATCGGAATTTCGGTGACAGGGAATTTCGGTGCCAGTGCACTCAATTGACATGGCTCGCCTTCTGACCTGGCTCGCCTTCGCAGCCTGTAGGATGGGTAGAGCGCAGGGAAACCCACGACGTGGTGGACGAGCCGATACGTGGTGGACGAGCCAATGGCCCGGTCTCCGGCGCGGCAGGTGATGGGTATCGCAAGTGCTCAATCCATCCTCTGGGCTGTGCACTTTATTTAATCGTAAATGTACCCCATGAGTGAGCGCAACCACTCATCTCGCCTGGAGTCTTCGCGATAACGTCGACAAGCTTAGAACGGCCTTCTCCGCTAATGCCGGCAAACTTCCCGGTGCCGTGCACAATTTGAAAACTTCCTTCGCTCTGCTCAGGCATGAGGGGATTAAACTTCCGGGTAGCTACGCCGAAGACCTTATCGCCCGCAGCGTTTTCAGCCTCGCACCTAACATTGTCCTCCTGTTGACCGCCGATAATTGTGAAATTGCCGACGCAGTGCTGTTCCATCGCACGAAAAGGGTCGCCTTCTGCGCCCATCCTGATGCCGGTGGTCTTGAAATTTCCAGCTTTGAAGCCGTCGGCGTGGACGATAACGTCGGTGGTCTTAGCCACAAAGCAGAACTGATTATCGTACTTATTGTCAGCGCCAAGTGCCGGCATCGAAAAAACCAGTCCCACACATAGGCTGGAGGTTAAAATAATCGTCTGGGACATAGCAGCTTTCCTCTCGGTTCGTTAGCTGCCCCGCCCGACACTACCACGTGGACCGCAACGGCACATGATCTTAATCAACAGTTCCGTTTCTGGCACTTTTCGGACATCGCGCGATGTCCGACCCGAGTCCGTTATGCGCACTAAAGCGGACGTCCGCTAACCACTCCAGATTTATGGGTGCACGCGCTAGTGCGTTGGGTGCTCGCGCCATTCGCGCGGCGAGGCGCCGAATTTTTGCTTGAATATCCGGCTGAAGTGGGCGAGGTCGTTGAAGCCCCATGCGAACGCGATATCGCTAACGTGCCGAGCCGCTTGGGTGGGGTCTGACAGATCGCGCTTGCATCGCTCCAGACGTTGCATCTGGACATAGGTCCGGAATGAAGTCTGTTCGGCGGCCATCAAATCGCTGGCATAGCGCGGCGAGATTCCAATTGCAGCCGCTACACGTGGCATCGACAGTTCGGGGTCGCGCAGATGTGTCAGGATGTAGTTCTTGAGACGATAAAGCAGCGCGGACCTGTGAAATGACAGGTCCGACGAATGCTGATGCATCCTGTCGGCGAAGACCATCGCGACGAGATCCAGCGCCTGGTCCAGCAGCCGCGTTGCGGTAGCGGCATCGACCTGATCGATCGTCTTGCTCACGCCGAGCAGGAATTCATAGGCCAGCCGTTCGAGCGGACGATCGCCCAGGAAAGTGGTCGCGGTCAACGTGTCGAACGAGCCGACGCGCTGGTGCAGGAGCTTCCGCGGTATCTGAAAAATCGTCTGCGTGAAGCTGTCGTCGAATCGCAGCTCGTAGGGGCGGGTGGTGTCGTAGATAACGAACTGACCCGCGGACATGACAGCTTCGCGGCCGTCCTGAAACACGCCGTTCACGCCACTGGTTCCCAAGGCCACCAGTACAAAATCGTCACTGGCGCGCGCGATCCGGGACGGCGTGCGCAACACCCGCTGGGCGCAGGAATCGACGCGCGTAGACGATACCTGCCCGATCATCGTTTGCGAGACTGAACCCCAAAACCCGTCACGCATGTCCGACCGGCAATCGAGCCCGACAAAGGTATCGCAGACAATGTCCTGCCAGACCGCGAGTCGTCGATCCGGCGCTGAAGAACGCGTATCGAGCACGACAGCCACGATGGACCTCCAAGAACCTCCAAGAATCTCCGTGGGCCAAAACCTGGCTCAAATCCGATCACGGGCAAGTCGCTTGCCAAGCGCTGCGAACGTCAAGGAAATCTTAACAATGGTGAGCCGTGTGCGGTGTTAATTTTTAAGGAATTGTTGCCGCTATTTGAGGCGGGAAACGGCCTTGAAACTCATGCTGCGATGCACAATATCTTGAGTCTAGGGATTCGACGCCTCCTCAAGGGCCACCCACGAGGAGCTTTGACGTGAACTACCAAGACGATACCCGACCGGCGCTCGCGATGGGTACGGTTCGGATTTTGCACCAGCAGGAAGAATTACCGTTGCTGCGCGATCATCTGTTGCGGCTCGACGCGCAGAGCCGTCGTGATCGTTTTAACGGATTCCTGGACGACAGCTTCATCGAACACTATGCCGCGAAATGTGCCGGTGATGGCACGGTCATCATCGCCTATATCGAAGGCGGCTTGGTCCGGGGCGCTGCGGAGTTGCATCCGCCCGATCAGTCTTCGGATGCCTTGCCGGAGATCGCTTTCAGCGTGGAGGCGCGCGTAAGGCGGCAGGGTGTCGGCAGCATCCTGTTTCGAAAGCTGATCGCGGAAGCACGATCGAGGGGCTACCACTCTCTGCGGATCACCACGGGCGCGCAAAACCAGGCGATGCGGGCGCTCGCCAACAAGTTCGGCGCGCATCTGACGTTCCGCTACGGCGAGTCCACCGGCAATATCGATCTGAAACAACAACCGCAACCGGCACAAGCAAGGCCTGCGTTCGCCACGCCTTTCGACGTCCTACACGCGATGGGCAACTTCAACCGCGCGTATTGGAAGTGGCTTTTGCGAATCTACGGCTGGGGGCGGACGGCCTGAACAGCGTCGCCGGGTTGCGGCAATTCGCCGATCTCTGATCAGGCGAGAGCGTTTTCGAGCGAAGTGGGTACCGGTTCGCGTGAAGAAAATACATCAAAACAAAAGATCAAGCCTCGGTAAATGTTAAGCCTCGGTTCTGATTCAATCAGAACCGAGGCTCTAATTGCCTTGGGCGGCCGCGTGCTTAAGTGCCGGTACGCTTGTCGTTGCCAAATTTCCGGATAACCCTGCGTTCGACCACGACCGAGCGTTGCGCGCCTTGTTCGCCTGCGATGACGCGCGTCGAAGACCGCGCCGCTGTGCGGCTGGCCTTCTTGACTTCGGCGGTGACGATTTCGATTGGCAGCCCCATCAGCGACGCGGCAATTTCAGCCTGTTCATTCTGATCGTCGGTGATGCCGACCGCGGCAAAAATAGCTTCTTCCAACGTCGGCGGATCACGCCGAACGCGCCGCGGTCCATATTTGGTATTCCAGTCTTCGCTCATGGGGGCCTCTCGAATGAAGGAGAATACCTAGACGTCCATATGTTGCATTGCAATATGAAATTGGTGTGGCAATCCAGCCATGCGCTTGTCGATTCAAAGGCGCTCCAGCGTTGTGGCGTTATAAATTTCGAGCGTCGGGCTGGCTGCGGCAAGCGGCTGCAGCGCGCGGACGAAATCGCGCGAGGCCGGCACCGCGAAATGCGCCATCAGCGCGGCCCGATCTGCCCATTGCTCGATAAACACCAGCCGGAGCGGATTTTCGCAATCGACGTGCACGGCGTGAGAGATGCATCCGTTTTCTGCGCGCGAGCGACGCACATGCTCCAGACTCAATCGTCTGATCTCACTGAGGGAATCTTCGCGCGCCGTCACGCTTCCGGTCACCACGATCATCTCGCCCTCCCGCCGTTTTGATCACCGGCGTCTTAAGGAATTGAATCACCGACGCCGGCAAAGTCTATCGCCTGCTGCGGCCAGCGCTTCAGCGCGGCATGTCCGGCATCGGTCAGCACATAGATGCCGCGTTGGGCGCGATCGAACCAGCCATAAACATTGTGCAGCAGAATTTTCGCTGCATCGGGAATCTCGGGCCGCAAATCTCGTACCCGCCGCGGTCCCTGCGACAGGGCTGCAGCGCAGGCCAGCGCCTGCTGGCGATAGGCCGTCATGATCGGCGAGCGCGTGCTGCCGCCCAGCGCCGGGTCGCCCTTGCGCCGCCGGTGCTCGGCGACAAGGCGTGAGCGTTTTTTCGGGTTGCGGCGCGGACTGGTCGTGGGCGGCTTC
>Ga0210386_10002907_pt1 | contig 14493 bp, 15 predicted proteins | sample IncBWH32OmetaG_FD_160091 | JGI IMG/M metagenome (GOLD analysis project Ga0210386, IMG submission 160091) | Forest soil microbial communities from Barre Woods Harvard Forest LTER site, Petersham, Massachusetts, United States - Inc-BW-H-32-O ... | reverse complement strand
GAGAGATCCGGGAGCCGAGCTCAGGCCTGCCGGAGTTCCCATGTAAGGACTTGAGAACAGGTACGCTGTTCCAACCGCGTAGGCGCTTCCCGAAGGCGTGTAGAAGTTGAAGGTGATATTGGTGTAGTTGGCTGCTCCGAGCACCAGAAAAGCCTGTCCGTCGTAAGTGGACAAGTTAATTGCACCCGTGCCGCCAGTGAATTCTGCAATCGTATCCCCGTGGGCACAAACGGCAACAGACAAAATCGAAACGATAGCCAAGATAGAGCGCAAACGCATGTCGCATCTCCGATTGGATTGATGGGAATCAAAAACGCATACGTCATCACGGAGGCCTTTGTCGAGCCTAGAGCCTAGGAGAAAATCAGAACGTGAAAAGGGATCCGCTTCTATGAGGGGACTAAACCTTATTTCCTCTATACTCTGCTCTTCGCAAATACCTCCGTCAAGATGAGTTTGAAGAAGAATGGGTGAATTCGTTGCTCACAAGGGATTGTGGCCAAACCGCGGTCCTCTGCAAGTCGCCAAGGCGCGCAGCGACTTCCGCCCTACAATTTCCGTCATGCCCCGACCGCGCTATTCCCGGTCATCGGGAGGGCGACCTGCTTGCTGGCAGCAAGAACAGTCATATCGCAACCCTGGTGGAACGACATTCGCGTTTTGCCATGCTCATCAAAGTGCCCAGCAAAGACACAACGACGGTCGTCGCCGCGCTGAGTAAGCATGTGATTAAACTCCCCGCGACCCTGCGGCGCTCGTTGACCTGGGATCGGGGGGCACGAGATGGCCAAACACAAGACCTTCACGGTGGGCACGAATGTCAAAGTCTACTTCTGCGATCCGCAGAGTCCCTGGCAACGCGGCACCAATGAAAATACCAACGTCCTATTAGGACAGTACTTTCCTAAGAAGACCGACTTGTCCGTCTACTCTCAAGCCGATCTTAACAAGGTAGCTCTGCGCCTCAATCAACGCCCGCGAGAGAACCTTGGGCTTTGAAACCCCGGCGAGCAAACTGCAAGCCAGAGTTGCATCGACCAGTTGAGCCCGCCGGTATTATCAGCAACGACCTGCCAACAGTACTTTGAGCTTTCGATGAGTGACTCAGCCTGTTGTCACCAAACCAGAACAAACCGGCCGGGTCAGCGGCCACCCGCCATCTTCCGGGGACTTATTCGCTGGCGGAATGTTTTGGGCTTTACCGTGGCCAGTCTTGTATCTACGCTAGCTAGGTTGGGGCTCCCTGAGCTGAGAGTCTTTCGTGTTGTCATGTGATTGAGCATCCTGCGAACTAGCATCTCGGAAACGAGACATGGGGCACCCGGCATAAATAATTGGGAGAGATCGGTGAAGAAACGCATATCGAGGCGCATCCAGAAAATAATCTCGAGCAGGCAATTGTTGGTCAACGCAGGAGTAGTGAAGGATGAAGTACGGGACAGAGATCCCAAAGACTTTTACTTCCAAACGGATACGGAGGCGCTTCGGTACTGCAGACAACTGCTTGCGGAGGGGAAGGCGGATCTATTCAGAGGCCAAACCCACGACTGGCCTAAGATTCTTCCCAACTTCTTCAGGCCAAACGGCGGTTCTAATCTAAGCGGAAGATTGGATCGCTTCTTAGGATGGGCTCGTACCGTTCCACAGATGGCGATCTAAGCACCACGCACCATCTCATCTTCGGTACGACGTGACCAATCTTCCGCGTCTCGCTTGGTGCGGAAAGTCTTTACGGTCGTCGGCCAGCCGGATTTCCGTATGACCGCTTTCCATGTTGCGGAAGGTGTTTTGACGATGGTCGCCATGAGCCTCCAGTACAGCGCCGAGCGGCGTCACTGTACTGAAATTGTACCGAAGGCCTTCCGGTACAGCTCAAGGCAACCCAGTCGAGCGGCAATGCGACCGTGAATGAGCTTCAATAAGATGTTTGTTTTGAGTTGATTACACTGATCTAAGTCTTGGTGCCGGGAGGGGGGGTCGAACCCCCACGATCCGAAGATCGGCGGATTTTGAGTCTGATTTTAGGCGCTTTGCAGGATGTTGCAACGTAACGCATTATGTCGCACTAAACGTCATACTTTCATATAGATAAGAGCGTCTAAAAGATTGCAATGTGACGCATTCAAAAGCAGTAAAGTTGGAAACGAACAGCCATCAAAACAGCCACTGGCTGTTTCGTCGGATTTAGCTCCGAACGTGTCGTTTGAGCATTATTTCGCGAATTCAACTCCTTCGTTCCGATGGCTGTTTTGGTGGCTGTTTACGGCCTATCTAGGCTGGTGGCTGTTGGGTTGGTGCTCCTCCATCGGACGGCTCGTACCAGACGCAACGAGGCTCCTCAGCTGCCTCGTTCCAAGAACGTCAGAGCCGGAGACTACTTCTGCTCTGTCGACTAAGCGTTACTAACGCTTCGGACCGCACAAGGGAGTCTGTGCTCCAATTGGCATTGGGGAACCAGAGAAGTGATCTATCTCATCGGATGCGATCATAGGAATGCTCAGACCTATCGAAACGACAGTTCTTTGTCGGATTCTGAGAATTGCAAGCAGGCTGAGCTCAAAGGAATCATTCTTGCTTGTGTTCTTTCTTATCGACTTGACCTTATCGCGGAAGAAGCTAACGCCGATATCCTACGAAATACGCTGAGACAGTCGGTGGTATTTGAGGCAGCTTGCGAGAGTGGAATCGCACATAGATTTTGTGAGCCTACATGGGATCAAAAGAATGAGCTGTCAATTGAAGAGGACCTTCCGTTCTTCGGACCGTGTCCTCCTTCCGATTGGGAGGCGCGCATCCCATCACAAGATGTATCGCGTCGTCATGACATTGCTCATCGCTGGCCTGTCCGTGAAGAGTTTTGGATTAGCCGTCTGAGTGACACACTCGACCAGAATGTACTCTTCGTCTGCGGCGACGCCCATAGGTGGACATTCCGGCGCCGCATAGAGGCAAAGGGCATAGAGGTAAAGCTCATAGCGAAAAGAGTCGGTGCGCAGACATTACCGCGAGATTATTTCGACGCCTATCGCGAGGTTCGACTGAGAGGCTTCCCTCCACGAACAGGCTGCTTTTGCGTCAGCCCGCGACACGAATCCTGAGGAAGAAGTCTGAGTACGAATTCAGTTAGTTCGCCGGGAAAGATACGACCGAAAGGTGACCCGAAGGCCATTCACTCGTCTATTGTGACAACGACCTAGGCGCGTTCCACTACCGCAGGGGCAAGGTCGTTTGTTCGCGATGCGCTTCTTGCGCATGACTGCTTCCACGTACGCCGCGGCAGTCTTGGAGTCAGTAGCTCCGAGCATTTCGCCAAGATCATCTATCAAACCAGCCAAGCCATGTCTCAGCTCGCCAAATGGCATGGCTTCACCGGCCTCGTGAAGCGAATAGGCGTAGAGGTAAGGGACGACTACACTCTCTATGAAATTCAACAAGGACGGATTCTGCTTGGTCAGGAGCCACAAGCGAAATGGAGATCCCAAACATAGAGCGTTTCCTTCCAGCTTGTGGAAGTCTTTCGGAATCCGGCCACCAGTTTCATGCACAACCGGAAGCTCAGAAGGGTACGCGGTTGGAATGCGAAGATTGATCTCGTAACTGGCGCTAACAGTCCTGCAACCGTTAGCGGATGCCGTGAAGTCGATCACACCTCGCAAGACGATAGCGCCGTCTTTGCTTGGAACCAGCCGGAGATTTTCGAACCGATTGATAGCTTCCGATATGGCGAGCTGGTTCAGAAGCGATTCACCAGGCATCACTTGCCCCAAGGTTTCGGGGCAGATGGCACGAACACAGTCGGAGCGACCGCAGCCGCCGTCGCCGGAACCGGATTGCTGATGTGCGAGAGCTGGTCGCGCGTTAACTGCACATCAAAATGCCCCCGGATCTCGCGATCCATGCCATCGCGAGTGAGAGTATGAAGACGGGCAAGGTCCTGCCGAACCTGGCTATGCCAAAGAAGAAAATTTTGCTCCAGTAGCGGATTTTTGCGCCACTTATCTGCATAGTCTTCCGACGGAGCAGTAGGGTTTGGGACACGAGGGTAAACAGAATTGATGAAATTCCGCATCCGGCTCACAATTCCGGTGACCGCATCGTAGATGTCGGCCTCTCCCGAATAAGCGTGTGTCGCGAGATTGGTGATGATCATGGAGATGGGGGCCAACTCAGGCGTGTCTTGGAACATGACATCCCGGTGCCGTTTGAGTAGCTGGATCGAACGTTGGAGAGGTGTCTTCCACTCGTAGGGGGGCACGTCTTCTACCGAGGCAAATTTCTTCATCTCGACCAAGGCACGAAGCCGCGGCTGCGCGAAGACGCGGGTACGTTCCTCGAACCAGCGGGCAAAACCTCGCGGATTGCTAATCAACCAGTCTCTTGAAAGAACTAGGTAATTCGGGTGTCGCTGATCGGTGATAGCGACAGCCCGCTTTGCAAGTTCGAAGGATACGCCCTGCGAGATGATGGCCTGTACTACAGCAGGTTCCTCTGCGACACAAGGCAAGCTGTCGAGATGGAAGGACACTTCATCGGCGTAATGCAAGCGCCAGCAGCGCGGCTTCTCCTCAAGTGGACTCAACATACCGTGAGCCCTCGCATAAGCTTTAAGTTCTTCTCCGAAGAGTAGCTTCAGCTCGCTTTGAGTTTTGTCCGTCTTCTGCATCTGCAACGTCACGACGTTGTCCAGGTCGTACTCCGCTTCATGATGAATCGGGCGAACTACTGTGCCATAGCGGAATGATCCCTGCGGTGTCACATGGGGCGAATACTGCGCCAACTTTGACTCCGGGCGGCACAGCCAATCCGCGATGGAGTTGTGGCGGTCCGAAGCACGCTGGTAGTAGGACTCGGGGATATCAAGCGAGTCCACAACGCTGTCGAGCACTTTAACTACTGCGAGTTTGTCCATAAAGCCTCCTCAGGCAATGTTCAGCACAGACTTGAATCCGTGCACGTTGTGATGGTCGTATAGCAACCACGGCATATCTGCCTTCGGCATCCGGACGCGCCCAAGCTCCACGCAGACCGATACCGGGGCGGCGAGGAACACATGTAGAGGCGTGTTCTGTCCGTGCTTTTCTTTGATGGCGCTGAACAACGGCCGAGCTGCGGCACGAAAGGCGGCCAGGTGATCTCGGCTCTTGATGATGTCGTTATGCGGGCTTGCCACAGTCAGTCGCCAAATAGAAGCGCCTTCACCAAGCACGCGGTATATGCGGTCTTCGGTCACCCTTCCACTGATGTCAACCAGCAGTGCAGGCGTACCGCTGCCATTCGATGGCTCCACGACCTCGAACTTCAGCGGCTCTGCTGAATCAGGCCAGTTCCACGTTTGAGGCTCACGATGCCTCTGAAATACATCGACCTCGGCTATGTCGCCAAGTAGCGTTCCGAGTCTCACCAGAAGTGGCTGCGCGGCCAAGGCGAAGACCGAGAGATGCCTCTCGACTCCCAGCTCCAAGAGAGGTTCTCGCACTCTCTTCTCAAAGAGACGCTTCAAATTCTCGTCTTCATTTGCCCAAAATGTCTGCTCAACATCCGATAAGGCGACATTCGACATCTGCAGCATAGAAGGATTTCTGGAGGCTGGAAAACGACCAGGCATCATCGCAGTGGCCGCCTGTTTGAAGCTCAAATGCGGTGACTGATCGCCGATGTTCGATCCATATAAGAGAATGTGACTGGAAGAGTCTGCCGCGATTCCAGTCACGAGTTCCACGCGCTCTTCGTGCTTCCTCTTCATTTGGATAAGCATTTCAGATGGGTAGAGTTGCGGGCCTTCGCCGCTGTCAATATCGACATGGCACTGGTGGCATACGAGCATCAGATTCGAGGCCGAATTCAAGAGCTCCTTTGAAAGCCCTTGACGTCCCCTCGGCCCGCGCCGGCTGAATGAACGTATGTGAGCCCTCTGCGCGATGTTCAGCTCTCTCTGAGTCACCAAAGACCAAGACACAGGGCGATTGCATCCCGCGAACTCGCAGCGTCCAGCAGCTCTTCCCCAAAGAATCGCCGTCACGTGAGGAGGGACATAACGCGTAACGTCGTAATCACCTTCGTCGCGAGGTACATCTTTTGGAACCGCTCGTTTCATGCCTCTCCCTTGACTTTCTCGGATAGCAACATGCAGGCTGGTACACAAGTGAAACAGTACTGCCAAATTCGGTCTGGGTCAAATGTGAACCACTGGTACACATGTGGAACACAGGGAGGAAACTAAGTTGCCTATCCTCGAAGATCTTGGGAGAAGGGTCGCTAAACATCGAGAAACGCTAGGGTTAGGAATACGTGCGGCGGCGAAGGAGATCGGGATCAGCCACCCTACGTTATCCAGAATCGAGCGGGGACACCTACCTGATCTGGAGAACTATCAACGAATATGCCGATGGCTTGGCGAGGATGCCGAGAGCAATGTGATGCCCTCATCTGGCCTTAGCTCCTCGACTGAGGCTTCTGTAGTAGCTGAGGTGCACTTCCGTAAACGTGCTACCGTATCGCCTAAAACAGCTCAAGCCTTGGCGCAGATGATTCTCGCTGCTCAAGAGTTTTTGGCGTCTGGAAAGTGAGCTGACTCTTGAGCGAGCTGCGTCGTGGCTTCAAAGCTTGGTGCGAAAGAGCTGCTGCAGGGTATCGCCGCGAACTGGGCTTGTCGCCTCATCAAGCTCTGGACCCCGTGGAACTCGCCCGCCTTCTTAAGGTTTTGGTAATCACGCCCGAAGTGCTCAGCGGCCTCTCAACCAGTGCTGCCACTCATCTGTGTGTCACCGACGCCGATAGCTGGTCTGCTGTCACTCTCATAGAAGGCGAGAGGAAGTTGGTGATCCTAAATCCATCGCACTCGGCAGCACGAAAGAATAGCGACCTCGCTCACGAGCTTTCACACATTATCTTGGAGCACAAGCCGACTCAGGCGTTCTTCGGTCCCGACAAAACTCTCATGATTAGGGAGTTTGATCGCGTGCAAGAGGCAGAGGCCGAGTGCTTGTCTTCAGTGCTACTGGTTCCGAGAGAAGCGCTCCTAGCGCTCCTTCCCGTCAGCGACGACGAAGTGGCTGCCCAACAGTTGGGGGTAAGCACGCAGATGTTTCGAATGCGTCGGAATGTAACGGGAGTTGATCGCCAGCTCGCTCGCCGATGGTAGCTTTTTCAATTTTGTAACCAGCAATACTCTTAATCAAGGCCTCTCGCGCAGCTGTACTTCCAGACCGGCCACATCGGCTGTCGCGTTTGTCGCGGCAAGCAGCGCGGTTACTATGGACATTCGCTAAAGCAGTATCGACAGGATGAGTATCGGGAAACGCCGCTCTCATCAGTTGTGATTTTCGATAAACGCAAATGAACGAAGCATCCATAGAAATCCAGATTGAAACTATGCTCGACACCGTTCACCTGGGCGATCCAGTCCGCGAGTTCAATAACTCCGATAGCCCCTTACGCCACTCTTTGAGCATTCCCTCGCCAACGTTAGCGAATGCGGCGTGATCCTTGATGTACTTCTGCACTTCCGAGGAGGTTTCCTCGATAGCCTCCGCAATGCGTGACAGCACACCTCTTACCTGTGCAGGAGTACAGGCTGCGCGAGTTTCGCCAAGCAATTGAAGCTCGCGAGCGGTGGGCCAACGCGTGCTTCCGTTCAACGTTAGAGCCATCCCGTCCTTTGGGATGTAAACCGATGTTGTCACGAGGTCATACACGGGAGCGAGACGAGCTTCTCCGAGAACATCGTCATATACGATGCCGAAGTTCTTGAGGTGAGCATCTCCGTTGCGGAGGGCGCAGTTGAGTGCGATCAGGGTGAATAGCTTTTCGAGATCGATATTGACTTGCGGCGAATTCGCAAACTGCGTAAATCGCTTGAGGATGGAAGTCTCGTAGCTACCGCTGTACTTCTTGTCAGTGCCCTTGCCATTGAGGACGCAGAAGTCCTCGAACCCTCGATAGCTGCCGTCGGCCCGGACATCAAATCGGTCGACGACGAGTGCCGCCCCGTCTTCGGCGAGTCGATACGATGGCACCTCAAGTCCGCACTTCTCCGCAACTCTCAAACAGAAGTATTCGTTTGCTGCGAGTTGCGGATACTCTCGCTCCTCCCAGAACTTCACGATATGTGTAGCGCCGCGATAGCTTTCAGACAGACGCGCTCCATTGAATGCAGTTTTTGAAAGCGCATCTTCATCGCGGATCAGGAACTTTGGCTGTACGCCACTGATGCCCGAGAAGGAAGCGAACTTGTCCAAGAGATGATGGAAGAGATCTCCTTGGCGTCGACGAGCGAGGATTTCGTCCACAGATTGAAAGGGAACATCCTCATTGAGAGATTCTTCCTGTCCGGTGTAGCGAATACGGCCCACTTGTGACCGGCCAACAATACCCAGCAGATCGTAGTCGTCGAATGTTCCGATGGCTTTCGCAAAAGCAAGACGCAGGCGTTCTCTCAGTACACCTTCGGGAAGGTTCATCTCAAAAATGGGTGCGATTCCATACGAGATGTTCCATGAAGCTAGGCGCACGGGCATCGTCACAGAAACAGCGCGCGGCTCAGGGGCTCCGGGTTTATAGAGAAACGTGGTGCCGCGCTGTCCAGAGCGATCAAGCAAGCCGGCTTCAGCGCCATCGGTCCAAACTTTGATCATCGCGGTCCTCTTCCATCAACTCTTCCAAAGTGGGGCGGCGGTTCGCTGCTTCCTGGATGGTCAGCTCAAGGCTGAGCGCTGTAAGAATTCTGGTTATTTTCGAATAACCGAGCTCGCCAATTCGGCCATTCTCCAATGCGTCCAGTGTTGAATGGCCAACTCTTGCCTGTTTCGCGAGCGTAGCCTGGCTCAAACCAAGCACTCTACGTTTGGTAGCAACGATCTCGCCAATTCGAATCAAGGTCAGCACATACCTAATATACAAGGTTTTCCTTCGTCTATGGAAATAATTACCTCATATACAAGGCAATAGGATGATGCGCTAAATACCGCCAGCTAGCCAGGATCACTGATTAGGCCACGATATGTTCTGGATGATCGCCCCGCGCATACTTGCGTAGATCTGCTACGGGAATCAGCACTCTACCCCCTATTCGACGCGTGGGCAACTTCCGATTGGCAATCAGGTAATCAAGCCCTCGCTGGCTGATGGAAAGGAGCTGGGCCGCCTCTCCACGGCTGACCAGCAGCTTTTCTTCGGCTGGAATGGTGGCTCGCGCTGGTGGCTTTTTCTGCATTATGGTGAATGGCTCCATCGTTCGCTCCTCTGTGAGAACTCGTTTCTTACAAACCCAATCCGTATCCCATGCTGCGCTCGATCACCTTCTCGGACGCAGGGCCGATCTTTTGCGCCGCGCCTGCGATTGCCTGTTCTGGCTGAAGGGCGCTCTTGTGCGAGACATCGTGACTCAAAGCCTGCACTAGCTTGTCTCGGTTGTTGGTGAATATCTGCGCGTCCCACTGCCCGCGCGAGACTGACACATACGCCATGCGGTGGTTCAGCAAGTCTTTGGCTCCAAGCTCAGTGTCCGCATGAATCAGCACACGGTCTGCTGTCTGCCCCTGGCTCGAATGGCTGGTGACAGCGTAACCGTGGTCGATGTGTGGAAAGCCGTGTACTCCAACTTCAACATCACGTCCGTTATCAAGTTTCAGGCGCATCGAACCGTTCACACCGATGTTCTCAATGCTGGCAAGCTCACGATTGGCAATCTTCAGCTCTTGATTGGGTGCCGTGAACTGAATCCGATCACCAGCGGAAAACGCCTTCGTTTCGGCTCGATACACAGAGACACCCATCTGGCGTCGCGGATCATAGGTGACCTGCTCTCCGTTCCCGCGAACAACGGTAAGCAGGTTCTCTTGGCCGCTCACCGCGACGACACGCGCATACTCGCCTTTGGCGATGCCAGTCTCTTTCGACGTACGCGAATAATGCAATACGTCGTTGGGCTGATACCGCTCCGCCCAACTGCGATCCGCGCCGGTCAGCTCCTGCCGTGGGACAAGCACTTGCATCGTATGTTCTTGCTTCCCGACAATGCCTTGCCCTTGTAGCTCCCGATGAATAGCAGTGTTGATCTCAGCACGGGAGCGATTATCCGGTGACACGACAAGCGTGCTTTCTGGCGAAGCTACATACTCACGCGCTATCGCAGAGATTCGCGCTTCACGCCCAATCACTTCATGCACGCGGCCCTGAATGTCGAGGCTTTCGATGGCCGCTGCGACATGACCGCGCGCCAGCAATTCAACCGCTTCTTTCAACTCTGGGTCACGCTGTCGCAGAATCTCATCCAGCTTTACCGTGTGCATCCCTGCTTCTTGAAGCTGTGCGAAGGGACGGCCAGCCTCCACACCTTCATGCTGACGTACATCGCCAACAAGTAATACTCGATCATTCCGATGAAGACGCGAAAGGAACTCGTGCATCTGCCGTGTGGACGCAAGAGAAGACTCATCCAACACGTAAAGACGCTTCTCTCCCGTATCGGGGCGATCACCTTTGGCTAAATGATGCTGAAGCGTCGATGTGATCATGCCAGCTTCACCGAGTTTCTGAGCGGCTCGGCTTGTCGGTGCGAATCCTTCGACACGGTAGCCGTGGGCTTCGACGCCTTCACGAATGACTGACAGCGTGGTTGTCTTACCGGCCCCTGCTACACCATCAAGTCCAACAATCTTTTCGCGGCTCAGGAAGATGTCATCTACTGCGGCGAGCTGAGACTTGCTCAACTCTGGATGAGCATCCTCCATCCGGATACGCAAGATAGGAGATACCAGCATGGAAGTCTCATATCGGCGTTCATTACCATTCTCCACAAGATCGACGATCTCTCGTTCCAAACGAACCATCTCGGCTGTCGTGTACAGCGGTGCTGCTCGTCCATCGGATCGCTCAATCTTGAGGAACTCTCCATTCCGCGCACGCTGGTTGAATTCTTGTCGAACTTGGCTGTATGTCGCTTGGCCCATGCTGCGATCCATTGCCGTCTGCAAGATGCTTCGCTCATCCTGCACAGCGGACCGCTCGAAGACATGATTGCGTGAGTACGTCATCGACTGCTGTACCGTCTTCTCAGGCTGTTGTTCTACCTTGTGCTCACGCTCGCGAGCCTGAGCTACAACGTGCTCGGGCTGATTGCCAAACTTTGCCGCAAGGTTACGATGCTGTTCCAACACTTCTTCGCGCGAAAGAAGATCCTTGCTGTCTCTTGTTCGATGAGCTGCGACCTGAGCAGCTCCAGCACCTTCGCGCCCGATCTCCTGAAGATGCTCTTTGATCTGCGCACGCCTTGGACTCGATGCCTCCAGATACTCCTGTGAGTACCCCTTGATTTCGGGCTGTCCATGTTGACCACGCTCTATCTCGTAGCCGAGACCTTGCAACCGCATGGCGAGTTCGGAGCGGTATACACTCGTCGCATAGTGCTGCGATTGAAAGAGACTACGCTCCTGCAACGCCCGCGTCTGGCCATTCTCGCGCTCTGTGATGTTGAAGATCACAGCATGGGTATGAAGCTGAGGCGCTGCGTATCCATCAACAGGACGCGCGGTGTCATGCTCGAAGGTTGCCGCTACAAACTTGCCAGTCGTCTCAGGCGCATGAACATTGCCGATGCGGGCCTGCGTGTAGTGCTCCAGTTCATGCAGGGCAACGCGAACACTTTCACGATGTGCTGCACGCACAAGCTCATCACCACCAACGAGAGCTGTTAACGATACAGACTTTGGTGCGGAGAACGTTGCATCCCAACCTGCGCGATGTTCCGCGCTGGTGATCTGCTTGCCATACTCGTTCTCGTAGGTTCTTGCCGGTTGGTGCTTGACGAGCTGCGCGTTGCTTACTGGATGCTGTCCTTCGCTTAACCGTGCGAACTGCTCATCAGCGACCGAGCCATGTAGACCCCATTCATGCGCAAGCTCTCCTTGCCATTCACTGTGCCCCTGGCGATCACGACTCCAGTAGTTCTGCTTCTCAGAAGCGAACTCGCGCGCATGGTATGTGCGGGCCTGGTTGGCCGATAGCGCTTTGGAAAGAGTCAACATGCGTAGAAGCCTCAACACGTGAACCGCAGAATCTTGCAACTGCTTGCTGCATAGCGTAACTCCAAATGTGGAAATGTAGGGCCTAATTCAAGAAATATTTTCTGTGCCGTAGTTGCGAATACCCGCATGGATACTGAATGAAACAGCTATTGCACGTCTAATTAAACTCATATAACTAAGCCAATGTGAACCCTGCTAGTAGATGAATAAGCACACGAATGCATGCACACAAACAAGATCAATGAAGATCTCTCTGAGGCTCGAATGTCAGAGGAAATGGAAGGTCGTGACGAACTGCTTTAAGGATCGTAGAGCTAGTCTATCCACTGCGATTTATCCCACGGCTCAGGGAGTGCATCGCCGTTACGAATAGCTGCCGCTCCCGGAAAGATCATATGGCGCTTTGGCTTTACAGGAGAGGCTACTGGAGCGACCGGCCTTTCTACTCTCGAAGGCATTTCACATTCTGCATGCGATGGTCTCTGATTGGCAGCACTAACGGATGGCTCTTTGGGCTCGAGTTGGGGTGCCGAAAGACTCGCTTTAGCCCTGACAAAGACGAGATGTTTCCACTCTTGAATTTGCTCTCGAAACTTCCACCAAACAGTACTCCAATCTGAGGCGAATTCAACACCATAACACTCTTCATAAAGCCGCCTCCATTCACCAGCCAACTCCTGCCTGATCATGATCGCGACGTAGAGGACAAGAAATGGAATAATGCAAATAAGGAAGAGGGGTTCGGCGATCACTTCTCCGAAGCTACGGTTACCGTAGAAGTCCTCTTGTAGAAAGCTTTCCAACTCGGATGATTTCCAACTTTGCGCCGGCGCCTTTACCAATTCATTCCACCCTCGCTCACGAGCCGAAGAAGACAGTCCAATCGGAAACAATCCGGCGCCATTTGAATCGACATCTTGGGGAATGACGATCTCGCTTTTCCGTCCTGGAGCCCCCTTATAAAGCCACTCAATTTGAGTCACACTCGCTGGACTTTCGACGTGCTTAGAGCTCTTCCAATAGGTCATCAAATAGTAGCGTTGGAGCGGCGGCAATTCCCACTTGAACCATGCCAGAGATGCTGCCAATGTCAGCACCGGAATCGAGCACATCAGGAGTCCTGTTCTCCACGGAAACGCCCTGCGAAGAACTGACCATTGCATGATGCTTTCTCCCTTATTTGGTGATGGTTTGCGACCGCTTTAAAGACAGGATTTGGTTAGCTTTTTGTTCCTTAATAGAGTCGGCATAAGCGGATATCTTGCGCATGTCTTCTGTGCTCAATGGCCCCTTCGATGCCTGGGCAAACAGGTTCAGCATGACGTCCCGCATTCCAATGACCTCTGCCAATAAAACCGCATCGGTCGGCTGTTGTTGTGGCGAGCGGGCGGACGCGAGAGCGGCATCGCGCAACCATTCGGAGACCTTTTTACCGGCCTTTGAAGCCGCTGCTTCGATCTCGCCAAGCTCCACTTCCGTGAGCCTGGTTGCGACAGATTTCGTTCGGGAGGTTTCACTCCCCGTCTGAGTAGAGGGAGCTGGCTCGACCATTTGCTGCGGCTTCATGTCAGCGGAGGCCATGGACAGTACCACCTCTTAAGACTTCTTTGATGTTCTCTTGGATGCGTTTCGAGTTCGCGTAGTTTCTACATACGCCAACTCTGAGAGTAGTTAGTGCGCGTAAACAGCGAGAGGGCAGCAGGTTTACGTCCGTGAACACATAAATAGGAAGTCGTTGCAACGAAAGGAGTTAACTGTCTTCCCTTTATATAGCGCTCCACAGCACCCTTTTGGGGATGACGTGTCAACCCTACAACCGCTGCGCAGCAGCGCAACCTCTTTTAGAGGCTACCAAGGCTAATCATTTACACAAACGGACGATTGCGCCTGGCGCCCCTCAAGAGGGAAACAGCAATTCATAACGCTACGCGATGCAGATTGTCACCATGAGACGGCTGGCCATCGTAGAAGCCTGCCATGGTCTATCCACTAAACTAACCTGATGCTCCTCACGATTTCCACGACCCATCAACCGGCCACCGATCTCGGCTATTTGCTGCACAAGAATCCAGCACGTCTCCAGACGGAAGAGCTCTCTTTCGGGAAGGCTTATGTGTTTTACCCCGATGCGTCCGTTGACCTCTGCACCGCTGCTTTGCTGGTCGAGATTGATCCTGTCGCTCTCGTTCGCGGGCGAGGACCTTCCGGAGAAGGGGGGCAGTTGGAGCAGTATGTAAACGACCGTCCATACGCTGCGAACTCGTTCCTGAGCGTCGCGATGGGGCGGATCTTCGGCACGGCGATGAGTGGTCGGAGCAAGGATCGTCCTGAACTCGCGGAGGCGCCAATTCCGTTGACGGCACATCTGCCTGTCATTGCGGTTCGGGGTGGTGAGGAGTTGGTCAGGCGTCTCTATCAGCCGCTTGGCTATGCCGTCGAATTGAAGGGATCACAGCTTGACGACAAGTTC
>Ga0210386_10002906_pt1 | contig 14496 bp, 14 predicted proteins | sample IncBWH32OmetaG_FD_160091 | JGI IMG/M metagenome (GOLD analysis project Ga0210386, IMG submission 160091) | Forest soil microbial communities from Barre Woods Harvard Forest LTER site, Petersham, Massachusetts, United States - Inc-BW-H-32-O ... | reverse complement strand
TCACCGGCGCGAGCAGCGGCATCGGCGCTGCCACCGCCCGCCGGCTCGCCCAAGACGGCGCCTGCGTCGCGCTCGTGGCCCGCCGCCGCGACCGCCTGCAAGCCCTCGCCGCCGGCATCGAGAACGCAGGCGGCACCGCACTGGCGGTCGAAGCCGACATCACCGACCGCACCCAGGCCGAGGCGGCCGTACAGCAGGCCGCCGGGCAATTCGGGCGGCTGGACATCCTGGTCAACAACGCCGGCCTGATGCTGCTGGGCCCAGTCCTCGGCGCGGATGCCCAGGAGTGGGACCGCATGATCGCCATCAACGTCCAGGGCCTGCTCTACACCACCCGCGCCGCCCTGCCGCACCTGCTGCAGGCCGCCGAACAGGGCCCGCGCCGGGTCGCCGACGTCGTCAACATCAGCTCGATCGCCGGCCGCGTCGCCTGGAACGGCTACGGCGTCTACAGCCTCACCAAGTTCGGCGTAAACGGCTTCACCGAGTCCCTGCGCCAGGAACTCACCCAGCGGCACGTGCGCGTCGGCCTCGTCGAGCCCGGCGGCGTCGCGACCGAACGGGGCTCGCACAACAAACCCGAGATCCGCAACCAGATGATCGACCCCTTCTACGAGCAGACCGAGGTCCTCGCCCCTGAGGACATCGCGGACGGCATCGCTTACATGGTCACCCGCCCCCGCCACACCGCCATCGGCGAGCTGTGGATCATGCCCACCGACCAGGTCTGACCGCAACCGCTTCCCGGCCAAGACGAGCCGAGGCTTCCTGCCCCACGGGCCGGCACTGTCCGCGCTCATAACACACAGATCAGGTCGACCGGACGGCAAGCCAGCGATCTTGAGCACGCACACGGAGCCAGCGCGGCGAGACAGAACATTCGCTCTCGCGCGCCTTGGACGACTATCCAGCCAGCGGCCAGGATGGCATATCGGCTACGCGCGCGAGTAGCGTCGCCGATTCGATCGCATTCCGCTATTAATGCCGAGGACATTCATGCGCCTGCGCGGCAATGGCTAAGGACAGTCCGGTCTGCTAGCCGAAGATCTGGTCCATGACCTTGGCACCGCGGGTGAGCGCGGGCACGATCTGATGGCGGTAGACCAGCTCAGTCGTGGCCGTCTGGTTGTGCCCGGCCAGCAGCGCGATCGCCTCCACCGGCACGCCATGAGCCGACAACAGCGACACGAACGTATGCCGCAACTCCCTCGGCACCCACTCGCTGCCAAGCTCGGCTGCCTCGGTGATTACCCGGAACTGTCGGCGCACGTTGTGGTCATCCAGCGGCGTCCCGATGGTCGAGGCGAACACCAGGCTGTGGTCCTGCCACAGCGGCCCCGCCGCCAGCCGATCCTCAGCCTGCCGCACCCGATGCTCCCGCAGCGCGTCAACGCACCGCCGCGGCAGCGCCAGCGTCCGCCGTGACTTCGGCGTCTTCGTGTCACCCCCGGCCCGGTCGGCACGCCACACGAACACCGCGAGCTGCTCATGATCGAACCCGGCCTCGCTCACCGGCTCCCACTGGCCGCCCACCCAGGCCACGACATGATCCCAGCGCAGTGCCCGGACCTCCTCGGTCCGCAGGCCCGTCAGCAGCGACAAGGTGATATACGCCTCCAGCCGGGTACCCCGAGCCGCAGCCATCAGGGCGACCGCTTGCTCCAGCCCGAGCGACTTGGACGGCCGCCCGGCACCCTGTCCTTTCGGCGGCTTGACCAGCGCCGCGACATTGCGGCCCACCAGGTCGTCGCGTTCAGCCTGCTGGATCGCCCGCACCAGCACGTTGTGCGCGATCTGCACCGTCCGCGTCGACACCCGAGACGCCATCGCCGTCAACGCGACCTGCACGTCCCCGGCGGTTAGATCCGTCAGCCTGACAGCTCCGAGCTCCGAGCAAAGCGCTTTGGCGATCGTGTCCCGGTACAAGCTCACAGTTCGCGCCGAGAGGCCATCCAGGCCAACAGCGAGCCAGTCGTCGAGGGCATCACCAACCGTGTAGCGCCGCCGCGGCCGCAGTCCGCCCTCCACCTGCTTGTGCAGGTCTCGCAGCTTGTCCCGGACCTCAGTCTTGGTCCGCCCCGTGACCTTCTTGCGAATACGCGTCCCGGCAGGGTTGAACCCCAGGCTCACAGCCCCGACGAACCGGTTCTTGGACGCGTCCCAGTAAATCGAGTCTTCGCCCTGGCCCCGGCGCTTGCTCAAAGAAGCCTGCGTCATGGGAGCCACCATACTCCGACTGGCTCCCTTTTGGCTCCCCGCCGCATCTTCAAAGGTCTCAAAAACCCTCTGACCAGCGCGCCCGGCAGGATTCGAACCCGCGACCCGCTGCTTAGAAGTTCCGGGCAATGCGGCCGGGATGGTGCGTGACGTGGGGAAATATCTGCCCGTGACCCGCTGCCGATCGGGATAGACCGGGATGGTTGCTACACGCGGTGGCTACAGGTCGGGCGGCGCTCGGTCCTGGCCATCCTTCCGATAGGTGCCCACTGAATCCTTGACAAGGGCGCGGTCAAGCCCGGCTTCGCGTGTACATGTGCCGGGCACCTTGACGGTCCGCGGTTGCCCTGCGGTCACAGACGGGCTGGACGGCGAACTTGCAAGGCTTCAGGATCGGGGCACCGGAGGGATGGCCCCTCTTGCAACGCCGGGCGCTAGGGGCTGGGGCCTACGGCGGCGATCGCCCAGGATACATTGGCCCGATGCAAGCATGGCGCGTAACTTGTGCTGGCGGTACTAGCTAGTGTGAAGTATAGTGTGAAGTGTGGAGCCACTGGTACTGCCTGACCCTTTCGGGACTGAGCCTCTCGAAGAGATCCGTCTGAACCATGCACCACTCGTCCGAGTCTTGGCGCAGGCGAGATTCGAGCATCTCTCCCTATTTATGAAGCCTGATCCTATCGCGCCATTCGTCCAAGAAATAAGTGTCGAGTATCCACTTCTAAAAGAGGCTCATGAGTTGCAGGTAGTGGTCGGACCGACTGGCGTGTCGCAAGAACCGTCAACCAATCTGCTTTGGCAGGCTCGGAGCCACGATTCTGCTTGGACAGTAACCATCTCAAACGGCTCGCTCGCAGTGGAAACTTCGCAGTATCAGTCACGTGACGACTTTATTGAACGCTTCATGCGAGTCCTTCGAGCTTTCACTGCAACCCTCGGAACGCCACCCTCCACACGTTTGGGTATCAGGTATACGAATCAGGTTAATGTCGATAGTATCGACCCCGGCCAACTTTCATCACTGATTCGGGCCGATGCTAAGGGTGGCCTGGCCATACCTGTCAGGCAAAATGCCGAGCTTAGGCATTCCATTACCGATGCTCTTTTCGCTATAGGCGACAGATTCGTCCAAGGACGCTGGGGCGTTCTTCCACCTGGGACTGTATTGGATCCGGCGCTGCAGCCTCTTCCAGCGAAAGCTTGGATCCTTGATCTTGATAGCTTCATGGAAGCGACCGACGTGTTTGTCAATGTGCAAGATGGCAAGATCCGCGGTTTGGCGGAACAGGCGTACCGGCTTTTTCGGTGGCTTATAACGAATGAGTTCATCGAACGATTTCGGTAGGTGATTTGATGGTATCGAGCCTTGTGATTTCTTTGAGCAATGATGGTCCTGGCGCCATATACGGTCCAATCGTTTCTGATTGGTCGAAAGATTTGTTGACTTCTGCGGGGCGCGCGATCTCTGCGTTCTTTGGGGGTACTAACAATAGTGTGGCGTTCGAGTCAGCAGAAATCGTTGGTACCGTTTCAGACTGGACAACCGCAGGACCAGTGGAGCTCGCTGCGATTAGAAGTTTGGCAAGGGAGACGGCCCTAGATGCCATCAGTATCCCAACAACAGCCGAATCCGTGCAGTATCTGCATGATATTTCTGGCCTAACCTGGGATCAGGTGAGCAAGCTGCTAGGAGTGAGCCGCCGAGCGGTTCACATGTGGGCGGCAGGCGGAGCTATGAGTTCCGGCCACGAGGTCATCCTGCGCCGGATCACTGCGATTATGGAGGAGTTGCAGGTGGCATCGCCCTCCGAGCGCAGGGCAGCGATTCTCGCACCTCGGCAATCCGGACAAAGCATCTACGATCGACTTCGAGCAGAGAGGGCGCGCGGCGACCGGATAACGGGGGCTCCCTTCAGCTTTGAGCAGCTGATCGGCGAACCAGACGAAACAGCGTGAACGGTGTTGTTGCACCGGTTGCGGAGAAGGATATTCCGGCAAGCTCCAGCTGTAATATCTGGGCAAGCACTTGAGGATGCACTTGATTCATTTCGACAGGCAGAGGTTGTCAAGATTGCCACGCTGCCAATGGTTGGGGAGGATGGTGAGATATATCATTATCCAACTCCGGATGGAGCTGTGGTCATCACGCAGACTTGCGATATTGTTATAGCCGAAAGGCCTAGTGTGCAGCTTGCTCCTCTAGTCCATCGCGACCCCGTCGCTGCGCGTGAGTCTAGGCTCGGCCGATGGCCTCAGTACGTATATGTGCCGAACATGGGTGACGATGCCTTCGCCGACTTGTCCGTCATCGCTACGATTAATAAGGCTTTTCTTGTCACTTTGGAGCACCAGCCGGGTTTTGACCGTATGAGCGATGACGAAGAACGCAATTTCGGTCGTGCGGTTGGGCGGCGTTTTGCGCGTTTTCCGTTCCCCGATGAGGTAGTACCATGGCTGCGCCCTCTCCAAGGAGAAATACAGAGTAAAGTAAATCGTCCTGATAGCCCATTGGCCAGAGTTCTGTCAGGGATCATAGAGCTGCGTCTTGAGGCGATAAACGGATGGAATTCCCAGTTGCCCTATGATCTTGTCCTAATCGTGATAGTGCGTCCCGGCGTCCTTCCTGGACTCGATGAGGTCGCAGGGATCACCGTAGACGCGATGCTCCGCAATAGACTTTATGACGATTCTGGTACGATACGACAAACACCTTCACAGGTCGCGCAATTGATTATGGATACCACTGACGCATCTTCAAAGACGTTTCTATGGACAGCATTCGGGGATGCGTTGGCGAGACTCTGCCGTCCCCGAGCGGGACAAAGCGAAGCCATCATGAGTGCGGTAACTTCGATCGCTGGTGAAGTTATATCTGAGGATGAACTAAGCTACGCGAGAGCTGTTCGTTCTGACGAAATTGACCTTGACCATCTATCTCCACCGCGGCCGCACTAATTTGTTCAGCTGTGTTTATCGTTCATCTATCGCGATCTAGCATATTCGGTACGCTCGGAGGTGATCACCGTGCGCCTCGATAGAAGCTTTGTTCGTTATTGGAGTGACCGCTATGTGGACGGAGAACTGACTCCTCTGGAGCGTGAGCTGCTCGCCACGACTCACCTGGCTATCGCCGAATGTGGATACCTAACTGCCGATGACCTAGAGAAGATCGGTACGTGGAAGGCACAGAGGGTACTTGGCTACTTGAGTAAGAACGCTGAGAATACTATCGTGGACGTTACCCGTCTAGCGCTCGCACCAAAGACCCCAGAATGGATGCGTCATCACATCCTGCGCATCCTTGAAGGCGTGGGCCATCCGATGGCCAGTGCCATTCTCACAGTCTGGGACCCGACGAACCACACAATACTGGACTACCGCGCCGTCGATGCGCTCCAAGAACTCAAGAAGCGAGGGGCCTTTGACCTAGAGCCGCCATCGGGCCGACGTGGCGCCTTGCCCGGCTACTGGACTTACCTGCAGGCGTACCAACCGATTGCCAAGAGCGTCGGGGTGAGTTTTCGAGATTTGGACCGAGCGCTGTGGAAGTGGCACAAGGAAGAGATGCCAGAGAAGTGGCCGGGCAAATAAGCGAGGTATAGACGCAAAGGAAGCAACCAAATCCTGGCAGCCTATCCTTCCGATATGTGCCATCATATACCAAGGAAGATCATTGCCAGAGTGACCGCCGAGCGTTATCAGGTGGAGGCCACCAGGCTGGAGCGCCGGGAGGATGACCGTTCCCGGGGGGGGTGCGCAGCGGATGTTACGGCGGCCGACCGGGGACGGGCGGTGCGTTGGCTAGCGCTCGGGCGGCAGCCCGCCGTGCACCGCAGGGTGCTAAGGCGGAACTGCCGGTCCGGTCGCGGCGAGTGTCCCGCGGGCACTTGTGCCCGCCTACCGACCGTGCCGTGACTCTGCCAGCGAGACGCGCCAGCATGCGGGATGACGCGCCGGACGGCGCGCGGCGCGCTCCGCGCGCCCTTGAAGACGTAAAGAAAGTTCTCACCGATCGGACAACGTCCGTCACAGGACAACGTCCGTTGTGGGGCTAGGCACGCGGGGCTAGACAGTGGGACTAGGACACGTAGGACTCGGGCAGCGGGGTTGGACACTACCTGGATAGGCGGCCCTGGTCCGGTCTGTGGTCCGGCATAACAAACGTCTGCCGAGTCGACCTGCACTGAACCGGCCTTGCAGAACGGCGCAGGTCACAGGTAGATCGAGATGCAGATCAGGCAGGTTGGCGGACCTGGTAGGACGCGCCAACAGTTCTGACCCTGCAAATTGTCGGACCCACCGGTCATACTGCTCAGCGTCTACTGCAATCAGATCGGGAGTGACGATGGGCTACATCTGCGCACACTGCGGTGAGGGCTTGCCCGAGGACACGCCATGTCCGTGCACAATGGGCTACGAGCTCGATGTCGACGACCAGGACGTGGTTCTCGGTCCACTAGTTCCGGAGATCGGGTTGGGGATCCACTACAGCGCTTGCCAGGAGAGCCCCAGTAGCCCGGCCACATGTCCCGGTGAGTGCCTCGCCCACCGGCAGCATGTCTATATCCTTTGCTACGGCAAGCCGGTTGTCGTCCGAGATCGCGACTACCTCCACGACGACCCGACCACGGGCTATCCGATCACTCACTACGTTGGATGGACAAGCCAGCTCCCGCCCGTCAAACGTGTCAGGCAGCACGGTGCCAAGTCGGCCCACTACATAGCTCAGATCCGGCCCGGCACTATGCGAGATGAAGAACATGTCAAGCGTTTCGAGGCCTGCCCAAAATGCGGTCAGAGCCTCTGGTACTACGCGGAGAGCCCAACATACTCGGACGACTACGCCAACAACACAGCCCCCAGCCAAGGTGCCCTGTTGCAGGCGCCTGCCAAGCCATGTTCGCAGTAAGAGCGGCTACGCTAGCGCCGCTAAACCTGAGCTGGAGGCTAGCCAGGGCGGGTTGGAGAGATTCTCCTAATTCGTCGCATCCGGTGTCGTACGACAAGCATGAGGGTAGACCTGGGATAGTTTCATACCTCATAACTTGTGATGCATATCTGAGCCAGTTAGGTGAAGTGATGGTTAGGTCGAGCGGTGCTAAGGATGATTCACTTCACTCGCTGCGGCAACCGCAGTAACCGGGGACAACTGTGACGCATCAACCAGACGTACGGTCGCTTGCAGACATCTTGGCTGTCGCACCATGGGTTAAGCTTGAAGAGCATCTTGATCATCTCCGCGAGCGCGTCGATGGCGCCGTGATTGCCTCTCACAAGCGCCGTGAGGAACTTCGGGCAGAGATCCTTTCTGGCGACCCTGCGCTCCGAGGGCGAATCCGCAAGCCTGGTCAGGAGGCCCTGGACTGGGCGAAGGACTTGCTGCGATCTGGCATCGTGGCAGCCGCCGACGGCACTGTGGCACCGGTTCCGCTTCTAAGCGGCACCAAGATTCAGGTGGGTGTCGTCGTCGTAACTAACACAGGTGATTCTGTACGGCTAGTTACTAGAGTGTTCGAACACGAGCTAGCAACTCAGGGTGCGACAGCACGTGAGTTCTTCGAAAATCTCCGTAAAGTTCATGGTCATTCGAACCTTGCTAGTAGAGCTCTTATGCTATTTGGCGAACGCCAGCTGCTACTTGGTCAAGAAGCTGACTGGCGGATGATTCACGGCGAACTTGTTCCCTATGAGCTCCGGACCGGAGTAGGTATGCCGTCGGTGAATCTACCCCCGGTATTTGAGCTAGTGAGGAAGTATGTTGAGAATGAAAGATTCATAGCTGTGAGCGAAGGCTCAGAGGACCTCGAAGTTCTTAATGCAGCGATCATCCTAGAGCCTGGTGAATATATTGAATTGCGGACACTTAGTGATGACTTGACTATGTTCCTTGAGGGGGACGAAGACGCAGGCCTTTCGCGGGCGGGCTTCAATAGACTCGACCGTGAAAGGTTCCGGACGTTCATTGCTGAAGTTGGGCCGGAAGTGACCGTTGTCTTGCTTAAAGCCGGGCATCGCCCTTATCTATTGGAATGCCACCGAGATCATGTTACTGAAGCGGTGGCCTTGTTCCTCGCCGATGCACTCTGGACGCGAGGACTGCCTGACCGCGGTGAAGTGATGACGGCGCGCGGTTTTCCGTTCCACATTGATCTGGCAGACAGTGTCGCCCGCACTATGTTCAAGGGCGGCGAGTTTCGTAGTTTCGTTGAAACTCGGCTTATGGAGCTAGGCGTCGAACAAGGCATCGTTGATCTGGACCCACGGAGGACTCGAGGATGACAAGCGATTATCCAGAACTGACAGAAGATGATGCAGCAGACATGCTCGAAGATCAAAGTGAGCAAAATAGCGTGAGCGCTGGAATGCTTGCGCCTAAAGAGGCACAGCCTGACCTGTCGTTCGAAGATAATGTTATCAGTGATTCTGACCCGGTTCATGAGAGTCTCGCTCGCTCGCTGGTGACGCTCGGCTTTGTAGCTTTTGACGGACAGGGTACTGATAACACCAGCAGCCAAGTACTCGTGTCGCAAGAACTCAGGCAGCATTTTCGTCGTGATGCTTATGTCGGTGTCGAGGATGAGGAACAGCGGATAACTTTCCTTGGGCGCGTGGTAGAAGGCCCTTTCCATAACCCTCACGAAATCGGACCTGATTCGGCTATTAGCCGAACTACCCTGTTGCATCCAGATCGTACGCAGTTTCGGCCAACTTACTACGCTACTGGAACGATCGAGGTCCTCGGTGAAATAACTGAAGCGGAAATGCTGCTTCCTACGTCTACGCGGCCTCGTCCTTATTCGCGCACGTTTATTTATCCTCCCGATCGTCTCCGGAAGATGCTTGGGCTCGAAGGAGATCTACAACTCGGCTCGCTCTTGAACTACAGTGATGTTTCAGTGGAGGCAGACTCGACCAATAAAGCGTTCCTGCCTCGAAACGTCGGAATCTTCGGAACGGTCGGATCGGGAAAGTCCAACACCACGCAGGTACTAATGGAAGAGGTACTTCGCGCGGGATGGGCCGTTGTAGTAATCGATGTCGAAGGCGAGTACGTTCGTATGGACGAAGGTACTGATGACTCACGTCTCGCGGCATTGCTCGAAGAACGGTATCCTGAGCGTCTACCTCGCGGCATTCCGGATTGCCATGTCTATGTTCCTAACGCTGGCATGACTGATGCGCCACGTCCTCTACCGTTCAAGGTTCCGATCGCGGCAGTTCCAGAGGAGATCGTAGCTGACATTTTGGAATTCTCTGAGGCCCAGGAGCGGATGTGGAGTGCAATTGTAGCTCAAGCAAAAAGACTCGCGGATACAAGCTCCAAACCGACGAAGATGGGTATTCTATCAGAACCTAAGCCAACGGTACCAAGTCGGACCTATACGCTAAGCGATCTCATTGACGGCTTGGAGGAGGATTCGCAAGGCAATATACCGCTACTGGCCGGCACCAAAGTAGGGGTGCCCGAGAAGATTACGGCATCAACGCTGAGAGCCAAGCTATATAAGCTGGGCCGATCGGGCATGCTCGACTGGATACCTACTAGAAATACACCATATCTGGACATAGACTCGCTCCTGGTCCCGAGGCGCCTGAGCGTCTTCGACGTCAGTGAAACTAGTGACACCGCGCGAAACGTGGCGATCTCGTTCCTTCTGCAGGCTTTGTTCGAACGTGTGATCGCCGTGCCACGAGGTGAGCCTGTCGGTCCGAAGGGACCTGCCCGCCCGCCAGTCTTGGTCGTGATCGAAGAGGTTCATACCTTCGTATCTAGAGCTAGCGCTACCAGGATGCGTGCGATCATCGAGCAGCTGCAGATCATAAGTCGACGCGGGCGCAAGCGATGGATGGGGCTTGCGCTGGTTTCCCAGCAGCCAGGACATGTCCCGGACGAGCTGTTCGAGCTCGCAAATACGCGTTTCATTCACCAGCTTAAGTCCGCCAGCAACCTTGCTCCGGTCCGTCAAACGACAGGTGGCGTTCATGAGGCTCTTTGGTCGACGGTTCCGGCGCTCGGTCCAGGACAGTGCATGTTGACCAGCTCGGTATTCCGCAATGCTGTATTTGTCCAGATGCGCCCGGCCCGGACCCGGCGCATGCACACCACGTAGGTTCGTCCGGTGAAGGGCAAAGGCCCATCTCAAGCGTTCGCTGTGGGCTAGGCTCTCACCGTTAGGTGATCATGGACCTACCTCAAGGGGTCGCCTGAGGTCTCATCATGTGCGGAGGAGCGCTTGGATACGACACCGGCAGACACGTCGGCATCCGGGCCGAGAGATGACACGAGCATTGAGGACGACTGGCGAAACTGGCGGTGGGAATATGGTGATCAGCCTGGCCATTCCCCGAGATATGCCGTTGTGAATGTCGGCGACAGCGCGTCTGGATATGACGAGAATATATTTGATGCCAATTTTGAGGAAGATATAGGTACGCAAACTATTACCCTTGGTTGGTTTCATCGTTATCCCGCACGTTTTGCCGCTGATGTCCTTAGCGTCGTAATCGCTGAGGCTCTCCGGAAATCAAAGCGGCCAGTTAGGACTATACTGGATCCTTTTTGTGGTACTGGAGCAGTTCTAGCGGCATCTCGTCAGATTATGCGCGATGCGGTAGGTATTGAGCTGACTACTCTAGGCCAGATGATTAGCTCTGTAAGACTTGATCCACCTGACTCTATCAGTGATGCTCTACGTACAACCCTCGCCCTGGCAGATTTGACGCCAACTCCCAGCGGTGTTATTAACTCGGACCTTGAGGCGTGGATAGGAACGCCTAATGCCCATAGGCTTTTCGCTTGGCTGGATTGCGTTTCCGCGATCGCAGACGCTCGTACTCGGCGTTTCATGCAGTTGGCTATTTCACAGAGCCTCCGTCCATCATCACGTTGGCTTGCTGGATCGATTAAGGTAACGGCGGACCCGAATCGTACGCCATCGCCGATTGAACGTGTCTTGCCGCGTTTCGCGAAACAGCTTGCAAGGGACTGTATAGCCGAATATGAGTCTGCTAGAAGTGCGGCAATGGTAACTGGACGGCGGCGTTCGCCTCGCACTACTGTTATCGGTGGTGATGGGCTACGGTTGCCACTTGGGGAAAACTCTGTGGACGCAATTATTACAAGTCCCCCATACTTCGTCACTTACGATTATTTTGAGGTACAACGCTTGACGTACTTGGCTTTCGGATGGAAGACGTCGCGACACACACAGCTGGGCGCTAAGTATGGACACGCGCCCAACGGCGTACATTGTACGAGCCTTGTGCCAAGTTTTGCCGGGTGGTACGAGAAGTTTAATAGAGAGTCATCCTTTCTAGGTCGTGCGCTCCGTGCGTATGGCGAAGGCTTCGAACAACATGCTCGCGAGGCACTTAGGGTTGTTACCCCGGGTGGGCTTGTTGCGTATTCGGTCGCTAATTCGGTGCGTCATGGTGAGATTTTCGATCTGGTTTCTGCGGTTAAGGAGATGCTGATCGACGTAGGTTTTGTATCCGTGGAAGCAACTCCGCGTCCGCAGGCAGGACGTCGTATCCTTCCGGCTGGAAGAGATACAAATACGGGTCGATTCGCGGGTAATTCGGCACGAGCAGGGGTTCGGGAATATGTTGTCTGCGGTATATCACCATGACTATTCAAGCTGACGTCGAGTCAGTTGCCAGAGCACTGTGCTGCCTCTGGGTATGCGAAACCGCAGATGGCCGGTGTATAGCTGCTCGCTAAGACTGTGCTGGTCGTCGTGTCATGGTCGGGACGGCAAGTCGGCCCCGTCCGGCGAGGGACCTGTCTTGGCTCACTATCATGGATTCTCGGCAGACTCTTCGCTTTGACCTGCGGGTTCTTAGCTCGTAACAAGCGGATTTGCACACTAAATCAGACCGCGGAGGTGGCCTGGCCCCGCACGCGCACGGTGAAGACGCCCCGTCAGAACGAAGGCAACGCAGATCTAACGCTGCTGCCCAACGCTCGTCACGCCACTTCGAGCATACCGAGTCGGCGCGTAACAATGCTGAACAGGAGGTCTGCATGGTCGGTGTGGCAATGCGTAACCTTGCTGGTCAGGACGAGGCGCGACTATTGAGAAACCGCTGGTTAAGTCACTCTTACGGCCGGTTATCGGCAGAATTTTTAAGCATCCGCTGCGACCGTATCCATGTCTGCTGCTAGACGGTCGAGAAAATGGCGACCGAGAGGAGTCACGCCGTACGTCGTCACCGAGCTAACGGCACCTGGAATGGCTCTGTTCGCGATTGCTGTCTCCACAAGCCCGTGTAGTTCCAGCGTCCCGAGAAGCGCCAGTACGCCAACCGCCAGGTCAGGATCAGCCGATGCGATCGCATTGGCTGTCCACGAAAGCCCGCCGCCTCCGATCGGGCCGGGATTCAGCATGCGTTGCAGCAGGCGAATGTGCATCTCATCGACGTCTGCCACAGCGCGGATGAACAGCAACTCCTCATCGACTTTCGCGTCATCTCCCATAACTCCTGCAGCAAGTGCTCGGCCTAGAGCACGTCTCTTGTTCCGCAGGGCAGTGTCTTGAGCGATGAAGAGAGTGCGAGCAAGCAGTTCGTGACGGCGATCGTCCGATACTGCTTTGTCGATGAACTCGTCCAGTGGCAACTTCGCGGCTTCCGCGGCGTCGAGGACGGTCTCGGCCGCGTGCTTGACGCGACGTTCGGCGAGCTTGACGACAACCCACGACGCGATCTTGGTCGCGATTGGTGTGGAGATGGTGGCAAGGACGGCACCGGCGGGCCCAAGGAGATTTAGTGGCGCTAGGACTGATGCTGCGAGGATCTGCGCAGCAAGTTCCTGATCGGCGCGGACCTCTAGCTCTGTAGGCTGGCCTCCTGCGTCGGGGTCGTCTGTCATGTCTGGCTACACTACCGGCCGCCGACCCTCTACTTCGCTTCCTAACTGGCGTGCAACTGACGTAACGGCAGGTCGACAATCTGGCGGGAATTAACACATCTATGGTTACGCGGGGGCGCACTAATTGAGCCAAGTCCGGTGTCATGGTCGGGACGGCAAATCGGCCCCGTCCGGCGAGGGACGAGAGCCGGGTCGTTGACTGAGCCAGCAGCTCAGGGCATGATCTTCGGATGTCTGCACAACTTTTCTTGAACAAGCCTGAGCGGTGTCCGTACGGACATTCGCTTGCTCCTGGTATGCCGCAGAAAGTATCGTGGCTGCCCTGCATGTGCGGCCCAGCACGCGAGGCCGGGAGACAGGGCCGGGGCCTGGGTCACATGACTGTCTGGTGCGGGACGTGCGATGCCGAGGACCACCGGGACGCGACATTCTACGAGCCGCCGCACCAGGTCGGCCACCATCGGCCACTGGGCGGCTGGGTAACGCGGCGGGACGCCTTAGGGCCTCGGAGACCACGGCCAGGGCGATGGCCACGGCCGCGGGCCGGTCTACAGCCTGGACTGTGACGATGCTAATGATCTTCTCAGCCGTGTGCGCGCTCATGATGCTGGCGCTTCGGGCTGATGCTGCCCGCTCGGCTGCTACAACATACTCAGCCGGGTTTGGAAGCTGGTCGCCGTCCTTGTCCACGGTGACAGTAACGTCGTAGCAGCTGGGTGATTCGTTCATGCATGGCACGATAAGTCCGGTATCCGACATTTCCGATCGGAGGAGCTAGAGGCTGAGCCTGAAGCCAGCGACTTCGAACCATGTCCTGCTGTCGGAGCCAGGCGCGGTGGCGGCAACCTGAGCAAGGGCCGTGTGTAGCTTCGCCAGCTCTAGGCACCACAGTGCTCTTGGGTTGGCCTGGTCGCCGGACTGGGCTTCTTCGAGAAGCTGCTCAGCGGCCCGGTAGTGATCTGGTCCATTCATGGCTCTCCTGGGGGATCTGCTCGGGGTGGGTTGTCAGTGTCAAGTGGATGGGAGAGGCTATGTCTGTGCAGTGGTATCAGGTGCAGGTGGTACTTAATGATCTTGAAGACGCACGAACGCTGCTGCGCAGGTTGGTTGATGAACGTATTACCGTTTCTGGCACGGTTTCGGGTCCTGTGACTTCTATCATGTGGAATGGCTATGTCGATGAGACTGTCGGCAAGTGGCTTGTTACCGCGCTAAGCACTGAGGGTCGTGTGCACGACTTGGTGAAGAGAATCTGTGAGGAATACCAAAACCCGCTTGAGCTAATAGTCCTTCCCGTGTCCTTCGGTGATCGCAGGTATCTTGACAGCCTGATTACGAAACAGGCCGAGGCGCCGTTCTAGCCGCCACGAGACCCACTCACACGTTCGGTGCTGGAGCGTTGGAGTTCT